>Ga0307372_10009300_pt1 | contig 13591 bp, 9 predicted proteins | sample OX1MG_FD_202533 | JGI IMG/M metagenome (GOLD analysis project Ga0307372, IMG submission 202533) | Soil microbial communities from Risofladan, Vaasa, Finland - OX-1 | ecosystem: Environmental > Terrestrial > Soil > Coastal area > Acid sulfate soil | place: Finland: Risofladan, Vaasa | collected...
GCCAGCCACGGTGCTGGCTCCCATGGCGGGTGTCACCGACACCGTCTTCCGGCGGTTCATCCGGCACGCCAGCGTATTCACCAGGGGTCAGGCATCGGAAGTAAGGGATCAGGGCACGACCGAAGCCAAGATCGAATCCACGGTTACCAACATGCAGTCCGGCTGCGGGCTGCTGATGACCGAGTTCACGTCGGCGGACGGGCTGGCGCGGATGCGGGAGTCGAAGCGCAAGCGCTACCTTACCTACTACGATGACGAGCACCCCATCGGGGCGCAGTTGTTCGGGTCCAACCCGCAGACGCTGGCCGAAGCAGCGCGGATTGTGGAGGACACCGGCTTTGACACGGTGGACCTGAACCTGGGCTGCCCGGCCAAGCGCGTGGTGGGCTGCAACGGCGGCTCGGGGCTGCTGCGGGATTTGCCCAAGATCGGCGAGATCTTCCGTGCCATTCGAAATGCGGTGTCGATTCCGTTTACGGTGAAGTACCGGCTGGGCTGGAACGATGCCCAGATTGTGTGCGTGGATCTGGCGCGCATGGCGGAGGCCGAAGGCCTGAATGCCGTGGCACTGCACGCCCGCACCCGCGAGCAGGGCTACACCGGGCAGGCGCGCTGGGAGTGGATTGCCGCCATCAAGCAGGCGGTCAGGATTCCGGTGATCGGCAACGGCGACATCACCACGCCGGAAGCTGCGGCCGCGATGGTGGCCAAAACCGGTTGCGATGCGGTGATGATCGGGCGCGCAGCGCCGGCCAACCCCTGGATATTCCGCCAGATTGCGCAGTACACGGCCACCGGCGCCTACGAGCGCCCCACGGTGGAGGACCGCTACCGCATGATCCGCGCGTACTTCAAAATGTTGCTGGAGGAAGCGGGACTGGGCGCCGATGACCGGAATACAGCCATTCGGGAGACTGCGGGCAAGATGAAGCAGTTTGCCTCCTGGTTCACGCACGGGGTGCCCGGCGGGGCAAGGCTGCGGGCGGCGATCTACCAGGCGAAAACGGGCGAGGCGGTGCTGGAGCAGGTGGACGCCTTCTTCACGGCGCAACTGACCGGGGGAGCGGCTGCCGAAGCCGAGCCGGTGGAGGCGGAGGCTTATCCAGACGGCGCGCTGGTGTGCGATTGAGGAGCATGCCGGCTTCTTTGTTCGGGATGAACTAGGAATTGTGATCGGGCTCACATTTTTCTGGACAACTTCGGTCTGATAATGCCGACATGAAACTCGATTCCAATGCTTTTGTGGGCGAAGAACCGCTGGTGTCCGCGCTGGAGAGCCACTCCATGCCTCTGGATTGCAGCGCAGGACGCGTGCTGTTCCGGCAGGATCAGTCTCCGGATGGGCTGTACATTGTCATCGACGGAGAAGTGGCCCTGACCATGCGTTCCCCGACAGAGGAACTGGTCATGGATCTTCCAGCGCAGCCTGGGTCGCTGTTGGGCCTGCCCGCGCTGGTTGGCGGCGGGGTATATTCCCTGGCCGCAATAGCGCAGCCGGGAGCGCAGGTGGGCTTCGTGCCGCGGGACGAGTTCGCGCGCCTGATGCTCTCAGAACCTGGCATTGCCGCGATGATCCTGAAAGTGCTGGCGGCAGAGGTAAGAACGGCGCGGATGGCGGCGGCGGATCTCAAAGCGCGAGAAGCGGCTGCATTGCAGCAGTTGGAGTCACAGGTTCATTGAGCGGCGCCGGCGGGAGGCTACATACCTTCTGGTTCACCCGATCCGCGCCTGCCTCGATCCCCGGCAATCGCCTCCCCTGTTCGCTGCTTTAGCATTCTTGTTGTGCCCGGACTTGAAGAGGAAGTGAAGTGGGTGCGCGGTGTGGGGCCGCGGGTGGCGGAGCTTTTGGCCGCCAAGGGCATTCATACTGCCGAGGATCTGCTCTATCACCTGCCCTTCCGCTACGAGGACCGGCAGAATCCGCGCAGCCTGGACGAGTTGAAACCGGGTGAGACAGCCAGCGTGATCGGCGAAGTGCGCGGCGCGGCGCTGTTGCGCACGCGGAAGATGCCGCTGTTCGAGCTGACGCTGGGCCAGGGCCGGATGGCGATGAAGTGCCTGTGGTTCAACGGCACCTGGCTGAAGGACAAGTTCCACTCGGGGCAGACCGTGGCCGTATTCGGGCGGCTGGAGCCGTCGCGGTCGTCGTCGAACCTGAAGATGATCCAGCCGCAGTACGAGATTCTGCCGGACGCCAGCGAGGACGCCGAGACCCGCATGCTGGAAGTGGGCCGGATTACGCCGGTGTACGAGTCGCTGGGTGGATCAAAACTGGCCTCGCGCTGGCAACGGAAGGTCATCTTCCACCTGCTGGAGAGCCTGCGGGGGGCCGTGCCGGAGTGCCTGCCGCGGCGTGTGCTGGAGCGGCTCTCGCTTCCGCAGCGTGAGCGGGCGCTTGCCGAGGCGCATTTCCCGCCGGAAGGCGCGCCCATGGCGCAGTTGCAGGCGTGGGCCACGCCGGCGCACCGCAGGCTGATCTTCGAGGAGCTGTTTTTCCTGGAACTGGGGCTGGAGCTGAAGCGGCGCAAGATGCGCGAGCGGGCGGGCGTGGCCTTTGCCACCACGGACAAAGTCCGCGAAGCCATCCGCGAGGTGCTGCCGTTCCACCCCACGGCGGCACAAAAGCGCACCCTGAGCGAGATCGTCGCGGACATGCGCACGCCCTCGCCGATGCGGCGGCTGCTGCAGGGAGACGTGGGTTCGGGCAAAACCATCGTCGCATTCCAGGCAATGCTGGTGGCCATCGAGAACGGCTACCAGGCGGCGCTGATGGCGCCCACGGAAATCCTGGCCACGCAGCATTACCTGGCCGCAAGAAAGCTCCTGGAAAAATCTTCGCGGAAGTATCGCATTGTTCTGCTCACCGGTTCGCTGGATGAAGATCGCAAGCGCTATAACCGTGGACTGGTCAACCGCGGGGAGGCGCAGCTTGTAATTGGAACCCACGCGCTGATCGAAGAGAAAGTGGAGTTCGACCGGCTCGGCCTGGTGGTGGTGGACGAGCAACACCGCTTCGGCGTGATGCAGCGCTTCAAGCTGATGAAAAAGCCGAACCAGCCGGAGCCGGATGTCCTGGTGATGACGGCAACGCCGATACCGCGCACCCTGGCGCTCTCGCTCTACGGCGACCTGGACGTGAGCGTGCTGGACGAGCTGCCGCCCGGACGCAAGCCGATCGTAACCCGCCGGGTGCCGGACGAGCACGCAAGCGAAGTGTGGGAGTTTGTGCGCAAGCAGGTGAAGCTGGGGCGGCAGGCGTACGTGGTTTATCCCGTGATCGAGGGCGCGAAGGACGATCAGCCGGAGTTCGATTTTGCGCATGATCAACTGGTGTTCGGTGGTGGTGGGAATCAGCTTCCATCCCCGGTCTCCAAAAGCGAGAGACCGGGGGCACCTACGATCAGAAGGGGCAAGACGGGCGAGCTGTTTCCGGATGCGGTGAAAGAAGCCAATCCGCAGGCTCGCGCCGGGCTGAAATCCGCGGTGGAGATGCACGAGAAGCTGCGCACCGGGCCACTGGCTGGACTGCGAGTGGGGCTGCTGCACGGCCGCCTCGACGCGGATGAGAAAGAAGTGATCATGAGGCGGTTCCAGCGCGGCGAAATTGACGTGCTGGTGGCGACCACGGTCATCGAAGTAGGAGTCGATGTTCCCAACGCCAGCGTCATGGTGGTGGAGCACGCGGAGCGATTCGGCCTGGCGCAGCTCCACCAGCTGCGTGGGCGCGTGGGGCGGGGCGCGGCCAAGAGCTATTGCATCCTGATGACCGGCGCGCGCGTGACCGACGAGGCCGAAGAGCGCCTGAACGCGATGGTGCGCACGCAGGACGGCTTCGAGCTGGCCGAGCTGGATCTGCGCATGCGCGGGCCGGGCGAGTTCTTCGGCACGCGCCAGGCGGGGTTGCCGGAGTTCCGCGTGGTGGACCTGCTGCGCGACCGGCACATGATTGAGCTGGCGAAGGCCGAGGCAGCGAAATTCCTGGACGATCCGTGGAAGGATGCAACGGAAGCGGAGGCGCGGCGAGTGTTTGAAACCCTCAAGAGAACTTACCAGCGGCGGTATGGGCTGGTGGAGGCGGGATAGCGGGTCGGCGAGTCGGTGAGGCAGCGCTGGGGACGCGACAGGCGGCGTTATTTCTTGTGCCCAAAGTTCTGCGTCACTTTGTAGTGGTCCGTAGTCCCGGTCAGCGCAACGGGAATCACAGCGCCGTGCTTGCGATGATGCCGGAAGAGCGGATCGATGGCCTCCAGCAGGACCGATTTGAACCCACTGGTGATGTCGGAGAGATCGGCATGGGTGGTCAGCTTTCCCGTTAGATGAACGGCGGTGGTCCTGAAGTTGAATGTGCCACTGAGCCGGGCTTGCGCCCCCGGCACCTCGAACCTGAGGTCAGGGGTACGCGCGATGCCCTTCTCGATGGTCACCGGGCCCTGGAGCGAAGAAATAGCGCCGGCAGCAGGCCCGGGCAGGTCTTTGACGGAATCGGGCACTTTCTTGTCCTGAGCGCGCAGGCTGAAGGCCGACAAGCTCTTTCGCAGATCCGGCTTCGTCACCTCTTCAGCCGGAATATCGAATGCGCCGGTCACATGCAGGCGATCGAGAAAGCCGTGGTCCGGCTGAGTAGGATCGAGATCGACATGCGCGTGAAGCGCTGCCGCCCCGGCGATGGGCACGGGCTTCCTGATAAACGGGCGCAGGATCTCCTCGGCGCGCCCCTGCCGCACCACAAGATCGAGCCTCGTGGCTTTCCCCGGCGTTCCCGCGGTGCTGCCGGTGGCCTGCACGAGCGAGGAGCCGGTACGGGCTTCCATGGCATGGTAGACCACGTCTCCATTCATGCCGTTGACGGTGCACTGGATCGATCCGGAAACGGGAATTTCATTTCCGTTCTTCACCGCAAAGCCGCGCACCTTGGCCTGGGCGGTGGCGTCGATGGCGCCGAGCTGCCCGTGAAAGCTCCCCGTTGAGTCAAGGATTCCCTTCAACTCGCCCACATCGGAGAGCTTCACATCTTCGAATTTGAACCAGCCGGAGACCGGCGTTTCTTGAATGGCGCGCGGGTTGAGCGGCCCGAAGCTGCCTGACGCGAGAAGATGGCCGTAAGGCAAGGGGTTGTCCATATTCACGGCGAAGGTCATGGGCGCGCCGCGGTGCAGGTCCCACACCCGCAGCCAGTGCACCGGGAAGGTCAAGCGCTTGCCGTTCTTGCGCTGGATTTCGAGCGTGGAGGCATGGATGAAGAGCTGCTCGATCACGGCGGTGGGGCCGGTAAAACTGCTACCGCTCCCCGAGGGATAGTCCTGCTGCGCCTGGCGGCTGCCGGGCGGCGGCAGAATAATGTGCATGCCGGTCGCCTCCACCAGGCGAAGCCGATCGCGCAGACAAAAAATGTCAATCCAGTTGGCCTGCACATAGAGGGTGCCAATGGTGCCGATGGAGTGCTCGCCCGGGCCGGTTCGGGGGCGCAGCGTGAGCCCGGTGGCAATAAACCCCGGATGCGGAAAGTAATTGCGGCGATAATGCGCGATGTGAATCTGGCTGCCGAAGACGTCCTCCAGCAGGGGATGGATCTTGCGATAGCGGAAGGGCCAGTTCTGTCCCACGAACCAGATGCCGATCATCACACCGGCCAGCAGCACCAATCCGCCGGCATTTACACACCGGCGCGCAAAGCGGGAAAGACGAAAGTGCGGCCATGCGATGCGAGGATGCAGATGAGCGGCAATGTCCATGGCGCCCCAGGAGTCCCGCGCCGGCGGTGCGCGGCTGGCAAGTAGGAAGCGCTCTCGGCAGGGGAGCGTTGCTTTCGGTGAATCAAACCGGGGCGTCCGGTTCTCTTTTTGCCCCGCCGCGCCGTTGGAGCTATCATGGCGGGCGGAGAGAGCCTATGTCGCAATATGTATTCCTATGCCTCGATTGCAACCACGAATTCTCACAGAGACTGCTCATCTCGGAGTTTGAAAAGGGCGGGCTGACCTGTCCCCATTGCGGCGGAAAGAACGTGACCCAGCGCGTGGAAGCATTTTCCGCGGTCACCTCGCGCAAAAGCTAGGTCTGTTCCCGCCGAAAGCACAAGCGGAACGGCCGGGGCCGGCTCCGGCCGCATCCGCTTCACCGTGTCTCAGCGGCCGCGATAAACAGTGCGGTAACCCATTCCCCGCCCCGCCATGCGTCCTGAGCCGCCGTAGGCCCGCATCCGCCCTCCAGCGTATCCATAGGGATAGCCGTAGCTGCGCGTGGCCACCCATCCTGCCCGGTAGCCGTACCACGCGCGCGGCGCGAACCACCCCGGTCCAGCGTAGTACGACCCGTATGCGATCATCGGCGGAGGTGCAACCACCATGGGCGCCATCAGCACCGGCGCGGGCGAAGGCGGAGGCACATAGCCGTAATACGGCTGCGCGGGCGGCTCATACTGGGGCGCATAGGACAACTGCGGCGGCGATTCCGGCTCCTGTGCCGGCTGATCCGGCTGCGGCGCATACGATTGCCCGCCGCGCGGGATCAAGCCATAGGGATCGCGCTGCGGCTCCGGCGTGACCGGCACTTCAGTATCCTCCATCACGCGCAAAGTCAGCTGCGTCTCGGCTTTCAGGGTGGCCCGAGGACCACGCCGCGGAAGCTCAAGCAGGTCAATCGGCCACAGAATGGGGATCATCCAGGTGATGGTGTCGCGCACCGCGTGGCCCTTGCCCAGGATGCGTCCATGCGGATCGATCCTGTAACCGGGCGCATCCACCACCTTGGCCTCGATCGGAATCACCGTATCCTCTACATACAGCCGGTCAAAGTCGAGCTGCATGTAGCCCTTGCCCACAAAGTGCCCGGGATCTTTAAAGTCGGCGAACGTGCCGCCGAGCACACTGCCGTATGGGAGGGTCATGTTGCCGAAGCGGCGCTCCACCTTGCACAGAATGGGGTCACCCACCGCGGTGCTGCTGGAGGAGATGCGCGCGTCGCCGGTGTTACAGGAAACCAGGGTGCCGGCGGGAATCAGGTGTTGTCCGGCGTCCGCAAAGAGCGGCGGCGCCAGCAGGACGGAGAGGACCACGATCGCAGTGCGCTTCATACCCTGCCTCCGAATGGGCGCAGGCCGCAAGGAGCCGCGCCCGACTGAGTTGTAGATAAAACCCGGCGAGTGGATAGATCGAGCTACACTCCCCGACCCCGGCCCTGGCGGAAAGTTTCGCGGCCTGAAAGAAATCTTTTCCCGCGGTTGTTACCAAGGGCGCGATTCGTCGTCGGGCGAAAGAACCTTCGCCATCATTCCGTAGAATGGAAACAGGCCAGCACTTCGCCGGCGGGTCTGACGTCTTTTCCGGAGACCGCCGGCCCATAGGACACGATGAACTCAGTGCGTCACACCTCGCTCGATAAGATCCTCGAGAGCCGGATTGCCATCATCGACGGCGCGATGGGCACCACCATCCGCAGCTACGGCATGAAGGAATCCGATATCCGCGGCACGCGCTTTCGCGATGCCCAAAAGGATCTGCTCAACAACGGCGATCTGTTCACTCTGACGCAACCGGCCATGATCGGCGACATCCACCGCCGGTTCCTCGAGGCTGGCGCCGACATCATCGAAACCAATACGTTCGGCGCTACCTCGATTGCGCAGAGCGAGTTCTTCCGCGACGATCCGCGCGACCGTGGCGGGCGCAAGGATCCGGAGTTCTATGAAGAAATCGTCGAGGACAAGTTCCTCAACGAGCTGGCCTGGGACATCAACGAGCAGTCCGCCCGCCAATGCCGGGAGTGGGCGGATCGCATCGCCAACGCTACCGGACGCCCGCGCTTCGTCGCCGGCGCCATCGGCCCGCTCACGGTATCGCTGTCGAATTCTCCGGATGCCGACGACGCCGGCTTTCGCGTGGTCACCTTTGACCAGGTGAAGGCCGCCTATGCGCAGCAGGCGCGGGCGCTCATCGCCGGCGGCGTAGACCTGCTGCTGGTGGAAACCATCTTCGACTCGCTCAATGCCAAGGCCGCTCTGGTCGCCATCCGCGAAGTCTTCGATCAGCAAGGCCGCGAGCTGCCCCTGATGATCTCCGCCGCCGTGGGCCGCGGAGGCGAAACCATGATCTCCGCGCAAACGATCGAAGCATTCTGGACTGCGGTGGAGCATGCTCGGCCGTTTTCCGTCGGTCTCAACTGCTCGCTCGGTCCCGACCTGATGTACCCGTTCCTCTCCGAGTTGTCGGAGAAGGCGCACGTACCGATTTCCTGCTATCCCAACGCAGGATTGCCGAATCCGCTGTCGCCCACCGGGTTCGACCTGGGGCCCGCCGATATGGCGCACCGCCTCGCCACGTTCGCTAAGGACGGGCTGATCAACATCGCCGGAGGCTGCTGCGGCAACACGCCGGAGCACATCGCCGCCATCGCAAAAGCGCTCGAAGGCATCCACCCGCGCGAGATTGCCGAGCACGCCGCCACGGAGCCCGAGCCGGCGGCAAGCGTCAGCATCCCCGCCGAAGTTGCGCCGGAATTCCGGCCGCTGCGCCTCTCCGGCTCGCAGCCGTTTCGGCAGCAGCAAAGCACGTTCATCATGATCGGCGAGCGCACCAACGTCGCCGGCTCGCCCAGGTTCGCCAAACTGATCAAGGATGGCAAATTCGAAGAGGCCGTCAGCGTCGCGCGCCAGCAGGTGGAGAACGGCGCCAACGTCGTCGACATCTGCATGGACGAGGGCATGATCGACGGCGTCGCGGCCATGACACGCTTTCTCAAGCTGCTCGCCTCCGAGCCGGAAGTCGCCAAGGTCCCCTTCATGATCGACTCCTCCAAGTGGGAGGTGATCGAGGCGGGCCTGAAGTGCCTTCAGGGAAAGGGCATCGTCAATTCCATCTCGCTCAAGGAAGGCGAAGCTGCGTTCCGCGAGCATGCCGCGCATGTGCTCAAATACGGCGCCGCCGCCGTGGTCATGGCCTTCGATGAGCAGGGCCAGGCCGCCACGTTTGAAGACCGCATCCGTATCTGCGAGCGCGCCTACCGCATCCTGCTCGAGGTTGGCTTTGCGCCCGAAGACATCATCTTCGATCCCAACATCCTCACCGTGGCTACCGGCATGGAGGAGCACAACAATTACGCCGTCGACTACATCCGCGCCACGCGCTGGATCAAGAAGAACCTTCCCCATGCCAAGGTCTCCGGCGGCGTCTCCAACATCTCCTTCAGTTTCCGCGGCAACAACAAGGTCCGCGAGGCCATGCACTCGGCGTTCCTCTATCACGCCATCGCTGCGGGCATGGACATGGGCATTGTCAACGCCGGCATGCTCGAGGTCTACGAGGAGATCGAGCCCGAGTTGAAGGAGATGGTCGAAGACGTCCTGCTGAACCGCAGGCCCGACGCCACCGAGCGGCTGGTGGGGCTCGGCGAAAAGCTGAAATCCGCCGCTGCCGGACCGACGGAGAAAAAGACAGAGGAATGGCGGCTCGGGACCGTGGAAGAGCGTCTCACGCACGCGCTGGTCAAGGGCATCGACGACTACATCGAGCCCGACACCGAAGAAGCCCGCGTCCAGCTCGGCCGCCCGCTCGCGGTGATTGAAGGCCCGCTGATGGCCGGCATGAGCGTAGTCGGCGATCTCTTCGGCGCGGGCAAAATGTTTCTGCCCCAGGTGGTCAAGTCCGCGCGCGTGATGAAGAAAGCCGTCGCCTACCTCACCCCCTTCATGGAAGCGGAGAAAGCCGCCATGGCCGCGGCCGGCCAGGAGGTGCGCGCCCAGGGCAAGATCGTGCTCGCAACGGTCAAGGGCGACGTACACGACATCGGCAAGAACATCGTGGGCGTAGTGTTGGCCTGCAACAACTACGAAGTGATCGACATGGGCGTGATGGTTCCCGCCGAGCGCATCCTGGAGCGCGCTCGCGAAGTGGGCGCCGACTTGATCGGCCTCAGCGGCCTCATCACGCCGTCGCTCGACGAGATGGTTCACGTGGCGCGCGAGATGGAGCGCCAGCAGTTCAAGTTGCCGCTGCTGATCGGTGGCGCCACCACCAGCCGCGCCCACACGGCCATCAAAATTGCCCCCCATTACAGCCAGCCCGTGGTGCACGTGCTCGACGCCAGCCGCGCCGTTCCGGTCACCACCACCCTGCTCGGCGAGGGCAAAGACGAGTTCGTTGCGCGGCATCGAGCCGAATATGAGGCCCTGCGCAAGTCGTACGCGTCCCCGCGCCAGCAGCTAGTGCCCATTGAGACGGCGCGCGCCCGCCGCACCCCTGTCGAATGGCGCGCCGAGGATGTTTCCCTGCCCTCGTTCGCGGGCGTGCGCGTGCTCGACAACTTCTCTCTCGCCCGCTTGCGCGAATTCATTGACTGGACTCCCTTCTTCCACACCTGGGAAATGAAAGGCGTGTACCCGCGCATTCTGGACGACGCCCGGCAGGGAGAGCAAGCGCGCCAGCTCTTCAAGGAAGCCAACGCCTTGCTCGACCGCATCGTGAACGAGAAACTGCTCACTGCCCGCGCCGCGTATGGCCTGTTCCCTGCCGCTGCTGTTGGCGAAGACGTCGAGATCTACACGGACGATGCGCGCAACCAGGTTCTCACGCGCTTCCATTTCCTCCGTCAGCAGGCCAACCGCGAAGGCAACGAGCCCTGCCGTTCGCTCGCCGATTTTATTGCGCCGTCTGAAACCGGGCTTCCCGATCACATCGGCGCCTTCGCTGTTACCGGCGGCATCGGCCTGCGCGAGCTGACAGCAGGTTTCCGCGCCGCGCACGATGATTACAACGCCATCATGGCCGAAGCCCTCGCCGATCGCCTCGCCGAAGCCTTCGCCGAATGCCTGCATAAACGGGTTCGAGAAGAATGGGGCTACGGCAGCAGCGAGAATTTGTCCCCCGAGGACCTGATCCACGAAAAGTACCGTGGCATCCGCCCCGCGCCCGGCTACCCGGCCTGCCCCGACCACACCGAGAAAGCCACCATCTGGACCCTGCTCGATGTCGAAGCCAACACCGGTATCCAGCTCACCGAATCCTTCGCCATGTGGCCCGGCTCCAGCATTAGCGGACTGTACTTCGCGCATCCCCAGTCACGCTACTTCACCCTGGGCAAGATCGGCCGCGACCAGGTGGAGGACTACGCCGCCCGCAAAGCCATGACCATCGCCGAGGTGGAGCGCTGGCTCGGCCCCAATCTCAATTACGATCCGGCGCCCAGCCTCGCAACCGCCACCGCCTGACTCGCGAATTCACTTTCGAAGAGCGTCGTCCGCAGGAGCCGGGGTCGGCGCACAATTGTGCGCACGGAACCGGTAGAAAGGGCCCGGTGATCTAGTTGTGATCCCCGATACAGCAAGATGCCTGGGATTGGCCCACACTCAATTTTGAAGGGAGCTTCCAGTGAAGCTCCTTTCCTGTTCGGAGGAGAAAAGAAATACCCCCCCTCCCCCCTTTTGCCAGCATTGCTGGCAAAAGGACGAAACAAGGGCGAAAGTCCGAGGGTTTGAGGTGAGAGAAGAAGACACCCCCTCCCCCCTATTTGCTGGCAATGCCAGCATTGCTGGCAAAAAGACGAAATAAAGGCGAAAATCGGTACCGATGTATACGAAACAGCCCGGATCGCACTTCGCGTTCCGGGCCGTCGTGTTTCCGCCGCTTACTTGCTCTGGCAGCAGCCATCCGTGCAGCCGTCCTGGCAGCAGTTCTGGCCGCATTTGTCGTGGCAGCAGGCCCTGCAGTACGCGGCCTTCGAGCAAAGGAAGTCTTCGAGCATCCGTACTACCTCGACCAACGGTCCGACTTGCCGGAGCAATATGAAGCAATAGGGTGGGTTGGAGATCGGCTTTTCTCGGTAGTATTTGAAATGCGCGAGGACAAAGACGGCGAATACTACCACCTCGTTACCCTCTGGAGATCAACCCGGGAGGAACAGGGACTCTATGCGGAAAACAGTTGAGGCCCCTAAACCCCCAAGCGCCGACCAGATCGCCGTGATGGCCGATCGCGGCGAAGACATATCTCGCTTCTTCTCGCGGAAAGGCAAAATGGTCCATCCCATTCAGAGAGTCAACGTGGATTTCACGGTGCCCATGCTCAATGAACTGGATGCGACAGCGCGCGAACTAAACATCAGCCGCCAGGCTGTCATCAAGACGCTGCTGCGCCAGGCGCTCGATCAACAGAGGCTTGCACGAAGCGCTCGTTGACCTACTTCGTCTCCACCAGCTCCTGGTGCGGCGTCAGCATGTCTTCCTTGCGCATCACCAGGTTAGTGGCGTTCAAAGTCGCCAGTTCGAAACCGTGTCCGTGCGTGATCGCGTCCGTAGGACACGCCTCCACGCAGTAGCCGCAGAAGATGCACCGGTTGTAATCGATGTTGTAAACCTTCGCGTAGCGTTCCGACGACGAGATGCGCTTCTCCGCCGTATTATCCGCTGCCTCGATGTAGATGCAGTTGGCCGGGCAGGCCGCCGCGCACAGGAAGCAGGCCACGCATTTCTCCAGGCCGTTCTCGTCGCGCTGCAACACGTGCGCCCCGCGGTAGCGCTGCTCGAACTTCGCCCCCTTGAGCGGCCCCGGCCCGTCCGGGTAATTCTCTACCTGCGTCGGTTGCAGCATCTCGCCAAAAGTGATGCTCATGCCCTTGGCGATGCCCGCAATGTTGCGCACAATCGACATACCGCTAGTATACGATGGAGCCGAGGAGGTCATCCTTCATGCGATTGACCGCCCTTCAAGCGATCCTGCTCCTCGCTGCTTCTGCTGCCTGTGCCCAGAACCCGGGAACGAATGGGAGTATGGGAGAGCCGATGGGCCCCCGGCCAACCCCTGACGTTTCCGGCATCCAGCAGGAGATGCAACTCAAGCAGGCTGCCGGCGTGCTCAAAATCGCCTTTGGGAAGAAACACGCCGAATGGACTCCCCAATCGCTCGCCGTGCTTCCTCACGTCACCGTCAATGTCTACAACGAAGACGCCAAAGCCAACCAGACTTACTCCGGCGTTCCGCTCATCGCGCTGCTCACGCCTCTGGGCGTACCCGACAAACCTCACGGCAAGGATTTTCGTCTGTACCTGGTCGCTGAGGGCTCCGATGGTTTCAAGGCTGTCTATTCCGTTGCCGAAGTCACCCCGGATATCCGTGGCGCCATCATCCTCGTCGCCGACTCCATGGACGGAAAACCCATCGGCAACAACGGCCCTTTGCAGTTGGTCGCTACCGGGGAAACGAGACCCGCGCGCTGGGTCCGCAACCTCGTCGCCATCCGCGTCATGGCTGCCAACTAACCGGTCATCCGGCCCACGCCGCGCTCACTGCGCAAAGAACTCCGCCATGGTCTGCGCGCTGGCCGCATTCCCCGGCGGATTCTGGAGTCCCAGCAGCCCCATCACCGTCGCCAGCATGTTTTCATGCTGGTAAAGCACGCTCGATTTCTGGGTATAGCCGGCCTGCACCGGAGGCCCCCAGAATACAGCGGCTACCTGCCCGCCCCCGTGCGTGGTGTCGGTGACTGCGCCTTCATCGAAATCCACAATCAGAACCCCGTCCCCGCCCGGCTGGAACGCCTTGGTCCCGGCCAGCGGCGTCACCACATTCGTCTGCAGCCAGTTGTCCGCCTGCGCCTGGGTTCCGCT
>Ga0307372_10009301_pt1 | contig 13591 bp, 10 predicted proteins | sample OX1MG_FD_202533 | JGI IMG/M metagenome (GOLD analysis project Ga0307372, IMG submission 202533) | Soil microbial communities from Risofladan, Vaasa, Finland - OX-1 | ecosystem: Environmental > Terrestrial > Soil > Coastal area > Acid sulfate soil | place: Finland: Risofladan, Vaasa | collected...
GCCCACGCCGCCGGCGGTCGAACCGGCCAAGCTCCCCCGCGCCTTGCAGGTCTATGCTGACCGCCTGGAGCGGCTGGCCCAGAGCGACCGGCTCAAAGAGCAAAGCGCCCTGCTCGACCAGGTCGATGGGTCCACCGCTCGTGAGTTGATGGCGCCTACCCAAGAACTGGTGACCTCCCGCAACGACCTGACCAAGCGCATGATCGAGGCGCAGAGCGAGTATCATCTGCGCTGAGCCTGTTCGGTTGGAAGGGGCGTACCTGGGAATAGTAATTCATGCGTAACGCACGCCATCGCCGCAAGGCGCCCCCGCCTGGGAGCACGAGACTTCCCCGGGAGCGCGAGCGTCCCATCTCTGTTGAATTTCGCGTTTAGGGCACTGTTGGCGCGCGCCGGTTGCCGCGGGTACCCTTCAGTAGCCAACCCACCATGTGTGCGTGCTAATCACGGTTGGCATACTTCACTGCTGAAGGAGATGACAAGAATGGCGCAGCCACGCATTGCCCCCTACGGTGAGTGGGAATCACCGATCAGCGCCGCCATGACCGTCGCGGGCGCGGTGTCCCTCCATGCGGTTTCCGCCGATGGCCCCGATCTCTATTGGTCCGAGCTACGACCGGCCGATGGCGGCCGGGTCGTCATTGTGCGGCGAACCGCGACGGGGGAGCGGCAGGATCTCACGCCGGCTCCTTTCAATGCCCGGACGCGCGTGCATGAGTACGGCGGCGGCGCGCATCTCGTGCATGACGGGGTGGTCTATTTCTCGAACTTCGCCGATCAGCGGCTCTACCGCCAACCGATCGGGGGGACGCCGGAAGCGATCAGCCGGATCGACGGCATGCGCTACGCGGACGCGGCGCCGGATCCTCGGCGGGGACGGCTGATCCTCATTCGCGAGGATCACACGGTGGAGGGCCGCGAGGCGGTGAACACCGTGGTCAGCATGGCCATGGAAGGCGATGATGAGCGGGTGCTCGTGAGCGGCAACGACTTCTACGGCAATCCAGTCCTGAGCCCTGACGGGAAGCGGCTGGCCTGGCTCACCTGGAACCATCCCAATATGCCCTGGGACGGCACCGAACTGTGGCTCGCCACCGTGGGCGACGATGGTTCGCTGACCGGATCTCGGCTGGTGGCGGGTGGGGCCGAGGAGTCGATCTTCCAGCCCCGGTGGTCGCCCGACGGGGAATTGTATTTCGTCTCCGACCGTACCGATTGGTGGAATCTCTATCGCCTGGAGGACAACCAGGCGGTCCCGGTCTGTCCGATGGAGGCCGAGTTTGGTCTGCCGCAATGGGTATTCGGCATGTCCACCTATGCCTTCGCCGGCCAAGGGCAAGCAGTGTGTTCCTATACCAGCCGAGGCAAGGAGTATCTGGTCTTGCTGGATCTGGCCACGGGCTCGCTCACCCCGTTGGCCACCACGTATGACGTCTTCGCGGATGTCCAGGCGACGGCCACCCACGCTCTCTGCATCGCCGCGTCGGCCACCGCGCCCGCGGCGATCATTCGGGTGGATCTGGCTTCCGGCGCGGTCGAGGTAGTGCGGGTCTCCCAGGAGATTCCCGTAGACGCTGGGTATCTCTCGGTCCCGGAGGCGGTGGAGTTCCCTACCGAGCATGGTCTGACCGCTCACGCCATTCTCTATCTTCCCACCAACCGCGATTTCCGGGCCCCCGAGGCTGAGCGGCCTCCCGTCCTGGTCCACTCGCACGGCGGTCCCACCGCGGCCACCAACGCCGCGTTCAGCCTTGACACCCAGTATTGGACCAGCCGCGGGTTCGCCGTACTTGACGTAAATTACGGCGGGAGCACCGGCTATGGCCGCCCCTACCGCCAACGGCTGAACGGGCAGTGGGGCGTGGTGGACGTGGATGACTGCGCGAACGCGCCGCTGTATCTGGCGCGCAAAGGCGTGGTGGATGGCGACCGCATGGTGATCGATGGGGGGAGCGCCGGCGGCTACACCACGCTGTGCGCCCTCACCTTCCGCAATTCCTTCAAGGCCGGGGCCAGTTATTTCGGAGTAAGCGACGCTGAGGCCCTGGCCAAGGATACGCATAAATTCGAATCACGCTACCTCGACCGGATGATCGGCCCTTACCCCGAACAGCGCGACCTCTACTATCAGCGGTCGCCCATTCACTTTGCCGATCGCATCTCTTGCCCGCTGATCCTGTTCCAGGGCCTGGAGGACAAGGTCGTGCCGCCGGATCAGGCGGAAAGCATGTTCGAGGCCGTGCGGGCCAAGGGCATCCCGGTCGCCTACATCCCGTACGCGGGGGAGCAGCATGGCTTCCGCCGGGCCGAGAATATTATCCGTTCCCTGGAGGCTGAGTTTTACTTCTATGCCCGCGTGTTCGGCTTTACTCCCGCCGACCCGATCGAGCCGGTGACCATCGAGAACCTCTAACGGCCAGGGAACGTGCGATCCATGCGGGGAGGCGCCGACGGTTGTCTCCCCGCCGCCCGCCCCGCTACCCTGACCTTTGATGACGATCGGGTGAGGATCGCAATGACGCGACAAGGGAGAACAGGGATGGCATCCTTCGAAGTAGTGGTGATCGGCGGTGGGAATCTCGGCCTCTGGACCGCGCACCAGCTTGCCAAGCGTGGGGTACGGAACATCCTGGTTCTGGAGCGCTACTGGCTCGGATTCGGCGCCACGACCCGGTCCGCGGGGGTGGTGCGCCAGCAGGGCGGCTCGGAGACGGCGGTCAAGCTGGGCAAATGGGCCCGTGATCTCTACCTCGGGCTTGGCACCGAAATTGGCCTCGACAGCGGCTTTACCGAGACCGGGTACTACGTGCTGGCCGAGACGGCCGCCGAAAAGGCCGCCTTCCTCGAACTGGTGGAACTGCGCCGGAGCTGCGGGATCGAGAACGAATGGGTGGATGCCCAGGAGGGTCGGCGGCGCTTCCCGTACCTCAACTGGGACGGCTATCTTGGCGGCACCTACACCGAAAACGACGGCTACGTGCATCCCCCCATTGTGGCCCGCAACATCACCATGGGCGCCCTGGGCACCGGCGCGGTAACCGCGATCGAGATGTGCCCGGTAGAGCGATTGGAGGTGACCGGCGGCCACTACACGATTACCACGCCGCGAGGCGTCTTCGAGACGGAAAAGGTGGTGGACGCGGCGGGGCCGCGGGGCGCCAAACGGATCGGGGCCATGCTGGATATCGATGTGCCGGTGTTCGCCGCCCGGCACGAAATCGTCACCTTCCCCCAGACCTCCGGCGACCTGCCTCTCCGCTTCCCCATGTTCTTCGCCTTGAGCCAGGGGTACTACTTCCGCCCGGAAGAGCAAGGCGTGTTGCTCGGGCTGAGCAACCCGAACGAGCAACCCGACCCATCGGAGCGTTTCCAGATCGCCTTTGACTGGTCCTATTACGACACCGTGCGGCCCCACTGGGAGGCCACGCTGCCGGCGATCAAGGGCCAGCCCATCTGCCGATCCTGGGCCGGCTCCATCGACTTCACCCCGGATCATTTGCCGATCATCGACCAACCACGCCCCGGCTTCTATGCCCTGGCCGCCGGCGGTCATGGGATGATGTGGGGTCCGGCCCTCGGCATGAAGATGGCCGAATTGGTGGTTACCGGGACGGTCGGCGATTTGCCGCGCGACGAGATCCGGCTGGGTCGCTTCGCCGAGGGGATCGTGAGCCACGACAGGATCGCGCTGCCCTTCCCGACCTAGCAACCGCGCTGAGCTGGTTCCACCATGGTGGAACCAGCCAGTGTCAGCAGATGATCCTCCGCATCATACGACTTCACCCAGACCACGGATTGATTCGGTCGAGTGACCTGCCGCGGTGAGCCGATCCCTGATGTCGCGGGTCAGGTCGGGTACGTAGCAGACGATCAGGCTGGATGTTCCGCCGGTGCTGGGAGTCAGCCGTAGCTCGCCCAGCGTCGCCGGGAGGAGGCACGATTCGCCGCGGACCAGAGTCTCCGAGCCGCCGGCGTAAGCAAGGGTAAGGGGATCGCCGACGTTGCTCACGGTCAAGCAGCGCCGGCCATCCAGTCGTTCAAGATGCGGCTCATGGAGCGTCCATCGTTCGAGCGCGAAATAGGGGCCGGCGCAGCCAAGGAGATAGCGGTTGGCTCCGTGGGCGGGCAGGGCAAGGCCCGCCTGGGGACGCGGCAGATACTCGGTTCGCAACTCATCCAGGGCGGCGTTGATCCGGGCGTCCCACTCCGGCTCGGGGTAGCGATGGCCATAGAGGTCATCGGGCATCACCGATTGGACCAGATCCGAGGTCTGTTGGATTTCAAAGATCAAGGTGTCGGGTCCAAAGGAGTGGATGACCCCGCCGGGCACATACACGGTGTCACCCGCCTGAATGGGATAACGGTACATCACGGAGTCGTAGTCCTCGGCCTTGTAGGCGGCGAATAGCGCGGCCCGCGTGAGCCCCGGCTTCACGCCGGCCAGGATGGTGGCGCCGGGAGCGGCCCAGAGGATGTGCCAGGCTTCGGACTTCCCATTGGGCGCGCCGTGCACGCGGCGCGCGGTCTCATCGTCGGCATGCAAGTGGACGGGCAGCATGTGCGAGGCATCAAGGAACTTCGCCAGGAGCGGGAAGTGCGGGCCTTGCCAACCCCGGCCTACCAATTCATCCGGGTACTGCTCCACGAGTTGGTGCAAGGTTTGGCCGGCCAGGGCGCCATTCCGCACCGTGCCGGTGGTTTCCCGATAGTCGCTGATCTCCCAGGTTTCGGCCGCCACGCCGGCGGGGAGATCGGCCTTCCCCAACCGTTCCGGAATGAGGCGCTCGCCGAAGGCATAGGAGCGAACGTGCGCGGTCAGCTTAAGCGGATACCAGTCCATCATGTCCTCACTCCTCGAACTCGCGCCTCGCGCGCCCCATACTTCAGATTGAAGGATACAGGCGGCGCCCGAAGGCGGGAATGGAGCGCGCCTCACGTTTGTGGAGGTAATGCCGACTGCCTTGCCTTCGACCGCGGGGATGACGAACAGCTATGCCCGATTAGCTTTCGGCGACCGGCTGTGGATGGGGGATGACCACGGGTGCATGTTGTGTCTTGATCGCGGCCCGGTGGATTTTCCCGGCTGTCGAGGATGGTTGGATTGCCGCCAAACCGCCCTCGAACCAACTATCGAGTTGGCGCCGCGCAATGTTGACGTGCAGTACTTCGTCAGCCCAGTCAAAATCCTGGAACGTGGTCATTAAAGGATGCTGTGCCAGGTCTCGGGCAAACTCCCATTCCTGCCGCTTCCCTGGGGGATACTTCATGTTTTTACCCTCGACCTCCAGGCCCAGCACGGTGTATTGCTCGAGTGGTGATGCTTCCATGGCAAATACGCCTTCGTAGTCGCGCATTGGTATGGCGGCGCGGTCACCGTAGGTATACTCGATCGCGGCCTCGCCAAAGAGTGAATGACGCGTTTCATCCCAGCAATGGCGGGCAATATCCAGGTAAAAGTTCCAGGGCATGTTTGACGTTTCGCAGAGCACGATAACCAGGCCTTCGGCCACGTTGAGTTCCGACATCCGAAGGCCCATCATATAGTCGAGATGCAGCGGTATGTCGTCGAGGGGTGGGGCCACATAGTCCCAGACAGTGGGTATCGATCCGTCGCGCATGAGCGTATGCGGTATCTGATAGGGCACAAGAGAGTCCCGGCGCGGGGGAGACATCGTGCGAGGCCCGGTACCATCGATCCCGCCGGCAGCGGTCAGATAAGCAGCTAACCGATCCTGCCAGACTTGGGCCGTGGTGCGATCCTCATCAGAGGGTTCGAGTGTGGTTAGGGCAATAGTAAGCAGCCGAAGCTGCTCATCCTCATCCATGAGGATACGACGAAGCAGGCGTACACTGGGGTAATCAGCGAGACCATTCGTTTCGCGCGCATAAGCGCGATAGCCTTCGCACAAGGCGGGTTTGAGCAACCGCACGATCACGGCCACGAATGGAAAGGTATCCGGGAGATGATCGGCCTCATCGAACAGGATTTCGAGTGCGGCGTCGGGTGCACTCTCCAATTTGCTTTTGTTGGTACGCAACTCGCGGACGCGCTCCCGCCAATCCTCGACGTGGTTCGCATCTTCAAACTGCAGCCGCGCCAGCAGAACCTTGATGTCGCGCTCGGGAATGGTCACGATACGTGATGCGAGCAAGGTCATCAGGCGCCGTTCGACGTAGGCAAAACGGCGGATTCGCTCTACTGCCTGGCTAACGGAGAGACCAGCTTGCTTGACACGTTCCAGTCCGGCATAGCGCACCGGCCCGGTTGCGTCACTCGTCGTATCCATGCTTGTTTTCCTTCCACTGCCCAATCTGCATCGACGCCTAGCGGCGCACCTGATGCTGGTAAGCGCCCACTGGCATCACGATCTCCGCATCGGACAGCATATGGCCGAGTCGCCGGCGGCTCTCACCGTTCTAGAGCGGTGCTCTACCGTACTGCTGTTCGATTGCTTCATATGATGGGATCCGCTGGTACGCGCCAGGCCCGGTAACCGCATAGGAGGCCACGTGACATCCGATGCGTGCACACTCCTCCGGCGTGTGTCCGCGGAGCAGAGCCGCGATATATCCCGCGGTGAAGCAATCACCGGCGCCCGTTGCATCTCTTGCCTGGACTGGAACCGCGGGGATCGCGGAAAGCCCCGCGGCCGTACGTATGAGGCAGCCGGCGCCGCCAAGGGTAAGAATGACCATCCCATGAGTGTATGTCTCCATCCTGGACAGGATCGATTCAGGCAGTCTCTCGCCAGTGAACGCGCGTCCCTCGTCGTAGCTCAGGATGAAATAGTCGGCCTCCGCGAGGGCAGGGAGGAGGAAAGGGAGACCTCGGCCCTGGTCATCCCAGCAGACGTTGAGGACAGTGGTTGCACCGTGCGCCCGCGCCCGCGCAAACAGCCGCCCGACGCTCTCGCCGGTGAATTGCGGTAGGACAAACATGCTTCCTACCGATACGATACGTGGGCCGACGAGCCAGGCATCAGGTACGGCGTCGAGGTCAAAGAGGGCGTTCGCGCCGTTAATGAAGAAGATACTGCGCTCACCATCCGGCGCAAGCGTTACCACTGAAGTGCCGGTCGCCGCGGTAGGATGGCACAGGAGTTTCAACATGCCGACGCCCAGCGTCGTCAACAAGGTTCTGAATTGTGCCCCCGTAAGGTCGGCGCCGCTGTAGCCGGCGAGATCAACCGCTACACCCAGACGTGCGAGCGCCGCCGCGGTGTTCCCTCCGTTACCACTCAGCGCACTCTCGATCTCCTCTATCATGCGTATGGTTCCCGGTTCAGGCAGGTCCGTGAGCGTACGGCACAGTATGTCGAATTGCAAGTTTCCGAAGCAAACTACGTCAGCCATCATTTCTTCCCAGAGGAACCACTCTCCCCTCGCGGGCTGATTGGTAAGCGGCCGCGGTGAATGCCGCTACCAGCACCCCGCATTCAGGCGCGGCCTGTAACGGCGCCTCGCCGTGGATAGCCCTGATAAAGTTGCCCACCCCCTCATCAGGGAGAGGCGGCATGTCCATGCGCGGTACCGGTCGTCCATTCACGGCAACCGTGCCGTCGCTAAAGCCGCGCAGACTAACCCGTGCATCCCGACACCAGACCTCCAGGGTGCTGTCATAGCCAGGCTCCGCTGTTTCCCCCACGATGGATAGGCTGCCAAGGCCGCCGGCGAAGCGGAAGGAGAGGCTGGCCAGCCTCTCTACCCGCAGATCCCGATTATCGGTCAACGCGGTTACCGCGGTAGGCCGCAGGCCGGTTGACCAGAGCATCGCGTCCACCAGATGACTCCCGGCGTCATTGAGCTCACCACCGCAGGCAAGATCGGGGTCGCCGCGCCATCCCTCGCCCACCCAATTCTGCCACAATAACGCCTGGACGTAGTGGACCGGGCCAAAGGCGCCCGCCGCCACATGGCGCTGGATCCAGCCCCAGGCCCCGTCGGCATGGCACTGGTAGCGGAGGCCGAGCAGGCGTCCGCGGGCTTGAGCAAGCTCGACCAACTGCCGCGCCTCGGCGGCCGAGGGGGCCAGCGGCTTCTCGCACAGGACATGGGCACCGTGCCGGAGCGCCGCCGTGATCGCCGCCACATGGAGACTGTGCGGGACCGAGACTACCACCGCGTCCGGCCTGGCCTCGGTCAGTAGCTCGTCCCAATCGTGATAGGCAGCAGCGGGAGCCAGGGCGCGCACCAACTCAAGGGCGTTCGGGCTTGGATCGCAGTAGCCCACGATCGCCGCATCCGGGCAGTTCATCGCGGCCGCGATATGTTGCCTGGCTATCCCGCCACAGCCGATGAAAGCGAGCTTGATCATCGGTATCTCTCTATCCCTTCAGGCCGGTCATCACGATTCCGCGGACAAAGTACCGTTGGAGGAAGAGGAAGAGGATGACCATTGGCAGGGTGGCGCAGACGGCACCGGCCATCAGCATGCCCCAGAAGCTCTGTCCCACGTATGCTCCGGTGCTATTGATGAACTGGAGCCCGAGGGCCAGCGGCATCTTGTCCGTCGAGTGAATATAGATCAGTGGAGTGACAAAATCATTCCAGGTGCTCATGAAGGAGAAGAGCGCCACCGTGATCAGGGCCGGACGCATGAGTGGGAGCTCGATGGAGAGGAAGATGCGGAGATACCCGGCGCCATCGACCTTGGCGGCATCCTCGATCTCGGTTGGGAGGGAGAGAAAGAACTGCCGCAGCAGGAAGATGTAGAAGGCCACGCCAAACCAGGCGGGCACCCACAACGGATACCAGGTGTCGACCCAGCCAAAGCTCCGGAAAATCAGATACAGCGGTACCAGGGTGACCTGGGTCGGCAGAAAAATGGTGGCCAGGGTGAGGGCAAATACCATGTTGCGGCCCGGCCAGTGAAGGCGCGAGAACGAGTAGGCCGCCATGGAGCAGGAGACGAGGGTGCCGGTGACATTCAGGGTCGTGATAATCAGGCTGTTGAGAAAGAATCGCCCCACCGGGAAATACTGAAAGAGTTGCGTATAGTTGTCGAAAGTTATCGGCCAGGGCAGGATTTGCGGAGGATACTGGAAGAGCGCTTGTGACGGCTTGAGCGACGACGACAGCATCCACAGCATGGGAAAGCCAAAGAGAATCCCGAAGGCGATCAGGATGAGGTGGCGTGGAACCTGGCGGGCCAGTCGAGCCAGGCGCCGAACCCGATCGCGCCGTCGGGCCTGGACGGCTCGCAGGCTTAGGGATTCGTCCGCGCGTTCCATCGTGCTCATTGACCTCATCCCTAGCTACTCGTAAAAGACCCAATAGCGAGCAACCCGGAATTGGATCAGCGTGATTGCCAGGATGACTAGAAACAGGAGCCATCCCATGGCCGACGCATAGCCCATCTTGAAGTACCCAAAGGCATTGTTAAAGAGGTCGTAGACATAGAACAGAGTGGAGTTCAGCGGCCCGCCCTGAGTCGCCACATATGCCTGGGTAAAGACCTGAAAGGCATTGATCACCCCAACCACCACCACGAAGAAGAGCGATGGGCTGAGCAGGGGAATGGTGATGTGACGGAACTGAGCGAGACGCGAGGCTCCATCCACCCGCGCCGCCTCATAGAAGGTGAGCGGGATATTCTTCAGGCCCGCCAGAAGGATGATCATGGTTGCCCCGGCACTGCCCCAGGTGATAATCAGGATGATGGACGGTTTCGCCCAAGCCGGATCGTTGAACCAGTTCGGCCCCAGGATATTCAGCTCGGACAGCAACATGTTGATCAGCCCATAGTTGCCGTTGAGCACCCACAGCCACAGGAGCGTGGATGCCACCACGGGAGCGACCGACGGCAGGTAAAACAGGGTCCGATACAGGGAAATCCCGCGGATATCCTGGTTGAGGAGAAGCGCCATGCCAAGGGCCATCAGGATGCCGATCGGCACCCCGATCACGGTGATGTACAGGGTGTTGCCAAACGCCTGGCCGGCCAGCGGATCGTGGACGAGATCCGTATAGTTGGAGAGCCCGACAAATCGCGCCGGATGCAGAATGTCGTAGGTGGTGAAGCTGTACCACAAGGACTGGACCAGCGGCAGGAGGATGAACGCGCATAGGCCAATCAGCCAGGGGCCGGCGAACAGGATGCCCGCGATCGCTTCTCGCTGCCGCATGCTCAGGGGTCGTCTGGCTCGTGCCGACGCCTGGATCATCTTTCTCCCTTCGCGTCGGGGTGATGATGACGAGCGCGTTACCCGCCACCATCACCATCACCCCGAGTCACCTTGTCCCGTCCGTGTCCCCAGCTGCGGGGGATTACTTGTAGAAGCTGTTGATCGCGGCCTGGATAGTTCCATTTTGCTGGGTCAGGGCCTGGAGCGGGGTCATCTTGTGGAGGAGCGCATTCTCTGACGCATTTTCCTCGGCGGTCCATAGTTCGCCGGAGACCACGTTGCGGTCACGGGCGTAGGTCTTGTAGTAGGTCTTCGGCGCGTTCATGAAGCTCCGCACCCCGGCCAGGACGTCCGGATAGGTCTTCAGGAGCGGCAGATTATACTGGCTAACCAGGCCAGGGTAGGCGAAGTAGAGGCCGCCAGGGAGGACCGGCGGTTGGTGGTGCTTCGCGCTATAGGCTTGCGAGGCCATGATGAACGTCTTCGCGGCGTCGCTGCCGGAGAGATAATCCAGGAATTGGGTGGCCGCGGATGCGTGTTGCGCGCCCTTGACCAATTGGAACGACCATCCGCCTGCCCAGGCTCCATAATTCTTGCCGGTTTGGTTGGGCACCGGAATAACCCCGAAGTGGAGTTTGGGTGCGTACTGGGCGATGCTCTGGAGATACCAATCGCCGCCATCGGTCATGGCCGCCGTACCCATGAAGAAGGGGTTTTGGGCCGCCGGCGTGGTAGCGGTGGGGATGAGGCGAGATACGGCGTCCCAGCCACCCTGCGCGTCGACCTCGTTGACGAACTGCTGGAGAGCGCCCACGGCGACTGGATTATTCAGTTGCGCCGTCTTTCCATTGCTGGAAATGATATGCCCATTCTGGCCGTACAAGAGGCTGTCGAACTCGCCCGCCGTATCGCCGTAGGGCAAGTAGCCAAGCTGGGTGATCCGCGGTCCCGCCTTCTGGGTGAGCTTCTTGGCGTCCACGTTGAGATCGGCCCAGGTCTTTGGCGCTTGGAGGCCGGCGGCGGCGAAGATCGTTTTGTTGTAGTAGAGGGACCAGAAACCGACCGCTCCATAAAACACCGGGAACCCATACAGGCCGCCGTTAAAGCCGTGCAATTCACCCCAGGCGCCGGGGACGAGACGATCGACGGCCAGCATTGAGGAGTTTTTCGGCAAATAGGGATCGAGCGGTTCGATCACGTCCTTGGCGGCGAATTCGGCCGCGTCAAAGCGATCCACCTCGGCGACATCGGGCGCCTTGCCGCCGGCAATGGCGGTCAAGAGGGTCTGATACGAGCTTGGGTCCTGTTTAGGCGTATAGGCGGTCCAGTTGATGTGGACGCCAGGATTCATTTTCTCGTAGTTGGCCAGGACGGCCGCGTAGCCGGCGCCGTTGGAATCCGGGCTCATGGGGCTATCCCAGGTGCCGGTCCAGAGGGTAACCGTGACGGGCGCCGCGGCCCGCGCGGCGCCGAGGCCCGCGGAGGGGATTAACAGGCAGCCGGCGAGAGCAAGGGTACGAAGATGTCGGACGTATATCACCGATGACACCTGACCTTTCAGTTCCGATAGACCACCTTGGCGATGCGCGGCCGACGGTGGCCGTCGTGCATGCGCGCCCGCTTTCGGGCAATGGAAGCGCTCCGTTGTCCTCTTTATCTGATGAGTGCCTTCTGAGGGCGCTGATTACAGGCCCCGTCAAGCCCGCGCACTCATAGTCCCGGTCGTTCTGGTACGACTTTACTCCTCTCCCGCTCTCGCGATCTTATCTGTCACCTATGGGTATGGCGGCCACTCCGTGGTGGAAGGACCGATGTGGCGCGCGTTCGTGGTGCCTCGCCATTGAGGCTAGCAAGACATTAGCATATACCTAGTCCATTGGTCAACCCAAAGAAGTATGGCTAGTCCAAGGGCCAAGAGCATGGGTGCGAGGAGCGCGGGCCCAGGGAGTTCGCACAGCCACATTCCATAAGGAACTCCGTTATGACCCAGGGTACATTGACAGGCTCTCCCCGCAACCCGTAAGATATGGCTAGTCCAATTTTGGTTGATGAGCAAAGTTACCTAGACCAGCCTGGTTGCTTAAGGCGCGGCATCCTTAAGGACACGAGAAGTACACGAGCCCAGGCATGTAGGAGCAAACGGAGAGTGGTAGGAACGGCCCTTGGACCGCCAGAGCGACATAGGTGAGATGAGCCGGCAGGACCTCCCGGCCTATCAACGGATTATCGACCGGATCAGCGGAGTCATTGCCTCGGAGGGGATGGCGCCAGGGGCCGCGCTCCCCAGCGAACGCCAATTGTGTCTCGATTTCGGGGTGGCGCGGGCCACCGTGGCCCGCGCCATGCGCGAATTGGAGCGGGCCGGGATGATCGAGCGCCGGCGCGGCCAGGGAACCTTCGTGGCTGAAGGGCAGGGCTCAATTCTGCCGGCCTCAACCTTGGTCTGCATCGTGCCGCAGCTTCGAGGGCCGTTTATCACCGGGATCATCCAGGGGATCGAGAAGGCCACCCGCCAGGCCGGTCACTACCTTGTCCTGGCGAACTCAGCCTGCAGCGTGGAACTGGAGGCCGAGCATCTCGAACAGGCGCGGCGGCGCGCGCAGGGGGCGATCCTCTGGCCCATGGAGAGTCAGGCCAATATCCCGCTGATCGACGGCCTGCGAAAGTCGGGTTTCCCCCTGGTGCTGGTGGACCGGACCTTGCCCGGTCTGGTGGCCGATTCGGTGGTCGCCGACAATTACTCGGCTGGGTTTCTCCTTACTAACTCCCTTCTAGACCAAGGCCACGAGCGAATCGCCTTCGTCAACGGGGAGGAGACCGTGGTCAGTAGCGTGGCGGATCGGCTGCGCGGCTATCGAGACGCCCTCCGCGCCAGAGGTATTCCCTTTCATCCCCACTGGATGAGCACCGTCCCTTACGGTCCCAATACCCCCAAGGAACAGCGCTATGACTGCGTCGCGCGTCTCCTGGCCCACCAGCCGCGCCCAACCGCGTTCATCACCATGTATGCCGACATCCTGATCGCGTTAATGCATGACTTGCTGCATTTCGGCATTCGTATCCCTGATGACGTGGCCCTGGCTACCACTGATAACACGGACGGCGATGAATTGCTTCGCCTGGCCACGGCCTCGGTCGCCTTCGACTGCGCCGCCATGGGTACCCAGGCGGTCCGCCTCTTGCTCAATCGCCGACGGCTGGGCACGGCCCTGGCGGAGCGGCAAATGGTGATCCCGGTCGCGCTCCATATGGCCAGTCCGGTCAGCGTCCGTATAGCGGCCGACTACGGATTCGAGGGACAAGCGTAGACCACCAGGACGATCCCGCGATAAGCCACCCAGATGAGAGCCTCGTAACAAGGAAGGTTGTGTCATGAGCTTGGCAGCGAATATCGGTCATGCCGTGGAAGCCGGCGCGGACTGGCCGCGGATAGGGGCGTTCTCCTACGGATTTGAGCGCGATCAACT
>Ga0307372_10009304_pt1 | contig 13588 bp, 12 predicted proteins | sample OX1MG_FD_202533 | JGI IMG/M metagenome (GOLD analysis project Ga0307372, IMG submission 202533) | Soil microbial communities from Risofladan, Vaasa, Finland - OX-1 | ecosystem: Environmental > Terrestrial > Soil > Coastal area > Acid sulfate soil | place: Finland: Risofladan, Vaasa | collected...
GCACCATCGAGGAGCTCCTCCTGGCCGCGCTCGAGCGCGTCGGGATGCATGTGAAGGAGCGCTCCCAGGAAATCTACGGCCGTGACCAGTCGTTCATAGACGGTTGGTTCGAAGAAACGGAAATCAAAATCACCGAGGACTTTGATCGTGGCTGGGGGAAGGTGTGGTTGGAGAACCTGACGCTTGCCGCCAATCGACCGAAGATCGGCAAGCAGTATGCGAGAGCGGCCACCATGACGCGGAAGCTGCATGAACAGCACGTCAACGAGATGCTCGACGAGCTCGGTATCGACAGGAAGGAATTTCCCGCCTCGGGAATCGTGACGCTTCTGGACGCCATCACGTCGAAACTCATCCTCGACCGCCTGGTCGGCATCAGGGCGGGCCACAAAGAGCTCCTGGCCATGCTTCACCGCGTCTGGAACCAGATTGAGGAAGGGATGGCGCCGTGACGGGGCACCCCGACCCGGACCCCGGGGATTCAGCAAACGGGCATAGGTGAACAAAAAAAGGGGGGGATGTGATCGACGACGACCTGCCGTGATCGTGGATTGTGACGTGAACGCCAATCCCCCTCACCTCGGAAGGCTACCGGTGGATTCTCGAGACCGTGCAGCAGTTTCCCGCCGCTTCGGCCTGAGCATCCGGGTCAATGCAGACGAGCGCATCTGCGCCGTGCGCCACCTCGAGAGCATGGTGCGCAATGACGGTGCACGGGCGCTGCCCTATCACGATGAGAAGCGTGCGAGTCACCGCTCGTACGACCCCTTGTACGCCAAGTGCATCGAGCTCGGGGGTGCGCCATCTCGTCGACCTGGGTGCTGAGGTCCATGTGCTCGACCTGAAAGAGCCTCCCGTCGACGTCGCGAGCTACCAATCCGTTGACCTGCGCGATCCGGAGGCCACGACGAATGCGGTCGAAAAGATCGGAGGTGGGCCAGTTCCAGTGATCACTGCACGGCAGCAGCAGCGTACAGGGATGTCGGGCTCTCGTAGTCGAGGCTTCGTCGTCGCTGTCCGTTGATGATGGAGGCGACATGATCGACGTGGTCGGCGCTGACGCCGGCGAGGTCGATCCCCCGGGGGAACCAAAAGCGCCACTGGCGGTTGAGGTTCTCCACCTGACCCCGTTGCCACGGGCTGTGCGGGTCGCAGAACCAGACGTCGATGCCGTAGGTGGCGGCGATGGTTTCCCAGCAGCTCCACTCGGTGCCCTGGTCGAAGGTGATCGAGCGCAGGAGATGCGAGGGGATCTGCTCGAGGCCGCAGGCCAATCCGGCCAGCATCGCGTCCCCGGCGTAGCCCTCGGGCATGGTGACACCGATGGAGAACCTGGTCACCCGCTCGGTGAGCCACAGCATCGACGAGCGGTTGGCCCGGCCGATGATCTGGTCCCCCTCCCAGTGCCCGAGCTCGGCCCGTTCGTTGACCGCGGCCGGGCGCCGCGAGATGTTTGGCAGGCCTGGGCGCTTGGACTCGTGTCGGGCCTGGCGCCGCTTCCTCCGGGACCGTCTCGTGCGCAGGCACTCGGTCGCCTTGAGGTCGAGGGCGCCGGCGTAGACGGCGGCGTAGATCGTCTCGACACAGACCCGATCTGTCTCCCCTTGTGCCACCAGGTCGGCCCAGATGGCCTCAGGGGAGCGGCCCAGAGCCAGCTCTGTACGCACCCGGTCCCTCAGCATGCCGGGCACCTCAAGGCGACGCGGGCGAGGGCGGTAGCGCTTCTTGTTCGCCTGCCACTCGGCGCTGGCCGGACGGTAGCGCTCACGGCCACCCCCTCCTGTCACTTCTCGCATGACCGTGGTCGGGTGCCGACCGATCCTGTGGGCGATCTCGGCCCACGACGTGCAGCGATCCTCGATCAGCGCGACGGCGATCTCCTCGCGTTCGAGCAACGACAGCGGCGTAACTGGCATGCTTTGGTCTCCATCGGTCGGTGTTGGTCAATTGCACCGGTCATTCTGACCGGGACCGTGCACTGACCGATGGAACTAGCCGTGCCATCGACGGGTTGTTCAACTGCGCGGGGCTCCCCGGTTCCGCGTACCCGGACCTCGATGTCATGCTGGTCAATCTGGTCGGCATGCGCCACCTGGCCGATCTGGTTTCGGAACGCATGAAGCCCGGGGCAGCCATCGCCAGCATCTCGTCGACCTCGGGGGCCGGTTACCTAGGGAATATCGGCAAGTGGATGCCGCTCGTCACCACTCCGGGCTTCGAGGCGGCGAAGGCGTGGTGCGAGGCCCACCCCGAAGACATCGACGGGGGGTACGGCCCGTCGAAGGAGGCCATCATCGTGTGGACACTCTGGGCGTCATACGTCCTCGCCGACAAAGGCATACAGGCATACGGGTCAACTGCATTAGTCCGGGGCCTACTGACACGCCGATGATGCCCGACTTCGAGACCGCCTACGGCAAGGAATTCATGGACAGTTTCCCCGTTCCCCTCGGGCGGCACTCGACCCCGGACGAGCAGGCCTGGCCCCTCATTTTCTTGAACTCCACGTTGGCCAGTTACATCACCGGTGAGAATCTGATCGCCGACGGCGGCACGATGGGTGCCGCCATGACCGGCAGCATCGACCTGTCGGGACTCGTGCCGGAGTCGATGCAGCGCTAGCCGGAAGGGCATTTTTGCGCCCACCACGCCTTGGCCGGCGCCCCTTTCTTTCGTCTTCAGGCCATTGCCTGGTCACCCCGGTCGATGTGTCACACCCCTATGTTCAACTGGGGCTATGGATATTGGCGACCTCGACGAGGTCCTCGCTTCGTTGGCCGGGGCTGATCCGTTCTCCTTTGGCGATCCCGAGTCGGTCATCGCGTTAGAACGGGCCTTGGGCGTTCTCACCTGCATTACGAGCAAGGCGGTGGCCAGTTTCGACGCCTCGAAGGAGTGGGCCGTCGACGGGGCCCAAAACGCCACGGCCTGGCTGTCCACGCGCTGTCATCTCCCGGCCGCCGAAGCGCGGCGCCAACTGCGCCGGGGCCGGGCCCTGCCGAGCGTTCCTTTGTGTGCCGAGGCCTTTTCCAATGGTGAGATCGGGGTGGCCCAGGTCGACGTGCTGGTCAAGGCGGCCCACGCCGTCTGGCGGGTCGACGACGAGGCCTTCTCCCGCGACGAGGCGATCCTTTTGGGGGCGGCCAAAGAACTGAAGTTCGGTCCCTTCAGTGCCGTGGTGGCCTATTGGTCCCAGTTGGCCGACCCCGACGGGGCCGAAGCGTCCGAGATGGAGAAAAGGGCCCGGCGCGATGCCTTCTTGAGCCAGAGCGTGAGCGGGATGTGGCTGGGCCAGATGACCCTCGACCCCGTCTCGGGGGAGATCGTCTCGCGCGAGCTCATCCGCCTCGAGGCCGAGATGTTCGAAGCCGACTGGGCCGAGGCCAAGGCCACGCTGGGCCGGGACCCCAAGATCGACGAGCTCGGGCGCACATCGCCCCAGCGCCGGGCCGATGCCCTGGTGGAGATGGCCACGCGTTCGAAGAGCACCCCGGCCGACGCCCGGCGTCCCGAGCCCCTCTTCAGCGTGCTGGTCGACTTTCCCACCTTGTCGGGACGGGTCTGTGAGCTGGCCTCGGGCGGGGTCCTCACCCCGGGCACCTTGGTGCCGTGGCTCGACGAGGCCTGGTTCGAGCGCATCGTCTTTGCCCCGGGCCGACGCGTCGAGTGCTCGGTCACCTCGCGCTTTTTCACCGGGGCCACCCGCCGGGCCATCGAGCTGCGTGACCAGGCCTGTTGCCATGAGTTCTGCGAGGTGCGCGCCGAGCGGTGCGAGATCGACCACATCATCCCCTACGCCAAGGGGGGCCTGACCGAACAAGGCAACGCCCAGGCCCTGTGCGGCTTCCACAACCGGTTGCGCAACCACCAAGGGCCTGACCCGGGGGGCTAGGGACCGGGAGGCGGGACCCGCACCCGGAGCGTCCGGAGCTGCAGCCCGACTATCGGCCCTGAAGGGTCCGATCCCCCCACCGAAGTGAACGACTTCTCCGTCGCTCACCCTTTTGCTGCTTGGCCATCTCCCCCTTTTGGCCCATTTCCATTTGGCCATTTCCCCTTTGAAGGTGCAGACGCCCGCGTCTGCGAATAGGCGCGTCACCGTTCGGTCTGTGCGAGTTCGCGCCGCGTCACGACACCCGTCACTCAATACCTACCCGGCCTGCGTGCGCCTCCCGGGTCGGTTGACCCGAAATACCGGCACAGTGTGGCTACCCAAGGGAAGATCTACCGGTCCCGCGAGCCCAGCGCCTCGCCTGCCATCGACGACTGGAGAACCTCATGACCGACCTTGCCGATTATCAGAACAGCTTCACCCGGGCTCGCCTGCGCCGGGAGGACGGCATTCTCGAGGTACGCCTCGGTGCGTCGTCGGACGAATCCCTCGTCTGGGATGAGTCGGCACACCGTGAGCTCCCCGCGCTGTTCGCAGCCATCGCAAGCGATCGTCAGAACCGGGTCATGATCCTGACCGGAACTGGCGATGACTTCTGCGTCCGTGGCGAAAGCGGCGGGTGGGATCTCAGCAGGCCCGCCGGATGGGACAAGATCTACTGGGAAGGCAAGGCAATACTCCGAAGCCTGCTCGACATCGAGATCCCCGTCATCTCGGCGGTCAACGGACAAGCTCGCATCCACGCCGAAGTGGCGGTCCTCGGTGACATCGTGCTGGCCTCGGAAACGGCCGTCTTCCAAGATGCTGCTCATTTTCCCGCCGGTGCCGTTCCCGGTGACGGCGTTCACGTGGTGTGGCCGCTCTTGCTCGGGCCCAACCGCGGTCGTGCCTTCCTCTTGACCGGCATGGAACTTTCGGCCCGCGATGCTCTCGCGTGCGGGGTAGTGGCCGAAGTTCTCCCGCCAGCGCGTCTCGTGGGCCGGGCTTGGGAGGTCGCCCGCCAGCTGGCCCTGGCCTCGGACCTGACCCTTCGTTACACCCGTGTCCTGCTCACTGAGCCGCTGCGAAGGGCCATTGCGGCAGATCTCGGGTACGGGCTCGCCCTCGAAGGTCTCGCTGCGATCAATCTCCAGCCATGACGGACCGTCATTGACGCGTGGCCTCGCGAATGCGTACTTTCAGCACGTACTTTCAGCACGTACTTTCTCCACGTGCTTTCAGCACGTACTTTCTCCGCATGCTTTCCGCGCATCAGCGATCGGCACTGCGGCCAGAAGGCCTAGCGAAAATGGACGATGACCTCACGGGCCACCCAGTCGAGCCGCTCTAGATACTCCTCAAGAGACCGAGTGGGAGCTCCCGGTGGCGGGACCGAGGTCCAGGTGACCCCGCTGTCGGCCAACGCCCCAACCGCATCGACGGCACCTTGGGCACTGGCGGTCGGTAGCGGTGCACCGCTGCCGGAGCCCAACGGGCGGTGATCGTTCGGGTCGACGCGTACGGGGGACACCGACAACATCACGTCGAACGGGCGCCCATCGTCACCGAATGCCGGATCCTTCCGCACCTCGGCCAGCAGTGAGGGCAATTCGGCCGCCGTCACCTGCCACGGGAACCACCCTTGCCAGCGTGCGGCGCGTCGGAGCGCCGCGTGAGAGTTACCGCCGATCCAAATCGGCGGATGGGGCCGCTGGTGCGGCTTGGGCTCGAAACGGATGTCGGCGAAGCGCACGAAGCGCCCCTCGAACGACGGCTCGTCTTCGGTCCATAGGACGGACATGGCCTCGAGATACTCGTCCGCCATACGGCCGCGGTGGTCGAAGCGCACGCCGAGAGCTTCGTATTCCTCGGCGGAATGCCCGACCCCGCACGCCACGATCACCCGGCCGCCACTCAGCACGTCGAGGGTGGCGATTGCCTTGGCCGCCACCAACGGATGGTGGAGGGGCAAGATGACGATTGCCGAAATAACGGTGAGCCGGCTGGTCGCACCGGCCAGAAATGCCATCGCCGTGAGGGCGTCCGGCCAGTGCGCTCCCATGGTGTCAGCGAGATCCGGAGGTAACACGATGTGTTCGGGCACGAGCAATCCGTCGAAACCGAGATCGTCTATGGCGCGGGCGAGACGCTGCATGTCCGTGGCCGACATCTCGGAGGCCCACGGTGGTTCGACGGGCGGATAACGACTCAATCCCGGCATTCCCGTGACAAAACGCACCGCGGGCAAGCTAGCGGTGCCCGCGGCCACCCACAAGCGGGACGAACGAGGCAAGGCCTGCGTCACGTACCAGCGTCAGGTACCAGCCACCAGCAGATCCTCACTGCCTGAAGGGCAGAGGTCGTCGGCCCGGGCGACGATGGCCGCCCTGAACCGGCTGGTGCCGGACGGGTGCATGTCCCCGCGGCTGCGCCAACCGTCTTCGGGCTACGCCAGCTGGAGGACGTTCCCGTCCTCGAGCACATGTGGCGGCGGGTCATCGAGGACGTGCGTGGCTCGCCACGAGGCAACCCGCACCGCGGTGCAGACCGCCGCCGCGGTCTGTCCGTCGGTCATCGCGTCCTCACTCGTTCAAGTGATTCTCTGCACTCGGAGCCCACGCCTCCTATTCTGCCTGGTCGTGAACGGAGAGCCCTGTGACGTGGCCATCGCCGGTGGAGGGCTGGTCGGCCTCTCCCTGGCCTACGAGCTGGTCTGCCGGGGGGCGCAGGTCACCCTGATCGATGCCGGCCATCCGGGTCGCGCCACCGACGCCGGGGCCGGCATTCTGGCTCCCGACACCCATCCGACCACCGAGGGGTTCTGGTGGGAGCTGACGCATGGTGCCGGCGATCACTACCCGCTCCTGCTCGACCGCCTGCGCCAGGACGGCGTGGACACCGAACCGTCAGGCTACGACAGGTGCGGGCTCCTCTCCATCGGGCTGCGCGAGAGCGAAGAGAGCTGGTTCGGCCCCTTCGCCGAGCGCGTGATGAGTCGGGCCGACGGGCGGGTACGCGAGATCACCCCCGACGACGCCGTCGCCCTCTTCCCCCCCTTGGGCACGGTGCACCGGGTCCTCCACTACCCGGGTGCATGCCGCATCGACGGCCGCGGCATGGCGGGAGCCTTGCGTCAGGCCGCGGCGGCGCGTGGCGTGCGCTTCATCTCCGGGACGGTGTGTGGCGTACGGGCTGACCCGCACGCGGAACCTTCGTCACAGGCTGAACCCTCTTCCCACGCAGAGCCGTCGTCCCGCACCGTGCAGCGGATCGACGTCGACGGCCAGGACGAGGTGCGATGCGGCGCGCTGGCCGTCGCCGGTGGTGCCTGGAGCGCGTCCATGGGGGAGTGGCTGGGCTGCAAGCTCCCGATGTTCCCCACCAAGGGGCAGATCGTGCATTTGGGCATCACGAAGGAGAGCGGGGAGTGGCCCATCCTGCAGCCGCTGCTCACGCACTACCTCGTCCCGTGGCCCGGAGGCCGGGTGGCCTGCGGCGGGACGTTCGAGCCGAGCGCCGGTTTCTCGACCACGGTGACGGCGGCCGGACTCCATGAGCTCCTGCGCGAATGCCTGATGGTGGCCCCCGGTCTGGCCGAAGCGACCTACCTCGAGACCAGGGTAGGCCTGCGACCTACCTCTCCCGACGACCGCCCGGTGCTCGGGCCGGTTCCGGGGTGGCGGAACGTCTGGGTGGCCACCGGCCACGGGGCGAACGGTCTTCTCCTCGGTCCCTACAGCGCCAAACTGTTGGCGCAGCAGATGCTGGACGAGCCCACGGAGATCCCTATCGCCGTCGAGCTGGACCCTTCCCGCTTCACCTGAAGAGCCGCCGCCCCGAGCGGCGCCAGGTCATGTCTGCGCCAGGTCAAGTCGGCGCCAGGTCAAGTCTGCGCCAGGTCAGGTCTGCAAGGTACCCCCGTGGGATTGACCGGGGTCCGTGATCCACGCCCGCGCTTCGGCGAGCTTCGCCACTCCTTCGGGGGTCGCCTTTCCCTTGATACCTTCGAGAAGCCGCTCGTCGAGAGCAGCGAGGAGTTCTTCCGTGGATGCCATGGCGCCATGTTCGCGCAGCAGGCATGTCCCCGACGGCGACGCGTCGACGCGTTAACTTCGTTCACTGGTGGACCCACAACCGGAAGGAACCGAGGGGACCTCAGCCGCCCTCGAGCGGATCCATCGGTTGGAGCGCCAGGAACGGGATCGGATCACCCGCGAGCTGGCCACGGCGGACCGGCGTGCCCAGTCGATCGAACAAGGGCTGGGACCGACGGACAGCCGCCGGGAACGCCTCAAACGGATTGAGCACATGCTCCGCTTTCCCATGGCGGCCCTGGGTGTGGCGTGGGCCGTGTGCGGGATCATCGTGCTCACCACGCATTCGACGGGGGCGACGTCAGAAGCATTCGTCGTCGCACTCTTCGTGATCTGGTTCATCATCGTGCTCGAGTGCCTCGCCCGCTACATCGTGGTCCCGGACCGCCGGCGCTATTTCGCCTGCAGGCAGATCGAGCCGGTCCTGGTCGTGCTCCCGGCGTTCCAGGTCTGGAGAATCCTTGGCGTCGAACAGGCGTCGGTTATCTGGGGCGAGGGCATGTCGCACTTCCTGGCCATCCTGCGACATCGTGGCCTGTTCCGGGTGCTCCTGGCCGCCACCGGGCTGCTCTTCCTGGGCGCCTGGGTGGACCTTCTCTGCGAGAGACACGCTCCTGGATCGAACATCCACTCCTATGGCGACGCCCTCTGGTGGGCCGTGGTGACGGTGACCACCGTCGGCTATGGCGACCGTTTCCCGGTCACCCCGGGCGGGCGGGCCGTGGCCGTGATCCTCATGCTGGTCGGAATCGGCCTCATCGGAACCTTGACCGCCACCGTTGCCTCCTTCTTCGTGCAGGAGCACACCGATGCCAACAAGGCGCAGCTGCAGGCGGCCCACGAAGACCTCGGAGCACGGATCGGCGACCTCGATTCCCGGTTGGCCCGGATCGAAGCCGCTCTGGTCGGCCCCCCGGGAGCGCCGGACCCCTCCCCGGGGTCTGACCCGCCCATCCCACCCTGAAGCCGACCCTGGAGTGAAACTGTGCCCATGAAGGGCACCCTGACCCAGAACGGCACGGACACCGAGGCCAACACCGAGGACGTCCTGGCGGCACTCGCCGGGAAGGATTTCTTCTGGCTCGACCTGGACGACGCCGTCACCGACGGCACGGTGGCCGAACTGCTGGGCGTCCACTTCGGCTTTCATCCGCTGGCCGTCGCCGCAGCGGAGAAATTCAAGCAACGACCGCGCTTCGACGACTACGACAACTTCGTCTATCTCGTGGCCCGGGGCGCCGACCCCACCGACAACGGTCAGGCCGAGGTCCATTGCTTCTGGAGCGACAGGTATGTCGTCACGGTGCACCGTGGTGACTGCCCGGCGGTGCAGGCCGTGCGCGGCCGGATGACGCAGCACAGGCTCGCGGCCACCATCGCCTCACCGCAGATCGTCATCGTGTACCTGATCATGAACGCGTTGGTCGACGGGTTCTTCCCGGTCCTCAACGACTTCGACGAGAAGATCGACGCGCTCGAAGACGACATCCTCAAAGCCCCCACCGAAGAGCAGCTGGGTGAGCTGTTCGACATGAAGCGGGAGCTCATGAACATGCGCAAGGTCATCGCGCCGCAACGCGACATGATGGCCAGCATCAATGCGGGCGTGGCCGACGTGCCCGGCATGACCGACGAGGCGGCACGCTATTTTCGTGACCTCTATGACCACCTGATCCGGCTGGCCGACCTGGTGGACAGCTACCGCGATCTCTTGACCAGCGTCATGGACACGCACCTGTCGACGGTGTCCAACCGGCTCAACGTAGTGATGAAGCAGTTGGCCATCATCGCCACGGTGTTCCTGCCTCTGAGCTGGCTCACCGGCTTCTTCGGGCAGAACTTCGCCTTCCTGGTCGGTCACATCACGACGACATGGTCATTCTTCGTCGTCGGCATCGGGACCGAAGTCGTGGCCGTGACCCTGCTCTTCATGCTGTTCAGGCGCCGCGGCTGGTTGGGCGGGCCCTCGGTCTGAGCCGCCTTCGGCGTCAGTCCGTCTGAGCCGCCTTCGGCGTCAGTCCGTCAGTGCCCGTGCACCTCGTAGCCGGTCCACCAGGCCTCGCAGCCGTCCGGGACCGGGAAGCCGAGCTGCTTGCGGCGATCGACGATCTCTTGCACCTGCCGCTTGAGCTCACGTAGGAGCGAGAGCGCCCCCGGATCAGCGTGGTCCCCGGCGCGGCTCGACTCCCAGATCGACTCCTCGAGGTGCCAGGCCTGGAGCCGGGCCGCGGTCAGGCGATGGGTCTCCCCGGCGATCTCGGCCAGCAGGGTGGCGTCCCCTTCGGCCATGACGTCGGCCGCGCGCAACCACCCGTAGTCCTTGTTGATGCGCAGGAGGCCGGGCTGGACCTCGAAGTACCCGACCACGTCGATGACGGGGTCGATCGTGGTCAAGGTAGCGGCAGCCGGGAGGACAACGGCCAGGTTCTCCCGTTGACGGTCGGCCATGGCGATGGCGCCCAGCGCGCGCAGCCCGACGTTGGCCGCGTTGTCGTCGGAGTAGTTGCGCTCGTCGCGGTCGATCCTCAGCGGGATCGCCACCACGGCGATGATCCGCGTGGCGCCGAGGTGCGCCGCGGCGCGTACCGGGACGACCTGCAGCACGCCTCCGTCGACATAGTCGTCATCGGCCAAGGCGCGCGGCGGGAAGACCAATGGCACGCTGGCCGAGGCGAGGGCCCCTTCGAGGAAGTCGACCGGGCCACCGGCCGCTCCCGGCACGGGTGTCACCGCATCCTCTTCCACGATGGTGCCGTCCTGGGTGATGTAGCGCAGGACGCCGGCCCGCAATGCCGTGACGGCGAGCCGCACCTCGAGTCCAGGACGGGCCACCAGGGCGGGATCGACCGGATGGATGCCGGTCTCCCCCCCGTGGCGGATGGCCTCGGCCAACGGCCGCAGGTTGAGCACGGCGCTGCCGCTCGTACGGAACTTGCGGCGCGCCCGTGGCAGGCGGAAGGCCGCCCCGGCCAACATGCGCTGCAGTCTGCGCCTCCGGCGCCGGCGAGCCTTCTTGGCGGCGCGCTGCGGCGAGCGGGGCGTTGCGGGAGCCACATCGGGGACCTTCGTGTGGGCTTCGTCGATCCCCGCCGCTTCCAATGTCGGCCGCGGCGGGCGGGTGCCCTCTGTCAGGGCGAAACGAATTTCGCCACCGAGCGCCGTACCTTCGAGCGCACGCAGCCAGGACTGCTCTCCGAAGATCTGCTCCGTGCGGGTCATGGCCAGGATGTCGTCCTCGACCTCTTGCACGCGCCGGGTGAACTCGTCGACGGTGCGAGCCTGGGCCAGCACGGAGGCGGCGATGGCGCCGGCCGAGGTGGCCGTGATGATGTCGGGGATGATCCGCTCCGTGCCCACCAGGTACTGCAGGGCGCCCACTTCGAAGGAGCCCTTCGTCCCGCCCCCGGCCAGCACGAATGCAGTGGGCCCCACAGGGGCTGGATCGGTCATCCACAAAGGCTACCCACCGGCTGCCGCAGTGACGATCTCTATCGGCGCCTCCGCTTCCACCCTGGTCGTGGCCCATTCCGAGCGAGGGATCACGCAGCGATCGACCGCCACGGCGATGCCCTTGGGCTCTGCTCCGTCGATGAGGCGGCCCACGACGTCGGCGATGGTGGTTCCCGCCTGCACTACGAGGCGATCCCCATTGACCGTCACGGTGAGCTCGCTCATGGGGCCGTGGCGGCGAACAGGTCGACCACGGTGGCGGCCGTGACGGGAGCCAGCAGCATCCCGTTGCGGAAGTGGCCGCTCGCCACCGCCACGCCGTCGAGGGCGGTCCAACCCACGACGGGCGTGTTGTCCAAGGTGGCCGGGCGCAGTCCCGCCTGGGCCTCGAGCAGCTCCAGCTCGTCGATGCCGGGGACGACGGCTCGGGCGTCGCAGAGCAGCTCGTGCACGGCGCCGGCGCGCACCGTGACGTCGTGGCCGCGCTCTTCCATGGTGGCGCCCACGACCAGCGTCCTGTCGGGACGGGGGACCAGGTAGATCGAACGCCCGTGGACGAGCGCCCGCACGGTCCGGGTCAGCAGTGGTGGGCCGCCGACATCGCTCCCCGCCGGGCCCAGCCGCAAGATGTGACCTTTCACCGGCCGGATCTCGGGCAGGCCGGCCCCTTCGAGGCCGCCCACGTGCGGTGTGCCGACGCCGGCCGCCAGGAGGATGCGATCAGCGTCGAGCCGGCTCCCATCGGAGAGCACCGCAACCGGGCCGCCATTGGCCGGGCCGCCATTGGCCGGGCCGCCATGTGCCGGGCCGCCATTGGCCGGCCCGCCATTGGCCGGGCCGCCATTGGCCGGGCCGCCATGTAATGGACCCCCGAGGCTCTCCCCGGCAGAGATTGCGGTGACGGTCAGGGGCACGAACGTGACCCCGGCGGCCCGGCTGGCGGCGACCAGGGCCCGTAGCAGGGCCCGGTTGTCGACGTGATGGTCGCCGGGGACCTCGATGCCCCCGCACACCATCGGGCTGAGAGCCGGCACCAGTCTCCGGCACTCCGACGCCGTCCGCCGGTGGGCCGTGCAGCCCAGCGTGTGCTGGTAGGCGAGGAGCTGGTCGAGGGCGGCGCGGTCCGACGTATCGAGCGCGACCGTGAGCGTCCCCGACTGGTCGTAGCCGATGTCGTGCCCCGAGGCCTCCTCCAGGGCGGCGCTGAACTCCTTCCAGGCTCTGGCCCCTCCGAGCAGGAACTCGGTCAGCGCCGCCTCGCCGAATTGGACCTCGGTGACCGGGGCCAACATCCCCGCCGCCACCCACGAGGCGCCGTCGCGGCCCGGGGTCGGGGCGACCACGGTGACCGCGTGGCCGTTCGCCGCCAGACGCCAGGCGCAGGACAGGCCGATGACGCCTCCTCCCACGACCAGGACCCGGTGCGCCATGTGGCCAAGCTTACGAGGAGACGGATCGGACCCACGTGGCCCGATGGGTTCCCGGCACCAGGTCGGCCCGCATCGGGCCACTACGTTGCAGGGCGTGGGCCTGCTGTTGCACGAGCCGATCGACGAGATGGCGGCAAGCGATCCACGACGCCCGGCGCTCTATTTCCTCGGCGGCACCGTCACCTTCGGCGAACTCTCCGCCCGGACGAAGCGCGTGGCCGCCGCGCTGCGCCACCGCACCGGCCCGGGGGATCGCGTGGCAATCATCGGCGAAAACCACCCGAGCTGGGTCGAGGCGTACTACGGCGTGCCCCGCGCCGGTCGGATTCTGGTCTTCTTGAACCATCGCCTGGCCGCGGCCGAACTGGCGGCGATCGTGGACCGCTCCGGGGCCACGATGGTCGTCGGTCCCCGAGCTGAGCTGGACCGCATCCAACCGTCACCTACCACCGCCCATGACTCCATCCCCACGTACATCGATCTGGACGAGTGGGAGCGCATGGGGGACGGGGGAGCGGGCAAGGAGCGGGAACCGGAGCGGGGGCCGGATCGGGAACAGGATCCGGACGGGGGGCCGTCGTCACCCGACGAGCCGATCTGGTTGATCTACACGAGTGGGACCACTGGTTCGCCCAAGGGCGCAACGCTCACACACCGCAACGTCGCCGCATCCCTCGTCGCCAGCGCGCACGGCCGCCCGATCGGCCCTGACGACGTGTTCCTGCACCCGTTCCCCCTCTGCC
>Ga0307372_10009305_pt1 | contig 13588 bp, 10 predicted proteins | sample OX1MG_FD_202533 | JGI IMG/M metagenome (GOLD analysis project Ga0307372, IMG submission 202533) | Soil microbial communities from Risofladan, Vaasa, Finland - OX-1 | ecosystem: Environmental > Terrestrial > Soil > Coastal area > Acid sulfate soil | place: Finland: Risofladan, Vaasa | collected...
GGCGGCACAAATATACAGTCAGACGTCGATAGATGGAAATACCTTAAATTAAGGTGTTTTCAATGGATTACAGCGGACGCGTCCGGACAGCCATAGACTCTGAAGGTCCCTCTCAAGGCTGTAACACGGGTTCGAATCCCGTAGGGAGCGCCATTTCCGGCAAGAACAGGCAAATCGACCACCGATCACAGCTCGTCCGGGGAACAGCCGTTCGGCCTGCGGGATGAGAACCCGTAGGGTTCGACGAGCCGCCGTTTTGCGGCGGCGAAGGACGCCGGAGCGCCCGGCGCGGCGGCGGTCCCGAGCTCCAACGGGGCGAGGGACGAGGCGCGCAGCGCCGAGCAATCCCGTAGAGAGCACCATAAAATCAATGGGTTACGAAGGTACCAGAAGGCGGAATTGTCGCTTAGCGCAAATCTAGGGCAGTTTCCCGCACACCATTTCTCCGTTCTGAAAGCTGGGTTGATGTAGCCATAGGGAAGCGTGGAAAGTGTCTCTGACGCGATGGACGACTCGGCGTCAGCCCGCCCGCAAGGGTCCACATCAAGCGTGGGATAACCAAGAGGATCGGCATACAAACCCCGCTTCATTGCGGGGTTTGCATTATCACGGGGGCGGAGCCGGCCGCTTCCTCAGCGCTGTTGGGACGGCCGCCGCGGAGCGACCGTGCCCGTTCTCGGAACGGCGGATGCGCGCCAGCCGGACTCGCTAGGTCCGCGACTCGCCGGATCGATGGGCCGCCGTGGAGAGACTCTGCCGCTGGCGTATCCTCGCGGCGTCCATCAGCATGCGCCCCGCCCAGCGATAGACATTGTTTTCCTTGACCGTCCGGCGCATGAGGTTCATGCGGTTCCGGCGTTCGTCGCGATTCATGCGCATCGCCGCTTCGATCGCGTCCGCGGTCTCCGTTACGTCGAATGGATTGACCAAAATGGCCTCGGTCAGTTCGCGCGATGCGCCGGCGAAGGTGCTCAGGATCAGCACGCCGTCCTCGTCGTCACGCGAAGCGACGAACTCCTTGGCGACCAGGTTCATTCCATCGTGCAGGCTGTTGACCAAGCACGCATCCGCCGCGCGGTACAATTCGAAGACGCGCTGCGGCTCCTGGTGTTCGCCGATCAGGACGATCGGATTCCATCCGGGTTCGCCGTATTTCGCGTTGATCCGCTCCACCTCCTCCAAGGTGTTCCTTTGCAGCGCCTGGTACGCCGGCAGCCGGCTGCGCGACGGCGCCGCGACTTGCAACAGACAGATTCTGCCGCGCTGGCGCGGATTTCTATCCAGCAATATCTCGAGCGCATGCAACCGCTCGATGATGCCTTTCGTGAAATCCCACCGCTCGACGCCCAACGCGACGAAGACGTTCGCGCCTATGCCGTAGCGGTTTCGCACGGCGCTCCGGCATTCGCCGATCCCCGAAAGATACTTGAGCCAACGCGGCGGCCATTCGATCGAAATCGGATACGGCGCGACCTTGCAGACATGGCCTTGGAGCGTCACGGTCATCTGCTCGCGGTCGATGCGGCATTCCACGAACCGGTCGACCGTTTCCAGAAAGTTGTGGCAGTGATAACGCGTGTGAAATCCGAGAATGTCGGCGCACAGCATATGAAGCAGCATTTCGCGCTTCCAAGGACATACCCCGAACGTCTCTGCATTCGGCCAAGGAATGTGCCAGAAGAGCACGATCGTCGCCTTCGGTATCCTCGCTCTGATCAATTTTGGCAGCAATCCCAGGTGGAAGTCCTGGATCAATATCACCGGGCTGTCAGTCGTCGCCTCCGCGACGCAAGCCTCGGCGAATTTCGCGTTGACCTCTCCGTACGCGCGCCAATCCTCGGCGCGAAATTCCGGCCGCACGTAGGCCAAATGACAAAGCGGCCAGATCCCCTCGTTGGAAAATCCGTAGTAATACCCGTCCTCTTGTTCGCGCGTCAGCCAAACGCGGCGCAGCGTGTATTCAGGCTCCTCCGGCGGCACACGCACGTGGTCGTACCGGTCGACGATCTCGCGGTCCGCCGAACCGCTGCCATGCGCGATCCACACGCCCGCGCAAGCGCGCATGATCGGTTCGATCGCGGTGACCATGCCGCTCGCGGGAAATTGAACGACGATCCGGCCTTCAGCGTCGCGGTTGTGCAGATAGGGCTCGCGGTTCGAGACCGTCAACACTTGCGCGGACTTCAAATGGCCCGTGACGACCTGCCGCAGGGCGCGCGGCGTCCAGTTCTCGCGAAAGTCGATTTCCAGTCGCTGCGTCTCCTCGATTTCGGCGAGCGCCTCGCGCACTTGCGAAAGGATCGGCAGCGTCGCGCGCGACGATTTCGCGTCATCGCGGAATCGCCCGCCCCGAATATCGCCGATCAGCACGTTGATCCAGCGCCTGAGCTGCAGCCAGGCGCCAAGCACGACGAAGATCGCGATCAGAAGCACGGCGATGCCGACGAATACGAAAAAGAAATCCCGCGCCGTTCGCTGCCTTCGGTCGACGAAGCTCAGGTCGTGCACGAGGAGCACGCGATACGGCACCTTCGCTGAATCGAAATCGAAGCGTGAAATCTCGACGGATCCTGACGGCAGCGAAATGGTCCGATCCGCCGCTTTGTCCGCCTTCCGTCCGAGCTCGCATGAAACCGCGGCCGGCGTCATATCCGTCTTGACGATCGTACCGCCGTTCGGCCGGCACACGGCGATCGCCAGAAGCCGCTTGTCGGCCGTGATTTGCGCCAGATAGTGCCGCAGCCTCGCTTGATCGTTCTTTGCGACGAGTCCGGAAACCGGCTGCCGCATCGAGCTCATCAAGAGCTGCGCACGCATTTCGATGTCGCCGAGAAACCATTCCGTCAACAGTTTGTCTATGTAAGGTAGGCCGAAATAGGCGACAACACAGGATGCGAGCGTGACCGGCAAAACGAGCCGGACCAAAACCGATCGGAACATCGCACCTCCCGGAGGTCTTCGCAAACGATTGGCGGTAGACAATCAGCCAAAAAGAGGTTACGGCTGCGCGGTAAGCGCGCCAAAAAGATATTATAGGAGATCGGGGTGCGATACGGTGCCGATTTTCGGAAGGTCGCTGCGAAGTGAAGACGGTGCACACAATGCGCGACGCGAATGTTCCCGCCCCGTCCGCGAATTGGTGCTTGTTCTTGGACGTCGACGGCACGCTGATCGAATTCGGCGATTCGCCCGCCGATACCCGGGTGGACGACGATCTCAAGCGATTGCTGCGCGCGGTCGATCGCAATCTCGGCGGATCGCTCGCGCTCGTGAGCGGTCGCAGCATTGAAAATCTCGACGCCATGTTCGCACCGTCGCGGTTCGCCGCGGCCGGCCTTCACGGCGTCGAGCGACGCGGCCTGTCCGGCGAGATTCAGCGCGCGCAATTCGCTGACGCGGTATTGGATCGCGCGCGCGCCTCGATGCGTGCGTTCGTCGATCGGAACCCTGGGGCGATTCTCGAGGACAAGGGTGCGGCACTCGCGCTGCATTTTCGTATGACGCCGCACCTCGAGCAATCGGCGCGGAGACTGCTCAGCGGCATCGCGGCGGATTTGGGCGAGCGGTTTCATTTGCTGGAGGGCGACAAAGTCGTGGAAATCAAACCGAGCCTCGTCAATAAGGCCACTGCAATCGAGGCCTTTCTCCTCGAGGCTCCTTTCCTCGGACGTACACCGGTGTTCGTCGGCGACGACATTACGGACCAGGACGGCTTCCGCGCGGTCGAATTGCACGGTGGCGTGTCCATCGCGGTCGGCGACCGGGTCAGTGCGCAGTGGCGGCTGGAAAATTCCGTGGCCGTGCGCGCATGGCTCGAGCGCATTGCGGCGATGGGGGATCAACGATCATGAGTTTTTCGGGTGGCCATGGATTGGATCTCGCGCTGATCGGCAACTGCCAGATCGCGGCGCTGGTCGATCCGGTCGGGCGCATCGTTTGGGCCTGTTTGCCGCGGCCCGACGCCGACCCCGTATTTTGTGCATTGCTGCAGCGCGAAGGCGGCCGCTCGGAAGCCGGCGTTTTCGCCGTGGACCTGCGGAGACTCGCCGACACGCGCTCGGCCTACGAGCGCAATACTGCGATTTTGGAGACGACGCTGTCCGACGCCGACGGCAACTCGGTGCGCATCACGGATTTTTGCCCGAGATTTCGCCAGCTTGGCAGAGTTTTCCGGCCGATGAGCATCGTGCGCCTGATAGAACCCCTGGGCGGCCGGCCGGTCGTGAACTTGCGCTTAAGTCCGCTCGCCAATTTCGGCGCGGACACGCCGCAACGCATTCCCGGCAGCCACCATGTTCGATTCGTGACGCCGCAGCTGCAATACCGTGTGACGACGAACGCCTCGATTTCGACGTTGCTCGACCAAGGCGCGTTCGTCCTCGATGAACCTCTGGCGTTTATTCTCATGCCGGACGAACCCGTCGGCAGCGCGCCTTTGTCGCTCGCACGGACGTGGCTCGAGGAGACGCGCACCTATTGGCAGGAATGGGTGCGCGGCCTCGCGATACCCTTTGATTGGCAGGAGGCGGTGATCAGGTCCGCGATCACGCTGAAGCTGTGCACCTATGAGGACACCGGCGCCGTGCTCGCCGCGATCACGACGTCGATACCCGAGGTCGCCGACAGCGGACGCAATTGGGACTATCGCTTTTGCTGGCTGCGCGACAGTTTCTTCGTGATTCACGCACTCAATCGCCTGGGCGCGACGAACACCATGGTTGGCTACTTGCGCTACTTGGATCGGGTCGTCGCCCGTTCGCCGACCGGGATGCTGCAGCCGCTGTACGGCGTCACCGGCGATGCGCGCATCCCCGAGCGCACGGTCGACTCATTGGACGGCTATCGCGGCATGGGCCCGGTGCGCATCGGAAATCTCGCGTATGAACAGATTCAGCATGATGTTTACGGCGCGGTCATCCTCGCGGCGACGCAGCTGTTTTTCGATCAGCGTTTGCCGAGCCCCGGCGACAAGTCCCTGTTCATCCGCCTGGAGACGCTCGGCGAGCGCGCGGCCGCGTGCTTCGGCCGCCCGGACGCGGGTCCCTGGGAGTTTCGCGGCCACGAGGCGGTGCATACATTTTCGGCGGTCATGTGCTGGGCGGCGTGCGACCGCTTGGCGCGAATAGCCGCGAAGCTGGGAATGGAAGACCGCTGCACGTTCTGGCGCGATCGGGCCGATGCGATGCGGGCGGAGATACGCGCTCGTGCCTGGAGCGAGCGGAAGCGCGCGTTTGTCGGTCAATTCGACGGCGACGCCCTGGACGCGACGGCGCTCTTGCTGCCGGATCTCGGCTTCATCGACGCGGTCGACCCCTGCTTCGTGTCGACGCTCGAGGCCGTCGAACGCGATTTGGTGCGCGGCGACTTGGTGCACCGCTACGTCCACGCCGACGATTTCGGCGTTCCAGTCAACACGTTCACGATGTGTTCGTTTTGGTATGTCAACGCACTCGCCGGCGCCGGCCGGATCGAAGATGCGCGCGCCATATTCGAACGCCTGCTCGCACGCCGAAACGCGGTCGGCCTCTTGTCCGAGGACATGGACCCCGCGACGGGATTGCAATGGGGCAACTTCCCGCAGACCTACAGCATGGTCGGCGTGATCACGAGCGCGCTGCGTCTCAGCCGTTCTTGGGAAGAATAACCGTGAGTCGCGTTCCGACCGGCGCCGCGCGCCACGCACTTTCAGCACGTCGGTTGTTCCATTTCCGGGCGGTGCGAGCACATGTCATAGTCGATTCCGTCTCGCCTGCACGGACCCTATAGCGAGGTCACCGCTGCGCAACGCCACCGCAGCGATTCAGCGCACACCTGTACCAAAACGGCCGCTCGTTTGCCGCGTATTGCGACTTGGCCCGCGCACCCTCGCCCGCTCGCCGCACTGAATCGCCGCGGCAGCGTTGGGCACGCGCCGACGACGCAACTCGCGCCGCGAATGCGGGTGAGCTGCGCCGTCGGCGACGGGATCCACACAGGAATCAGCGGTTGTCAGCCCCCCGCGAATGCCGCGGCTTCGCGCCGCCGGCATGCGTGGAACCGGACGGGGTGCTGGCCGACGGCGCAGAGTTCGACGTCCCCGCGCCAGACGCACCGTCGCTCGCAGCTGCACCGAGCGAACCGCTGCCGCCCCCGGTGACCTCCGGATTGTCATTCCGGCCGGCGCTATTTGCGCTCGCCGACCCTCCGAACGCCCCTGCGCCGTTCGCCGAGCCGCCAGCATTCGCCGTCGATCCAGCGGCCTGCATCGCGCCGCTGCCGGCCGCCGAGACCGCGCCAGTCGATTGGCCGACGCCCGCGGCACCGTTGGCAGCGCCGGCGACCGCCTGGCTCGCGCTCACTGCCGGCAGCGACGGCCGCGGTACCGTCACGGTCCGCGACGCGGCGAATCCGCCCTGCGCCGCGAAATCGCCGCCGCCGGTCACCCCGCCGATCCCACCCATGCCACCGAACTGCCCGCCGAACATGCCGCCGGCCGCACCGCCACCGGCGCCAGCGCCAGCGCCAGCGCCAGCGCCAAGCATGCCACCGACCGCCCCCGCACCGCCGCCGAAGATACCGGCCTGTGCCGGCGCGGCCCAAATCAGTGCCGCGGCGACCGCGGCGCTCGCCATCCAAATTCTGCTATTCATCATTTTGCTGTTCATCGTCGTGCTCCTGTTCGACCGCGGCCATCCCGCGGCCTCTACCGGTCATACGACGCAGCGCTCGGGTTTCGTCCCGGTCCGGCCACTTTTTTTTCCGCAACCGGTGCGGCCGCAGACCGCACGGATCCTAGTCGCTGGCGGCCGAACGTCTCTACAATGCATGGACTAAAACCCCTGGGACCAACGTCTATACCATGATGACGAACGGGACGCCGGAAAACGTCCAACGACAGATCGTGGACTTGTTGCCGCGGCTGCGGCGATTCGCGCGCAATTTGACGCGCAATCCGCACGACGCCGACGACGTCGTGCAGATCGCGGTGGAACGGGCGCTGGCGCGTCTGTCGCAGTGGCGCAGCGACTCGCCCCTGGAAGGCTGGATGTACAAGATCGTGAGGAACGCCTGGTTCGACGAAATCCGCTCCCGCAAACGGCGCGACGAGGTATTCCTCGCCGAGGACGCCGGCGACGCGGCGACCGATCACGATCCGGGCGACGCTCTGTCGATTCGCGCGGCCGTCGCGCGTTTGCCCGAGGAGCAGCGTCTCGCGATCGGCCTCGTGCTCGTCGAAGGGCTCTCGTACCGGGAAGCGGCGGACGTGCTCGACGTGCCGATCGGCACGCTGACCAGCCGGCTCGCGCGCGGCCGCCAGGCGCTGCAAGCGGCGTTGCGATCTTGAGCGAAAGGAAACCGACATGACGATCTCCGATGAAACTCTGATGGCCTTCGCAGACGGCGAACTCGATGCGGCGGCGGCCGCCACGGTCGAGGCGGCGTTGCGCGACGATCCGCGCATCGCCGCGCGGGTCGCCGAACACCGTGCGCTGCGCGCGCGCGTGCAGGCGGCGTTTGCCGAGGAACTCGCCGAGCCGGTGCCGCGGCGCCTGATCGACGCGGCGATGCGTGCGCCGACCGCCGCCGTCGATGCGCCGAAGATCGTGCCGCTCGACGCGCTCCGCAAGCGTCGCGAGCACTCGTGGCGGCGCGCGCCGCTGCCGCTCGCGATCGCCGCAAGTCTCGTGCTAGGCATCGGCATCGGCTTCGTGGCATGGCGCTCCGCGGTTCCGATCCTCGGCGAGAACGCACAGGGCGCGCTCATTGCCGACGGCGATCTCGCGCGCGCGTTGTCCGACCAGCTCTCAGGTCCTGGGGCCGCGGGCGGCGTCGGCATCGGTCTCAGCTTCCTCAGCAAGGCCGGCACTTATTGCCGGACCTTCCGGATCGCGAAGGCGGTCGCACCGGCGGGTCTCGCGTGCCGCAATGGCACGGACTGGCGCATCGATGTGCTGACGCAATCGGCCGCGGGTCCGGGCGCGCAGGCGGCCTATCGCATGGCCGGCTCGGACCTGCCGCCGGCCGTGCTCGCGGCGGTGCAGTCGCGGATCGTCGACCAACCGCTCGATCGCACCGGCGAGATCGCCGCGCGCCGGCGCGCCTGGCGGGCCCCGGCGCGCTAGGGCGCGGATGATGCGGATGGATACCCGGGGGCCCGCGCGCCGCAGCGCCGCAGCGCCGCCGGTTACGCTTTCTTCAGCGGATGTCCGCCGAACTCGTTGCGCATGGCCGCCAGCAGCTTGTCCGCGAAGGAGTCCGCGTCGCGCGAGCGCAATCGCGCGATCAGCGAGGCGGTGATCACCGGGGCGGGCACATTGAGATCGATCGCCGCATCCACCGTCCAGCGGCCTTCGCCAGAATCCGCGACGTAAGGCGCGATGCCGTCCAAGTTCGGATTCTTGCCGAGGGCGTCCGTGGTCAGATCGAGCAGCCAAGAGCGCACCACGCTGCCGTAGCGCCAGATCTCGCCGATCTGGCGCAGATCGAGACCGAACTCCTGCTTGTGCCGCAGAATCGAGAAACCTTCGGCGTATGCCTGCATCAATCCGTATTCGATGCCGTTGTGAACCATCTTGGTGAAATGTCCGGAACCGACCGGGCCGACCCGGCCCCAGCCCCGATCCGAGGCCGGCGCCAGCGTTTCGAAGATCGGCCGCAAGGCATCGATCGTGCGCTGCTCGCCGCCGATCATCATGCTGTAGCCTTCCTTGAGGCCCCACACTCCGCCGCTGGTGCCGCAATCGACGTAGCGCAGCCCCGTGCCCGCGTACATTCCGGCGCGGCGCAAGGTGTCCTTGTAATTGGAGTTGCCGCCGTCGATCACGGTATCGCCGCTCGCCAGCAGCGGCGCGAGCGCGTTCACCGTGTCGTCGGTAATCTTGCCCGACGGCACCATCAGCCACAATACGCGCGGTGTCGACAGCGCCTCGACCAGCGCCGGCAGCGATTCGGCCGTGGCGACACCCTGGGTTTGAATGGCCTTGCGGGCATCGGCCGCAGGATCGAACCCGGTCACTTTATGGCGACCGAGCGCCAGGCGTTGCGCCATATTCGCGCCCATGCGCCCGAGCCCAACCATTCCAATATCCATTGCACCGCTCCTTCGCAAAGCCTTTTCGACCGCAATTCGCCGCCCGCGTTCGAGCTGCCTTCGGCAGCTAATATACCTTGAGCGGTGCGGCGCGCTTTTGCCGCCCGGCACGCAGCCGCGCCACCAGCGCCGGCGTCGCGTTCGTCGGCGCATGGTTCCCCCAGCCGGCGCGTACGTAGTTGACGATATCCGCGACATCCTGGTCGCGCAGCGCCTTCGCGAAACCCGGCATGTCGCCGTGGCTACCGGTGCCGTGCAGACCGCCCAGCACCGCGTCGATAAGATTGTCCGGCTGCGCCGACGCAACGGCTGCATTGCCGGCCAGATTCGGCACGATGCCGGCAAAGCCGCGTCCGCCGTGCTGGTGGCACATTGCACAATCATGCAGATAGAGTGTCTGCCCATGCTGCAACTCGCTGCGGCTCGCGACGTGATCGGCTACGCTGGGCCCGCGCGCGGGCGCGGATTTCAGGAACACCGCCATCGCCTGCAGATCAGCGGTCGAAACGTAGCGCAGGCTGTCGTGTACCACCTGCGCCATGGGTCCAAAGGCCACGCCCTCGGATTTCTGTGAGCCGGTCTTGAGGAAGGTCACGATGTCATCCACCGACCTGTTGCCGATTCCCCAGCGCGGATCGGCCGATATGTTGGGCGCCAACCACTCGCCGACCTTGCCGCCGGCGAGACTGTTTTCCGACTCGGTACCTCCAAAAATGTTGCGCGGTGAATGGCACTCACCGCAATGTCCCGCGCCCTCGATGAGATAGGCGCCCCGGTTCCACTGCGCCGAACGCTTCGGGTTGGGTCGGTAGACGCCGGGATGAAAATACAATGTGCGCCATACGAACATCGTCCAGCGCATATCGAAGGGAAACGCCAAATGGTCCGGCAACCGCGGCGCGTGGACCGGCCGCAGCGAGAACAGATAGGCCTTGACCGCCAAAACATCGCTTCGCCTCATCTTGGTGAACGACGTGAAGGACATGGCCGGGTACAGATACTCGCCATCGCGACCGATCCCCTCGCTCACCGCCCGGTAGAAATCCGCGTCGCTCCAAGCGCCGATCCCGGTAGTCCGGTCCGGCGTGACGTTCGACGACATCACGGTACCGAACGGCGTACTGATCGGTAGTCCGCCGGCGAATGGCGCGCCGCCGGGTCGGGTGTGACAGGCGCCGCAATCCGCGAGGCGTGAAATATATTCGCCCTTCGCTATCAGACCCGCCTCACTGACCGCCGCCGCCGGGACGACGGCCGGAATGCTCGAGGACAGCATGGCGAGGAGCATCGTGCCGATGCGCCGATGAACGAACGCGGATCGGCGCGTGTCGGACGGCGGTTGCGGCGATCGGTTCACCGTGGTCACCTATTGAGCCGCGAGGTAAGCGGCAAGGTCCGTGATCTGCTCATCCGTCAATTGCCTGGACTCTCTGTGCATCAGTCCGCCGGACCGCGCGTTCGCCGCGAAGTATGCGAGTTGGCGTTGCAGTGACAGGCGGCGCTGCCCGGCGAGGCGCGGCCTGGTGCCCGCACCTTGCGCCTTGCCGCCATGGCAGGTTGCGCACGGAGGTATCTTGTCGCGAATGCCTTGCTGGTAGATTCTTTTTCCCGCCGCCACGTCGCTTGCCTCTTGCGCGAAACCGGGCAACGGCTTTTGGGCCGCATAATAGGCAGCGAGGCGCGCAATCATCGCATCGTCAAGGTTCCCCGCCATAGCCCACATGTAGGTGCGGGCGCGCGGGTCGGCGCGCTTGTGGTCGCGAAACGCCTTGAGTTGCGCGACCAGGTATTGCTTCTGTTGTCCGGCAAGCCGCGGGAAAGCGAACGCGGGTGCAACGTGGCTGCCGCCGAATCCATGGCAGGAAGAGCACACCCGCGCCGCTGCCTCGACCTGCACCCGCGTCACGGGACCCGCCCGGGCCGCGGCGCCGCCTTTACCCCCGCTTTGAGCAGCAAGGTACGCCGAAACGTCTTGCAACTGCCGATGCGTCAAATGCATCGTCTCTTGGTTCATCAATCCATGGTTGCGCATGTTCGCCGCGAAGAATGCGAGCTGGCGCAGCAGTGCCAGGCGATGCTGTCCGGCGAGACGCGGCGTCGTGCCGGCGCCTTCCGCTGCGGCGCCATGGCAAGCCATGCACGGCAGCACCGTGTCGGCGACGCCGTGCCGATAGATCCGGCGTCCCGCCGCCATCGTGGTCGCATCGGCCGGCTTTCCATGGGCAGGCGGCTGCGCCGCGTAATAGGCGGCGAGATCATGGATCGCCCCGTCGGAGAGACGCTCGGCCATGCCCCACATGTAGCCGTACGCGTCCGGATCTGCGCGCTTGTGGTCGCGAAACGCCTTGAGCTGGTCCTCGATATAGTCGGCGCGCTGTCCGGCGAGGCGCGGGAAGATGGGAGAAACACTCCTGCCGCCGGCGCCATGGCAGTAGGAACAGACGCGCAATTCGCCCTCGGTCGGCGCTTGGGTCGCTTGTGCCTGTTGAGCCGTGGCATCGACTCTTGCCGCGACCTGTCCGCTGCCCAGGCACACGCACAATGCGGCGACGGCGGCGAAAGCAATCGCGGCTCGCGCCTTGCGGCAGACTGCCGCCGGTATGACGCTCGCCATGGAAAACCATGTAGTCCTCCGCCGCGACCGTGGTCGGTGCGCTCGCACACACACGGCCCGGGGCAATCAGTCAACCGGCCGGAAGCAACATCGACGTTCAGGGTCTGCGATTCGCTGCACCGCGGGGCCGCCCCCGTACGTACAAGTACGGAGTGTACGGCGGGCGCGCCTCGCTACAATGCGGCTGTCCGCCGCTACGACGGCGCCTCGAGCCATTGCGGGAGAATCGATTCATGAAATCCACCATTTCGCGCCGCGAGGCGCTCGCGAACATCGCTCTCGCCGCCGGCGCGCTCACGGTCCTGCGCAGCGCGGCGGCCGCGCCGCAGTTACCCCATTTGAGCCCCAGCGATCCAATGGCCGCGGGCGTTTCCTACACGGAAAACGCCGCCGCCGTCGATGCCGCCAAGTTTCCGCAATACAAGTCGGGATCGACGTGCGCAAATTGCGCGCAAATCACCGGCAAGGACGGCGATGCCTGGCGTCCATGCAACATATTCGCCGGCAAACTGGTCAGCGCCAAGGGTTGGTGCGCGGTATACGCGCGCAAGGCTTGAGCCGATCGCGCAAGGCTTGAGCCGATTCGCGCGCGGCGCCGCCCGGGGACGCCGCCGCTACCTAAGTTTCTCTCCGCGGGTGTCAACCCGAACCGGAATGCTCCGTTGTTGTTCCCAGCTAAGACGCTCGCGGGCGTCGCGCGCCGGCGACAATCAATCGTTGTACGAACGAGGGAGCACTCGGTCATGACATCAAAGATATTGCGAATCCATTTCCTCGCTGCGGCGGCCGCGCTGCTGGCGGCCTGCGGCGGCGGTTCGAACGGCGGCATGGCGCCGCCGACCTCGGCGCCGCAAAGCGCCAATTTGTCGCTGTTGCTGAGCGATGCATCCGCCGAAGACTGGGCGATGATCGGCGTCAAGGTGCTGTCGATCGCGCTGATCCCGCAAACCGGCGGCGGCAACGTCACCGTATACACCGCGCCGGCCGATGCGCCGGTCACGAACCTGGCGCAGCTCGATCAGCTCGACGAATTGCTCGGCAACACCAGCATCCCGGCCGGCAGCTATACGGGCGCGGTCCTGACGCTCGGCGCCAATCCCGGCGATGTCATGTTGACCGCGGCCGCCGACCCCAGCCCCGGATTCGCGGCGGCGCCGGGCGCGGCGATTCCCGCGGCGCAGATTCAGATTCAGCACGCCAAGGGTTCGGCGCCGAATCTCACGGTGGCGACGACGCTGAAATTCGATGCGGCGCTGGTCGTCAACGCGAACCAGAGCAATGCGCTGGATCTGGAGTTCGACCTCGGCGATCCGGCGTTCATCGTCGCTCACGTGTCGGCGCTCACCGGCACGACCCTATGGGCGGTGAATTTTGACGGCCCGGTGCGCCGCCGTCCGCGCTACGATCTTGCGCGCCTGGTGCTGCGGCAGATGTACGGCAGCGTGACGGCGATCGCCGCCGACGCGAGCGCCATCACGATCGACAGGGAATACCCCGCCGAACCGGTCTCGACTCCGGAGGAAACGGCCGTACCAACGTCGCAGTCGCTGCAAATCCTCGCCGACTCCGTGAACGGCACGCTCTTCTACGACCTCGACGCCAAGACCCGCACGGTGATCAAGGATTTCTCCGCCGAGACCGCATTGGTGGGAAAATCGGTGCGCATCACCGCCCGCTATCAGCAGGACGGCACGCTGGTCGCGGTACGCATCTGGGCGAGCAGCCGGTTCAACAGCGTTTGGGTAAGCCCGGAAGGCCACGTCCTGCACGTCGATACGGCAACCGACGTCGTCACGATCGATGACGAATCGGGCGCCGGCGTGCCCGTGGTCGTCGATGCGAACACGCAATTCTTCTTCCGCGCGCCGCAAGATCCGGCCGCCGACGCCGCGCCGATCGCGACC
>Ga0307372_10009306_pt1 | contig 13587 bp, 17 predicted proteins | sample OX1MG_FD_202533 | JGI IMG/M metagenome (GOLD analysis project Ga0307372, IMG submission 202533) | Soil microbial communities from Risofladan, Vaasa, Finland - OX-1 | ecosystem: Environmental > Terrestrial > Soil > Coastal area > Acid sulfate soil | place: Finland: Risofladan, Vaasa | collected...
CGTACGCCGGAGTGTGCGGGCTCCTGAGCGCCGCCTCGGCCTCGCGCAGCTCGCGCACTTCGCGCTCGAGCGCGGCGACGTCGAGGCTCGCCTCCAGGTCGGCGACCGCGTCGTCGTCGATCTCGGCGAGGTGATTGGCGAGCCCGATCGCCTTTGGCTGGCCGCTCGCGCGCAGCGCGGCGGCGCCGGCCCGCACTTGCGCCGGCAGCCCCTCGCGCTGCTCGAGGGTGAAGTAGTGCATGTGCATGTTCAGCGGCAGACGAGCACCGGGGTCTTGGAATGCGTGAGCACTTTGGTGGTCTCGCTGCCCAGCAGCAGCCCCGTGAGGCCGCGCCGACCGTGCGAGGCCATCACGATCAGGTCGCACTTCTTTGCGCGCGCGGTGCGTATGATGCCCTGCCAGGCTTGGTCGGCGGTGAGCGAAACGCCCTTGCACGGCACCCCGGCCGTCTGCGCCTCGATCTCGACCGCGGCGAGCGCCTTCTTCGCTTCCTTCTCGCTCAGCTCCTTGTAGCGCTTCGGTGAAGCCTCCGGCACGTACACGACCGCCTCGCCGTACATCGGCGGCACGTAGGGCGGGATCACGTAGAGGCCGGTCAGCTTGGCGCCGAGGCTCTTGGCGAGCCGCGCCGCGGCCTTGACGGCCTTCGCGGAGAGGCGCGAGCCGTCGGTGGGAACCAGAATGTGCTTGTACATCGCAGCCTCCTCTCATGCCGGGCGCGCCCGGCGCTTGTTGATCTCGACGAGTGCCCAAGTTAGCCGGACGCACGGCCGATAGGTTGATTTACATCAAATGCCTCCCTGGGCCTTGCGCGTAGCTTGCCCCGCACAAAGTCAGGAAGTCGCAACCGCCATGGCGACGCAGCGCACCAGGCAAATCTCGGCGGTCGGCGCGAGCACGCTCGCGCTCACCATCTGCTTCGCGGGCCTCCGCATTTCGCAGAGGTCAGAAGAGGACCTCTCGGAAAAGCGGAGATCTGGGAAAATCAACCCTGAAGTGGTTTTAATCAGAACTCCGGTTTTTGCACGGGATCGCTTTTTCACCCTGTGCAAAATCCGGAGACACTGAGGCGCTGGAATAGGCGCTGGCGCCGGGGTGATCTTTCAATGCCCGCAACGCGTATTTGACTTACATTCCGAAAGAGGGGGGCCGCTTCGCGGAGATCGGGAAAGGCCAAACCGGCCGCTGCCCTTGCTAGGCCGCCATCTCCACCGGAGAGCGGGCGAGCAGGTGGTCCATCAGATCGGCGACCGGGCGGATCGCCGTCGCGAAGGGCAGGGACTCGGAGCCGCGGAAGAACAGTCCGTGCTCGACATCGCCGCGCAGCGCCGCGGCGAGGTGGTGATCGATGCAGAACTGGCCGGCGCCCGACAGGCCGTCGCGCAGCCCGCATTGGGTGAGGCAGTCGAAGGCGAGGGTGCATTCCCGGCGCGCCTTGGCGCGGCGCTGGCGCACCGCCTCGCGCTCGAGATAGGCGACAAGCCAGGGGGTGCGCACCGCGCGCGCCGGCAGTCCGGCGACGCTCATGAATACGACGATGTCCTCGCGTCGCGCCTCGGCGAGCACGCGCTTGAAGTTCGGATGGGCGTCGCCTTCCTGGGTGACCGCGAAGGGCGTGCCGATCTGCACCGCGCTCGCACCCAGCGCCAGCGCCGCCGCGACGCGCTCGGGCGAGTTGATGCCGCCCGCGGGAATCAGCGGCATGCGCTCGGCGTCGATGCGGAGTTCGTGCAGCGCGCGCCGGATCTCCGGGATCACGCGCTCGAAATCGAAGCGCGCGTCGGCCACTTCGTCAGTGCGCGGCGCACCGAGATGTCCGCCCGCGTAGCGCGGGTGCTCGATCACGATCGCGTCCGGCGAGCGGCCGCGCCGCAGCCAGCGGCGCGCGATCAGGCTGGCCGCGCGCGCTTCCGACACGATCGGGATCAGCGCGACATCGGGCCAGTCCTGGGTCAGCTCGGGCAGGTCGAGAGCCAGCCCGGCGCCGACCACGATCGCGTCGGCGCCGCTCGCGCAGGCCTGGCGCACGTACTGCGGATACTGCGACACCGCGCGCATCACGTTGACCGCGACCATGCCGTTGCCGTCCGCCAGCTCGCGCGCGGCGCGCACTTCCCGGTCCAGAGCGATCAGATTGGCCGCATCGATCGCCTCCTTGTCGCGCGAGCGCAAGGTGGCGCGCATGAGGTCGGGATGGTGACGGCGCAGGTCGACGCTTGAAATGGTTCCCATTCCGCCGGCGCGCGCGACGCTGCCGGCGAGCCGATGGGCCGAGACCCCGACTCCCATGCCGCCTTGGACAAGCGGTAACGCCTGCCGCCCCCTGATGCGCAGAAGTTCCATGAGCTAATCCGGAAAGGTTCTCAGTTTGCCGGCACGCGGCCGGGACGTCTTTGATGCATGACAACGAATGATGACGCGCCGTGCCGTCGGCGGATTTGATCTAACTCAAGGCTTTGAGGCGACGCCATGCAACCATTCGGTTCATCATGGAAATGACCGGCATCCCCCACAGAACGCACAGCCTGCTCGGAGGCGTGATCGCGAATCTGCCGCTGTTCCGGCAGTGCACCCCGCAGCACCTGAGCGAGATCGCGCGTCATGCGCGCGCGCACCACGTGCGCAAGGGCGCGGCGATTTACCGCCGCGGCGAGCGTTTGCACGGCCTGTTCGCGCTCGCCTTCGGCATGGTCAAGCTCGCCCTGCGCGGCAACAACGGCGACGAAAAAGTGCTGCGGCTGGTCGGCCCCGGCCAGACCTTCGGCGAGCCCCCGGTATTCCTCGAGCACGAAAGCCCGGTCGAGGCGGTCGCATTGTCCGACAGCATGCTGGTGATCATCCCCGCGGCGCCGCTGTTCGCGCTGCTCGAGCGCGACCCGAGCTTCGCGCGCAGCCTGGTGGCCAACCTGTGCCTGCGTGTCGAGAACCTAGTCCTCGACGTCGAATCCGCATCGCTGCACGACGCGCGCCAACGCGTGGCTTCCTACCTCGACTCGCTGGTCGAGGGCCACGAGGGCAAGACGCGCGCCACGGTGCGCCTGGCGGCGACCAAGACCGTCATCGCCTCGCGCCTGGGCGTGACCAAGGAAACCTTCTCGCGCCTGCTGCACGAGCTGGTCGATCAGGGTCTGATCACGGTGGACAAGCGCGACATCGCGCTCCTTGATCGCCCGAGCCTCGCCGCGATGGCGCGCGGCGGGGTATCGCACGGGTAGCTTCTCAGCGCCACGGATCAAGCACCCGCGAAGCCGAGCGTGCGGAGCCCGCTCCAACACCGAAAGGTGTATGCCGCCGGCAACGCGGATTCGAGCGCCTCGGTGTCTGCGGCTTTTGCGCAGGGGCAGAAGGCGGCCCTTTGCAAAAGGCGCAGATCGGGGTGAAACCCGGGTACTGGTGCGCGGACCGGAGGGCGGTCAGGCTGCTGCGGCCGCAGCTTCCGGTTGCGTGTCCTCGTAGGCGATGCACTTCTCGCACACGGTGCCGCGCACGTCCTCGGCGAGGTTGGCGCGGCGCAGCGCCTGGAAGCGCTCGCCCTGCCAGGCCTCGAGGAAGGACTGGCGCGTCAGGTTGCCCATGTCGAAGCGCCCGTCGTGGTCAAAGCAGCACGCCGACAGGCGGCCGTCGTAGGTGACGTGCCCTTCGGTGAACAGCGACCAGCACGGCAGGGGTTTTCTCAGCGCGCCAATGCGCCCCTGGTTGCCGGCGCTCGGCACGGTGCCGTGCGCACCGGCGGTGAGCCCGGCCTGGCCGTACAGCGGCAGCCAGTAGTGCTCGTCGACGAAGGGCAGGATTTCCTCGACGGCGTGCTCCATACGCACGAGTTGTTCGTCGTCGTAGCGGATGCTCGAGGCGTACAGACCGCAGCGGTGCCCGGTGCGCTCGGCAACTTCGTCGCGCACGCGGCGCGCGGCGCGGACGTTGGAGACCACGCGCCGGAAGTCGGAGGCGCGCACCCGCGTCACCTCGTGGAACTGTTGCGCGTCGGCGAAGTTGAAGCTGAACTTCAGGCTGTCGAGCCCGGCTTCCATGCACTCGCGCACGCGCTCCGGGGTGGCGAGGCGGCCGTTGGTCGTCAGGAACACGTAGGGAAAGCCGCAGTCGTGCTTGGCGTAGCGCAGCGCCTCGGGCAGCCAGCTGCAGGTGAACGATTCGCCGAGGTAGAACACGCCCAGCTCCTCGACTCCCAGGTCGCGGAATTCGCGCACCAAGCGGCGAAACAGCTGCGGGTCCATCTCGCTCTTGGGGCGCAGGCGCATCGCGCTGGCGCAAAAGAAGCACTGGAAGTCGCAGCGCGCGGTGAGCTCGATCTTGATGCTGCGCGGCACGGGCGGCCGCGCGCTGCGGTACTCGGGGGTGAGCCGGGTGATACGGTCGATGCGTTCGGTGATTGTGGCCATGGTCGCGTCCTGAGGTGGATTCCCTGCGCGATGTTCGCCGCAAGCCCGGCCTCGCCAGCGCAACAAATTCCTCGTCGCGGGCAAGAACTTTGCATTGGTTGACCGGGGTCAAAGAAAGCCCGGCTGCGGGGTTTCGCGCGATCCCGGGCGGATTTGATGCACGTCAATCACGGCGGACGGCGCTGCGCGGACAATGCTGTCCATCGCTTGGGAGCCGGGAATCGCCCATGAGGCTGAAGCAGGCATTGCTCGCATTTTCGGTGGTCGCGGCGTTCGCGGCAGCCACGGCGTTCGCGCAGCCTGTGCGGGTGCAGGCGCACGCCGGGGCGCGCTACGTGAGCGGCGGGGTCGGGCAGGAGGAGCGTGCCGCGCTGGAGGCCATGCGCGGCGAGTTCAACCTCAGGGTGACTTTCGCCGCACAGCGCTCGGGCGGCTATCTCGCCGGCGTCGGCGTCGGCGTCGAGGACTCCAAGGGCCGGGAGGTGTTTCGCACCGTGGCGCAGGGGCCCTGGCTGTACGCGCGGCTCGCGCCCGGCCGCTACCGGCTGACCGCCAGCTATTCGGGCAGGCGTCAGACGCGGCAGGTCGCGGTGCCGGGCAAGGGGCACGTTTCGCTCGACCTGTACTGGCAGGATCCCTCCTCGCTCGAGGAGAAGAACATCGCGCCGCGCCGGCCGGGCGGGCCGAAGTGACGCATGACGGAGGCCGTGGTCTTTCAGGCGGTGAAATCGATCCACGTGAGCTGTGTGGCGCTCAGCGTGTCGGGCTTTACCGCGCGCGCCGGACTGATGTTCGCGGGCTCGCCGCTGCTCGGCCGCCGCTTCGTGCGCGTGGCGCCGCACGTGGTCGATACGCTGCTGCTCGCGAGCGCCCTGTGGCTGGCGTGGGCGATCGGCCAGTATCCGTTCGTGAACGGCTGGCTGATGGCGAAGCTGCTGGGGCTGCTCGCGTACATCGTCCTGGGCAGCGTGGCGCTTAAGCGCGGGCGCACCAAGGGCGTGCGTGCGGCGGCTGCGGTGGCAGCGCTGACCGTGGTCGGCTACGTGATCTCGGTGGCGTTCACGCGCGACCCGCGCGGCGTGTTCGCCCTGCTGGGCTGACGTGATGAACGCCTTGCCCGGTTTCGGGCGCGCAGCGCCGGGGTTCGACGCCCCGCTCGAGCTGCTCGCGGCCGCGCTCGGCGTGATGCGCTATTTCGACATGGCGGGCGCCAAGCACCACCAGGACGAGGAGGAGGATCTGTTTCCGGTGCTGCGCGTGCACGCCGCCGGCCAGGGGGCATGCTGGCGACGCTTGAAGAACTGCAACGCGACCACCACATAATGGACATGGCAAATGCCGCGTTGCGGTTGCCGCTGACGGACAGCGCCGGGGCCCGGGCGGCGCGCCTCGATACCGGCAAGGTGGCGCGTTTCGCATAGATCTACCGCAGGCACATCGACCGCGAGACCGCCAGCGTGTTGCCGTTCGCCGAGCTGGTGCTCGGTGCGCAGCAGCGCTCGGCGGCCCCGGCTACACTGGGCGTGTCAACCACTAGGCTCTCGGACCGGCAAGACCATGAAGATTCTGCTTGCGGTGGACGGTTCCATGCATTCGCTCGACGCGGTGAAGTGCCTGATCGAGCACGCCGACTGGTACCGGGAGAAACCGCAGGTGGAGCTGGTCACCGTGCATCTGCCGCTGCCGAAGCTGCCCGGCATGGGACCGGTCGTGGGCCGCAGCCAGATCAAGCGCTACTACGAGGAGGAGGGCGCGCAGGCGCTCGCCAAGGCCAGGAAGCTGCTCGACGCGGCGGCCATCGGCTACTCCGCCCGCGTGCTGGTCGGCGCTCCTGCCGAGACCATCTTGGCCCACGCCGAGGCCGCGCGCTGCGACCTGATCTACATCGGCAACCGCGGCATGACCGCCGCCGGCAATTTGCTGCTCGGCTCGGTGGCGGCCAAGGTGCTGCACGTCTCGACGGTGCCGGTGTTGCTGGTCCGGTGATGCGCCCATGACCGCCGCAGCGACCGCGAACGCCTACGTCGAGCTCGACGTCGACGGGATGAGCTGCACGGCCTGCGCCGCGCGCATCGAGACCAACCTCAACAAGCTCAAGGGCGTGGAGGCAAGCGTGAGCTTCGCCAGCGAGAAGGCGACGGTGCGCTTCACGCCGCAGAGGCTCGACGTTGACAAGCTGATCGCGACCATCCGCGACACCGGCTACGACGCGCACGTGGCGCGCGCCGGCGAGGTGCGCGACCACGCCGCCGAGAACCGCGCGGCGCTGTCGGATTTCCTGGTCGCGGCGGTGCTGACCGTGCCGCTGCTGGCGGAGATGGCGGCGATGTTTTCCGGCCACGGCATGCTGCTGCCGCCGTGGCTGCAGTGGCTGCTCGCCACCCCGGTGCAGTTCTGGAGCGGGCGGCGCTTCTACGTCGGGGCCTACAAGAGCCTGCGCGGCGGCGGCGCGAACATGGACGTGCTGGTGGCGCTCGGCACCAGCGTGGCCTACCTGTTCTCGAGCGCGGTGCTGTTCCTCGCCCTGCCCCTGCACGTGTACTTCGAGGCCGGCGCCTCGGTGATCACTCTGGTGCTGCTCGGCAAGTATCTCGAGGCGCGCGCCAAGGCGCGCGCCTCGCAGGCGCTCGAGGCGCTGATCCGGCTGCAACCCAAGACCGCCTGGGTCGAGCGTGACGGGCGCCTGGTCGAGGTGGAGGTGGCGAGCCTCAAGCCGGGCGCGGCGTTCGTGGTGCGCCCGGGAGACGCGATCGCGCTCGACGGCCGCGTGCTCGAGGGCGACTCGGCGGTGAACGAGGCGATGCTCACCGGCGAGAGCATGCCGAAGGACAAGCGGCCGGGGGACCGGGTGTACGCCGGGACCGTCAACGGCATGCAGGCGCTCACCTGCGAGGCCACCGGAGTCGGCAAGGACACGGTGCTCGCCGGCGTCATCCGCATGGTGGCGGCGGCGCAGGCCTCGAAGCCCCCGGTGCAGAAGCTGGTCGACCGCGTGGCGGCGATATTCGTGCCCGCGGTGGTGGCGGTCGCCCTGCTGACCTTCGGGCTGTGGTGGTGGGCGAGCGGCAGCTTCGCCGCGGCGCTGGTCCCGGGCGTGGCGGTGCTGGTGATCGCCTGCCCCTGCGCGCTCGGCCTGGCCACGCCCACCGCGCTGATGGTGGGCGTCGGGCGCGCGGCGAGCGCGGGCATCCTGATTCGCAACGCCGAGGCCCTCGAGGGCGCCGAGAAGCTCGACGTGCTGGTGCTCGACAAGACCGGCACGCTCACGCGCGGCGAGCCCTCGGTCACCGACATCGTGCCCGTTGCGGGCACGGCGCCCGAGGAGCTGCTGCAGGTCGCGGTGACGCTGGAGAAGCACTCGGAGCACCCGCTCGCGCGCGCCATCCTCGCGCATCCCGCGGCCGAGCGCGTCGCGGCGCTCGCCGCGAGCGCGTTCACGGCGCACGGCGGGCGCGGCGTGAGCGCGCTCATCGACGGCGCGAGCGCGCTACTCGGCTCGCCGGCGTTCCTGCGCGAGTCGGGCGTCGAATTCGAGGACGCGGCGCCCGGCCGGCTGCGCGCGGAAGGCAAGACGGTGGTCGGCGTCGCGCGTGGCGGCCGGTTGCAGGGCTGGATCGCACTCGCCGACGAGCTGCGCGAGAGCACGGCCGAGGCGGTGCGCCGGCTGCGCGCGATGGGCGTCGAGCCGATCGTGCTCTCGGGCGACAACCCGGTGGTGGTCGGCGCGATCGCTGAGCGGCTCGGGGTGCGGCGCTGGAAGGGCGGCGTGCTGCCGGCGGAAAAAGCCGCCGAGATCGACGCGCTGCGCAAGGAAGGCCACGTCGTCGGCATGGCCGGCGACGGCGTCAACGACGCGCCGGCGCTCGCCGGGGCCGACGTCAGCTTCGCGCTCGCGGGCGGCACCGGCGTCGCGCTTGAGACCGCCGACGTGACGTTGATGAAGAACGACCTGGCCGGCATCGCCGACGCCATCGCGCTGTCGCGCGCGACGCTCGCCAAGATCCGGCAGAATCTGTTCTTCGCCTTCGTGTACAACGTGCTCGGCATCCCGCTCGCGGCGTTCGGTATGTTGAACCCGGTGATCGCCGGCGCGGCGATGGCGATGAGCTCGGTCTCGGTGGTGTCCAACTCGCTGCTGCTCAACCGCTGGAAGCCGCAGCGCTGATTCGCAACCAAGGAAACGTCATGGAAAAGCTGGAACTCAAGGTCGAGGGTATGCACTGCGACGGCTGCGTCAAGAGCGTGACGCGCATGCTGAGCGCACTTCCCGGCGTGGACAAGGTCGACGTTTCGCTCGCCGAGGGCAACGCGCGCCTGAATTACGATCCTGCCAAGGCGAAAGTCGCCGACTTCAAGCGCGCGGTCGAGCGCGCCGGCTTCAAGGCGCCCTAGGGCGCGCCGTTTCGCGCCGCCGCCGCTTGCGCGCGCCGCGCTGCGGGTAGAATCGGCCGCGTTCAAGGCGAAGGGAGCGCGGCGTGACTGAAACGGTGCGACAGGGTGATGGCTGGCGTTGACGGCTGGCAGCCCCTGGCGGGCATTCGCGTCGTCGACTTTTCCATGTTCATACCGGGGCCGTTCGCCTCGGCGATCCTCGCCGACCTGGGCGCCGAGGTGATCAAGGTCGAGTCGCCCGCGGGCGACCCCGCGCGCGGCTACATTCCGGTGCAGTTCCGCACCGAGAACCGCAACAAGAGGAGCCTCGCGGTCAACCTCAAGGCGCCCGAGTCGCGCGAGGTGGTGGAGCACCTGGCGAAGCACGCTGACATCGTGCTGGAGGGCTTCCGGCCGGGCGTCGCCAGGCGCCTGGGCATCGACTACGACGGCCTGAGCGCGGCCAACCCGCGTCTGGTGTACTGCTCGATCTCGGGCTACGGGCAGAGCGGCCCGTGGCGCGAGCGTCCGGGACATGACGTGAACTACGTGGCCGCCGCCGGCGGGCTCGCCTTTCCCGGGCAGTGGCTGACTGCCCCGTCGCGCTCCAGCCTGCCGCTCGCCGACATGAGCGGCGGCTCGTTCGCCGCCACCGCGGTGCTCGCCGCGCTGCACGAGCGCGGCCGCACCGGGCGCGGCGTGCAGCTCGACCTGTCGCTGTTCGAGGCGGCGTTCTTCTGGGCGGCGATGCGCCACGGCCTGTCGCCCGGGGTCGATCCGCGGGCGCACATCTTCCCGGTGAACGACATCTTCGAGTGCGCCGACGGCCGCCGGCTGACGCTCGGCATTCTGGAGGAGCACTTCTGGAACAACTTCGTGCGCTGCGTGGCCGGGCTCGCGCCCGAACTCTCGGGCGAGGACTACGCCACCGATGCCAGGCGCCGCGTCAACGGCGACCGGCTCTCCGCGTGCATGGCCGAGGTGCTGAAGCAGAAGAGCGCCGCCGAGTGGGTGCGGCTTCTCGAGGCGAACGACGTGCCGGTGGACCTGTGCCTGACGCCCGCCGAGGCGGCCGAGCTGCCGCAGCTCGCCGAGCGCGGCGACGTGGTCGAGCTGCGCGGTGAGCGCTTCGCGCCGTTCCCGGTGCACGCCAACGGCCGGCGCGGCGGCTCGATCCGGCGCGCGCCGCCGGGAGCGGGCGAGCACAGCCGCGAGATCCTGGTCGAGCTGGGCTTTGACGACGCGGCAATCGCCGACCTGGTGAGAGCGGGCGCGGTGAAAGCTGGCTGAGGGAGGAAAAGATGAAACGCATGTTTTGGCCGATCGTGCTCATCGTGCTCGGGGCGGTGTTCCTCGCGCACAACCTGGGCTACCTGCCGCTGTGGCACCTGAGGCGCCTGCTGGCGCTCTGGTGGCCGCTGATCCTGATCGCCGTCGGCGTCTCCTGGCTCGCGCGCCGCGGCAGGTGAGGCGGTGGACTTCGCCCTCGGTCCCGAGCTGGAGCAGATCCGCGCGGCGATCGGGAAAGTCTGCGCGCGCTTTGCCGACGACTACTGGCTGAGCAAGGACCGCGAGGGCGGCTTTCCCGAGGAGCTGCACCAGGCGCTCGCGCGCGACGGCTGGCTCGGCGTCGCGATGCCGCGCGACTGCGGCGGCGCGGGCCTGGGCATCACCGAGGCGGCCGTGATGATGCAGGCGATCGCCGAGTCGGGCGCGGGCTTCTCGGGGGCCTCGGCGGTGCACATGAACATCTTCGGCCTCAATCCCGTGGTGGTGTTCGGCAGTGACGCGCAGAAAAAGCGCATGCTCCCGGGCCTCATCGCCGGCCGCGAGCGGGCCTGCTTCGCGGTCACCGAGCCCGACACGGGCCTCAACACCACGCGCATCAAGACCCGGGCGAAGAAGGAAGGCGGCCGCTACCTCGTCTCGGGGCAGAAGGTGTGGATCTCGACCGCGCAGGTCGCCGAAAAGGTGCTGCTGCTCGCGCGCACCACGCCGCTCGAGGAGACGAGCACGCCCGGCGCGGGCCTGTCGCTCTTCTACACAGACTTCGACCGCCGCTACGTCGAAGTGCGCGAAATCGAGAAGATGGGCAGGAAGGCGGTGGACTCCAACCAGGTGTTCTTCGACGGCCTGCCGGTGCCCGAGGAGGACCGTATCGGCGAGGAAGGCAAGGGCTTCGAGTACATCCTGCACGGCATCAACCCGGAGCGCATCCTCATCGCCGCCGAGAGCGTGGGCCTGGGGCGCTGCGCGCTGAAACGCGCGGCGAGCTATGCGAAGGAAAGAATCGTCTTCGACCGCCCGATCGGCCAGAACCAGGCGATCCAGCATCCGCTCGCGCGCAACTGGATCGAGCTCGAGGCGGCGAACCTGATGGTGTTCAAGGCCGCGTGGCTGTACGACCAGGGCAACGCCTGCGGCGCCGAGGCGAACGCCGCCAAGTACCTCGCCGGCGAAGCGTCGTTCGACGCCTGTCAGCAGGCGGTGATGACCCACGGCGGCTTCGGCTACGCGAAGGAGTACCACGTCGAGCGGTACCTGCGCGAATCGCTCATCGGCCGCCTCGCGCCGGTAAGCCCGCAGTTGATCCTGTGCTTCATCGCCGAGCGCGTCCTCGGGCTACCGAAGTCGTACTGAGCCGGGCGCTACGCCGCGCGCACCGTGGTTGAGCACGTGCGTATAGATCGTCGTCGAGACGTCCGCGTGCCTGAGCAGCTCCTGCACCGTGCGGATGTCCTGGCCGCGCTCGAGCAGGTGCGTCGCGAACGAGTGGCGTAGCGTATGGCAGCTCACCGGCTTGACGATCGCCGCTGCCGCGGCGGCGCCTTTCATCGCAAGGTGCAGCGTGTCGGGATAGACATGGTGGCGCCGGATCGCACCGGTCTTGGGGTCGGCGGAGCGGGTCTTCGACGGAAACACGAACTGCCAGCCCCACTCGTAGCCGGCGCGCGGGTACTTGCGCGCGAGCGCGTGCGGCAGCGAAACCTCGCCAAAGGCCGCCGCGAGATCGCGACGGTGCAGCACCCGCGCCCCGCCCAGATGCCCCTTCAGCGGTTGAATCGCGCCCTCGGGCAGCATCGTGACGCGGTCCTTGCCGCCCTTCGCGTCGCGCACCGGGATCTGGCGGTAGGCGAAGTTCACGTCCTTCACGTGCAGCGTGAGGCATTCGATCTGCCGCACGCCCGAACCATACAGCAGGCTCGCCATCAACCACTTCGCCCCGTGCAGCTGCTCCAGCAGGCGCCGCACCTCGATCTCCGTCAGCACCGTCGGCAGGCGCACCGGACGCTTGGCGTGCACCACCCCGTCGAGCCACGGCAGCTCATGTCCGAGCACCTTCTGGTACAGGAACAACAAGGCCGAAAGCGCCTGGTTCTGCGTCGCGGCCGCCACATTGCGCTCCGTCCCGAGCCACGACAGGAACGCCGTCCCCTCCGCGCCGCCCATCTCGGCGGGGTGGCGCTTGCCGTGAAAGCGGATGAAGAAACGGATCCAGTACCAGTACGTCTTTTCCGTGCGCCAGCTGTAGTGGCGCAAGCGGATCGCCTCGCGCATCCGCTCGATCAGGCGAGGGCTTTTCGGGTTGTCCGGCGCTGCAGTCGAACCCGCAGGCGAATCAGCGTCTTGAGCCATTTTTGGGCCCGATATCGCGGGCACTGTATATCGGTACAGCGGCTTAACGCATTGATTCAAGGGGCCGTTGACGCGTTATCGTCGAGCGTGAAGCATGTTATCTGACTACTTTTCGGCCTCCATACATCGTTAGGCCACAGTCAGTCAGTCAGTCTCGTTGCGTGATGCGCAACACGGTATACTGGAGGCATGATCCAGTCGTTCCGACACAAGGGACTGAGGAGGTTCCATGAGTCGGGAAATGCGGCAGGCGTACAACCTCACCACGCAAAGCGCCTTCGGATGCTATTGACGGCCTTGGATACGGCCCTGTCCAACGAGGACATGGATATTCCGGGGTTTCGGCTACACCAGTTGAAGGGGGAAGAACGCGGTCGCTGGTCGGTGTGGGTAAATGGTAACTGGCGCCTGACTTTTGAATTCAAGGACGGACACGCCTACGTCCTGGACTATGAGGACTATCACTAATGGCCATGCACAATCCGCCCCACCCGGGTGAATTCATTACCGAGGTGTATCTCGAGCCGAACAATCTGAGTGGCCGAGAACTCGCTGCAAAGCTGGGTGTGGCTGCCTCGACCCTGAATCGCGTTCTCACCGGCGCGAGTGGCATCAGCCCCGAGATGGCATTGCGGCTTTCGAAGGCGCTTGGCCGTTCGCCCGAAAGCTGGCTTGCGATGCAGTACAACTACGATCTTTGGCAGGCGAAGCAACGTGTGAAGCTCGGCAATGTCGGCAGGGTCAAGCTCACGGCGGCCTAACCCGGCGCTTGCAAGCGACGCACTCGCGCTGCGCGCTCGTACGCGCCTGAAGCGCAACGTTGAGCCTCCACTTGCAATCGCCTGCTATGCCGTCGCAAATACTATTTCTCCCTGGCGCCTCGGGCAGAACTCAGCTTTGGGAACCGGTTGCAAGCCTGCTTACCTATCCCGCTCCCAAAGGGCACTTTGGGTGGCCGGGCTTCGGTTCCACGCCACCGGACCCACTCGTTAATGGCATCGACGATCTGGTAAGAAAAGTTGTAGCCAAGGTCGATCAACCCACTGCACTTATTGCTCAGTCGATGGGCGGCGCAATTGCAGTCCGGGTTGCGCTTGAGAAACCTGAACTCATCACGCATTTGGTGTTGGCCGTTACTTCTGGCGGTATCGACGTTGCGGGACTCGGAGGCCAAGACTGGCG
>Ga0307372_10009309_pt1 | contig 13582 bp, 10 predicted proteins | sample OX1MG_FD_202533 | JGI IMG/M metagenome (GOLD analysis project Ga0307372, IMG submission 202533) | Soil microbial communities from Risofladan, Vaasa, Finland - OX-1 | ecosystem: Environmental > Terrestrial > Soil > Coastal area > Acid sulfate soil | place: Finland: Risofladan, Vaasa | collected...
CCTGCCATGCACCCGGCGTCGCGAAGGCATCGCGCCCGGTGATGACCTCCGACAGGACTGTGTCGATGACTTCCCCGGCCGCCGGGTGGGCGTAGCTGTAGCCGAGCCCCGATTGACCGCCTGCGTGGGCGCGGACGACCACGACCGAGGTCACGTCCCAGGCGATGGTGCCATCGCTCTCGGGCTGGTCGGTGGGAATGCGGTAGGCACCCACCTCGAACCGCTCAATCGACGGTCCGCCGTCTCTCATCGCCCGCCTCGATGGGGCATGAACTCCTCGAGCTTGCCCTTGACCATCTGGGTCACGGCGCCCAACCGATCGGGGTCGCCCTCGGCCATCGCGAGCGTCATCGACTTCATCTGCTCGAGGGTGACGTGGGGCGGTAGCGGGGGGACGTCCGGATCGGTGATCGCTTCGAGGATCACCGGGCGGTCGGCGGCGAAGGCCTGGTCCCAGGCGCCCGCCACGTCCTCGGGCCGGTCCACCCGGATGCCGCGCAGTCCGACCAATTCGGCGTACTCGGCGTAGGGGAAGTCGGGCAGCTCCTGGGAGGCGGCGAACTTCGGATCGCCCTCCATTGCCCGCTGCTCCCAGGTGACTTGGTTGAGGTCGTTGTTATGCAGCACCATGATCACGAGCCGGGGATCGGCCCAGCGCCGCCAGTACTTGCCGATCGTGATGAGCTCGTTCATACCGTTCATCTGGAAGGCGCCGTCTCCGACGAGGGCGACGGCCACCCGGTGCGGATGGGCGAACTTCGCCGCGACGGCGTAGGGGACGCCGGGACCCATCGTCGCGAGGGTCCCCGACAGGGAGGCGAGCATTCCGCGACGCAGTCGCAGATCGCGCGCGAACCAGTTGGCCGCCGAGCCCGAATCGCAGGAGACGATCGCGTTCTCGGGCAGCCGGGAGGAGAGCTCGTGGAATACCCTTTGGGGGTTGATCGGGTCGGCGTCGTTCATCGCCCGCGTCTCGATGAGGTCCCACCAATCGGCGACGTTCGCCTCGACTGACTCTCGCCAGGTGCGGTCCTCTTTGCGCCGCAAGCGCGGGAGCAGTGCCCGCAGGGCCTCGGCGCTGTCGCCGACGAGGTTGACCTCCATCGGGTAGCGGATGCCGAGCATCCGCCCGTCAATGTCGATCTGAACGCCGCGTGCCTGGCCCGGGCGGGGTAAGAACTCCGAGTAGGGGAAGCTCGAGCCCACCATCAGGAGGGTGTCGCAGCCCATCATGAGGTCCCAACTGGGCCGGGTACCGAGCAGCCCGATCGAGCCCGTGACCCAGGGCAGGTCGTCGGGCAACGCGGCCTTGCCGAGCAGAGCCTTGGCGACCCCCGCGCCGAGCAGATCGGCCACCTGCGTGACCTCGTCGGCCGCGGCGAGTGCCCCGGCGCCGACGAGCATTGCCACGCGCTCCCCGGCGTTCAACACTTCGGCGGCTCGCGCCAGATCGTCGTCCCGAGGGATGACGCGCGGCACCGAGTACCCGACCCCGGAATGGACCGTCCCGTGCGCACGAGGCGGTTCGACGACCGCGTCCATGTCCTGGAGGTCGTTCGGGACGATCAGACACGTGACCGTGCGCTCCGCCTTGGCGATCCTCATCGCCCGGTCGATCAGGTGGCGTACCTGAGCGGGGTCAGTGGCGACGTGGACGTACTCGTGGGCGACGTCTTTGAAGAGGGAATCCAGGTCGATCTCCTGCTGGTAGCTCCCGCCGAGCGCGGACCGGGCCTGCTGACCGACGATCGCTACCACCGGCTGGTGGTCGAGCTTGGCGTCGTAGAGGCCGTTGAGCAGGTGGACCGCGCCCGGGCCCGAGGTGGCCAGGCACACGCCGACCTCCCCGGTGAACTTGGCGTGGGCGCAGGCCATGAACGCCGCCATCTCCTCGTGGCGCACCTGGATCAGCTCTGGGTCGTTGCCCGCGCGATTGAGGGCGCCGAGGATCCCGTTAATCCCGTCGCCGGGGTATCCGTAGATCCGCTCCACGCCCCACGCGCGCAAGCGTGCCACCAAGAAGTCGGCGACGGTCGTGCTCATACCGGGGCTCCTGACAATAGATCGTTAGGCGATATTAAAGTATACTTCGTGCGGCGTCCCGGCAAGCCTCGACGACCCGGTGGCGGGAACGACGTAGGGCCAACCTTCGACGATCGACGCCGTCCGCCGGAACCCCAGAACGATGAAGCCCGATGCTACGACCGACGAGCGGATGCCCGCGCAGGACTACCGCGAGGCTGCCGTGCTGCGGGAGGGGCTCCGGCCGTTCCTGCGGCGCAGCGAGGAGATCGCCGCGGCGAATGGACTGGCGTTCCAGCGCCTACTCCTGCTGATCACGGGGGCTTCGGACCGGTCCGAGCGTTCGACAGTGACCAACCTCGCCGGTCGGATGCAACTCGCTCAGGACACCGTGACCGACCGCGTGGCCCGAGCTGAGGCAGCCGGGCTCCCCGCCCGCGAGCAATCCGAGGACGATGGGCGGATTGCCTACCGGCGCCTCCCGAGCGAGGGCGAGCGCCGACTGGCCGGAACGGTCGCCAGCCTGAATGCAGACCGCAGGAGCCGAATCGCGCTCGTCAGCGCGCTGGATCGCTCCCGCCGCACCCGCACCTGAGGATGGTCCACGGCAGCGGCGACCAACCCTACACGAGCTTGTGAAAACGCGGGCGCGATGCCGCTCGTTTGTCGCATTCTTGTCGCAGTCCGCACCGATTACGGGCGGTCTTTGGCGGTCTTGAGCGGATAACCGCGCGACACATCGGCTTACTGAGATCGCCCCAGCCATGCGGGCAACCGCATGGGTAAGGCGAAGGCGACGGCCGGAGTCGAACCGGCTCATGGCGGTTTTGCAGACCGCCATGCTGCGGTACTTCGCGGTCATGACGGAGCAAGAGGCCAGTAGCAACGTGCGTCACTAGCGCGCTCGGCGTCTGCAACCGACGCCCGAAACTGAGCCCGGCCGCCAGACGACCGCCTGACTGTCCCGCACCCTAACCGGCCTCCAGCGCGCTCACATTGCTCGCACTATTGGGGGCTTACCGGGGGCTTACCAGTGCTCTGAGAAGGTCCCGTGTGGGCTCTCGTGACCCAAGGACATGAACCGAAACCGTGTTGTTCATGGGCGTTTCTAAAGCCGGCGCGCGGATCCGAATCGCGGACCCCTTCATTGCGAGGAAACGCCCAGCGTCAGTCGCTCACCTAGATCGAACCGACGCGCCAGCGTGCGGCCGTGTATTCGGGATCTCACACCGGGGGCCCGTCCCCGCTGGTTGTCGACTGGCGCCATCGTCGTCGCGAAGCGGAAGGGTGTGTGACCGAATACTCCCGCATCGCGCACCACACGACCTGCGCGCCTGAGGGGGTGTCTTAGTGGGTGAATTTCCCCGAATGCCCCTGCCTGCCAGGCCCCGAAAATGCAGAGGCCCCGCTGCTGGCGGGGCCTTTCTTAATGGCGAGACCCAGACTCGAACTGGGGACACCACGATTTTCAGTCATCCATGTAGCCGTGCGGGATGTCGCGCGGTGGTCGTGATCTTGGGGGAAACGACCCGGGCGACTCCCCGACCACATCACGGTCCACATGGTCCGTCGGAGATCCGAGGCCAGCAAACGCCGCCGCTGCCCCATCGAGTTGAGAGTCCGCGAGCAGATGCGCATAGACCTGCGCGGTGACGTTGGGGTTGGCGTGCCCGAGCTGTCGGCTCACGACGATCAAGGGCACACCTGCTGCCAGCATCAGGCTCGCCGCCGTGTGCCGCAGGCCGTGCGGGGTCACCAGGGGCACACCATCTGCGTCCACGAGTCCCGCCCGGCGCAGCACGCGGGCAAGCGACTGGTTCGGAGAATGGGCGTTCATCGGTGCGCCGTTCCTACCGGGCCACACGTAGCCGGTCGCGCTCGCGCCTCCGGATCGCACCCGCCAGCCGGCCAGACGTTCGGCGAAGCTTCGCGAGATCGCGACCCTGCGCGAGCGCTTGCCTTTGGTGGTGCGCTCCTGGCGCACTCCGCGCACATCGCTGACGTTGCGGCGCACGTGCAGGCGTAAGGCAAGAAGATCAACGTCCTCCCAGCGCAGGCCGATCACCTCACCGCGCCGCAGCCCTGATTCGGCCATCGCGCGGATCATCGTCTCGGTACGCAGCGATCCCTGGCAGCTCTGCACCAGCCGAGCGAGTTCAGCCATCGACAGCACGCGCTCGTGGGCCTGGCGGGTGTGGGTCTCGGGCGCCGGCAGCCGCACCCGCCGTGCGGGATTCTCGGCGATGAGTCCCCACTCCACGGCGGCTTGGAGCAGGCGCCGCAGCGTCGAGACGACCCCGCGCACCATCCGCACGCTGGCGCCACCGCGCAGCAAGTCGGCGACCAGCTCATCCACGTGCTGGCGGGTGATCTCGCCGACCGCAAGCTCGCCCAGCACCGGTGCGAGCCGCAGGCGCAGATCGACCTCGACCTCCGCCAGGGTGTTCGGGGCAAGCACGCCGGTGCGCGTGCGCATCCACTGCTCGGCAAGGGCACTCAACGTGAGGCTCGGCGGCGGACCGGGCACGGGTGCCGCGATGACCGGCCGCCCGGCGGCCTGCAGCCGCCTGCGCTCGGCGCGTGCTTGGGCGACCGAGCCGCGCACGGTCACCGCGCGGGTGAGACCCGGGCGAATCCCGGGTACGAGCACCTGGTAGGCACAGCCGCAGCGCCTGCCGGGCCGCTCATCGCGCGAGGCAGGACAGGCGATCGTGTGGAGGCGGTACACCCCCGGCTCGATGCGCTCGCGCCAGCCCCGGCGCGGGCGGGGCGGGGAGCCGCTGGTGCGTACTGGGCGTCGGTCGGTGGTGGTCATCAGGGGGCGAGCCTTCGTTGCGAGTCTGGGCCCAGGGCGGGGTGTCGACCATAGCTCGGTCCCTCGGGACCATCGAGCCAAAACGAAGGGCGTCGTTCCGGCCGCCCGTCGCTCCGGGTGCGGGCGACGCCCCCGTCTTATCGGATGCGAGCCAGCGGGACACGCTTGAGGGTCGGCTCCTATCCGTGGGGGTTCGCGCGCCCTGACCGTGACCCCCGGGAGCAGCAAAGACCCTGCACCTGGCCCTGCATGTATGGATGGATGGACATGTATGTATGCATCCGGTCGTCGCGTGCTCCGGTCTTGGTGGGTACGCAGGCTCGATCTCTAGGGCGACACCACTGGCGGCCGGCGCAGATCTCGCCGAGAGGGCCATAGTGCGCATTGGTGGCACCGTCGCATAAGCCCTCGGTGCCACGAGCCCTTGGCCTGTGTGCGGTGCTGCCAAGCTCAGTTCGAACTGGTGGCGCTTCTGGAGGAAGGTCAGCGCGACAGTTCGTGCCGCCACCGTGGCGACCCCCTGTGCATGGCGAGAGTGATTTGGTGCGAGCTGACCAAGGCACCGGTCGGGCTCGCGCAGAACCTCGTCAACGGATCGACACGGGCCCAGGGCGGCCGCGCGCGATCTGGTTCCCGGCGCGTCGAGGGCCGGTGGCTCAGCGCGCGTGGCAGATCGGTGTACTTGTTGCACATCGACCGCGACCGCGGTGTGATGTTTCGTGTCGCTGCCGGTGGCGTGCGGGGCGCGGCGGCGACACGAAACGGTGCAGGTCCGGCGGCGAATTTCGTCACCCGCATGGGCTCCGGAGGCGTGTGGCGGCGAGACGGACCCCCGGACCGCCGCCATCCCGGGCGGCCAGCGCGGCATGAAGAGCAACCCGCGGCAGCGCTGCGCGCAGGCATCCACCACTGGACGCGCATCACGGGACCGTCCGACGGTCGTTCCGTGTCGCGGTCGGCAGACGCCCACCTTTGCGATGTGGCGCGTCGCCGGTGGGTCGGCGATCAGCTGCGCCGCCCGAGGTGAGCCCCTGCGGTGGTGCGGGCCGTGGTGCGTTCGGCGTCGTGGAGACACTACCGGCGCCCCGCTCACCCGCTGGTAGGCACCGATGGCCGGGTCCAAAGCACCCCGCGTTCTTCCCGACATGGGACATCGGTAATTGTCCGGATAACGGACGGATCGGTGCGCGCGAGGATGGACACATCGCAAAACGCTTCCGTGTAAGGGGCAGCGTGCCATGACCACCGTGCACCCGCACTCCCAGGCCCGCGTCGTGATCGCGGGCGCACGCTTTGCCGGGCTCGAGGCGGTGCTGGCCCTGCGGGCGTTCGCAGCCGGCGCGGTGGACCTGCGGGTGCTAAGTCCCCATGCGCAGTTCGTCTATACCCCAGCCGCCACAGGTGAGCTGTTTCGGCTGATCCCGCGGACCCGCTGGCCGCTTGGTGGTCTGATCGAGCGCGCCGGTGCGAGGCTGGTGCCCGCGGCGCTCGAGGCGATCGAGGCCGCCAAGCGGCGCATCATCACCAGCGACGGCCAGATGATCGAGTACGACTACGCGATCGTGGCGGTCGGTGGACGTGCGGAGGCGTGGCTTGATGCGCCCGGCGTGACGTTCACCGGGCCTGATGATGTGCCGAGCATGGGGCGCGCGCTCGATGAGGTTGTCGTGCGTGTGGAGAGCGGTCAGCGGGTACGGCTGGCGTTCGTCGTGCCGCCCGGGGTCGGATGGGTAATCCCCGCCTATGAGCTGGCGCTGATGGCACGCCGCTATCTCAACGAGCGCGCGGTCGGAGATCGGGCACAGCTGATGGTGGTGACCTCAGAGGACCTGCCCCTGGGGGTCTTTGGCCAGCACGCCGCCCAGACGGTCTCCGAAGCCCTGGTGGCGGCGAACATCGCGCTGCACGCCGGGGCGATCGTGCAGGGGTGGGCCGAGGGCCGGTTACGAATCGTGCCCGACAGGTCAGTGGAGGTCGATGTGGTCATCGCGCTGCCGATGATCCGCGGGCCCCGCGTTCCAGGGATCGCCCAAACCCCGACCGGCTTTGTCGATGCCGATCCCGACGGACGGGTGCGCGGCGAGCGCCCGGTGTTTGTCGCCGGTGACGCCGGGCCGTTTCCGGTCAAGCAAGGAGGACTCGCCTGCCAGCAGGCCGACCGCGTTGCCGCCGCCATTTGTGCCGATCTGGGGATCCCCACGCCCGAGATCCCGGCGTGGCCGGTTATGCGGGGCCTTTTGTGGACCGCAGACGGGGACTATTTCCTGCGCCGAGATCTCGCCGGTGGGCGCGATGAGAGTCTTGGCACGGTCAGCCTGGAAACAGCGTTGTGGTGGCCGCCCGGCAAAGTCGCGGGCAGGTTTCTCGCGCCATTTCTGCAGGAGTTCGAGCTGCGCGAGCTCGTTGACATCCCCGCTCCGGGAACCCCCCAGCGCCGCTGAGGTCGGGGTGAGTCACGACGCTCGCGCGGGCTTGGGGGCGATCGCACACAGTTTGGCTGAGGTACCGGACCCCTGGGGGTCTGCGGCCTTCCGGGGTCGCCGCGGTGATGCAGACGTCGCGGCTGGCAAGTGCCTCGGATGTGTCGTCTGCGCCGAGGTTGCCGGCGGCGACGCGCAGGTGGGCCCACGACTCCGTAGCGGGCCTATACGGGCCCATCACTCGATTCAGGTATTGAGAAGCTCGGGGCCTACACGATCGAGATGCCCTTTCAGCTCGGCGACATCACATTCGACGATGCCGAGGACGCCGACCGGTGGCGCAGTGGCCCATTGCCGCACACGCGGTGCGGCGATGGGCCGCCGAATGCGCAGCACTTGCTGCGAGAATCGAGCGTGAGGGAGCCTCGACATACGTCATTGTGGGTCATGAAGGCGGGGGGTCGATCGCGAATGCGCACTCAGTCGGTTGCGACCGTTCCAGTGGGCACACGGGGCGGGCATCCCGAACGTCGTGCGATGCATCTGGGCAGCGACGAGAGGCGCTGGTGGATGACGCGGTGAGTCCATCCGGGGCCTACATCACCGGGGCGGCGGCGGCGAGCGCCCGAGCGCGCTCCGGCCCTGGGGTCGCCGTCTGTGTCGACGGGGTGTGGTACTGGCCCGCGCTCACCGATGAGGAGATCTACCGGGACCGGTGGCTGTAAAGCGCCCGCCCGCGGTGGCGGTCCTGCGGGGACGTCGTGACGTCACGAAATCCCGGCCCGGGACCGATATGGGGCAGATGCGTCCGCGCGGGCGCGTCCCCGAACAGTTCGCCCGTGCCGGCGCGCGCCGAGGTGCCCAGCGCCTTGGCCACCTCGGCCGCGCACTCCGGACAGCACACGGCCAGCCACCGGTCGTGATGGCGGCGGGCACGGGCTTGCATGAACTCAAGCGCCTCGGAGGCCGAGGCCCAGTTGTTCCCAATACGGGCCATTCGGATTCGGCACGCCCATGGTCCTCCCAGGACGGCCACCACACGAAGGCTCTTCGGACCCACGACTAGGCCGGGGATCGGTGCGGATGGAATGCCGACGACAGGGCGTACAGGCGATCGTGTGCTCGGGCGCTGGCGACCGCGGACGGACGTCGCTCGGATCCTCGCTCGCTGGATCCGCGGATCCGCGGAGCATGCGCCCATAGAATCCGCGGAGCCACCCCCGGATCCGTGGAGCCACCCCCCGAATAGGACCGCATCGGCACCACGAACTCCGACCGGTCGGACACCAAACTGTCGCGACGCGATGGCATCGTCGGTGCCATGGATGAGGATCTGTGGTCTCCAGAGGGCCACGAGGGGCGCGATGTGCGTCCGGCAGCTCCGTCCTCTGCGCTGTGCGGGTGCGGGGCGCGCTTTTCCACCCGCCCGGGGGTGCGGGCCGCCGACCGTGCCGAGGCCGGGGTGGCCGGCCCCTTGCCGGCGACGCCCCAGCCGATCCGGCTGACCTCGAGCGCGCTGCTAGCGCGAGGCAGAGATAAACGCCCCTCCGCGGCTCCCAGACGGCAACGAGCCGCAGGCAGACCCCGAACCCAAGGCCGCAGCCGAGTCGGCAACGGTCGCCGCGCCGCGCCCGCCGCGCGCGCGATATCCCGGACTGGCCTGCACACGGGCCCGAGGCTTGACCGCGGTGTCGGCGAGTTTGCGCGTGGGCACCCAGGTGCTCACGCGTCCCGGCGTCCCGGCGGGAAATCCATCCGATAAGAACCCCCCGGCGTGAGATTGAAAGCCGCATTACGTCACGCTGTCGTGCCCTCCAGGACCACGACAGCGTGACGTAATGGGCCCGCCGGACACTCCGCAGCGACGGCGCAGACACGCCCCGGCGCCCACGCTCGTGCGGTGCGGAGCGGGGCGTGATTGCCGGCCCCTCGGGGAGTGGCACACATCGGCACCCCGACCGTGTCGTCTTCGGGCGTCGCCGCGGTCGGGGTGTTCGTCCGCACTACGCTCTGCTGTATGCAAGGGTCGCAGGTCCCCGTGGTCAACCACCTCGCCGACACGTGGCAGCGCTTCGCGTGGGCGAACGACGCCCGCCAAGCCTTCGGCGAGCTGAGCGGGCGGCTCGGCCAGCCGGGCACCTACACGATTCGCACCGAGTTCACGGGTGATCGGTGGGCGGCGAGCTTCCACCGCGTCATCGATCCGACCCAGGAGGCCGTGATCTTCGACGAGCCCGCGCGGGCACTCGGTGCGTTCCTCGATCACACACGCACCGCGCTCAACTACGCCGCCTACCAGCTGGCGTTGCTCGCGATCCGCGAGGACCCCGCGCTAGTAGGGACAGTTAATCCCGGGCGGATCGAATTTCCGATCTTCACCCAGCGCGCGGTGTTCACGAGGTACAACCGGTTCAAGACCCTGCCTGAGCGGTACCGAGACGCGATCGAAACGCTGCAGCCGTTCGACGGGCAGAAGCAAGGGCTTTGGACCCTTCACGAGCTTGCGCGGGAGTCCCGTCATCGTGTCGTTCACCCGGTCGCGATCTGGCCTTCCGAGGACCACTACACGGTCTGGGTTGATGGCAAGCCGATCCCCGCGACCGACGTGGAAGTCGTGCCGCATGACCGCCTCGAAGACGGCGACATCCTCATGCGCGTTCGTATCCCGGGTGCGAACTCGACTAGCGACGTGCGCTCCCAGGTCGTCGTTGCGGTCGGCATCGACCATCCGCTGTGTCGCGGCCGTACTGGCACAGATGTGCTCGATGGGATTCGGGCGGAGGCCGCAGCCACCCTGCTGCAGCTTGCCGAGGGATTTTTCGCGTAGCAGATCGCACATCGAGCCCACCGGCGATTTCGGTCAGATCTCGGTCTCGACGCACCCGCGCTGCGGGGGTAGGTTGCCCCTATGTGCGCGCGATCGCGGGCACGCCATCCGTGAACCCGATCATTGCCTCCGCCGCGATGGCCGCCGCGCGAGCATGTGCGCGGAATCCGGAACCCTGGGATGTACGCAATGGCACAGGACGCAGCAGCAATCGCCGTCGCGCCCGACACCCACGGTGGGCCGCCCCCGGCCACGCGCGACTTTCAGATTGTCCCCTTGAAGGGACTGCCGATCGTTGCCGCCGCGGTGATCGGACTGATCGTCGCGATCGCCAGCAACAACCTCTGGGCGCTCACGTTCTTTCACATCGTCGGCGGCGGCCTCTGGACCGGCATCGACCTGTTCGTCGGGCTCGTGCTCGGACCGATCATCGGACGCATGTCGATCCCGGCGCGCGTCGAGTTCACGACCAGATTCATGCCGAAGATGGTCCTGCTCATGCCGACGCTCGTGACGATGACACTCGCCTCGGGGTGGCAATTGGCACGTCATCTGGGGAACCTTGACCCGAGCTCGCCCAACCACGCCTGGCTCGTGGCCTCGTTCATCGTCGTCGGTGTCATGGCGACGATCGCCATCGGCCTGCTGGAGCCCGCGAACCTGGCGGTGCTGTTCGAGCTCAAGAAGCCCAAGCCCAACGGCATGCGCATCGCCCGCCTGATGCGGATCTTTATCTACACCGCCGGTGTGACGGGCATCATGCAGGTCGCGACGCTGATCATCATGACGCGGGTGTCATCGCAATGACGACGGCCAGTGCACCCGACGAACAACGTTTCCCGCCGATCGACAAGCTCGCCGATCTTGCGATGGTCCTGGTGATCATCGGGGGGATCTACATGGCCGCAAACCTGCCAGGCAACATCTCCCTGGTCCCCGCGATCGCGCTGCTTGTGCTAGCCGTGGTCGTCCTCGTGGTCGACGTCGTGCTGCTCGCGCGCCTTGAAGAGTTCGCGTGGGCGACGTTCCGCCTGGTCGCCGGCTGGGCGCTCTTGGCGTACCTGGTGATCGCCGGCATGATCGGTTACGCGTTCGTCTACGACGGTACGCGCGGTGAAGGGCTGGTCGTCCTTGTCGGCATGCTTGCCGTATTCGCGATCGCGGTACCAGTGCTGCTGGGGTTCTCGGTCGCGCGGTACCAGCCGTCCGCGGGACACGCCGCCGCCCGGCGATGCACCCAGGAGCGCGAGTCCAACGCCCGCCGGCTCACGGTAATGCGTCAACGGCCAGTGCGTGATCTGATGGCGCGATCGCCCGATTGGCGCCGGGGCCGACCGGCGGGGGCGCCGCAGAATGCACGCTGCGGCATACGCGAACAGCCGACAGGGCGCGCGTGAGGATCGGTTGGTATCGCGCCAACGTTCACGACGCCGACTTCGCTCGATATGCAGAGCCCGAGGGCTGGACTCGCCTGCTGGGCGGTGTTCTTGTCGTGGGCATCGGGCAGCCGGTGCTTGCCGAATCGGCCGGCATACCCCCGAAGCCAGCCGGCGGGATTGCGCACAGACGCTCCGCCAGTTCGAGACTGCGCGTGAACCTGCGGCCACGTCGTGCAGCCGGCGATCATCGGTACCGACGCGCTCGTGGTCAACGCAAGAATACCGCTGCGCACCAAGCTCGACCCGAGCACCGACACGACCTGGATCCCTCGGTGCGCCGTGTGGCGTCCCGGCCCGATCACACGGCTACCCTGGTATCCGCCACCCACGCCCTGCAGGCTCTGGCGCGGGGCTGGCTGGGCCTTGATCAGAAGGAGTACCCGCCACGCTGTCGTCCTCGGGCGGCTGGCCCCTGAGAGCGCACCGAGCCTGCGCGAGGGGCTCGGGCATCGGTACCGACGCCGCCGCTGAGATGCCGCTCGTCGTCGGTGGCAACCTCCGGGCAATCTGCACGGAAGCTGCCGCCTCCACGCTGCGCTGCGTCGCACCGAATCCGGCCATCTCGGAGATGGCCAAGCAAGTTGGCTCTCGCGCACCAGGCGCTGCCAGGTGAACGCGGCCCCCGACCGGGCCGCACTTGTACGGATGCGTCTGCGTCAGGCGACGATCGAGGACGTTGCGCGGCGCAGTGCCAGAGGGCTATCAACGCGCGAGGTCATGTACTGCGTGACGCGCGTTCGCACCTGCAGGGTCCATTGGGCCGTCTGTTGATTGACCGGCCATCGCGGACAACTATTCCGACGGCTTCGTGACATATGGGAGCACGAGCGCCGTTCCTAGTCACCGGCTGAGCGCACCGACCACCGCACGGCGATTCGGTGGTGTCGGTGGCGTCATGCCGCAGCGGCGGTTGCGGGCCGCGATCTGGTGTCGCGAAGAGGTGGAGGTACCGCCGATCGGCGCGGCGACGTGCCGACGCGCAAGTAGACCGTTCGCATCCTAACGGTCTAGTCTGTGCGACACATGACGACGACCACTGGCTCTGCCGCACGGATCTCCGATCGGCGCAAGCAGCTGATCCTGTTGCTCGCGTGCCTCGGGCAATTCATGGTCATCCTCGACATCGCGATCGTGACGGTCGCGCTGCCGTCGATGAAGCACAGCCTCGATTTCTCGGCCACGGGCCTGCAGTGGGTGGTCAACGCCTACACGCTGACCTTTGCCGGATTCCTGTTGCTGGGTGGGCGTACCGCCGACCTGTTTGGTCGGCGCAGGATCTTCCTGCTCGGCCTCATGGTCTTCACGCTGGCGAGCCTGGTGTGCGGCCTGGCCTGGGCTCCGGGTCCGATGGTGGCTGCGCGGGCGATTCAGGGGCTTGGTGGGGCAATCCTCTCGCCCGCCACGCTGACGATCCTGATCGTGACCTTCCCCGACCCCGGTGAGCGTGCACACGCGCTGGGTATCTGGAGTGCCGCGCTTGCGAGTGGTGGCGCGACGGGGGCCCTCGCGGGTGGTTTTCTCACCGATTATCTGAACTGGCGCTGGATCTTTCTCATCAACGTCCCGATCGGGATCGCGGGCTTCGTCCTGGCCCGCTCGGTGCTTCAAGAAAGCCGCGCGGAAGGGGCATCCCGCAGCCTTGACGTCGCTGGCGCGGTCACCATCACCGGCGGGCTGACGGCATTGGTCTACGGCGTCGTGCAGACCGACTCGTATGCCTGGACATCGATCGACACGATCATCCCGTTAGTGGCTGCCGCGGTCTTGATCGCCGCGTTTGTGGTGATCGAGCTGAGAGCCGACGCGCCGCTCGTGCCCTTTGGCACCTTCCGCTCACGATCGCTCTCCGGCGCGAACTTCGTGATGCTGATGGTTGGCGCCAGCATGTTTGCGATGTGGTACTTCATCTCGCTCTACCTGCAAGAGGTGCTGCACTACAGCCCCATGCAGGCGGGCCTGTGCTTTCTGCCCGCGTCGCTCGCTATCGTCATCGGCGCGCAAATCTGCGGTCGTATCGTGGGCAAGCTGGGGCCGCGACTGATCCTGTCGGCCTCAACGC
>Ga0307372_10009312_pt1 | contig 13578 bp, 11 predicted proteins | sample OX1MG_FD_202533 | JGI IMG/M metagenome (GOLD analysis project Ga0307372, IMG submission 202533) | Soil microbial communities from Risofladan, Vaasa, Finland - OX-1 | ecosystem: Environmental > Terrestrial > Soil > Coastal area > Acid sulfate soil | place: Finland: Risofladan, Vaasa | collected...
AGGCCACGGCGAGGGCTGCCGCCGAGGTCCCGAGCTCCGCCGCGATCGCCACCAGCTCCACCGCCGCGTTCCTCGCCCACGCGACCTGCGGATCGTCGAGGGTTCCGGCGGCGCGTCCGGCCCCGAGGTCCGTCTCGTACTTCGCGCTGAGCACGCCGCCAGCGAGCACGAACGAGGCGACGACGCCGCAGCCGGAGTCCCGCAGCGCAACGAGCATCTCGGGATCCTCGACCGGCGAGCGCTGTACGACGCTGTACGGCAGCTGCGCCGCGACGGGCGGCGGGAGGCCGCGCTCGCCGGCCACCAGCGACGCCTCCGCCAGCTGGCTCGCCGACCAGTTGGCGACGCCCCACGCCCGCGCCGCTCCCGACACGACCAGGCCGGCCGCCTCCTCGACCGCCCCCGAGACGCCGAGGGCCTCGGGTGGAGGCAGCGCGTAGATCAGATCGACGTGGTCGAGCTGCATGCGCCCGAGCGAGCTGGCGAGCTCGTGGGCGGCGCTCTGCTCCGGCCAGAACTCCCACCACAGCTTGTTGGCGACGACCGTGTCGTCGCGCGGCCAGCCCGCCGCGCGGAAGAGCTCGCCGAAGAGCACCTCCGAGTAGCCGGTCGGGATGGGCGCGGTCCCCGTCTCGTCGTCGTAGCGGGCATCGTCCAAGAAGTTCACGCCGAGCTCCCGGGCGGAACCCATGACCGCCAGGCCCTGCTCCGGGCTCATCCGCTCGAACGTGCGCCACGACCCGAGGGACAGCGGCGAGACCGCGAGCCCCGACGCGCCGAGCGCTCGCTGCTGTGCAGCGTCCATCGGGGCACGATATCCGGCGTCGCGCGGCGGGGGGTTCCGAACGTCGCGCGTTCGGTGACGCTGGACCAGCTCCCGGAGTCGTCGCGGATGATCACCCCGATCCCGTACGGACGCTCCGGGCGCTGGGGGAGGATCCGGGCTCGACCGATCCTCGTCCCGATCGAGGCCGACGACGCGAGAGACGCAGGCGCGGGCCTCTATCGTTGCGACGACCCGCCGGTCCCGGGCGAGCGGGTCAGCTGGTGCCCTGTCGGCGCGAGCGCTGAGAGGAGTCGGGGACATCGGATGACGCGGACGCGAAGCGACGCCAAGCGAGGGGCTGCACACGCGCGCAGCCAGCTGCTCATCGCCGCCGTCCCCGGCCTCGCCGCGGGCATCCTCGTCTCCCTCCCGCTGCCGTGGCAGGGCGCGGCCCTCGTCGGCTGGGACGTGGCGGCAGCAATCTTCCTCGTCCGGATCTGGACCTCGCTCTGGGGGCTCGACGCCAGGAACGTCGCACGCGTCGCGACGAGGGAGGACCCGAGCCGGAGCGTCACCGACGTGCTGCTCATCCTCGCAAGCCTGACCTGCATCGTCGGCGTCGGGTTCACGCTGATCCACGCCGCCAGGTCCAAGGGCGTCGAGGTCGCCGCGTTCCTCGGCCTCGCCGTGGTGAGCCTGGTCGCCTCGTGGCTGATCGTCCACACGGTGTTCACCCTGCGTTACGCCCGCCTGTACTACGCGGGCACGGCGGGCGGGATCTCCTTCAACGAGGAGGACCAGCCGGTGTACTCGGACTTCGCCTACGTCGCGTTCACCATCGGGATGACGTTCCAGGTTTCTGACACGAACATCGAAGACAAGCTGATCCGGCGCACGGCACTACGCCACGCGCTCATCTCCTACCTGTTCGGCGCCGTGCTTGTGGCGATGACGGTGAACGTCGGCGCGAGCCTGCTCAAGTAGACGCCCCGCAGGCCCGGGCCTCGCCGCTGCGCCCGCGACCTCAGTAGGTGGCCCGTCCGCCGCTGATGTCGTAGACGGCGCCGGTCGAGAAGCTGCACCTGTCCGACGCCAGCCATGCGACGAGCTCGGCCACCTCCTCCGCTCGGCCCAGCCGGCGCATCGGGATCAGGCTCGTGAGGTACTCGAGGACCTCCGGATCGGTGTCCGCGTTCATCGGCGTATCGATCACCGCCGGCGCGATCACGTTGACGAGGACGCCGCTCGTCGCGAGCTCCCGTCCGAGCGACTTCGTCAACGCGATCACCGCCGCCTTGGAGGCCGAGTAGGCGGACAGGCGGGGATTGCCGTCCTTCCCGGCCATGCTCGCGAAGTTCACGATCCGTCCCCAGCCCCGCTCCTGCATGCCTGGGGCGAAGGCCCGGCAGAGGTGGAAGGTGCCCGTGAGGTTCACGGCCAGCGTGCTCGCCCACTCGTCGTCCTCGATCTCCCACAGCACCTTGTTCGGACCGATGATCCCCGCGCTGTTGACCAGGATGTCGACCGCTCCGATGCGCGCTGCCGCTCGGGCGACCGCCCCGGCGTCGGAGACGTCGACGACCATGTCGGCGTCGGCGGAGACGTCCACCGTGACGACCGTGACCCCGTCCTCGGCCAGTCGTCGCGCGCTCGCGCGTCCAAGCCCGCTCGCGCCTCCGGTGACCACTGCGGTTCGACCCACGCCCGACCCCTTCCTCGCCCTGCCCCCAACCTGATGAGCCCCGGGCGCCGCCTGCGCCTCCTCTGACCCCGCGGTGACGACCCCACGCTAGGTGCCGGGCGTGCGGGGCCCCGCCATACCTCCACGGCTTCCGAGGACCGTGGTCTAGCCTCCCCCAGGTGGGCTCGCTCACCCGTCACACCGATGGTGCCGCAACGAGCTGGCTGCCTGGCGGACGTTCGAGCCGGCCGCCGGCCCCTCCATCGGTTCGGCGGCGCGCGACGTGCGCCGTCGCCGCTTCCCGGTGAGCCGGGCAGGCGCGCCGTGAGGGCGTTCGTCCTCAGCGCGCCGCGTCGAGGCGAGGTGCACGACGTCGAGGCTCCCGCCGCCCGGCCCGGTCACGTCGTCGTCGACATCGAACGGGTCGGCCTGTGCGGGACCGACGTGGAGTTCTTCACCGGCGAGATGGCCTACCTGCACCAGGGTCACGCCAAGTACCCGATGCGCCTCGGTCACGAGTGGTGCGGGACCGTGTCTGCGGTCGGCGACGGCGTCGATCCGGCGTGGATCGGAAGTCGCACGACGGGCGACACCATGGTGGGCTGCGGCACGTGCCAGCGTTGCCTGACCGGTCGCCGGCACGTGTGCGCCGACCGTCTCGAGATCGGCATCCGCGGGGGCTTCGCCGGTGCGCTCGCCGAGAAGATGTCCGTCCCGCTGCGTGCGCTTCGTCGGCTTCCCGACTCGGTGGATGCTGTCGCGGGTGCGCTGGTGGAGCCGGGCGGCAACGCCCTGCGCGCGCTGCAGGGAGCCGATCTCGAGCGGGGAGACCGCCTGCTCGTGCTCGGCCCGGGGACGATCGGCCTGCTCGTCGCGCTCTTCGCGCTCGCGCACGGCGCCGAGGTGCACATCATGGGCCGTTCCGCCACCTCCCTCGACTTCGCCCGCTCGCTCGGCGTGCACGGCGCGTGGACCATCGAGTCCTTGCCGGACCTGCCCTTCGACGCCGTCGTCGACGCCTCGGACTCAGACGCGCTGCCGGCGCTCGCGCTCGATCTCGTGGAGCCGGGAAAACGGGTCGTCTACGTCGGGCTCGCGCCGCGACCGAGCACCGTCGACACCCGGACGCTGGCCCTCAAAGACGTCACCGCTGTCGGGATCCTGAGCGGGTCGCCGGGCCTCGCCTCGACGATCGAGCACTACGCGAGCGGCGCCGTGGACCCGCGTCCGCTGGTGGCCGCCACGGTCGGCCTGGACGAGGTCGCCGACGTGCTCTCGGGATGGCGACCGTCAGGGGCCGGGCCGGGGCCGAAGATCCACGTCGACCCCTGCACGGCCGTCGCGCAGCGCGCCGAGTGAGCTCGCTCGCCTGGCGGATCCGGGGCCGGGTCGGCGGTCGCGGACGGCACCGACGCCCCGGCCGGCGACGCCTCGCGCCGCGCCAGGCTCGGTCGACGATCGGCACGGGCGGGCGCGTCTAGCGTTGGCGTGCGGCGACGCTCGCGCGTACGGCATTCGGAGGGCTGATGGACGAAGTGCATGCTCGATCGCTGCTCAAGGACGAGCGGGCGCGCGTGGAGCGCCTGCTCGGAGAGACAGCCGGCGCGGGCCGGGACAATCGCAGCTCCGCCAATGAGCACGGCGACATGAGCGACCCCGCACAAGGGCTCGTCGCCGAGCAGGGTGACGACGCCATCGCCGCCGGCCTGCGTGATCGGCTGGCCGCGATCGAGCGCGCCGAGCGTCGACTCGAGGCGGGGACGTACGGCCACTCGGTCCGCAGTGGCAAGCCAATCCCCGATGCTCGCCTCGAAGCCGATCCCGCGGCAGAACTCACCGTCGAGGAGTCGCAGCGAACCTGAGCGAGACCGCCACCGCCTTGGTCGCGCCGTCGGCGCTCGCCCGATCGAGGCCCACCCCCGCCCGAACGCCGCCAGCACGCCGAGCGCCACGCTCGTCCCGAAAAACAAGGGGCCTTCTCGGCGCTGCGCCGATACGAGCCCAAGCGCCTAGGGCACCGACCACGCCGATCAACATTGCCCCTCGACATTGCCGGACGGCGTCTCGAGCGAACTGACGCCGCCCCGGTCACCGAAGATCCCGGTCACCGAAGATCCCGGTCACCGAAGACGTAGCGACCCCGGGACGCGGGAAGCGCCCGTCCCACCAGCTGGCGGGAGTCGGGCGCCTTCACTCAATTCGGCCCGAGGGTGAAGCGCCTTCGAGAGTGGCACTCAGCGAGCCTTCGGGCCCCTTGCCGCTGCGGCCGCTTCACCAAGGAAGCATCCCGTCATCTGGTCCTGAGGCCGGCCCGGGAACTCCCGGACAATCCCTGTGCACCGCCACTCGGGCTGAGGAAGTCGATCCTGGTCACACGCCCTGGCCGCCTCCTCTCCGATCCCACTTGCAAGGAGGGATCACCTTGTTCAACAACGGCGATCGACCCGATCTTCCCGCCAGCGCGCACCGGCGACCCGCTCGCACGCGAGCGCAGCCGGTGGCGCGCGGCCGGTGCCGACGCGACGCGCCTGCGGGTCGAGGCGGGCGTCGAGCCACCATCGGCGAGCGGTGCGCGGCCGGCGAGCCGACATGCTCGGCTCGCTGGCCGCGCCCTGGGCCCCCCCGACCTTGGGACGAAGGGCGACACCCGCGTCTCACTCCCGTCGCCACGCTACGTGCACGGCGTCGGCGCCTACAGTGCCGAACGTCACCTTGCCGGCGGACCTCACGTGGCGCTCGGGTAGAACGCGTGGTGGACACGAGCCTCTCCCTCGGGTTCGGTCACCACGAGCACCCGATCGCCCAATTGGAACCGGACGCTCCCGCCCGCCGGGATCGGCCGACCACGGCGTACGACGGCAGCGACCAGATCGGGGCCCGCGAGTGAGAGGTCCGCGACGGTCCTTCCCGTGGCCGCCGAGCCCGCTGTGACGTTCACCTCGACGAGGACGAGCCCGACGGCGGCAAGATCGGCGAGACGCACCGTGCGGGCCGACCCGGTCGCCTCCTCGATCACGGCGACGAGCGCCGCCGCCGACGAGATCGCCGCGTCGACGCCCCAGCGGTCGTCGAACAGCCACCGGTTGGCGTCCTCGTTGACCCTCGCCACGACGCGCGGGACCTCCAGGTGGCGTTTGCCGAGCACCGCGATCACGAGGTTCTCCTCGTCGGTCCCCGTGCAGGCGACGAGCACGTCGGCGCGCAGCGCCCCTGCGGCCTCGAGCGTCTCGGCCACGCAGGCGTTGCCGGCGACGACCTCGATGCCCTGCGCCGCGAGGTCAGACGCCCGCGCGGCGTCCACCTCGACGACAACGACGCGGTTGCCGGCCGCTCCGAGCGAGCGCGCGAGCTGCGCTCCTACCGTCCCTCCTCCTGCCACGATGACGTGCATCAGCTCAACCTCCCCCCGAGGAAGCTCCGCAGCCGGCCAAGCGACGTCGAGGCGACGACGAAGCTCAACACGTCCCCAGCCTGCAGCAACGCGCCGGTGTCGGGAATCGACGAGTGGCCGCCGCGCGTCACCTCGACGACCTGGATCTCGCCCGGCACGTTGAACTCGGCGACGTGCCGGCCGGCCAGGTAGTCCGGTACCGGTGAGCGGACGAGGACCGACTCGCCGTTGCCGAAGGTCCGCTCGGGCTCGAAGCGCGGGTGGCGAACCATCCGGTGCACCCGGTCGACGATCATGCGCACCGAGGTGACCATCGGGAGCCCGAGGTCCGAGCAGATCGGGAGGCGTTCGACGTCGTGGAGACGCCCGACCACATGGGGCACGTGGAAGACGTCCCGCGCGACCCGGCTGGCGACGATGTTGAGGCTGTCGCTCGAGCTGAGCGCCACGAACGCGTCCGCTCCTTCGAGCCCCGCCGATTCGAGCACCGCTCGTCGCATGCCGTCGCCCCGCAGGAACGTCCCGCCGAATCCCGCCGGCAGGCGCGCCCGGGACGCCTCGTCCCGGTCGACGACGCACACGCTGTCGCCCTCGGCGTCGAGGCGCGCGGCGAGCGCCGAGCCTGACCGGCCGCAACCGACGATCACGACGCGCATGGCTCCTCCTGTCTCGGCACCTCGAGCGACATGGCGCCGCCCGGCTCCCGTGCGCCCCGGCGGCGATCTCCCCGCCGATGCCATGCCTTTCGGGCCTCGTCCGCCACCAACAGCAAGAGCCCGAAGCCCGCCAGCACGAGCCAGTCGGAGACCTTAAGGGGTGCGGTGTGGAACACGCCCTGCAGGGCGGGGGCGTAGCTCACCGCCGCCATGAAGCCGAGCCCGACGAAGCCGGCGGCGATGAGCGGGAGGTTGGACAACAGGCCCACCCGCAGCACGCTCTCGCGGTCGGTGCGCACGGCGAAGCTGTTGAAGAACTGACTGACCACGATCCCGGCCTGGGTCATGGTGAGCGCCTCCCGGTAGGTGGCGTTGGACGAGGTGAACGCGCCGAAGGGCAGGTGCGCCGAGTGGATCCGCCAGAAGAACGCGAACACGACCCCGACGGACTGGATCGTTCCAAGGAACAGGAAACGACGCACCACGCTCCACGAGAAGAGGTGCTCCGACGGCGGCCGGGGAGGTCGCGACATCGTCCCCGGCTCGGCGCGCTCGGCGCCGAGCGCGAGGGCCGGCAGCACGTCGGACCCGAGGTCGATGGCGAGGACCTGCAGGGCGCTGAGCGGCACGAGCGGGAAGCCGACGAAGGTCGCGACCAGGATCGGGCTCAGCTCCGCCAGGTTGTGGCTGAACAGGTAGACGAGGAACCGGCGGATGTTCTGGTACACCGCACGACCGAGCTCGACCGCGGCGGCGATCGACGCGAACGAGTCGTCGAGCAGCACCATCACCGCAGCGGCGCGCGCCACGTCCGTGCCGCTACGGCCCATCGCCACGCCGACGCTCGCGCGCTTCAGCGCGGGCGCGTCGTTCGCGCCATCGCCGGTGACGGCCACGATCTCGCCCTGCCGCTCGAGCATCGCGACGATGCGCAGCTTGTGCTCGGGCCGCGTCCTGGCGAACAGGACCTGCTCGCCTCCGCGCAGCGTCGAGGCCAGCTGCTCGTCGCCCGTCGAGTCGAGCTCGGCGCCGGTGACGATGCGTGCCGGGCCCGCCCCGATGATGCCGACCCGGCGGGCGATCGCCTCCGCGGTGAGGCCGTAGTCGCCGGTGACCATGAAGATCCTGATACCGGCCCGGTGACAGGACTCGACGGCGGCGGTGACCTCGGGGCGGGGTGGATCGGTCAGGCCGACCAGGCCGAGGAAGGTGAGGCCCCCCTCGGCCTCCTCCTGTCGGACCCGTCCGGACGCGACCTGTCTCCTCGCGACCGCGAGCACCCGAAGCGCCTGCGCGGCCATGGCGTCGTTCGCGTCGTCGATCTGCCGGCGCAGGCGGGGCTCGATCGGGACAGGCCCCCCGTGCCACCACGCCTCGGTGCAGCGCTCGAGCACGGCCTCGGGAGAGCCCTTGACGTAGGCCTCGTAACGCTCCCCGACCAGGTGCAGCGTCGTCATGAGCTTCCGGTCCGGATCGAAGGGGAACCCGCCGACGCGCTCCGCGCGCTCGGCTTCGGCCGCGAGATCGATGCCGGCCTTCGCAGCGCCGACGATGATCGCCCCTTCGGTGGTGTCCCCGAGCACCCGCCAGCCCTCGCCCCCCGTCGGGGCGATCAGCCGGGCGTCGCAGCAGAGCGCCGCGACCCGCAGCACCTCCGCCGCCGACGGCGCGCCCTGCACCTCACCTCGCGGCTCGTAGCCGACCCCGGAGACGGCGTGCACGTGTCCCGACTCGTAGACCTCCTGCAGCGTCATCTCCGCCCTGGTCAACGTCCCGGTCTTGTCGGTGCAGATGACCGTCGTCGAGCCGAGGGCCTCGACGGCCGCCAATCGCTTGATGAGCGCATTGCGGCGAGCCATGCGCCGGACGCCGATGGCGAGCGAGACGGACAAGGTGGCCGGCAGGCCCTCGGGCACGAGCGCGACCATCACGCCGAGGGCGAACACGAACGACAGCGCGACCGCGCCGCCCGTCAGCACCCGCGTGGCGAACAGGAGCACCCCGACCGAGATCGCCACGACCGCCACACGACGCGCCATGTCGGTGACCTTCCGCTGGAGCGGGCTCTGCTCGGGTGGCTGCTCGGCGGTCAGCCGGTAGATGCGGCCGAACTCGGTGCGCAGCCCCGTCGCGAACACCACCGCCTTGCCGGTGCCGTTCGTGACGGACGTCCCCATGAAGACGCAGTTGCGAGCCTCCGTGAGGTCCGCAACCGTGACCGGCTCGGCGATGCGGCGGACCGGCTGGCTCTCCCCCGTGATCGCCGCCATCTCGATCGACAGGTCGTAGGTCTCGATCACTCGGCAGTCGGCGGAGACCGCGTCACCTGCTTCGAGCGCGACGAGATCCCCCGGGACGAGCGACTCGGCGTCGATCTCCGACAGCTGGCCGTCCCGGACGACCCGGGCGGTACGGGGCACCAGGGCCTGGAGCGCCTCGGCCGCGCGCTCCGCCGAGTGCTCTTGCGCGAAGCCGATCAGGGCGTTCAGGACCACGACGCCGAGGATCCCGAACGCCAGCTCGAGGTTGGCCGCGTCGCGCGGCGACGAGAGGAGATAGATGACGAACGTCAAGGTGGCAGCGACGATGAGCACGACGACGAACATGTTGGTGAGCTGCGCCCCGAGCTCGGAGAGCACGGAACGCCGCCGAGGCGGAGGGAGCGCGTTCGCGCCGAATACCGCCAGGCGGTCCGCCGCCTCGTCATGGTCGAGCCCCTGGCGCGAGCTTCCGTAGGCCGCGAGGGCCTGCGCCACGTCGAGCGACTGGACCGCCGGTTCGCCGTCTCCCCCGCCGCTGCCCACGTCGCCGGCTAGGCCGCCGCTCCCCCGCCGTTGCCGTCGCGCACGACGACGACCGGGCAGTGAGCGTGCGTCGTGAGGAACTCGCTCACCGAACCGAGGAGCATCCCGACGAACTCCCCGTGGCCTCGACTTCCGACGACCATCAGGGACGCGGTCTTCGACTCCTCGGTGAGGAGCGGCGCCGGGTGGCCTTCCAGCACCACGGCGCTGACCTCGATGCCAGGCTCCCCCCCGAGGACCTCCCCGACGGCGTCGTCGAGCATCTTCTTGGCGTCAGCCTCCAGGTCGACATCCATCGACAGCGGCGCCGACCATCCGTAGATCGGAAGCTCCCACGCGGTGATGACGACGAGCGGCACGGCAGTGAGCTTCGCCTCTCGCACGGCCCACGCGAGCGCCGCCTTCGAGGATTGCGAGCCGTCCACCCCGACGACGATCCGGTTCGCCGCGATGTCTGCAACCGTGCGCGCCATCGATCTCCTCTTCCTCCCGCCCGCACTGCGGGCGCCACGCTCTCGATCCGTCCGCCCGGCAACGACCGCGGGAGCCGCGGCGGCCGCCACGCACGGGCCCGGCGGGCCCGGGCCGCTCCCCATTCGGCCATGTCGCGCGCCCGGGCGGGTAGGGCACAAGGTCCCGACCGCACGTCACGGCGGGCGGCGAGTTGCCCGAATCACCTGCCTGAGGCCGGCGTCGGAACGGGCGGAGCCGTGGTCCTGACGATCCCGAGCCGCTCGAACGCCATGCGACGCGTGGCGCCCGGAGAGCGGCGGGAGTCGATCTCGGCCGCGCCCGGCCAGGGCGGCTCCGACGCCGCCAGCTTGCGCACCACCGCCACGTTCGCGTCCGAGATCTCGCCGTCGCGCCTCGCTCGCCGCGCCACTCGGCGCTCGAGGAGGGCCTGCGGCGCGCTGCAGTGGAGCTCGTCGAGGTCGCTGACCGTCTCAGCCGCCAGCTGCCGGGCGCCCGCCCGCCACGCGGGGTCGTGGAACGAGGCGTCGAGCACGACGCTTCGGCCCCGCGACAACCAGGTGCGTCCCCGCTCGAGCAGCTCGGCATAGGTCGCCGCGGTCGCCTCCGGCCGGTAGAGACCCTCCCCGAAGGGGGCCTCGGCCGGGGTGGTCGGCTCGAGACCGGCGAGCGCCTTTCGCACCTCGTCCGAGCGGACGATCGCGGCACCGAGCGCCTCCCCGACCGCGCTCGCAAGGGACGACTTCCCGCTGCCGGGGAGTCCGCCGACCACGACGAGGCGCACCCGGCCCGCTTCCAGGTGCGCGGCGGAAAGGCCCAGCAGCTCGCGGGCGGCGCGAGCCGAGCGCTCCGGCTGAATGCCCGCGTCCATGCGCAGGCCAGCGACCTTGGCGCGCACCTGGGCCCGGTAGGCGACGTAGTGGTGCTCCAAGGAGACCGGCCAGGTGTCACCCGACTGGCGGCGGTACTCGTCGAGGAAGCTCGCAGCGAGATCCGCACGCCCGAGGCGCTCCAGGTCCATCGCCAGGAACGCCACGTCCGAGAGCACGTCCACGTAGCGAAGCCGATCGTCGAACTCGACGCAGTCGAGCACCCGGGGACCGTCGTCCAGGCAGAAGATGTCATCGGCCAACAGGTCCCCGTGGCCGTCGCGCACCCGCCCCGCCGAGATGCGCTCCTCGAGGAGCGTCCCCCGCCCGGCCAGGTAGCGCCGGGCGAGCGCCAGCACCCGCGCTTCGAGCTCCGCGGGCCAGAGCGCTCCGTCGAGGTGCTCCATCCCGACGGCGTTCACCTGCCACAACGCAGTCAGCGCGTCGCCTCGCGCCGCGGCGTCGATCTCCGGGGCGCGCGATGCTCCTGCGTGGAACCGGGCCAGCAGGGTTGCCAAGCGGCGCAGGTGCTCTCCGACCTCTGCGCCCGAGGCGACGAGCCCAGCGAGGCGACGATCCTCAGGCAGACGGCGCATCACGACCAGGTGATCGAACGCGGGCCCCGCTGCGTCGACGAGGTCGGCGACGCCGAGGTAGACGTCAGGGGCGAGCCGCCGGTTCAGCTCCACCTCGCGATGGCAGGCCAGCTCACGCGCCTCGCGGGTGCGGAAGTCGAGGAACCCGAGGGAGACCGGCTTCTTCAGCTTGTAGGCACGGTCCCCGACGAGGAACACGACGCCCGAGTGGGTCTCCGCCACGGCCGCCAGCGCCCCGCCCGCCGCCCCACACCCGGGAGTCGATGAGATCGCCATCCATCACCGAGCATGGTCGCCGCCAGCCCGGATCGGGTAGGGCCGTTCGCCCGTACGCGCCGGGGTGACCGGCTCGGCCAGCTCCGGCGGTCACCGGCACCTGCTCGGGCGACGCCACCGGGAGCTGGCGTCGAGTTGCCCACGAGCCTGTCGATCGGTCAGTACCAGCCCTGCTCGTGACGATCGGCTCGCCAGCTCGGGCCGGCGAGCGCCCGCTCGATGCTGCCGACGAGCTGCTGCGGCCCCCACCAGACGACGTCGGTGCGTGCGGCGAGCTCGAGCTCGAGGGGCACGAGCACCCGATGCTGCAGCTCGCCGAGCGACGCCGCGGTGCCCGCTGCGGCGATCACGCGCGCCGCGAGATAGCTGCGCGCCTTGCGCCAGCCCGCATTCGGCGCCGCCGCCGACGGCGAGCTCGCCGCGGCCTGCGCCAGCTCCTCCTCGCTCCCGTGAGCGAGGAGGTTCGCCCACGCCCACACGGGCACGACCACCCCTCGCGCCTCGTGCGTCTCGGCGAGGCGCCCGACGAGGAATGCCGCGCAGTCCTCGCCGAGCTCGACCTCCGGCGCCTCGTGCTCGAGCCGACGATGAGCTGCCCGCCCTCCGAGCCGGGCGCGCACTCGACGCTCGCGTCGTCCCCCGTTCCACCACATCGTCGCTCCTCCTTGCCCGGTCCGGCGGCTGCCCGCCGCAGGGCGACCGTGCCCGGCCGTCGGGACGCCGACTCCTTCTGGCGAGGCTATGCAACGCCTCCGGGGGCCAGAAAGTGACCAATGTCCCGACCGTGGTGGCGATCGGCACGCTCCGGGCGTCCGACGCTGCCGCATCGGCGCGGCGTCGGGACGTTCGCCACTGGGAGGGGACCGTGCGGCGCGCCACGCTGGAACCATGACCGCAACGAGAAGCAGCGCCGGCGGGCGACCGTACGTGGTCGTCGGCGTCGACGGCTCGACGAACAGCACCGCCGCCCTCCGCTGGGCCGCGCGCTACGCCGAGCTGACCGGCGCCGACCTGCACGCCGTCACCGCCTGGGAGAACGTCCTCGGGTTCGGGTTCGCGCCGATCGGTGCCGCGGACCTGGAACGCGAGGCGCGCCACGTGCTCAATCGCACGCTGAAGAAGACCTTTGCCGAGGAGGCGTCGGTCGAGGTCGTCACACACGTGACCCGTGGCAATCCGACGGCGGTGCTCGTCGAGGCATCGCGCGACGCCGAGCTGCTGGTCGTCGGCGACCGCGGCTACGGAGGCTTCGCCAACCTGCTGCTCGGCTCCGTGGGCGAGAACTGCGTGCGCCAGGCCCACTGCTCGGTGGTCGTCGTCCGGGCCGAGCGCTGAGGTCCCGCCGCACCGATCCGCGCGCCGTCCACGCGAACGACGCTCGTCGCGAGCGCGGCCACGCGACGGCCGGTAGCCGGGGTGGTTTCCGAGCGCTGACGGCCCCCTCCGGCGAGGTGACGTTTGACTCTAGGAGGTCCGAGCCCCCGCGCCTAGCGTCCGATCTGCAGGGCGTTCCGCCTGGGTGCGGTCCCGGGAAGGAGACCACGCGATGCGCTGGGAGACGATCCGCAAGCCCGCAGCCCGCCCCGGGCCCGCTCCGAACATGACCGACTACGCAGCCGAGCGCGCCACCTTCACCTGGGAGGAGGCGAGGCGCGCGCTCGACGGGCTGCCGGGAGGTCGCGGCCTGAACATCGCCCACGAAGCGGTCGAGCGCCACGCGCAAGGACCGCGGCGCGACCACGTCGCCCTGCGCTGCCTCGATCGGCACGGCGGGCGGCGCGACGTCACCTACGGCGAGCTCTCCGAGCGTTCCAGCCGCTTCGCCAACGTTCTCGACGCGCTCGGGGTCACGGCGGGCGAACGGGTCTTCGTCTTGATGCCGCGCACCGAGGAGCTGTACGTGGCGGCCCTCGGGACGCTGAAGCACCGCTCGGTGCTCTGCCCGCTGTTCCCGGCGTTCGGCCCCGAGCCGATCCGCCAACGCCTGGAGATCGGCACGGGCAGCGTGCTCGTCACGACACCCGCCCTCTACCGGCACAAGGTCCAGGGCGTCCGGGACCGACTCCCG
>Ga0307372_10009314_pt1 | contig 13576 bp, 13 predicted proteins | sample OX1MG_FD_202533 | JGI IMG/M metagenome (GOLD analysis project Ga0307372, IMG submission 202533) | Soil microbial communities from Risofladan, Vaasa, Finland - OX-1 | ecosystem: Environmental > Terrestrial > Soil > Coastal area > Acid sulfate soil | place: Finland: Risofladan, Vaasa | collected...
GCGCCCTGTAATACACTGACGCACTCTTACCGCTGCATGTGCCGAGCCAAGGTGAAGAATACTCGGCAGGTTCGCACCGCTTGCGTTGTGCAGCTAAACTAATCGCGATGTGGTCGTTACGGGCTCTTGGTGCGGGCCGCGGCAGACACGCAACCGGATCGTTTCGCGTACAATCGATAATCGTTTGCTTCTCGGGGAGGATCGATGTCGGTAAAGCCTGATACGTGGATTCGCAAAATGGCCCTCGATCACAAGATGATCGAACCCTTCGAGGACCGCCAAGTTCGCGACGGCGTGATCAGTTACGGTGTGTCGTCTTACGGTTACGACATGCGCGTGGCGGACGAGTTTCGTATCTTCACAAACGTGAATTCGTCGATCGTCGATCCCAAACATTTCGATTCGAAATCCTTCGTCGAATTCAAGGGGCCGATCTGCATCGTCCCGCCGAACTCCTTCGCGCTGGCGCGTTCCGTCGAGCATTTTCGCATCCCGCGCAATGTTCTTACAATCTGCGTGGGGAAATCCACGTACGCACGCTGCGGGATCATCGTGAACGTCACCCCGTTCGAACCCGAATGGGAAGGGTTCGTCACGCTTGAAGTGAGCAATACGACGCCGCTGCCAGCCAAGATTTATGCAAATGAAGGGCTTTGCCAGGTTGTTTTCTTCGAGTCCGATGAGCCTTGCGAGGTGTCTTACAAGGACAAGAAGGGGAAATATCAGTCACAAAATGGCATTGTGCTGCCAAAGGTGTAGGAATCATCGATAAGCTACGGCATTTTTGGGTACCAATCGAGGAGCCGCACGTCAATGCCCGTGCCTTGTAAATCCTTCGCAAATACCGCTGGATCAGAGCCGTGGTAATCGTAAGGAAACACAATCGCCGGACGGAACTCCCGGACAGCTTCGGCGGCTTCGTCAGGCGACATTGCATAGGGCGGATTCATGCATACGAACGCCACGTCGATGCCCTTGAGAGAGCGCATTTCGGGAATATTCCCCGTATCACCTGAAATATAGAAGCTCATGCCTCCATAGGTGAGCACGTAGCCGTTACCACGGCCTTCGGGGTGATACACCTGGCCAGGTGCGGGGCCGCGCTTGATGTTGTACATGGGAACGGCCCGGATATTCCAGCCGAACAAAGTAGTGATTTCGCCGTTCGCGAGCGCGTGGGCTATCGGGATGATCTTGACGACCGCAGGCGGGGCAACAATTTCGGTTCCGGGAGTGCGGATCTTGGCGATGGCGCGTAGGTCCATATGGCCGCTGTCGATATCGGTGATAAGAATCAAATCGGCCGGCGGAAGATCAAAGAAGTTCCCCGGTCTGGCCGGGTCGAGATAAATAGCTTTGTTGCCCTCTTCAATCAGAAGGCTCGCGTTATAAATCGGGGTGATTTTTACCGGGTTGTGACCCGTCTGAAATGTCTGCGTAGGCCGTGTGGCCGCGCCTGTCGGTTTCATCGCCTTCTACTATACATTGTCATTTTTCCGGAAGAACTGCTGCGTAGTTGACGCGGCCGCCCGCGCACGATAAAAGCTAAGAGCTATGTTTGCCCCGGAAGCACACATGCACAAGAAACTGTCGCTGAACATCGCGGTCTTCCTGTTCTCGCTGCGAACTTCAATTCAGCGCCGAACTGCGATTGTTGATTGCGAGGAGCCTCACAAAGCAACGCTACGCCCTCGATCCATGAGAATTCGGCGCTAGCCATCAATCACACTATGGAAAGCATGGGACGGCCCAATGGCGCGATTCCAGTCAAGCGGAAGGCAGATCCGATTATCACGTCAACGATGGAGGTTGGGGAGGAAAGGGAGAAATAAATGGGTCTTCGAACCGCCGAGCAATTTCTGAATGGTTTGCACGACGATCGCGAGGTTTATTATCGTGGACAACGAGTGCGCGCAGTGCTCGATCACCCCGAGCTAGGCGTCGCCGCGCGCCACGCTGCCATTGACTACCAACTCGCCGAGGATCCGGAGTCGCGAGACCTGGCCACCTATCGGGAAGGAACCGAAATCTACTCCACCTATTACCGGATACCGAGGGATACAAACGGTTTGATGGCGCGGTCCAAACTCATTGAGTTGGGCACGGTGCGCGGCGCTACCTTGGTATTGCTGATCAAGGAAATCGGCACTGATGCGCTTCTCGCACTCCGGCGAGTCCTTGGGCGAAGCCAAGAAGCGGTGGGCTTCGAACGGCTCGACACTTTCCACCAGAAATGCCGCGATCGCGACCTGGCTCTCGCCGTGGCCCAAACGGACGTCAAGGGAGATCGCAGCAAGCGCCCTTCCGAGCAGGCCGACCCGGATCTGTATGTGCGGGTCGTCGAGAAACGTGGCGACGGTATCGTGGTTCGGGGCGCCAAGGCGCACACATCCTGCACGCCGTATGTGGATGAGGTTATCGTGCTCCCAAGCCGCACCATGGGACCGGCGGACGAGCCCTGGTCTCTCGCGTTTGCTGTTCCGGTGGCTACGCGAGGGCTTCGGCTCTACGCCTCCGATTTCCTGCACGGTACCGATGACGCCTTTACCCGGCCCATATCCACGAAACACAAGATGATCGAAACGTTGACGGTGTTCGACGACGTGTTTGTCCCCTGGGAGCGCGTGTTCTTCGAAGGAAGGCCGGATCTGGCTTCCGCCACCGCCCTCACATTTGTGGAATTTCATCGCTTTACCGCCGTGAGTTACAAACTGCCGCTGCTGGACGCTCTAGTTGGGACAGGAATCGCAATGGCCCGCGCGAACGGAACCGATCGTGCGGGCCATGTTCGCGACAAGCTCACGTGGCTGACAGGATATGCGGAGACCGTGCGCGGGTTGGCTGAACTCGCGGCCCTGCGGTGCGGGGTCGAGGAGGGCATGGCCTATCCACACGTATTCACGACGAACATGGCCAAATGGGTTTTTGCCCGCGACTTCCATAAGGCGCTCGAGACCGTCCAGGATATTGCCGGTGGCTTATTAGCAACTGGCCCTTCCGGGCCAGACTGGGAATCGGCGGAAGTACGGCCAGTGCTGGAGAAATATCTGTGCGGGGCTTGGCCCGCGGATAAACGGCTTGCCGTTTTGAACCTGGTGAGCGAATTAACCACTCGTCTGTATGGTGGTTATCAGGCGGTGCTTGCGATTCACGCAGAGGGATCGATCGAAGCCGAAAAGCTTGCGATGTTTCGGGCCTACGATCCGAGCCGTGCGCTGAGCCTGGCGATGGGCCTGGCAGGCTTGGAGAAAAGCTGAAGCGGAAGTGGCAGGAGGCCGAACCTTGGGAATTCTCGAGAACAAAGTAGCTATTGTAACTGGGGCTAGCCGCGGCATCGGGCGAGCGATCGCCGAGGCTTTTTGCCGCGAGGGCGCTCATGTCGCGATTTGCGGGCGAAAACAGGAAACGCTCGATCAGGTAGCGCGCGAGATTGGACCCAGGGTGAAAGCGATTGCTTGCCACGTTGGCCGCGCGAGCGCGATCGAGGTCATGGTCGAAACGGTCAAGCGCGAATTCGGCCACATCGATATTCTCGTGAACAACGCTGCTACAAACGTCGCCCAGAGCCCCTGCCTCGAGATGGATGCAGGTCAATTCGATAAGATGATCGAAATCAATGTGAAGAGCGTATTTCTGTTCGTCAAATTGGTTGCACCGGGAATGTGCGATCAAGGTTCGGGTTCAATCATCAACATTGCGTCGGTATCGGGGCTGCGACCCCAGCTTCACAGTATGCTTTACAGCATGACAAAGGCCGCGATCATCATGATGACCCAATCCTACGCCCTCGAACTTGGGCCGAAAGGAGTGCGCGTGAACGCCATCGCCCCGGGCCTGATTCAGACAGCGCTGAGTGAGTATTACTGGAAGGACGAACAGCGGCGTTCGGATCTACTTGCCAGACAGCCGATTCGGCGCATCGGGCGGCCCTCCGACGTTGCGGAAGTGGCGTTGCTCATAGCGAGCGATCGCAGTGCATACCTGACTGGCCAGACGATCGTGATTGATGGCGGCTCTCTTCTACCGGCGTTGTGAACTCTGTATTGATAACGAGCTTGATAGTCCTGGCGCAATCCGCCTTCCGCGCGTTTACGTGTGGCGGCTTTTCTCCGGATTGCCACTTTGTCGCGTAACTTCATATAGGGGAGAAAGTTCGCGAAGGCGCTTGACCGTATCCACAACACGATTCGCAACATAGTCAATTTCCTCCTCGGTATTGAAGCGTCCGAGGCCGAAGCGGATCGAGCTGTGCGCGAGATCTTCGCTCACACCCAAAGCCCTGAGAACGTAACTCGGCTCAATGGCGGCTGAATTGCACGCCGAGCCGCTGGATACCGCCACATCGTTAATACCCATCATCAGGGATTCGCCTTCCACCTGAGAAAAGCTGATATTGAGATTGTTCGGCAGTCGATGTGAAACGGATCCGTTGATCGATGTATCCTCAAGACCGTTGGTGAGGGCATCCTTCAATCGCTCGCGCAGGCGGCTTACTTTTTCAGCTTCCGCTTGCATCTCCTGCTGGCAGATTTCGCAGGCTCTGCCGAGCCCGACGATTCCCGGAACGTTCAGCGTGCCGGAACGCATTCCGCGCTCATGGCCGCCGCCGTCGATCATTGAAGCAAGCTGCACGCACGGATTTTTACGGCGGACGTAAAGCGCACCTACGCCCTTCGGGCCGTACATCTTGTGCGCGGTGATGGAAAGCAGGTCGATGCCGTCTCTCTCAACGTCCACCGGAATTTTGCCTACCGCCTGTACGGCATCCACGTGGTAGAGAATACCGTTCTCCTTGGCGATTTTTCCGATTGCCTCGATCGGTTGGATCACACCGATTTCATTGTTGGCATACATGATGGAAATTAAAATTGTCCGAGGAGTGATCGCGCCACGAAGCGCCGTAAGGCTGATCCGGCCGTCCCGATCCACGGGCAGATACGTAATCTCCATCCCTTGTTTCTCAAGATGCTTGCACGCGTCCAGGACCGCTTTGTGCTCGGTCACCTGCGTAATAATGTGATTGCCCTTTTCCCGGTAAGCTTCCGCGACGCCCTTGATGGCCAGATTGTCCGATTCCGTGGCTCCACTCGTGAAAATGATGCTCTTCGGATGGGCGCCGATCAGCCGTGCGAGTTGACTGCGGCCATTCTCGACCGCTTCTTCCGCCCTCCAGCCAAATTCGTGGTTGCGGCTCGCGGCGTTGCCAAATTTCTCGCTGAAGTAAGGCAGCATTGCCTCCAGGACGCGCGGGTCCACGGGCGTGGTGGAGTGATAGTCCATGTAGATGGGAAGCCTGACAGCCATATTTGCCTTCTCAACTCTTCAGCACGGAATACCGCTTACCTCGGCGGTGCCGCCATTGTGGGCTGGCACAGCGCCGATCCTCTTCAATTCTAGTCCGGGGAGGCTAACGCGTCCAGCAAAGCGCAAGGTTTTGCCGGCCTCTACAGCTTCGCTAAGATATGCGCGAATTTTTGCTCGATTTTTCGCCGTAACTCTGGACTCGAACGAGCCACGATCGGAAAATCCTTCAAGCGTTCAAAGGGACGGCAAGCGTCAATAATGGCGCGAGAATTATACGAGGTGCCTCGCGAAATGCGCGGATCGAGCGGGCCGCTCCAGGCCTTGCGGATAAACTCGATATCCTCGGCAGGATCGCACCGCGTACAAACCGCCCACATTACGTCAAACATGTCCGTGGGATCCACGTCGTCGTCCACCACCACGACAAAACGGCCCAGATAAGCGCCGGATTGGCAGTTTGCCGCCAACATCGCCGCTTGCCGGGAATGGCCCGCATATGCCTGCTTGATCGAGATGACGTTGAACATTCGCGCTCCCCCAAACTCGTGGCACCATACGCCGGCGACACCGGAGAGCCCGGCTCGCTCCACTTCATCCCAAATCATTCCCGCCTTGGTTACGCATTTGCTGAATGAGAAAGTCGACGGGGGGCGCATGGGACTGGCCATCGTCAAAATGGGGTCGTCACGATAGTAGACGCGCTTCACATGCACCAGCGGTTGGGCGCTTTGGCTGCTCGCATAATAGCCGGTAAATTCACCGAAAGGGCCCTCCGGGGCGGTCTCGGAAGCGTACATCTCGCCTTCGAGCACAATTTCCGCATGAGCCGGCATCGGCAGACCGTGCAACTCACTCGGGATCACTTCGAACGGAACGCCACGGTGCCCGCCCGCGTAATCGTACTCAGACAGGCCGAATTTAATCTCGTTGCCGCCCGCCAGGAACAGCAGCGGATCGTGTCCGCAGCAGATCAGAACTGGGCATGGCCGCCCCTCTCGAAAATATTTCTCGCGAATCTGGCGTCCATGCTTGCCCGGCGACATCCACAGCCCGACCGTGTTTGCCGAGATGACCATCGACCGATAGGTGGCGGCGTTGATCCAGCCTCCTTCGGGATCCCGCATGACGACAAGGTCGTCGGTGCCGATGTAACGGCCGCCATCCAGTTCGTGCAGCAGGGGCACGGGAAACTTCAAGACATTCACGTCACCGTCATGATCGATGTGTTGCAGAACGGGTCCATGTGCCACAACTTTCGGAGGAATCGGGCGGTGGGTCTTCATCCGATCTCTGTAGAATTGAACGACGTCGAGCGGCCGGGTGGGCACGGGAAAGCCAAGCGCCAGCGCAAGACGTTTCGAGGAGTTCGTCGAGCCGCAAAGCACTCGCATGTCCGTCGGGTAACCGGGAACAGTTTCAAAAAGAATGGCCGGCGATTTTTCAGGCTTCGCATGATAGACGGCCTCGGCCAGCGCACCCATCTCGAGGTTCCAGTCCACCCCGCCGATACGCAGGAGCTCCCCGGCGCGTTCGGTGCGCTCCAGAAATTCTCGCAGGTCCTCGTGAGGGCGATCGTATTCATTGAAACTGGCACGCTTGATACTGGTATCCATCCGTCCGCTCCCGGCTAATCAGCGACCCTAACAGCTTGTTAAAAGACTCTGATTTTTGCAACTTCTTCGCGGAGGGTTTGCCTCAAGCATCAGCAGGAGGCGAAGCAATGCACGGAAAAGGCATACGCGAATTGCTGCTGAACGAAGAGTTCGCGTCGGCTATTCCTCGAACGCGTGCTGAATTCGCTTTCGCATGGAAATGCAGCTTGGATTTACAATAGTGAAGCACATCCACGCAATCGAGTTCATCGAGGATTACAAAACCATTAGACCAGGACCAATGCGATTGGAGAGAAAGATTACGGTATTTCACCCAGGAGACCGGATTTGATTCAGAATGGTTGCGAGGCAACAAAAACAGGACAAATGGCCATCCGCAGGCCATATTGAAGAATAAGCTGCGGACTGCACGAAGCAAGGAGAAAGCATATGGCAACATCCAAGCTGTTGAGCCGGCATGAAGTCGCGGATGGCACTATGGCCTTCCGGTTTGAACGGCCCTCCAATTGGGCGTTTAAAGCCGGTCAATATCTCGATATGACTTTGCTGAATCCCCCCGAGACGGATTCCGAAGGCGATACACGAAGTTTTTCGATCGCAAGCGGTCCCGATGAAGAAACGCTGATGGTCGCAACCCGAATGCGCGACACCGCGTTCAAACGCGTCCTGAAAACGATGCCGCTTGGCACTACCGTGAAGATTGAAGGGCCATTGGGTTCTTTCACCCTGCATGGTAATACGTCGCGGCCGGCAGTTTTCCTGGCGGGAGGGATTGGCATCACACCTTTTCATAGCATGATCGTCAACGCAGATCACAAGGGACTCGCTCAACAAATCTTGCTTCTCTATTCGAACCGGCGCCCTGAAGATGCTGCTTTTCTTCAGGGACTCCGACAGTTCGGAGGCGAGAACAAGAATTGCCAAATTATTGGCGTCATGACGGAGATGCAGAAATCAAAGCAAGCATGGAGCGGCGAGACCGGTTTTATTGACAAAGCGATGCTCGCTCGATTCGTTCCGGATTTAGCGGTTCCGATCTATTACGTTGCCGGGCCCCCGGCCATGGTGGCCGCCATGAAAGAGACTCTCGCGAAGGCAGGGGTAAACGAGGACGACATCCGCTCCGAAGATTTTGCCGGCTATTGAATGGATTCGTAAGGCTGTCGAAAGTTTCGATTGCGGCGACTACTTGCTCGAGTAAATTCGTCAGGATGAAGAGAGGTGAAATACCATGGCGCAACCAGAGAAGAGTGAATCGCAGCTGAATCCCGTGGGACACGCGATGATTGGAGATACACTAACGACACCCATTGTGCAATGCGATCTTCTTGAGGAAATACAACGCCTCCACAAAGAAGACGCTTGGCTGCAGGGGACAGGGCCCAGCTCGAAGACTCTTGTGAAGCATCCCGACCTAAGGGTCGTCCTGCTAGCGATGAGAAAAAACACGAGCATGCATGAACACAGAGCGGCAGCAAGCATCTCGGTGCAGACTCTCGCAGGACACATCCATCTTAAGCTGCCAGATCGCATCGTAGAGCTACCAGCTGGGCGATTGCTTGTGCTGGATCAATGCGTTCCACATGATTTGGAAGCGAAGGAAGATAGCGATTTTTTGCTCACGTTGTCTTGGCATGGCGAGGAATCCGATAAATGCGAGGCTGGTCAACGGAAGTAAACATGCCATTTCTAGTGTTCGGTGGAAGACTTAACCCGAATTGATGGGTGCCGTCGGATACGAAATGATGGCGGATGTTTTCATTCCGCCGAAAAAGATTAGGCGTGTCATCAATTGAGCCGGATGATGGAGGCGACGAGGTAAACGGCAGCGAAGAAGTTACGAATCCTTTTGTCATAGCGGGTAGCGATAGCGTGGAATTGCTTCAGTCGGACAAAGAAGTTTTCGATCAGGTGACGCGCTTGGTAGAGTTCCCGGTCATACGCGCGAGGATTCTGGCGGGAGGGAATGACGGAGAACTTGCCCGCCTGTTCCAGCGGGTGAAGGACGCGTTGGTGGCATCGTAGGCTTCGTCGGCGATCACGGTATCAGCCTGGACCGCCGGAAGCGGAAGATCGGCTCCCTCCAGATCGTGCGCCTGGCCGGCGTCAGGGCGAAGTTGGTCGGATTCCCCAACGCATCTACGAGGCGTGAATCTTGCTGCTCAGTCCGCCCCGGCTGCGCCCGAGGGCTTGGTCGTCGTCCTCTCCTTTTCTGCATCCCGCACTGTGCTGATGCGCGCGAACGATGGTGCTGTCGATCAAGGCGTATTCGTTGTCCGCATCCACAGCCAAGCGTTGGGAGATCTTCTCCCAAACACCGCTTCGGGCCCAGCAGCTGAAGCGCGTGAGAACCACCCGAAAGTTCTCGAATCGCCCCGGACAAATCTCGCCACGGAATCTCCGCCCGATAGCGATACAAAACAGCATCCACAAACAGACGATTATCTTTGGCCGTCGCTCCCACCGTTTCTTTCCGCCCGGCAGCAAATCCTGAATCCGTTCCCACGGATCGTCGCGCAATCCATAGCGTCGTGCGATGGGCTGGCCTCGCCTATTCGGCCAACCTCACATAGTCATGCCTCCCTCCCGTTGCGAATCTTCTCCTTCACATTCCTCCCCACCTTGGGGTCTAATTGACGACACGCCCTAGAACGAATTGCGGCCGTGCGAATGGTATAATCGCGCTCCGCACCTTCCATGACCGAATTGCCCACACGATGGATGGAAATAGCCTGGACGCGCGGATTGCGCATTCTCGCGATCGTGGTCGTTGCGATCATCGTCGCGCGCCTTTTGAAGGCTCTCACGGCCAGCCTGGTTAAGATTTCGAACGTACACACGCGCGGGGCGCAGATGCGCGAGCAACAGACGCGCACGATGGCCGGCATGCTTTACAGCGTTGGCGTGGCGGTTATCGTGGCTGTGGCGATTTTGACGGCATTGCCCGAGTTTGGGTTCAACGTCACCCCCGTCGAAGCAGCGGCGGCCGTCGCCAGCTTGGCATTGGGTTTTGGAGCGCAAAGCCTTGTGAAGGATTTGATCAACGGCTTCTTCATCGTATTCGAGGACCAGTTTGTTGTCGGGGATCTGATCCAGGCGAATGGCGAAACCGGCCGGGTGGAATCGCTCTCAATCCGGCGGACCGTCCTCCGCAATGTGAACGGTGCAATCGTCACGATCCCCAATGGTCTTTTGGGACAATTGGCAAACTTGAGCCGCGATTGGTCACAGGCTTTCATCGACGTAACGGTACCGTCCGAGGAACAGGTCGGACGTGCCCTCTCGACTCTGGAGAAGATTGCCGGAGATTTTCGCAACGATGCCGGCTGGTCGCCCGCACTGGTGGACGGCCCGCGCGTCCTCGGCGTAGAATCGCTGTCCCTCGAAGGTACGATGATTCGACTGCAAGTCCGGACAATCCTAAACCGCAAGGACGACGTGGCGCGTGAAATGCGACGACGCATCAAGCTAGGTTTCGAGGATCTACGCATTCCGCTGAGCCACACGCACAAAGTTGAGTTTCACGGAGAGGTCAAGCCGCCTGAGCAGTGATTGGAAAATTCCGCCACACTTGCGGCCAAGCTCGACGGCTCTTTATTTATGTTCTTTGTATCCCGAGGAGGAATAAACGATGGGAGAGGTTACTCACGAGCAAGTGAAGCTGATGCTGCAACTATACGATACCCGGCGCGAATCCCGGTTGCGCGAAGCGCGCGAATGGTACCTCGCGCATTTTCGTCCGGCCAACATCGAGGACATAGGCCGGCTGTGTCCGCCGGGTAGCAAGGATAATGCCTCCATGCGCATGGTTTTGAGCTATTGGGATATGGTGGCCAACATCGTGAATCGGGGTCTCATCGACGAAGAATTCTTTTTCGAAAACAGCGGCGAGCAATGGTTCGTATGGGAACGCATAAAGCCGGTGATCGGGGCGATGCGCGCGCGCTCCAAGAATCCTCATCAGTTCGCACAGCTTGAAAAGCACGCCAAACACATGGAAGCGTGGCGGGAAAAGCGCGCTCCGGGCTCCGTTGAAATCTCGCGCGCGCAGATGGCCGCCTTGAAAGAGCAATCGTCCTCGAAAGCTACCTAAGATCTCGCCCATTGCCCGAGCGGGATAGCCGGAAGGAACTACGTCCGTGCTAATCGGACCATTCTTTGGTGCTCACGGAGAGCGGCTAAACGCGCCTGAAGGATCCGGCCAAGGCATTCCTGCTTCTACTCGTGTGCCCCGTTGGACGCACTCTTGAAGTAAAGTAGCGTAATCAATGGTATTGCGAGAATGGAGGAAGCGCCGGGATGTAATTGTTGTATGTGTCTGGCGCTTTAGAGAATGCCCGTAAATGCAAGACGAAGGCCGCCAGGGCCACGCGGCTGGCCGATCCTCGGATTAACATTCCAGGTACGCCGTGATCCGCTCGGCACCATGCGCCGCGTGGCGCAGGAGTATGGCGACATCGTACGGCTGCCGGTTGCGCTGCAAGATCGCATTCTTCTGAACCATCCGGACTTGATCGAGCAAGTTCTCGTCGTTCAGCAGGCCAAATTTCATAAGAGCGAACTCACCAAGAAAATTACGGGGCCTTTGCTGGGACAAGGGCTGCTCATCAGTGAAGGCGATTTCTGGCGGCGCCAGCGGCGCCTGGAGCAGCCCGCGTTTCATCGCAGCCGCGTCAACGAGTATGCCGCAACCATGATCGAGAGTGCCCAGATTCATATCCGCGAGTGGAGGGACGGTGAAGTGCGCGATGTCGCGCGAGAAATGATGGCTTTGACGCTTGATGTCGCCGTGCGCACCCTCTTCGGCACGACGCTGCCGGGAGAAGCGCGGCACGTCGGCCATGCCATGACCTTCCTCATGCGGTATCAGCTCGGACGGCAGCGATCGCCACTTCGGATTCCGGAGAACTGGCCCACGCCACACAACCGGCGTGCCCGCCGGGAACGCAATTTTCTGGATTCTCTTGTCTACCGGATCATTTCAGAGCGCCAGGCCGAGGGAACCGACAATCATCGCAACGATCTGCTCTCGCTGCTGATGAACGCCATGGACGAGGACGGCAGCCATATGACCTCTCAGCAGCTCCGCGACGAAACCATGACCCTTTTCGTGGCGGGGCACGAAACCACGGCGCAGATGCTTGCCTGGACGTGGCACATGCTGGGCGAAAATCGGGCGGTAGAAACACGCCTGCATGAAGAATTGCATCAGGTGCTTGGCGGGCGGCCTCCGGCAATTTCCGATTTCGCGCGGCTGCCTTATCTTCACGCCGTCATGAGCGAAGTACTGCGGATGTACCCTCCCGCTTACGTTATCGCGCGCACTGCCATTGAGCCATGCCAGCTTGGCGGCTATGATTTTCCGGCAGGCAGCACAATTCTGATGTCGCAGTGGGTGACGCATCGGGATTCTCGCTACTACGATGACCCCGATTTGTTCCGTCCCGAACGCTGGCTCGAAGGACTTGCGAATCGGCTTCCCGCGGGAGCTTACTTTCCATTCGGAGATGGCCCGCGGCGCTGCATTGGACAGGGCTTTGCGATGCTTGAAGCGGCTCTCGTGATCGGCACCCTGGCGCAACGATTCCAGTTCCGCCTCGTTCCCGGACACCCGGTTATTCCAGAACCCCTCGTGACTCTGCGCCCCCGCCACGGCATACGAATGACCTTGCATACCCGTGCTTAGAACACCTCAATATAAATAAAAACTAATTTGTGGAATTTTCCATTGGCAAGCTGGGCCATCGCGATGGGTCCGTCACTTCACGAATTGCGGCGCTTTGCCTTGTGACCACGGGTCATACGTGAGGCACAGACGGACCCGGTCGGAAATGGGAGGGTGATCATAGAACAAAAAGACATTCACCGGCCTGGGATCGGGATCGGCCAAAGCGGATGCTCCTTCCACCTGGAACGAATCGGCCGCGGCTTGGCCTGCATCTGGAATCATCCCGTGCGTGACTTCCAAGCCATAGACATCCGCTTGATGCTCGATGTGGCGACTGAAAGCGTTTGAGACCGGGTCCGAGATAAAACTAAAAATCGACAGTAGCAGAAGCAAAGCCGGCAAAGACGCCCAGTCACCCGGCCCCCGAATCCGCCAGGCCGCGCCCCAGCGGGCAAGCATCCAGCCGATCGAGCGATAGCCGAGGTATAGAAGAACGAGCAGCACCACTACCGTAAAGATTAGGCCCTTCCAAACGTGGCCCAAGACGTAATGTCCCATTTCGTGCCCGATGACCGCCACGATTTCCGGCGTGGTCTCCTTCTCCAGGGTGGTATCCCATATGACGATGCGCTTGGAAGCGCCTAGCCCGCTGACGTATGCGTTCATGGTTGGCGTTTTGTCGCTCGCTTTCATCCAGAACATCCGGTTTGGCGGAATGTTGAGGCCTGCCCGCTGAACCACACGCTCGATCTGCGCCACCAGGGCCGGGTCTTTCTGATCGAGAGGTGCAAATTTAAAAAACATCGGCTCGAGCACAAAAGGTTCGATGAAAGACAAGAACACCAAGATCGGCAGCGAGATCAGCCAAAAGTATAGCCACCAACGGCGCGGGCTGCGGTGGACGATGCCGTACAAAAGCCATACGAGAACACTTCCGATCACGATGAGGAGGAACAATCCTTTCGCCCAATCCCAGGCCAGCGAACCCCAT
>Ga0307372_10009316_pt1 | contig 13575 bp, 13 predicted proteins | sample OX1MG_FD_202533 | JGI IMG/M metagenome (GOLD analysis project Ga0307372, IMG submission 202533) | Soil microbial communities from Risofladan, Vaasa, Finland - OX-1 | ecosystem: Environmental > Terrestrial > Soil > Coastal area > Acid sulfate soil | place: Finland: Risofladan, Vaasa | collected...
CAAGCCGCCGTCGAAGCCGCCGTCGAAGCCGCCGTCGACGCCGTCGACGCCGCCGTCGAAACGATCCAGGCACTCGTCGGCCGGCGATGGGCCCTAGCCTGGTGAGGTGGGCTCCCCCTCTGACTCACCCCTGGGTGAACGCCGGTGATGAAGGGCCGGACGGTCAACTTCTTCGTCGAACCCGCGATGCTCCCCGAATTGCTCCGGGCGATAGACGAGGAAGTCCTCCCGAGCTTCCGGGAGCTGCCCTCGTTCATCGGGATGGTCGTGCTGCGATCGCAACAGGGGTCGCGCACCGAGGTAACGGGGATCTCGCTGTGGGAGGGCGACCTCGAGGACTCGGAGGAGGTCGCCGCCGAGTTCCGCCGTGAGGTGCACCGGGTGTCGGGCACGGGCGCCTCGCGCAAGGCGCACGACGTGCTCCGGCTCGAGCTCCGTGGTGAGCACGGAGCCGGGGACGCTCAGCTCTGACGGCTTCCCGGCGGGCGGGACGACGCGCCGCCCGTCAGGACGCCGTGCTTCCTCCTCGTGCGGCCAGCGCGTCCTGGATGAACTGCTCGAAGCTCACGACCTGGGCGCCCGGAGGAGCGGTGACGCTGACGGGCGCGCCGTAGTCCGAGAGGTCGAGCACGTCGTCCACAGTGGTCTTGCCCACCGAGGTGACGCTCTCGGTCAAGGAGATGCCGAAGCGCCGCAGCAATCCGGCACCGTCGACGTAGACCTTGTCAGAGGCGCTCTCCAAGTCCACGTGGCTCAGGGCCGACTCCATCCACGACGGCAGGTTGGCATGGGCGAGGCGGGCCTTGACGGCGGCCGGGTCGACGGTCACCGAGTACCCCTGGACCGCGCTGCCGTCGATCGTGGAGGGGCCGAGCGGCACGATGGTGTTGCCCTGCTGCGCCATCAGCCGCAGCATCGCAGCGGGGTTGGTGCCCGTCCCGAGCGCACCCGGGTCCTTTCCACTCGAGTCGGCGAGCGACGACAGGTCGATCGAGATCCAGGACTTGCCGGGGATGAGCTGGTCGAGCCCGGCGACGTGCTCGAAGACCGCACCGGCGATGTACAGCAACTGTACCTGCGTCTGCTGATCGCCTTCGGACAGTGCCATGTCGAGCTGCATCGCGTTCTGGCTGAAGTCGATGCTCCCGTTGCCGCTCCCGGACACGTGGGCAGCCGGGGAGTCGACGGACATGTGCATGGTGACGTGCGCGGTGCGATCCGCCAGTGTGCTGTTGACGGAGTCGATGACAGCGGCTTCGGCGCTCTTGCCGCCGCCGAGCGTGACAACGAGGCCCGCGGTCAGCGCCACCACCACGAGGGCTGCCACGGAGGCGACGAGCCGCCGCCGGGGCCGGCCGGTCCGAGGCCGAGATCCTTGCGGGCTCGAGGACATGGAGAAGTCGGACGACCCCGGGCCGAACGAAGATTCCCACGCCGACCCTGGCGCCGACACAGGTGCGGCTCCCGGTGCAGAGGCCGACGCCTGTGTCCGCGCACCCCAGTCCGACCCGACGGTGTGAGGCGACGCGCCGGGCCCGTCGGGCAGTGCGTCGAAGGACTCCACCGATCCGTCTCGGACCAGGGTGGTGGGCAGGCCCTGCCGGAAATAGCGAGCTTCATGGGCCCCCGACGGGTCGGGCGCCCAGCCCTCGTACGCCTGCATGCAGCCTCCGATCCGCCGTGACACCCCCCAGTGACGATCGGCCCGTCGGCGCCGGTGCTTTAGCCGGCCACGACCGGGGGTGGGCGGAGGCCGCGGCCGTCGCCTCCCCCGGGCCCCCCGGGCCCCCGGGCCCGACGACGGGCCCGGGGAACCCGGTCGATGCGGGTCTCGCCCGTCAGGCCCCCGACGTCGAGCCGGCGGTGGCCGCCGCAGCCGTGGCCCCGTCGCCAGGCATCCCACCCGGGCCCGGCCCCTGAGGCCGGTCCAGCTGCTCGCTCCCGGCGTGGAGCTTGTCGATGGCCGCGGTGCCGTTCGTGGTCACGGTGTTGAAGGTGACGGCATCGCCGACGGCGAGGTCGCTGAGGGTGGCCTCACCGTTCTTGTCGATGTCGCTCGTGGCGGTGACCGCGTACGTGGTCGTGGCCGTTCTCGTCCGGATCGTGACGTCGGAGGTCCCGACGGCGGTGACGGTGCCGCTCAGGGGGAGGCCGACGCCGCCTCCTGCCGGGGCCAGCGGCGACGACCCGGAGGGCGCCATCGGCGACGACCCCGTGGGTGCGGTCGTCGAGGAGGAGCTCGCGGGTACGGAGGTCGGAATCGTCGCGGCGTTGGCCGTCATCGTCGTGGACGCCACCGCACCGGCGGCGGCACCGAGACCGAGCAGCCCCAAACCGGTGGCGACCGCCTTCGGGATTCGTCGACGGCGCCTGGGGCTCGTCTCATCGTGCGTTTCCATGTTCAGTCTCCTTCGTGACAGCAGTCCCCGATCTGGGGCCTCATCACCGTGGGCCGCGGACCTTTGGTGCCCCGCACGACCAGCTGTGCGTCACCTACGAGCGTCCGTCTTGCCGATGCGTCAACGGGCGTGTCGATCGGGGCTAGCGTCGGCGACGCGTCTGGGGCCGGATTGATGTGGTCTCAGTGGGGGGCGGACCTTCCCGGTCCGACCCCGGGCGCGAAGGGACTGCTCGATCCCGGGTTTGGTGACGGGGCGCCTCCACGTTCCACGCGAGCCCCGCCCGGCGGCCCCGCTCCACGACACCGACGTTCCGCTCCCCAGGCCGCTCCCCAGGCCGCGCCCCAGGCCGCTCCCCAGGCCGCTCACCAGGCCGCTCCCCAGGCCGCTCACCAGGGAGAACCATCTCCCTCCGGCGTTCCCGGGGCTCCCTGGGCCCTCCCGACCGTCGGCCCGATTTCACAGGGGGCTCACAGCCGACCCACAGTGGCCCTGCAACCGGGACCGTCATCCTCGGAGCGGGAGGTGCGTCGGACCGTGGAAAAGTCGGAACGTCACAGGGTGCTGGTCGTCGACGACGAGCCGTCGATCGTCGACGCCGTGGCCACCTCGTTGCGCTACGAGGGCTTCGACGTGGAGGAGGCGATCTCGGGACGGGCGGCCCTGGCCGCCGCACAGGAACGCCCCCCGGACCTGATCGTCCTCGACGTGATGCTGCCCGACCTCGACGGCCTCGAGGTGACGCGCCGACTGCGTATGGACGGTATCCGCGCACCGGTGCTGTTCCTCACCGCACGCGATTCCCTCGAGGACAAGATCGCCGGGCTCACCGTCGGTGGCGACGACTACGTCACCAAGCCCTTCGCGCTGGCAGAGATCATCGCCCGCGCCAGGGCGCTGCTGCGCCGGTCGGGTGTCGACCAGGCGGACGAGGGCATCCTGCGCTTCGCCGACCTCGAAATGGACGAGGGCGCGCACGAAGTCCGGCGGGGCGGTGCGCGCATCCAGCTGACGGCCACGGAGTTCAACCTGCTGCGCTTCTTCCTCCGCAACCCTCGCCAGGTGCTCTCCAAGGCGCAGATCCTCGACAACGTGTGGCACTACGACTTCGGCGGCGAGGCGAACGTGGTCGAGACCTACGTGAGCTACCTGCGCAAGAAGCTCGAGCGTCACGGGCCACCGCTCATCCACACCATCCGCCTGGTCGGTTACACCCTGCGCGATCCGGAGGCCTCCTAGGTGTCCCTCAGGACCCGGCTGCTGCTGGCGGCCGGTGCCGTTGCGCTCATCGCGCTCGTGATCGCCGACGCCGTCACGTACCAGGAGCTGCGTTCCTTCCTCTACGGCAAGATCGACCAGTCGCTCGAGCAGTCCCATAGGCCCATCGAGATCGCCCTGCACAGCGGCCCGTCGCCCCAGGGCGCGGGGAGGGAGGCGCCCGCGCCGGTCGGCGCCGGGAACGGCATCGCCGGATCGGGAACGACGTCGTCCACATCGACGCCGAGCGTGTCGGAGGGCTCGTCGGGGACCGAATCCTGCTCCGGGTTCGGAGGGCTGTCGGACCCCGTGCTGCGCCAGCTGGCCCCGAGCACGTTCGTCGAGCTCCGGAGCGCGACCGGTGCAGCCTTGTGCACGTACTCGGCACCTCCCGAGCTGGGCAGCGCCGAGTCGGTCTCCGAGTCGACCCCGAAATTGCCGGCGCGCGTCACCGGATATGCCAAGAATGCCTCCGACCTCGGGGAGCCCACCGTCTACTTCACCGCCGCTGCAGCCAAGGGCGGCGATTCGCAGTTCCGGATGCGGGCGTCGGTCCTCGAATCGGGCCCGTACGTCGGGGGGGAGCTCCTCGTCGGCGTCCCGCTCGATTCCACTGTCGGGACGCTCGATCGATTGCTGGTCGTGGAGCTGGCGGTGACGGGCGCCGCGCTGGCCGGGGCGCTACTCCTCGGATGGTGGCTGGTGCGAGTCGGTTTGCGCCCGCTGCGCGCCGTGGAGGGCACCGCCGCGGCGATCGCCCGGGGTGAGCTCGCCGAGCGCGTCCCCGGCGAGGAGGCCCGGACGGAGGTCGGGCGCCTGGCGCGCTCGCTGAACGTCATGCTGGGCCGGATCGAGAAGGCCTTCGCCCAGCGCGACGCCACCGAGCGAGAGCTGCGGGAGTCCGAGGGTCGCATGCGCCAATTCGTCGCCGACGCGTCGCACGAGCTGCGCACGCCGCTCACCGCCGTCTCCGCGTACGCCGAGCTCTTCGAGCAGGGGGCCGTCACCCGTGCCGACGACCTCGAGCGCGTCATGCAGGGGATCCGCAGCGAGACGGCGCGCATGGGCCACCTCGTCGAGGACCTCCTGCTCCTGGCCCGGTTGGACGAGGGCCGGCCGCTCGAGCAGGAGGAGGTCGAGCTCGTGGGCGTGGCGGCGCAAGCCGTCCAGACTGCGGCCACCGTGGGACCGCAGTGGCCCGTCCAGCTGGTGGCCCGGGAACCGGTCGAAGTCGCCGGGGACCACCTGCGGCTGCGCCAGGTCCTCGACAACCTCCTGGCCAACGTGCGGACCCATTGCCCCGCCGGGACGTCGACGGTGGTGGCGGTGTCGAGCGAGCCCGGGAACGCGCTGATCACCGTGTCCGACGACGGCCCTGGCCTCGACCCCGAGCTCGCCGCCCGGATCTTCGAGCGCTTCTACCGCGCCGACCCCTCCCGATCGCGCCGCCACGGTGGTGCCGGCCTCGGCCTGTCGATCGTGGCCTCGATCGTCAAGGCGCACGGCGGCACCGTCGCCACCGCGCCGCGACCCGGCGGAGGATCGGTGTTCACCATCCGCCTCCCCCTCGCCGGGGACGGGGACGGGGACGGGGACGGGGACGGGGACGGGGACGAGAGCGGGGACGGGGCCAACGCCGACGGCCCGATCTCCTCCGGGGATTCTCAGCCGACTCATAGCTGACTGTGCGAGGGCCGCGAGATTCGGATGGTCGTATGCAGCAATGAACGAGACGCCCACAGGAGACGCCGTCGTCAACCACCCGGCACCCCCCGACGGTGGGGCCGCATGCTCGTCCGGCAGGGCCGGGGGCCCGCCAGCGGCGACACGTGCCGTGACCGTGACCCGGGTCCGCCGGGCCTCGAGGACCTTCGCCATCGTGGCCGCCGGCGCCGCCGCGCTGCTCGGCGTGGTCGTGTCCAAGGAGATCCCCGGGACCACCGCTGCCGCCCGGACCACCGCCACCGGCGGGTCCCCGTCCGGGGTCTCGTCCGCCACGACGGCGGGGGGCTCGGGCACCACCTCGGGCACGTCCAGCTCGTCGCCGGCGACATCGTCGTCGCCGGGCTCCTCGTCGTCCTCGGGGTCGGCGACGGTCGTCTCCGGCGGCACCGGCGGCACCGGCCACTGATCCCCACCGACGCCGAAGAGACGGACACAGATCGGAATGCGAACCATGACCCCTGAGACGCACGACGACCACGTCGACGCGCCGGCACCGTCCACGTCGGTGCCCCAGCCTGTGCTCCGCTCCATGCGGGCGATCGGCACCACGGCGATCGTGGCGGTCACGGCGCCTGCGGCCGCGGCGCGCGCCGAGACGATCCTGGGCGAAGAGCTCGTCGCCATCGACGCGGCGTGCAGCCGCTTCCGGCCCGACTCGGAATTGTCGGCCCTGAACCGTGCGGGCGGGATCCCCGTGAACGTGAGCGCGTTGCTCTTCGAGGCCATCACCGTGGCGCTCGAGGTGGCGCAACGCACCGGGGGGGCGGTCGACCCCACGGTCGGCGCCGCCATCGAGGCGCTGGGCTATGACCGCGACTTCGAGGAACTCGGCGCCGACACCACGGCGCTGGTGCGACCGCCGCAGCCTGCGCCCGGCTGGTGGGAGATCGACCTCGACCCGCGCACCAGGACGGTGCGCGTGCCGCCCGGAACCCACATCGACCTCGGCGCCTCCGCCAAGGCGCTCGTGACCGACCGGGCCGCCCAGCGCATCGCCCACGCGGTGCGCTCCGGCGTGCTCGTCAGCATCGGCGGCGACGTCGCCGTCGCCGGGCCCGCGCCCGAAGGCGGCTGGGCGGTCGGCATCGCCCACGACTCCTCGGCGGCGGTCGACGCCGTCGACCAGGTGGTCGCCATCGCGACCGGCGGTATCGCCAGCTCGAGCACCGCCGTGCGCACGTGGCAGCGCGGCGCCCGGCGGCTGCACCACATCGTCGACCCGGCGACCGGCGACAGTGCTGCGCCCCACTGGACCCTGGTGTCGGCGTCCGGCGCAAGCTGCGTCGAGGCGAACGCAGCCAGCACGGCGGCCGTGGTGTGGGGTGAGCAGGCGGTGCCCAGGCTCGTCGAGCTCGGCCAACCCGCCCGCCTCGTCCGTCACGACGGACAGGTACTCACCCTGAACGGATGGCCCGCCGCCGACGAGCGGGGGCCACGGTCATGACCTCCCCCGTCCTCTGGTACGCCACCCGCGCCACCGGTCTCGTGGCGCTGGTCCTCCTCACCGGCACCACGGTGCTCGGGATCATGACCGCCAACCGGTTCGCCACACGGTGGTGGCCGCGCTTCGCCCAGCAGGACCTCCACCGCCGCGTGTCCATGACCACCATGGCCTTCCTCGGGGCCCACATCGTCACGAGCGTCATGGACAGCTACGTCCACATCGGATGGGCCGCCGTCGTCGTTCCCTTCGCCTCGACCTACAAGCGCCTATGGGTCACGCTGGGGACGGTGGGTGTCGACCTGCTCCTCGCCGTGGCCATCACGAGCGCGCTGCGCCACAAGATGGCCGCCCGCACCTGGCGGGCAGTGCACTGGCTGGCGTACCTCTGCTGGCCCGTCGCCCTCTCCCACGCCTTCGGGATCGGGACCGACATGCGCCAGGGCTGGGTGATCGACCTCGCCGTCGGCTGCATCGCCGCCGTGGTCGGCGCCGCCACCTGGCGCATCACCCTCGGCGTGGCCCGCAGGCGCCGGGCGTTGGACGTCGTTCCCATCCGCGAGCGCCCCCAGGGCGTCGCCGTCAAGCACATCTCCGTCTAACCGACAAGGACACCCGATGACGATCACGACAACCGCCGACAGTGCAGCCGTCGCCAACGGCGCCGGCACCGGCGTCGGGACCAGCGCTGGCGGGTCCACGCTCCTCGGGAGCTGGCGGGCGCGCCACAGCGCGGACCTCGGCGCCCACCTGGCCCACCACGGCCCAATTCCATTGCCGGGCCCTGGGGACACGTCGTGGGCGGACCGGTTCGCGGCGGCGATCGAGGCGTCGGGGATCACCGGACGCGGCGGGGCGGCGTTCCCGTCGTCCGCCAAGCTCGCGCTGGCGCGCGCCGGCCGGGCCGGGCCGACGCTCGTGGTCAACGCCATGGAAGGAGAGCCGGCCAGCGGCAAGGACCAGGCGCTGCTGTCGTGCGTTCCCCACCTCGTCCTCGACGGCGCCCAGCTGGTCGCCGCCGCCATCGGCGCCGGTCGGATCGCGCTGTGCATCCCCGCCGACCGCTACGACACCGCGCTCGCCGCCTCGCGTGCCGTGGCGGAGCGCGCCGGCACCGGGCTCATGCCCGTCGCCGTCACCGTCGTCCGGCCGCCGGGACGCTACGTCGCCGGGGAGGAGTCGGCGCTGGCCTCGTGGTTGGACGGCGGTCCCGGGGCACCCACGTTCCGACCGCGAAAGGGTGTCGCACTGACGATCGGGCGGCGTCCCGCCCTTGTCCACAACGCCGAGACCCTGGCGCACATGGCCCTGGTGGCACGGTACGGCCCGGACGCCTTCCGTGCCGCCGGGCGGCCCGGATCACCGGGCTCGACCCTGGTGACGGTGACGGGCGGCGTGGAGCACCCCGGGGTCTACGAGATCGCCCTGGGGACGCCGCTGGCGGAGGTCGTCGGCTGGGCGCACCCGGTCGACGAGGTCCAGGCCGTGCTGACCGGTGGGTTCGGCGGGAGCTGGCTCCCCGCCGCCGCCCTCGGGACCGCGTACGCGCCGGGCCCCATGGCCGCGGTCGGCGGTGTGGTCGGCGCCGGGGTCCTGGTCGTGCTCCCCCGCACCGCCTGCGGGATCGCCGAGACGGCGCGCATCGCCCGGTACATGGCGGGCGAGAGCGCCGGCCAGTGCGGGCCCTGTGTGTTCGGGCTCCCGGCCATCGCGCAGGACCTGGCATGGCTGGCGAGCGGGAGAGCCGACGCCGGGCTGACCCCGCGCCTGGAGGGCCGCTTCGGCGCCGTCAACGGGCGCGGCGCCTGCCGACACCCCGACGGCGTCGTCCGCATGGCGCGCAGCGCACTGTCGGTCTTCGCCGGCGATGCCGCTGCCCACGCCTCGGGTCGGCCGTGCCTCCACCATGCCCGCCCGTCGCTGCTCCCGCCGGCGACGGCGCGACCGTGAGGAGGGCCGTCGTGAAGACGACGATCAGGGTCGATCCGATCGCGTGTGACGCGTACGGGTACTGTGCCGAGCTGCTCCCCGAGCTCGTCAGCCTCGACGAGTGGGGCTACCCCGTCGTCGGCGGGCAGCCCGTGCCCGGTCACGTGCTGGCGCTGGCCCGGCAGGCCGCCAAGGACTGCCCCCGACGGGCCCTGGTGCTCGAGCAGGCGTCCGACGACTGAGGTAATGGCGTCGCGGCGACGTCGGTCGACGCCACCGCCACCGCCACCGCCACCGCCACCGCCACCGCCACCGCCGGTCGTGTCGTCGTCGTTCGACCGAGTCCTCTTCCGAAAGGCCTCGATGTCCACGGAGAGAGAGCGTCTGGTGCACCGGATCGCCGAGCTCATCACATGCTCGGCGCTCCTGCGCCAGCGGCACGAGCATCCCTGCCGAGCGCCAGCAGGTGACCGAGGCCGTCGAGGAGTCCGAGGCCGCCCGCCATCAACTCCGGTTGGCGTTGTTCGCGGTCGGAAAGGAGGAGGGTGCGTCCATCAGCGAAGTGGGGCGGGTGCTCGGGATCTCGCGCCAACTGGCCTCTCGTCTGGCGGGTGAAGCAGCCAACGCGGGTTCCCGGGTGGAAGGCGTCGAAGACGACCCGTGACAGCTGACGGATCCGAGCGCCATCCGAGTCACTCGGCGCGCAGGAGCAGAGCCGTCGGCGTCCGGGCGGCGATGCGCCCGGGGATCGCCGCGACGACGTTGGCGAGCACGAGGGCGCCGACGGTGATGAGGACGACCGACAGCGTGGGGACGTTCGGTGCGGGCACCGCGTCGATCTGGCGGGCGAACAGCTCCCACAGCACGCGACCCACGATGATGCCGAGCGGGACGCCCACGGTGGCTCCGATGGCGACGGCGACACTCGCCTGCCAGCTGATGCTGGCGGCGAGCTGACCTTCGGTGAAACCCAGTGTCTTCAACAGTGCCAGCTCACGGCGACGACGCTTCACCGATGCCATGAGCGTCAATCCCAGTGCCGCCACCGTCCCAGCACCGAGCGCGACGCCGAGAAAGGCCGGAGTCGAACCCATCGAGCGGTAGTTGATGATCTCAGCAGGCAGTTGCACGGTCATCAGGGTCACGCCGTAGTTCGTCGGCAGGGTCAAGGTGCTGGCAATCCGGTTCAGGGCACGCAACGACGAGGCCGGGTCCGCGCCGTTGCGCAGGCGGACGAAGACCGCGTTCGGCCCGGGGGGGTCGTTGCCGAAGCTGTCCCTGACCGCAGCCGGTATGAGCTCGTACCGAAGCACGGCCCCGGTCCCCATGGACAGGTGATTGGTGTCCACGCCGGTGATCCCGATCGTAGGCATCGTCGCCGTTCCCACGATCCGGAGTCGGGTGGGGGCGGCAGCTGCGAAGGCGACCTCGATGGTGTCGCCGACGTGCTTGTGCAGCGCTGCCAGCGTCGAGGCGCCGAGCACGACCTGCTCGCGCGCCTGGAGGCCGTGCCCCGACAGCACCGGGGGTTCGACGGTTGCGCCCGGAGTCCCGCCGAGGACCGGCACCGTCTGGCTGTCGATCCGAAGGGTGCCGAAGTAGTACCCGGACCACGCGGCGACGTCGGGGTCATGATCGAGCAAGGATGCGGCCTGCCGTTGGGGGATGTCCCCCACGCCGCCCCCTCCGCTCAACTCGTAGTTCCAGTTCCATCCGTACAAGTCCGGATGCGAGACGAGGCTGTTGAGGCTGGAACCGAAGACGACCGTGCTGATCACGACGACCATGGCCAGCACGGCACCCAGGATGGCCGAGCGCACCGGCACCGGGTCGCGGTCGTCTCCCGCTTGCAGCGCGAAGCGGACCCCGGTCACGGCCGGGGTCGGCATGCCGGCGGCGGCCAACGCAACGGTCAGACCGGATCCCCGAGCTCGAGTCGTGCGGTCGCGCTGGGCGACGCGATGGGGCGCCCACCGATGGGCGAGGATCAGCGCGATGGCGCCCAGGCCGACGACCAGGACCAGGAACCCGAGTCCGAGCACGGTCCAGTCGAACGACACTCCCGGCGTCGGGTCCACGGGACGCACCGGTCCCAGCGGGGCCAACGGGGAGAGGGCGACCGCCACGGCCGCCGCCAGGATCGAGCCCGCGACCACCGACGCCACGATCCCCAGGAGCCCGTCGACCATGGTCATGCTCGGGCCCGCCCCGAGCGCCCGCAGCGTCCTCCCCTCGCCGGCGCCGAGGCGCAGGTGACGGACGATCAGCTGCGCGGCGATGAGCAGCGCGGCGATGGCGGCGATACCCCCGAAGACGCCGAGGGCGATGGCTTCGGGCTTGATCGCCCGCTGGGCCTTCGCCTCGACGACGGCCGACGCGTGGGGGTCGAACGGGAGTCGCGAAGGGAAGATCTGCTCGATCTCGGACTCCACCGTTGCCACCGAACGGCTGCCGTGATCCAGTTGGAGGTAGCTGAACGCGTAGTTCGAGCAGCACGCCACCATCCTCCTCGAGAGTGCCGGCGTGAACACGACGGATTGCGGGGTGCCGGACGCGTCGACCTGGTCCTGCACCACTGCATCGTTGAACACGACGATCCCGACCAGCGTCATCTCGAGGCGGAGCGCCGGCTTCGTCGGCTCGTACGCCGAGCTTCGGTAGACGGCCCACGGGGTGGTGTCACCCACGTGCAGCTTGAATTCGCGGGCAGCCGCCGCCGACATGACCATCTCGTCGACCCGGGTCGGGTCGGCCATCCGACCCGTTGTCACCGTCAGGCGGTCCTGATCGAAGTACTCCCCGTCGACGCTGCCGACGATGTTGCCGCTCGGACCGGTGTTCGGAGAGCCGTCCGGCTTCAGCTGGTAGGCGTTGAGCGCCGCGAAGCTCTCCACCCGCTTGACGTGGGGAAGGCCCGAGATGGTGCGGACGAGCCCGGCGTCGTACCCGGAGTCGAACCCGAGGCCCGGGCTGTACAGCCCGGTTCCGACGCTCATGTCCGACGGGTTGGTGCTGGCCAGGAAGGCCGGGAAGGACGACTGCGTGCGCCGGGCGGCGGCGACGGCACCCATGGCGACGCCGCCGACGAGCCCGACCAGGAGGACCAGGGCGAGGTAGCTGCCGCCGCGCCCGCGGAAGGTCGCACCGAACCGGTACAGGGCGAGCCTCAGCGCCCCACCGTTCACCGGCCTACGCCGCCGTGCACGCTTCGCCACACCTCGGTTGACCTCCCAGCAGGTCGCGCCGATCCCCCGGCCGCGATCAGTCTGCCTCGGGGGCGTGGCGCGCCCAAGGGGGCCACCCGGTGTCCTGCCTTCGTGCCTGCACGACCGGCTCCGGGCCGGACCGTGCCAGCCGGGCCGGGTACCGTCGGGAAGCACGCCGCGGGCCCGGGCACTCCGGGCAGGGAGCGGCCGGGCCCCCGGCTGCTACGTGCGCGGCGTCAGCGACGCGAGATCGAAGCTCCCGCTGCCGGTGAGTGTCGACGCGCCCACCAGGGTCGGACTGGTGACCACGGTCCGCCACGTCCCACGAACGGGAAGTCCGTCGATCGTCGAGAACCAGGTATCGGCGACGTTCGTTCCCGTCTGACCGCCACCGAAGGTCGCCACCTCGCGGAAATGCAGCGTCGGTACCGCTCGGCCCCCGATGCGCAGGGTCTCGGGGCCCACGTAGCGGTTGGTCCCGGTCATCGTGACGACGCCGGTGTCGATGGGGTCGTTCTTGCCGGTGCACGCGAAGGCGAAGCGCTGCCCCACCACGAGCCGGGACGGAATGGCCATCTCCGGCGGTGTGCACGTAAAGGTGGCGGTGTCGGCGATGACGAGGGCGATGAAGTTCCACCGGTACCAGCCGGCGCGGGCGACCTCCACGAGGTTGCCGTCGCGCGGGCAGTACGTGGAGTTCTGCCAGTGGCTGTCGCTGTAGTCGAGGCGCAGGACCCAGCAGCCGTCGGGCCGGTACGAGACCGTGCCCGGGATGCGGGGCCCCTCCACCTGTGACTTCGGCGGGAGCGAGACGCGCTCGTTGCCCGAGCCGGTGTAGGAGTAGACACCTTCGTGGGGGCGAAGCTTCCCCGGGTCGGCCACCAGGCCCGTGGCCCCTGAGCGGAACCGCTGGTAGGCGGTGATGCCGGCCAGCTCGTGCGGACCGGAATGGTTCCACGTGTAGACGAAGAATCCGGCCCCCACGACCAGGACCGTGACGATCGCCGCCGTGACGATCAGTGCCGTCCGGTGCCGTCGGGCGAACGGCGCCCGCCCGACGACCGTGCCCGCACCCACGTCCCCGCCGGCCCCGACGCCCGTGCCCGCACCCACGTCCCCGCCGGCCCCGACGCCCTCGCCCGGCACGAGCGCGGGGATGGTGACGAACAGCGGCTCGATCGGCTCGGGGCGTACCCAGACCGGAGCGTCGTGGACCACGCGGGTCATGGGTCCGGCTCCGCCGTACGCCCCGGGCCGCGCCGCAGGAGGTTGCGCACACCCCGCATGACCGGATGTGGGTAATCAGTCCGCAGACGGTCGAGGGCCGCCTGCATGACGGTCGTGGTCTCCTCGTAGCAGGTGTCGACGACGTCGGGGTCGTCCGCGGCGTCGGGCCCGTACCGGCTCCAGTCGAGCGCGGGCAGGAACTCCACGGTGATCGACGCGGGCATCGGGAGCGGCGGCACCAGGATGGTCGTCACGCCGAACGGCGGCCCCACGAGAATGGGGAACACGTTGATCCGAATCCGCTTGAGCCCGAGCGCGCTCGCCAGTCGGTCGCCGCGCGAGACGACCACCACGGCGTGGTGGGAGCCGTGGGTGACGACGGGGACGACGG
>Ga0307372_10009318_pt1 | contig 13571 bp, 10 predicted proteins | sample OX1MG_FD_202533 | JGI IMG/M metagenome (GOLD analysis project Ga0307372, IMG submission 202533) | Soil microbial communities from Risofladan, Vaasa, Finland - OX-1 | ecosystem: Environmental > Terrestrial > Soil > Coastal area > Acid sulfate soil | place: Finland: Risofladan, Vaasa | collected...
CGCCCTTGCTCGCGCTGTACGGGTCCTCGCCGCCGAGGTGGTCGGCCTCGAGGTGCGCGCCGTCGCGCGTCGCGTAGCACTTGTCGCTCGTCACGACGACACAGCTCGCGACGGACCCGACGCGTCGGGCGGCGTCGAGGACGTGGACCGTGCCCATGACGTTCGTGTCGAACGTCGCGACCGGGTCGACGTACGAGGGGAGCACGAAGGCCTGTGCTGCGAGGTGGAACACGATCTCGGGCCGAACGCGGCGGAGCACGTCTGCGACCCGGGCCGCGTCGCGCACGTCGCCGATCTCCTCGCGCGCGTACTCGCGCAGCGCGGCCGGCGCGAGCGGACCGGGCTCGGCGGCGAGCGACAGCCCCGTGACGTCGGCTCCGCAGCGGGCGAGCCAGACGGAGAGCCACGTCCCCACGAATCCGTTGTGCCCGGTCACGAGGACACGCTTGTCGCGATAGGCGTCGGCGAAGAGGTCCTCGTAGGCACGTGCCGTCGGAGCGGTCACTCCCACACCTTCCACGGCGCCCGACCCGATGCCCACAGCTCCTCGAGCGCGGTGCGATCGCGGAGCGTGTCCATGGCGTGCCAGAAGCCGTGGTGCTGGTACGCCGACAGCTGGCCTTCGGCCGTGAGGCGCTCGAGCGGCTCGCGCTCCCACGCCGTGAGCTCGTTGTCCACGTAGCTGAGGACGTCCGGCGAGAGGACGAAGAAGCCACCGTTGATCCATGCGTCGTCGCCGGAGGGCTTCTCCTTGAATCGCGCGACGGAGCTCCCAGCGAGCTCGATCGCCCCGAAGCGGCCGGGTGGCAGGATGGCGGTGACCGTCGCCAGACGACCTTGCGCGAAGTGGAAGTCGACGACCTTGCGCACGTCGACGTCCCCGACCGAGTCGCCGTATGTCATCGCGAAGTGGTCGTCGTCCAGGTAGCGCGCGACCTTCGCGAGGCGCCCACCCGTCTGGGTCGCATCGCCTGTGTCCACGAGCGTGACCGTCCATGGCTCGACGTCGTGGCGGTGGATCTCCGCGGAGCCGGTCTTCAGGTCGAAGCTGACGTCGGAGTTGTGGAGGACGTAGTTCGAGAAGTACTCCTTGATGGCGTACCCCCGGTAGCCGCAGCAGACGACGAAGTCGTTGAAACCTGCCGCAGAGTAGATCTTCATGATGTGCCAGAGGATCGGGCGGCCCCCGATCTCGACCATCGGCTTCGGCTTCAGGTGGGTCTCCTCCGACAGCCGAGTCCCTAGGCCGCCGGCGAGGATGACGACTTTCATCGGTGTGGCGCTCCTCCCGTGCGGGCACGCGGCGCGTTCGTGTGCACTTCCCGCGACTCGCGGGTCGTCGCGGGTCGTAACGGCGCGGGACGCGCCGACGTTGAGCGGCGGCCGCCCCGCCTGGCGACGTGCTCGGTAGGATGCCCGCCGACGCAACCCGGACCCGGGAAGGCTCCCGCATGGACCGCACGAGATCGATCATCGGCGCCGACCTCGAGCGCATCGCGCGCGGCCCGATTCCGTGGGACCGTCTTGAGGGCGCGACCGTGCTCGTCACCGGCGCGACCGGTCTCGTCGGCGCGTACCTCGTCGAGGCGCTCGTCGCGCGTCGGGCACCCGCGCACCGGCGCACGAGGGTCGTCGTGCTCGCGCGCTCGCCGTCGCGTGCCTCGGCGCGCTTTGCACACCTGGACGCGGCGCTCGTCCGGGTCGTCGAGCACCGGCTCGACGCACCGCTCGAGCTCGACGGGCGTGCGGACTACGTCGTGCACGCAGGGGCGCCCGCGCAGCCGACGGCGTTCGCCGCCGACCCCGTCGGCACCTACGTCCCGAACGTGGTCGGAACCCACCATCTGCTCGAGTGGGCCGCCGGCCGGGGCGTGGAGCGGTTCGCGTTCGTGAGCAGCGGTGCGGCAAACGGTGCCGTCCCGCTCGAGCGCGGGCCGTACGACGAGGACGTCTACGGGCCACTGGACCCGCTCGATCCCTACGCCTGCTACGCGGAGTCGAAGCGGATGGGTGAGGCGGCCTGCATGGCATGGCACCGCCAGACCGGCTTGGACATCGTCGTCGCGCGGCTGGGCCACACCTACGGCCCGGGCCTCGCACGCTCGGACACTCGTTCGTTCGCCGAGTTCGTGTACTGCGCGGTCGACGGCAGGGATATCGTGCTGCGGACCGCGGGTGAGGCGAGGCGGCCGTTCTGCTACCTCTCCGATGCCGTCACCGGGCTGCTCACGGTACTCGTCGCGGGTGCCTCGGGCCGCGCGTACTTCGTCGTGAACGACGCTGCGGCGTGCTCGATCCTCGAGCTCGCACAGCTCGTCGCACGGCTGTCGCCGGCACCGGGAATCTCCGTGCGCACGCTCGACACCCCCGCAGGAGATGCGAAGGGAGTCCACCCCGCCGGGGACCTCGAGCTCGCGATGCCCGTGGCGGCGCGCCTGCGTGCGCTCGGATGGGATCCGCACGTCGGGCTCGCCGAGGGCTTCGCTCGCACCGTCGACGCACACCTCGGTGCCTGACCCCGAACACTGCGTTTTCTCGGGTGCCGCCGGCCGCGGCGGCGCCGCGTCCTCAACTCTCCGACGGTGCGGACGTTAGGCGACCCTGTAGTCGAGCGTGGCAGAAAGCTTTGTCCCGTGGGCGCCCAACGGATGGGGCGTCGGTGTTGCGCCGTCGGATCTGGCGACATCGAGAGTGTGCAGCGTACGCGCGAGTTGGCTCGCCGCTGTGGGCAGAGGAGGATGCCATGGGTCCCGATACGGCCGCCGTCGAGTCGGCCGCGCCCGTGCGGGTCGTCGACTGGATCGTCGGTGCCCTTCGGGCGCGCGGCATCGACCAGGTGTTCACCGTGACGGGCGGCGGCGCGATGCACCTCGACGACGCGGTGGGCGCGGACGAGGCGATCGACGTGGTCTGCATGCTCCACGAGCAGGCCGTCGCCATCGCGGCCGAGGCGTACACGAAGGCGTCCGGGAAGCTCGCGCTCGCGCTCGTGACCGCCGGCCCCGGAGGGACGAACGCGATCACCGGCGTCGCGGGCGCGTGGCTCGACTCGACGCCGATGCTCGTGATCTCCGGCCAGGTGAAGCGGGCCGACCTCGTCGGCACGACCGGTGTGCGCCAGCGTGGTGTCCAGGAGCTCGACCTCGGCGCGATCGTCAATTCGATCACGAAGTACACCGCGCTCGTATGCGATCCGCTCCGGATCCGCTACCACCTCGAGCGGGCGCTCCACCTCGCGACGACTGGACGCCCCGGACCCGTCTGGCTCGAGGTCCCGCTGGACGTCCAGGCAGCGCTCGTGAGCCCCGCCGAGCTCGTCGGCTTCGAACCGTCCGAGATCGGCGAGGCGACGACGCTCGACCGTCGCGAGGTGCGGCGCGCCGCGTCGCTCGTTCTCGACGCGCTCGCCGAGAGCGAGCGTCCGCTCCTGCTCGTGGGTGCCGGTGTGCGTCTCGCGCACGCGGAGCACGAGCTGCTCGGGCTCGTCGACGCGCTCGGGATCCCGGTGCTCACCACCTGGCCTGCGATGGGACTCGTGGGCGACGAGCACCCGTTGCACCTCGGCCGGCCGGGCCCGCTCGCGGGCCGCGGCTCGAACTTCGTGCTGCAGACCGCGGATCTCGTGCTGTGCCTCGGGGCGCGACTCGATCTCGTGACGACCGGCTACGACCCGAAGGACTTCGCGCGCAACGCCCGGAAGTTCGTCGTCGACATCGACCCCGCGGAGCTCGCGAAGCTCGACGGGGCGATCGACACCGCGATCTGCGCGGACGCAGGCGAGTTCATCGCGGAGCTCGCCCGTGAGGCGCCGAGCCGCCCCGCGCGCGATCGCCGGCGATGGGCGGCACGCGGTCGCGAGCTGGTCGAGGCGTACCCGATCGTGCGCGAAGAGCACCGGACCCGTGGCGGGCGCGTGTCGACGTACCACTTCGCCGACGCGCTCTCCGATCTGCTCACCGACGACGACGTGCTCGCACCGTGCAGCTCGGGGCTCGCGATCGAGATATTCCTGCTCGCCCTGCGCCTGAGGACCGGTCAGCGGGCGATCTTCACGACGGCGCTCGGCGCCATGGGCTACGGGCCACCGGCGGCGGTCGGCGCGTGCATCGCCTCGGGACGGCGACGCACGATCTGCGTGGACGGGGATGGCGGGTTCCAGCTGAACGTCCAGGAGCTCGAGACGATCCGCCGCCTCGCGCTTCCCGTGAAATTGTTCGTGCTCGAGAACGGCGGGTACGCGTCGATCCGGGCGTCACAGCAGCGCTGGTTCGGGCGCCTGATCGGCGCGGACGCGTCGAGCGGCGTGACGCTCCCCCCCGTCGAGGGACTCGCGCGCGCGTACGGCCTCCCCTTCGCCCGCATCGACGGCCACGAGCTGCTCGCACCCCAGTTGCGCGCCGTGCTCGACGCTCCCGGTCCCGTCGTGTGCGAGGTTCCGTCGCCCCCGGACGAGCGGCGCGAGCCGGCGCAGGTGAGCGAGGCGCTCGCCGACGGCGGCATGCGATCGCGTCCGATCGAGGACCTCGCGCCGCTCCTGCCGAGAGACGAGCTCGCGGCGAATCTCGCGGCGTCCTACGCCGTGACGTCAGACGGACCGGCCGATGCCCGGCACGAGATCGACGAGGTGCGCAGATGACCGTGATGACTCCCGCGAGCGTGACCCCGGCAAATGACGTGGCCTCGCTGGACGCGATGCTCGCCGAGCCCATCGAGCGAGCGCGACTTCGCGAGCGCGCGACGTTCGACGACGCGGCCCGGGAGAGGGCCGGGCGGATCGTGCTGTTCGGAGCTGGCGGCCTCGGCCGCCGGACGCTCGCGGGGCTCCGTGCGGCGGGGGTCGAGCCGCTCGCGTTCGCGGACAACCGTGCGGGCTCGCACGGGTCCACTGTCGACGGCGTCGAGGTGCTCGCCCCGGAGGACGCGTCCGCGCGCTTCGGTGCGGACGCCGTGTTCGTGGTGACGATCTGGGGCGCGGGTAGCACGCACCGCTTCGCCCACTCACGTGACCAGCTCACCGCGCTCGGGTGCGACTGCGTCGTCCCCGCGGCGTGGCTCTTCTGGCGCCACGCTGAGCAGCTTCTCCCGTTCTACGCGCTCGACCTGCCCTCGCGCCTTCTCGAGCAGGGGACCGAGGTGCGCAGGTGCTACGAGTCGCTCGCGGACGAGCGGTCGCGGGCGGAGTACGTCGCGCAGGTCCGCTGGCGCCTCACCGGCGACCCCGGGGGTCTCGCCCACCCGGTCGGGGAGGCGCAGTACCTCGTGACCGACGTCGCGGTCCCGGTAGATGGCGACGTGGTGCTCGACTGCGGTGCGTACGACGGCGACACGCTCCGTTCGTGGATGGCGGTGCGCGGCCCGTCGTTCCGGGAGTACGTGGCGATGGAGCCGGACCCGCAGAGCCGTGCCCGCCTCGCTGCGTGCGTCGCGGCGATGGACGACGGCTTGCGGCAGCGCGTACGGGTCCTCCCGTACTCGGTGGGCGGCCGGACGGGGATCGCGACGTTCAGCGCGTCGGGGTCGCTCTCGTCATCGCTCGGCGAGGGCGGTGGGATCGAGGTCGAGTGCGTTCGGCTCGACGACCTGCGCGACGAGCTCGGGGGCGCGTCGCCGACCTTCGTGAAGGTGGACATCGAAGGCGCCGAGCTCGACGCGCTCGCGGGTGCGGCGTCGCTCGTTCGCGAGTGCCGCCCGATGATCGCGATCGCCGCTTACCACCGCCAGGACCACCTGTGGCGCGTTCCGCTCGCGGTGCGCGCGCTGTGGCCCGGGTACGCGCTCTTCCTCCGGCCGCACAACGAGGAAGGCTGGGACCTCATCCTCTACGCGGTTCCGCCGGATCGCGTGCCGGGGCGCCGAGCCGCGACGTGACCGTGCCCACCTTGCTCGCTCACGAGACGGTCGCCGACTGGCTCGACTGGCGCGCCCGAGCCGCTGCGCGGGCGCACTCCCGCCGCTGGAGCCCGTCTCCGAGCGGTGCGTACTCGCTGTTCGGCGCGGGCGGGGCGCCGCTCGGGGAGGGTGCAGTCGTGGTCGCGATCGACGACGTGTCGCCGACGGTGCGCGCCTCGCTCCTCGCCCCTGCCGACCTTCTCGTCGCACGCGGCGTCCCGGTCGCGCTCCTCGCACCGGCTCACCTCGCGGATGCGCTCGCGGTGCGCGGCTTCCGCGCGGTCGCGGACCTCCGGGACCCGTCCACGTCGCCGGTGGCGCCTGCGGCCGTGCTCGCACTGTCGCACGCGGTGGGCGCCGGAGCCGCGGGTTGGGTGCTCGCGGGCCGCGCGCACGCGCCGTTCCTCGTCGTCCAACACGGTGTCGTCACCCCGTACGCCCCCCCCCTTCCTGCGGGTGCCGTCCTTCTCGCATGGTCGGCGCGAGATGCAGCGTTCTGGCTCGCGGGACGCGTGGAGCTCGAGGTGGAGGTCGTGGGGAGCGAGCTGCTGTGGCAGGCGGCCCAGCTCCGTCGCGAGCGAGCCGGCGCCGGAGAGGGGCTCTGCTTTCTCGGCCAGCTCCACGGAGCGGAGCTGGGGCGCGACGTGACGGTTCGCACGGTCGCTTCGATCGCGCGCACACGTCCGGTCCTGTACCGCCCGCATCCCGCGGAGCGCGACCCGCTGAGCCTCGTGCGGCACGAGCGGTGGCGCCGTGGGGGAGTCACGGTCGCCTCGGCGAACGTGCCGCTCACCGACGAGGAGGGACCCATCGTCGGGATCTTCTCGACGGGGATCCTCGAGGCGGCCGCATGCGGCCTGGACGCGTACGCGACCTGCGTGCGCCCGCCCGGGTGGGTGGAGGAACTATGGCTCCGGTACTCGATGGCGCCGCTCGGGGCCCGCGAGGCAACCGTGGTGACCGTTCCTCCACGGCGACCCGCCGAGGCGATCGCGGACCTCGTGGAGGAGCGGAGGTGATCGTCGGGCGCGGCACACCGTTCCTCGTCGTGGTCCCGGCACGCGGGGGTTCGAAGCGGGTGCCGGGAAAGAACCGGCGCCTTCTCGCGGGACGGCCGCTCGTCGAGTGGTCGATCGAGCACGTGGCGCGGTGCACGACGCCGATGCGCCTCGTGGTGAGCACCGACAGCAGCGAGATCGCCGCCCTCGCTATCGCTGCAGGGGCCGAGGTTCCCTTCATCCGCCCGGCGGAGCTCGCGACCGACGAGGCGCCGACCGAGCCGGTGCTCGTCCACGCGCTCGACGCGACGCCCGGCGCGTCCGAGGCGGAGCACGTCGTGCTGCTACCGCCGACGTCCCCGATCCGCCGCGACGGGTCGATCGACGCGGCGGTCGCCCGTTACCGAGCGCTCGGTGCGGACAGCCTCGTGAGCGTCACGGAGGCGAGCCCGTTGCAGTGGAGCGGTCCGCTCGACTCGCCGCGGCCGCTCTACGACACGAACGCGCGCCCGCGTCTGCAGAGCGTCGCACCGCAGATGCGCAGGTACCGGGAGAACGGGAGCATCGTCATCACTTCCGCCGCCGGGCTCCGCGCATCGGGCAACCGCATCTGCGGCAAGACCGTGATGTTCGTCATGAGCCCCGAGGAAGGCATCGACCTCGACTGCGAGTACGACTTCTGGATGGCCGAGCAGTGGTTACGGAGCGCACATGCTTATTGAACGAGACATCGCACGGTACTGCGTCGCGAGCGACGAGACGGTCGAGGAAGCACTCCGGCAGATCGCGCGCAACGGGCGGCGCACGGTGTTCTGCGTCGAGCAGTCCGGAGCGCTCGCGGGCGTGATCACCGACGGCGACTTCCGCCGCTGGCTCCTCGCGAACCCCGGGGGACCGCTGTCGACGTGCGCGCTGTCGGTCGCGAACCGGTCGTACGTCTCGGCCCGGTCTGGAACTTCGACCGACGAGATCGAGGCGCTGTTCAGCGAGGCGATCCAGCTCGTGCCGGTCGTCGACGACAGCGGGCGGCTTGTCGCGGTCGCGCGTCCCCGCACACGCACGCTGTGGATCTCCGGGCACGAGGTCGCGGCCGGCTCGCCGACGTTCGTCGTTGCGGAGATCGGCATCAACCACAACGGAAGCCTGGACGTCGCGAAGCGACTCGTCGACGTCGCCGCGCGAGCGGGCGTGAACTGTGCGAAGTTCCAGATGCGCGACCTCGCCTCGCTCTACCGGAACTCCGGCGCGGTCGGCGATTACCGCGAGGACCTCGGCCCGCAGTACACGCTCGACTTGCTCGAGCGGTTCTCGCTCGGCGTCGACGAGATGGTGGCGCTCTTCGACTACTGCCGGAGCGTCGGCCTCGTCCCGCTGTGCACGCCGTGGGACCTCGAGAGCGCGCGGGTGCTCGACGACTACGGGATCCCGGCGTACAAGGTCGCGTCCGCGGACCTCACGAACCACGCGCTCGTGTCGTTCCTCGCGCAGAGCGGACGGCCGGTGATCCTCTCGACGGGAATGTCGACCGAGCAGGAGATCGTCGAGACCGTCTCGCTCCTCCGGTCGGCCGGGGCAGCCTACGCGCTGCTCCACTGCAACTCGACCTACCCGGCGCCGTTCAAGGACGTGAACCTGCGCTACATGGACCGTCTCGCCCAGATCGGCGACTGCGCCGTGGGCTACTCGGGCCACGAACGCGGCTACCACGTGGCGGTCGCCGCAGTCGCGCGCGGCGCGAGCATCGTCGAGAAGCACGTGACGCTCGACCGGACGTGGGAGGGCAACGACCACAAGGTGAGCCTCGAGCCGGACGAGCTCGTCGCGATGGTGCGTGAGATCCGCGACGTCGAGGAATCGCTCGGGTCCAACGTGACTCGCTCGGTCACGCCGGGGGAGATGATGAACCGGGTGAACCTCGCGAAGAGTCTCGTCGCGCGCGTCGCGATCCGCGCCGGCACCGAGATCACCGACGACCTCGTCGAGGTGCGGAGCCCCGGGCGCGGACTCCAGCCGAACCGCCGGTCGGAGCTCGTCGGCCGCACCGTGGCGCGCGACCTGGAACCAGGAGACTTCTTCTTCGAGAGCGACCTCGCGCGTGGCCAGGTCGCGCCACGCGACTACCGCTTCCGCCGTCCGTGGGGACTTCCCGTCCGCTACCACGACTACCGGGACCTCGCGGCGCGCTCGAACCCCGACTTCCTCGAGTTCCACATGAGCTATCGCGACCTCGACCTGCGCGTGGCCGACATGGTGGGCGAGCCGGTCGCGGCTGGGCTCGTCGTCCACAGCCCGGACCTGTTCCCGGGCGACCACATCTTGAACCTCGCGAGCATGGACGACGCGTACTGGAAGCGGTCGATCTGCGAGCTGCAGCGCGTGGTGGACCGCACTCGCGAGCTCGCGCCGAGGTTCCGCACGGCCGGCCGGACGCTCGTGGTCGCGAGCCTTGGCGGCTTCTCGTCCGACCGCCCACTCCCGAGCGCCGAGCTTCCCGAGCGCTACGCACGCGTCGCGTCTGGCCTCGAGGAGCTCGACGACGAGGGCGTCGAGATCGTCGCGCAGACGCTGCCTCCGTTCCCGTGGTACCTGGGCGGCCAACGCTTCTGCAACCTGTTCGTCGACCCGGCGGACACGGTGGAGTTCGCGCGGGGCTACGGCCGGCGCATCTGCCTCGACGTCGCGCATACGAAGCTCGCGTGCAATCAGCGCCAGCTCGCCTTCTCGGACGCGGTCGAGCTGCTAGCGCCGTACACGGCGCACCTTCACGTGGTGGACGCCTCCGGCGTCGACGGGGAGGGCCTGCAGGTCGGCACGGGCGAGGTCGACTTCCGGGTCCTCGCGGAGCAGCTCGACCGGCTCGCCCCGGCCGCGGGGTTCATCCCGGAGATCTGGCAGGGTCACCAGAACCTCGGCGAGGGCTTCTGGGTCGCCCTCGACCGCCTCGAGCGGTACTTGTGAGCACGCCCACGCAAGCGACGCGACCCGGAGGCGAGTTCGACCTGGGCGGAAAGGTCGTGCTCCTCACGGGCGCGCGCGGTCAGATCGGCTCGGAGGCCGCGGACGCGTTCGCCGCGCACGGAGCCTTCGTGGTGGTCACCGACATCGGGGACGCGGCACGCCTCGAGGACCAGGCGCGCGACCTGCGGGCCCGGCACGCGGGCGCGCGCGCGATCGGTGTCGAGCTCGACGTCACGTCGGCCGATTCGGTCGCCGCGGCGTTCGCCGTGGTCGCCGAGGAGTTCGGTCGGGTCGACGTGCTCGTGAACAACGCCGCGATCGACGCGAAGTTCGACGCCTCCGTCGGCGCGATCGAGCCTGCCCGCTTCGAGTCCTATCCGCTCGAGCTGTGGGAGCGCTCCGTCGCGGTGAACCTCACGGGACTCATGCGCGTCACGCAGGCGGCGCTCCAGGTCATGTTGCCGCAAGGCAGTGGAAACATTGTGAACGTCGGGTCCTCGTACGGCGTCGTCTCGCCGAACCAGGCGCTCTACGAGACCGACCGCGTACACGAGCGCCGCTACAAGCCCGTCGACTACGTGGGCACGAAGTCCGCGATCGCGAACCTCACTCGCTACTGGGCGACCCTCTACGCGCGCGAGGGCATTCGCTGCAACTGCCTGGTCCCGCACGGGATCGACAACGCGCACGACGAGCGGTTCCGCCAGAACTTCGCGTCGCTCTCGCCGATCGGGCGCATGTGCGCGGTCGAGGAGCTGCGAGGGCCGTTCGTCTTCCTCGCGTCCGACGCGTCGAGCTACATGACCGGGTCCGTGCTCGTGGTCGACGGGGGATGGACCGCGTGGTAGCGCAACGGGCGCGCGCCGGTCGCGGTGGTCAGGCGATCACCTCGACGCGGCCCGTCTCGAGCGAGGTGCGAAGCGCGAGCGCGATGCGCAGCGTGTCGACGCCGTGCGCAAGACTCACGGGCACGTCGGCCTCGCCGCGCGCGGCCGCGAGGAACGCGCGCATCTCGTCGAGGAACATGTCGTTGCGTGCGAAACCCGCGTAGCTCGTCGAGCGCGCGGCGCCTCCGTCCTCCCCGTACCAGGTGAGCGAGGGGCGGAGCAGGTCGACCTCGGCGGTCCCTCGCTCGCCCCGAACGACACAGGTCCGCCGTGCGGGCCGGCTCCGGAAGTCGAGGTGGAGGTGCGCGGGGAGAGGCCGTCCACCGGTCTCGAACTCGAGCAGCGCGCTCGCGGTGTCCTCGACGTCGACGTCGAGATCGCTCACGTGCCCGCCGACGGCGAAGACGCGCCGCGGCATCCCGAGCAGCCAGTGGAGGTAGTCGAGCTCGTGGATCTGGGTGAGCACGACCCCGCCGCCGAGGTCGCGGCGAGCCGCGTAGGACCGGCGGTAGTCCTCGTAGGGGTGGTACGCGGGCAGGTAGTCCGCCTCGGTCGCGCACACGGTGACGACGCGCCCGAGCGCGTCGCGACCGATCAGCTCGCGGAGCTCGAGGAGCGCAGGGTGGAAGCGGTGCTGGCACCCCACCGCGACGGTCGCGCCGCGTCGCGCGGCGAGCTCCACGAGGGCGTCGAGGCCGTCGAGCGAGTCGGACACGGGCTTCTCGACGAGTACGGCAGCGCCCGCACGGATCGCTTCGTCGACCACGGGGAGGTGGAGGCTCGTCGGATTGCTCACGACGACGACGTCGGGGCGGGTCGCGAGCGCGTCGCCGAGGTCGTCGAACGCGCCGCCATCGCAGTCGGCGAGCGCGCTCGCGTGGAGCTCGGGGACGACCTGCGCGCCGGTACGGCCCGTGAGCGCGCAGAGCTCGAGGTCGTTGCCGAGAAGGGTGCGGAGGTTCGCGGCGTGGCGCCGGCCGATCGAGCCGAGCCCGACGACGAGGGCCCGCGTCGTCATCCGGCCGTCGGGGGACCGACCGCTCCGTCGACCCGGACGATCGGGTTCGCGAGGCCGAGCGACTCGGCCGCCGCGGCGATCGAGTCGGCACGGATGAACGAGGCGACGACGAGTGGCACGTCCCCTTCCGGGAGGTCTGCGGGCGCGACGACCTGCCGTCCTGCGAACGAGAAGCCGCGGCGGGACGGGCTGCCGTCGACGTACGCGACCGCGTGGCGCGACGCGAGCGGCTCGAGGGCGAGCAGCTTGAACGCGGCCTCACCGATGCCCCACACGGCGTAGTCGCGCCGATCGCCGAGCGAGTGCTCGAGCGCGGATTCGACTTGGGCGAGGTCGCGCCTCGAGCGCGCGGCGAAGTCGACGAGCACCCGTTCGAGCGCGTCGTCGCGCGCCTCGGCGTGCCCGGCCGCCTTCGTGAAGCGCCAGGCCACGGCCGCGCAGCGGGTCCCGACGGCCGGGGTGAGCGGTGCGACGTACGAGGTCTCCGCGACGGTTTCGAGGCCGAAGCGCGCGGCGAGGCGCCGCAGTCCGGGGAACGAGAGGTGGTTCACGTGCTCGGTGCTGAAGTCCTCGAACGGCGCGACGTACGGGTCGAGGTAGCGGCTCGCGTCGGGGACCTCGACGTAGACGGCTCCTCCCGGAGCGAGCCGGCCGCAGAGCGCGCGTATCGCCGCGGCAGGGTCCCACAGGTGCTCGAGCACGCCGGTCGCGCAGATGCAGTCGAATTCGCCGAGGTCGTCCGGGAGGTTCGAGAACGTTCCCAGGCGGGCGCGTACCCCGGGGCGCAGGTTTGCGATCCGCACCGAGTCCGGAGACGGGTCGATGCCCTGGAGGTTCCGGTAGCCGCGGCGCGCGAGCGCCCCGAGGATGAGTCCCGTGGAGCAGCCGACGTCGAGCACGCGGGCGTCGCGGGAGCCCACGACCGACGCGATCCGCGAGGCGGAGGACTCGGTCTTGGCCGCGAGCCAGGCAGGCTCGTCCGCCGAAGCCGCCGGCGTCGTGCCGCCGGATCCCGGCGAGTACACCGCGACCTCGTTTGCGTACTTGGCGAGCGTCTCGTAGTACCGCTCGTAGTACTCGGGTGCTACGACGGCGTCCGCGAATCCCGTGCCGCACTCGTAGCAGGACACGACGGAGTAGCCGTCGCCGAGCGGGTGGCCGTCCGGTGCTCGCATGCGCACGTCGGCGACCGCGGCACCGCCCCGGTCGGACCCGCAGACCGGGCACGCGCGACTGTCCATCCCCGATCCTCCTCCTGTGCTCGCGGCGGTGCGCCGACGTTAGCGGCTCGACCGCCGCGCACGGCGTGGGGAGGCCGGGCGGCGGCGCTCTTTCGCCGAGCGAGCACGCGAAGCGCGCGCTCGAGCCTTCAAGCGCCGTCGAGGTGCGCCGTTAGCCTGCCGATGACCGCCGCTGCCGGGTCCGCGGGGAGTGGAGCGCGCCCGCGCGGCGCGCCGGCGCGCGGGCGGCCCGACGGACGGGCCGCGCGGTGAACGGCCCGCTTCCGGGCGGCGGTGGCCTCGTGCTCGTAGATGACCGCCCGGCTTCGTGGGAGCCCGCCGAGGTCGCGCGCGCGGCGGCGTCGCTCGATGCGGCGGGCCGCTCGCTCGACGAGCTCGCGTCGGCGTGCCCGCGCGAACGAGCCGAGGTGCTCGCTGCCGCGGCGCTCGTCGTCGATGCGGGACTCGCCGACCGGCTGTTGGAAGCCACCTGGCGCGGGGTCGACGCCCGCGTCGCGCTCGCGGGAGCGTCGCGCGTCGCGGTGCGGTTCCCGGTCGATCGGGCCCTCGTGTGGTCTGCGCGACTTCGCGACGGCGGGCT
>Ga0307372_10009319_pt1 | contig 13570 bp, 10 predicted proteins | sample OX1MG_FD_202533 | JGI IMG/M metagenome (GOLD analysis project Ga0307372, IMG submission 202533) | Soil microbial communities from Risofladan, Vaasa, Finland - OX-1 | ecosystem: Environmental > Terrestrial > Soil > Coastal area > Acid sulfate soil | place: Finland: Risofladan, Vaasa | collected...
CAGACAATCGGCGGCTGACGCGGTGCCCACGACCAGATCGGGCTTATTCGACGTCCGACAACCGAGGTGCCGCGAGACCGGGAGCGGGAGACGGGGCTCGAACCCGCAACTTCAACCTTGGGAAGGTTGCACTCTACCGTTGAGTTACTCCCGCCGGTGGGCACTTTTGATCTCGCTTGGAGCGTGTCCTTCGGAAAAGCGAAGCGATGGCTGAGTTGGTTGGAGAGAGGGGGCCGGCTCGGCGAGGTGGCAATCGTAGATCACCGGCCCCCCGGTCACGGCTCGGCGCGCTCCGCGTGGAGCACCTGCATCAGCCGGTCATGGGCGTCCTCATTGCCCAGGCCGCGGTAGTGCTCGCGGATCATGGCTTCCGAGCCGTGGCCGAGGATCTTCTCGACCACGAGAGGGCTCTGGCCACTCCTCAACAGCCAGCGGCACGCACTGCGGCGGAAGACGTACGGGTTCACCGTTGTGCGCACCCCGGCGTTGAGCGCGAGAGCGCCGACCATCTGGCGCACGCCGGCGCTCGTGAGGGCTTCGCGCTGACCGGTGCGGCGATCACGCCGCAGGCCCACGAAGACTGGCTCGTCGTCGCCACCACGGGCCAGTGCGCGCAGCCGCGCGAACACCTCCGGCGTGATCGGGACGTCGCGTTTCTCTGTCGTATCGCTGACGCGAACGTAATGCCGGCTGCCCTTGCGGCGAAGGTCGCCCTTCGTGATTTTCACCAACTCACTCGCGCGCATCCCCGAGTCCGCGAGCAAGCGGACGATCACACGATCGCGCTCGGTGTCGGCAACGCGCTCCAGGAGTGCAATCTGTTCGCGCTCCAGGGTCACCCCCTTGCGCCCCGGTGGCTGATGCAGCTTGACCTTTGCGCGGGTGATGCCGTGGAGCCTGCAATACCAGCTGACAAATTGATTGGCGGCCTTCTGGTACGTCCAAACCGTGTTCTCCGCCAGTGGCGAACCATCCCGCGTCGTCCGGTCCCGGACGGCCACGGCGAAGCGCACGAGGGCGAGCTCGTTGAGCTGAGCCACCGTTGTGATGCCCTCGCGCTGACACCAGGGCAGCAGGACCGTGCTCAGCGAGTACCCGTAGCTGTGCGTGATCGTGGACAGCTTCACGCCTCGCGACAGGCAGTCGATGAGGTAGTCGTCGATCTCAGCCGCGAGGTCGCCGCGCGGAGCGTTCACATCGGCGATTGTCTCCCCCTCGGGTGACTCCGGCGGCAACCGCCTCGGTCGTCACCGGGTCGTCACGAGGGGCCCGGCGCCCGGGGGCATGATGCAGCGGTGATCAGGCTACGACCCTGCGCACCCCGTCTCCGAGGCGGCATCGGGGTAGCGGCCGTACTCCTCGTCCTGACGGGCTGCAGCGGCCCCGCCGCCCAGTCCGTCCCGACGCCCGCCGGCGGTGGGGTACTCGGCGCCCGCCCCCATCTCCCGGGTCCGGCGACCGCAGCGCCGTCGAATGCCGCAGCGACAGCGGCAGCGCGGCTGACGCTCACGCCATCGCACCGCCTGCCCTCCCCATCACACGCGACAACCCCGCAGGCGACATCACTCACGAAGATCGGCGGCTGCCAGGTCTTCCCGCCCAACAACCCCTGGAACGAGAACGTCTCGAAGCTCCCGGTCAATCCCAACTCGGCCGCGTACATCGCGAGCATCGATTCGACAAGGCAGTTCCTCCATCCGGACTTTGGCTCGAATCCGACGTACGGCATTCCATACACGGTCGTGCCCAAGTCGCAGCCCTTTGCCCCGATCACGTTCACGGCATACGGCGACGAAAGCAATCCCGGACCGTATCCCGTTCCGCTGAACGCGCCGGTGGAGTCAGGCAGCGATCGCCACGTGCTCGTCGTCGACAGCGGCAACTGTCACCTCTACGAGATGTACGACGCGCAGCAGTCCGGTGCGGGATGGGAGTGCGCGTCCGGTGCAGTCTTCAACCTCAACAGCAACGCATTGCGGCCAGAGGGCTGGACGTCCGCGGACGCCGCGGGTCTGCCGATCCTCCCCGGTCTCGCCCTGTACAGCGAGGTCGCCGCAGGCGCCATCGACCATGCGTTGCGGTTCACCGTCCAGGACTCGCAGAACGGATGGATCAGCCCCGCGACGCACCAGGCAGGTTCGGCCAATCCGGCGTTGCCGCCCATGGGACTTCGCCTCCGCCTCAAGGCGTCCTTCAGCCTCGCGGGATACCACGGCGAGGCGCTCATCATCCTCACCGCGCTGAAGACCTACGGGATGATCGTCGCCGATAACGGCAGCAGCTGGTACATCAGCGGCGACACCGACTCACGCTGGAACGACAACGACCTCAACCAGCTCAAGACCGTTCCCGGCAACGCCTTCGAAGCCGTCGAGACGGGACCGATCCAGCACTGACCGCCGGTCAGCGCGACGCGGCCGTCAGCTCCACCACTGGGTATCGGCCGGCCGCGTAGTCGGCGCGGATGACCTTCTTGTCGAGCTTGCCGACGCTGGTCTTCGGGAGTTCCTCGACGAAGGCCCAGCGTTCCGGAAGCCACCAGCGCGCAACTTTCGGCGCGAGAAACTCGCGCAGTTCCTCAGGGGTCGCCGACTTGCCTTGCTTGAAGACGACCGTCGCAAGCGGGCGCTCCGCCCAGCGGTCGTCGGGGACACCGACCACCGCAGCGTCCGCCACCGCCGGGTGGCCGACGAGCAACGTCTCCAGCTCCACTGAGGAGATCCATTCGCCGCCGGACTTGATCACGTCCTTTGAGCGGTCCGTGATCTGCACGAAACCGCGCTCATCGATGTTCCCGACATCACCGGTGCGCAGCCACCCGTCGTGGAACTTCTCCGGCGCCTCGCTGTTGTAGTAGGACCCGGTGATCCACGGTCCGCGAACTTCGATCTCGCCAACCGATTCGCCGTCATGCGGCAGGACTGCACCGTTGTCATCGACGATGCGCAATTCGACGCCCGGCACCGCCTTGCCCGTCTTCGCGCGGTAGCGCATCTCATCCTCGGGCGCCGTCCCCTTGGGAGGAAAGGCGATCGACGCGATGGGGCTCGTCTCGGTCATCCCCCACGCCTGCCATAACTCGATGCCGAGCACGTCCTTGTACGCGGCGATGAGCGTTGCCGGCACTGCGGAGCCACCGCACACCGCGGTCTTGATGCTCGACACATCGCCGCCGTTGGCCTGCACGTGATTGAGCAACGCGGTGAGGATCGTCGGCACACCACCGGTGAACGTGGGCCGCTCCTGCGCGATGAAATCGCACAGGCCCTGCGGCTGCAGGAAGCGACCCGGCAGCAGCAGATCGCTGCCCACGAGCCATCCGGCATACGGCGTTCCCCAGGCGTTGACGTGGAACATCGGCACGATGATGAGCAGGCGCCCGTGGTCGTCGAGGCGGAACGTCGCCCACACTGCAAACGAGTGCAGATACACCGATCGATGGCTGTATGCAACGCCTTTCGGGTCACCCGTCGTACCTGTCGTGTAGCACATCGATGCTGCACTGCGTTCGTCGATGGCAGGCCAGTCGTACGCCGGGGACTCCGCCGCAAGCAGGGTCTCGTACGCGAGGGTGTCGCCAAGTCCCGACACCTCCCCCGACCCGACGACGATCACGTTCTCGACGCTCGGGCACTGCCCGATCACCGCCGCCAGCAGCGGCGCGAGCGAGTCGTCGACGATGACGACGCGGTCCTGCGCGTGGTTGATGATCTGCGCGAGCTGCAACGGTGGGAGGCGGAGGTTGAGCGTGTGCAGCACGGCTCCCATGCAGGGAATCGCGAAGTACGCCTCGATGTGCTCCTGGTGGTTCCAGCCGAGCGTGGCGACGCGGTCGCCATCCCTGATCCCGAGCCTGCGCAGGGCGCCCGCGAGGCGGTTCACCCGCTCGGCAACCTTGGCGTAGCTCGTGTGCCGGGCACGTTCGCCCTCGAAGGTGATGATCTCGCTGTCGGGGTACAGCGAGGCGCCGTGGCGGAAGAGCTCGGTGATGCTGAGCTGCGAGTCCTGCATGGTCGAGTTCATCGGTTCCACTCTCCTCTTCGCGTTCTTGGCGCTGACCGGTCGTCAATCCCTCGACTCCCAGGTCGTCGAGATCGTACCGGGCATCCGGTGTCTTGTGCAGCATCCGCGTCACGAGGTCGAATCGCTACCCTCGATGGTATGACCGTGACCCCGACCGGATCGATGACCGGCGTCGAGCTCATGCTCGCCGCCGCGCGCCGCGAGCGCGGCGACCGCACCCCGATCTGGTTCATGCGACAGGCCGGACGGTGCCTCGCCGGCTACCGCGCGCTGCGTGAGACCTACGACATCCTCACGATCACGCGCACCCCCGAGCTCTGCGCGCAGGTGACCCTCATGCCCGTCACCGAGTTCGGCGTCGACGCCGCTGTCATGTACGCCGACATCATGTTGCCGCTGACCGGAATGGGCGTTCCCTTCTCGATCGATCCCGGCATCGGCCCGATCATCCATGCGCCGGTGCGCTCCGCCGCTGACGTCGACGCGCTCCGCATCGTCGATCCCCGTGAGTCGACACCCGATCTCTACGAGGCGATTCGCCTGGTGCGCAAGGAACTTGACGGCACGACAGCCGTGGTCGGCTTCGCCGGCGGGCCCTTCACCGTCGCCTCGTACATGATCGAGGGCAAGCCCACCAAGGAATTCTCGAAGACCAAGGCGATGCTCCACGGCGAGCCGGCGCTATGGCACCGGCTGATGTCGACGCTCACCGAGGTCACGATCGCCTACCTCAAGGCGCAGGTCGAGGCGGGCGCCCAGATGATCCAGCTCTTCGACTCCTGGGCCGGGGCACTCTCCGTGGCCGCCTACGAGGCGTCGGTCCTCCCGTACAGCCGGCGCATCCTCGAGGCTATCGCGGAGACGGGCGTCCCGACGATCCACTTCGGGACCACCACCTCGCATCTGCTCGAGTCGATGGCGAGCGCCGGGTCGGACGTGATCAGCGTCGACTGGCGTCTGCCGCTCGATGTCGCGTGGAGCCGGATCGGTGATCGCGCCATCCAGGGCAACCTGGATCCCGGCGTGATGCTCGCCCCCTTCGACGTCATCGCGAGGGAAGCGCGGGTGATCCTCGCCCAGGCGGGGGGCCGTCCCGGGCACATCTTCAATCTCGGCCATGGGGTCCTCCCGGAGACGTCGAGCGACGATCTGAAGCGTCTCGCCGAACTCGTTCATCAGGAGACGGTCCGAGCCTGACCCCGCACCGGGCGCGTGAGGCCGCGCTATACCCTTGGCGGATGGCCCGGCTCGGCATCGTGCTCGCAACCTTCGGCTCCGCGGTGACGTCCGACGACGTCCCCGCGTACATGGCCTCCGTGCGTGGCGGGCGCGAGGCATCCCCCGACCTCATCGCGGAGTTCCGTCGCCGCTACGACCTCATCGGACGGTCGCCGCTCATCGACATCACGCGCGAGCAGGCACGCGCCCTCCAGACACTCCTCGATGCCGGCAGGGGCAGCGGCAGGGCGATCGTGGCGCCCGGCATGCTCCATTCCGAGCCGTCCCTTGCGAGTGCGCTGGACGCCGTGCACGCCGGCGGCGCGCACACCATCGTCGTCGTGGTGCTGGCGCCGCAGTACTCGCCGATCATCCTTGCCGGCTACGAGCGCGCCGTCGCGGCATGGTCAGCGGCACATCCCGGCGTGGAGGTGCGCATCGCCGGGGCCTGGCACCTCATCCCCGAATGGATCGCGGCACTCGCGGAACGTGTCACCGAGGCGCTCGCGCAGCTCGACCCCGCCGTGCGCGACACCATCCCGATCATCTTCACCGCGCACAGCCTCCCCCGCCCCGTCGTCGATCGCGATCCCGGCTACATCACGCAGTTGCACGACACCGCGACATCCGTGGCGTGCGCGCTCGACCTCGACGCCTCGCGATGGAGCTTCGCGTACCAGAGCGCCGGCCACACGCCGGAGGAATGGCTCACGCCGGACGTGAAGGACCTGTTCCCAGGATTCCGCGACGCGGGCGTCACCGAGGTGCTCATCGTCCCGCTGCAGTTCCTCGCGGACCACCTCGAGATCCTCTACGACATCGACATCGCGGCGCAGGAGGAGGCGGTCGAAGCGGGAATCACCATGCACCGCATCGCGTTGCCGAACACGCAGCCGGCGTTCATCCGTGCGCTCGCGGCGGTCGTCGAGCGCGAACGTGTGGGAGTCGCGTCCACAGCGGCCTCCTGACGCGTCGATGGACGTCGACGAGCGCACACGCGCGAACGTGTGGGAGTCGCGCCGGGATTCGAGCCGGTGCGCGATGTCTTCACCGCGGTGCTCGGCGAGCAACGCGGCACCGGTGCGCGGTCGCGTCAGGCGGGGCGGGTGACCCCGATGGGATTCGGGTAGCGAATACCCTCGGGATGCTCGAGGCGGGTCGCGAGGTCGTGCAGCAGCCCGAACAGCCGCTCGCGCCGCGCTTCGCTGAACGCCTCCCAAACGCCGCCGGCGAGACGGTCGGTCGCCTCCTCGACGGCTCCTCTCACCGCTGTGCCCTCGGCGGTGAGACCGTGCTCGGCATTGACAAGACCCCGCTCACGAAGCCGATCCCACGCGGCACCGATCTCCTCCTCGGTCCAACCCCGCACCTTCTGGATGGTCGCGGCATCCATCCCCTTGCCCGATGCGGATGCGAGCACCAACGCATCGAGCCCGTCGAGGCCGTGCACGGTCAGCGCAGCGACGTGGCCGTCGAAGCGATGCTCGCGCAACAGCGAGCAGGCGTGCCAGAGCGCGAGATGCGGGACCTCCGGAACCGGCAGCCCGGCGTGGCCCGCGTAGAGCGGGCGTCCGTCGGCGTGGAGGGCACCGGCGACCTCGAGGGTCAGGGTCGCCGCCTCGGTGACCTCATCGGAATCGACCTCCGGACCCCAGAGGCGCCGCAGGGCGAAGTCGGCGACCTCGAGACGGGCTTCGAGCACGCGATCCGGGGTCGAGAACGTCCACGCGTCCGGGATGGCCCGGAGCACCATCGACGGGCGGAAGTTGTGGAAGACGGCGGTCACCACCTCGCCGCCCACCGCCCCCATCGGCGCCGAGCGGGACGCGAAATAGCCCATCCAGCCCCCGCGCAGACCCGCGGCCTTGTATGCGTCCGTCGCTTCCGGCGCGAAGTACACGATGGCGTGGATCGGCTCGAAGAGCGTCCAGGCGCGGCGCGGAAGGGAGGTCGGCACGGCGACATCGTAGTGCAGTGCCCCGCCGCACCCTCGCGGGCGTGACGTCAGTCCGTCCTGAGCTTGGACGGCCGGAGCGTGCCGTGGAAGATGCCGGAGTGCGTGAACGTTGGTGACGTGCCCGGGCTGAAGGTGTTGCTCGTCAGCTCGGACGACGGCATGAACTGGAGGAACCGCGGGTCCGCGCGTGAGACGTCGACGATCGACTTCTCGAGGACGCACGAGTTGTACTGCCGCGCCGTGTCCTCGAGCGTGTTCGCGTTCAGGACGACCTCCTGCTCCCACGTGCGTGTGAAACGGCGGAGCCCGGCGATGCGGCTGTGCTCGGGCGTGAGACATTCGGCGGCGATGACGTTCTCGCTGCTCGCCCAGATACCGGTCTCCGTGTTGATCACGAGCGTCTGGTTCCCCAGCGTGTGTCCCGGAGTCGACAGCAGCGCGACGCCGGGGCCGAGCAGCACGTCGCCGTCGATCGCCGTGATCGCGTCCTGACGCAACGCCGCGTACGCAAGCGGCTGATACCAGGGCACCTGCAACGGATGCAGCGCGCTCAGGGAGTCGAGCTCGTCGCGCTGCACGATGAGCTTCGCATTCGGGAGCAGCGGTTCGAGTGGTGCACCGGGCGAAAGATCGGACGCTGGTTCGGTCGTGCCGATCCAGCGGCGCACGTCCTGCGTGTGCAGATGGTCGAACGTGATCCAGTCGACCTCCTTGGCCTCGCTACCGACGCTGCGCAGATGCGTGAGCACGTCGCCGAGCGGACGCGAGAATGCGCGCTCGAAGAGATTCGGAGTCGACTCGCTGAGCCGCGCGAAATACGGGGTGCGTCGCGCAAGCTCCACGTCGGTCGGCTCGAAGAGCAACGTCCGTGGGCGTCCGTCCGCGTCGTGCCAGCGAACGATGATGAGCCGGTGCGTCAGCGAGAGATACGGCGCCGGCGTGATGGCGGCACGGAAGAGACCGAAGCGGGTCGGATACGGCAGCGACACGAGGTCGAATGTGCCAACCCAGTCCGGCATGCCGGTGGTCGTGAACCAGTCGCGAAACCCCGGCGCGGCCTGGCGGATCAGCTCGAGCTGACGGCCCTTCTGGCGCTCGCCGCCCGCCGCCACGAAGTGCGAGATCGCCTGGATCTCCGCGTTCGGCGATTGGGCGTTTGCAGTCATTGGGGGATGCCCGGCAGTCTACGCGGTGTCCAACGCCTCGGTCGATATACTCGGACGACGTGATCTCGCGAGTATCACCGTGAGGCGATGGGGGCGGTTCGTCTACCGCCGTCGCAAAGCGGTGCTGGCAGTCTCTCTGCTCTGTTTCGCGCTGTCGATCGTTGCGCTGCTCACCGGTGGACAGCCAATCAACGCGGGCGACTACAACGTTGAGTCTGTGCAGGCTGCGAACCTCGAGTCCAAGCAGTTGCCATCGACCACCGGATCGTCGTTCACGCTCATTCTCACCAGCGCACAGCTCACATATGGCGAACCGCAGTTCGAGTCGGCGGTGAACAGCGCGATCGCGCCACTCCAGAGCGACTCGCGTGTGAGCGCGCTGACCACGCCGTTCACCGCCTCGCCAACGGTGGCGGCGCTGCTGGTGTCGACCGACAAGCACAGTGTGCTCGTACAGGTTGGACTGCACATCGATTTCGCGGAGGCGCGTGCCCAGTACGGCGAGGTCCGTGGCGAGGTGCACTCGAACGCGCTGCACATCACCGCGACCGGTGACGTGCCGCTCGCGTACGACTTCGACACATACCTGGCGAGCGACCTCCGTCGCTCCGAGGTCGTGTCGCTGCCGCTCGCACTCATCCTGCTCGTGATCGTCTTCACCACCGGCATCGCAGCACTGTTGTGTCTCGGCGTCGGCGTCTTCGCCGTCCTCGGTGGTGTCGGAGCAGCGCTCGCGATGGCGCACCTGTTCGACGTCTCGACATACGCGGTGAACGTGGTCACGCTTGTGGGCCTCGGCATCGCCATCGACTACTCGCTCTTCATCGTGACGCGCTTCCGAGAAGAGCTCGGCAACGGGTCCAGCGTCGAGGACGCGCTGGCGACAACGATGGCGACAGCCGGCCGCGCGATCATGTTCAGCGGGCTCACGGTCGCCATCGGCCTCTCGGGACTGCTGTTCTACACAGGAACCGCGCTCGTCTCCATGGGGGTCGCTGGGGCCGTCGTCGTCGCGATCTCGGTGCTGTACGGGATGACGCTGCTCCCGGCGCTGCTTGCGCTCCTCGGACACCGCATCAACAGCCTGCGCATCCCGATCCTGCAGCCGAAGCCGTTCGGTGAGGGGGCGTGGCACCGGCTCGCCACCTGGGTCATGCGCCGGCCGTGGCTGGTCCTCATCCCGACGGTTGCGATCCTGCTCGTCGCCGGCTCGCCGTTCCTCAATCTGCAGCTGGCGAACAGCGACGTGAATCAGCTGCCGACCAGCGCCGAGGCACGTCAGGGAGCGGACCTGCTCCAGCGCCAGTTCCCGCAGGTCGGCACGAACACGATTGCCGTGGTCATCGATTTCAAGCACGGCGCGCCCACCAGTCCCGCCAACGTCGCGACCGCATATGCGCTGAGCCAGCGACTGTCAACGCTGCACGGGGTCACGTCCATCCGCAGCTATGTCACGGTCGATCCGAAGCTCACGCTTGCCGCGTATCAGTCGATGTACGCGCAACCGAAGACGACGCTCCCGGAGACGGTGCAAGCGCTGCTGACCACCCTGACGGGGTCGAGCATCGCCGTGCTGGATGTCGCCAATCCGTACTTCGTGACGAGCGACCAGGCGCACACGCTCGTCCGCCAGATCCGTGCTGACGACACCGTCTCGGGTGCGACCGTGAAGGTCACGGGTGACACGGCTTTCGATATCGACCTCGTCAACTACATGATCGATCACACGCCGCTCGCAATCGGCTTTGTGCTCGTCACGACGCTCATCGTGCTCACCGTCCTGCTGCGTTCGGTCGTCCTGCCGTTCAAGGCGGTGCTGATGAACGCGCTCTCGTTGAGCGCGGCATTCGGTGCGCTCGTGTGGATCTTCGATCAGGGGCACCTGTCGAACATCCTCGGCTTCACCGCGGGACCGCTCGACCCGACGATTCCTGTGCTGCTCTTCTGTGTGGTCTTCGGCCTGTCGATGGACTACGAGGTGTTCCTCCTCACGCGCATGCAGGAGGCGTGGTATCAGACCGGCGAGAACCGCAGAGCGGTGGCCGACGGGCTCGAGCGAAGCGGTCGCCTCGTCACCGGCGCCGCGGCGATCATGGCGTGCGTGTTCCTCGCATTCGCACTCGCGAGCGTCGTGACCATCAAGGCGATCGGCGTGGGGATGGCCGTGGCGGTCATCGTCGACGCGACGCTCGTTCGTGCACTCGTCGTCCCGGCAGTCATGCGCCTGCTGGGCACGGCGAACTGGTGGGCGCCGGCCTGGTTACGCCGGCGCAACCCTGAGCCGCAGGAGATCGCCCCCGCCGCCTGATGACAACAACGACGACAGGGACCACGCCGGCGCCACGCCCGATGTTGCGTGGCTTGAGCCACCTGGTGTCCATCCCTTTTGCGATTGCGGGCGCCATCGTGCTGGTCGTCATCAGCGGTGGCGACGTCGCACGGCACATCTCGCTTGCGGTGTACGGCGTGTGTCTCGTGCTCCTGTTCGCCGTGAGCGCCGCGTACCACCGCGGGCCATGGTCGGTGAGGGGGCGGATGCTGTGGGGACGCCTCGACCACGCGACGATCTTTCTCGCGATCGCAGGCACGTACACGCCGGTGATCGTCAACGTCCTGCGCGGCTGGCAGGCGATCGTGCTGCTGACGGTCATCTGGGTGCTGGCCGGGGCAGGTGTCATCGTCTCCACAACAGGCATTCCCCTGCCGCGTGGCGTGGTGGTGGGGCTGTACATCGCGGTGGGCTGGACGCTGGTGTTCTTCTTTCCGGCGCTGGCCGATCGGATCCACGGGAGCGGGCTCATCGTTCTTGCCGTCGGTGGTGGGCTGTACTCGCTCGGCGCGGTCGTGTACGCGTTGCGATGGCCGAAGTTATGGCCGCGCGTGTTCGGGTTCCACGAGGTGTTCCACATCCTGGTCATTGCGGCGAGTGCCGTGTATTACGTCTTCATCCTGGTGACGATCGCGCTGCAGGGCTGACGGACCCTACGAAGCGGACGCAGTCGGAAGGGGCACCGGCGTAGTGATGCTCGGATCCTGAGTCCGTGGAGGCGGTATCCGGGTCGGCGCCGGCGTAGCCGCGGTGACCACGTTCCGCCAGTGCAGGCCATTCCAGACCCACGTGTCGAGGTTCTGGGTGCCGCCGAACTGCGTGACTCCGCCAAACAGCACGACATGCCCCGACGCATCGATGCTCAGCATGCTGTTGGTGGTCATCAACGGCGGTCCATTGCGACTCGATTGAGGCACCTCGGACCATCGACTGCCGTTCCATGACCAGAGCGATTCGTCGAGCTCCGCCGACACCATCGCTGCTCCGGCAACCGGGTTCAGTCCGGCCGGATAGCTCATGGGCCCATCCCCGAGGTTGGCGCCGTCAGGCTCGGTCCCAGCACTGATCTGCCCCCACGTCGATCCGTTCCATCGCCAGGTGCTCGATGTCGGCAACGCGCGCCCCGCAGCGCTCCCCGGTTGACAGTCCGTCCCGACGAACCCGACAGGCACGACCGCCTGTCTGCGTCCAAGGACGGCGACGACATGACCCGTTTGAGGTTCATCGATCACAGCCGAAACCATTGCGGGCAACGGCGTCGCAGGATGTTCAAGGTGCCAATCGGTGCCGTCGAACGTCCACGTTTGTGTCGAGCACGCCTCGAAATGGATGCCTCCCTGGGTGGTGACCAGGACAACGCGTCGCGTTACCTCGTCGTAGGCAAGGGGTCCGCCGAGAAACGCGTTGGTGGCGAACTTGCCTGTCGGGATGTGAGCAGTGGTGCGCCGCTCCCAGCCGGAGCCTGTCCAGAGCCATGTCGCATTCAGGTCCGGCTGCACCTCCGGACCGGTCGCGTTGGATCCGCCTCCCACCATGACCAGCGCGTGTAGCGTCGGGTCGAAGACCATCGAGTCGAAGCTGCGCGTAACGGGTGCCACCGAAAGACGGGGGCGCAGCCAGTACGAGCCGTTCCAGATCCAGGTATCGCCACGAGTCCCAGTCACGCCGAGGCCACCAAACATCACGACCTGTCTGGTTTCTGGATCGAATCCGATCGCTGCACAGCATCGAGCGGGTGGCGTGCCCACCGAGCTCGCAAGCACCGCAGGAGCTCTGCCCGCGTTGTCAACAACCGCGGGCGAGTGACCGGAAGCCACCGTCACCGAGCCCGCGCACCCCGCGACCGCGATAAGCGCGACCACAGCGATCACGTTCCGTGGCCCTCGGAGTGTTCCGACCCACCCGCGCGAGCGTCGGGTGAGGATCCGTATCACACCACGAGGCCACCCCTCGTCCAATGGACCGGACATGGAGGCTAGTGTCCCTCAGCGTGGAGTCCGGTGCATCACGATTTCGACTCGCCTGGTGCCCCACCGCGGCCCACTAGGAGCAGAGAACCGCCCAATCGCCGACTCTCGCTGTCGTTTGTCAATTGTCGACAATGACGCGACAAGGTGGGCCGAGAACGAGTTGCACGGCTTCGTGAGCAGAGCGTCATTCCGAGAGCGTCCACTTCGTGCCGTCCCATGCCCAGACGTAGAGAGGCTGTGGGTTATTTGGAACGGGTGCGACGAGCCAGCCGATCATCAGCAGCTGGCCTCGATCAGCGTCGTCCACCTCTCCCGCAACCGTCACTGACGTCCCCGCTGCAGTCGTGATCGCCTCCTGGAGCTGGTACCACTCGGTGCTCGCCCATTCCCAGCAGGTCGCCTGCACGGCGACTGCTGTCGACGATGTTGCGGGGCCGCACGCCACGAGGCCGTCGACTTGCACGGCCTCAGCAAGACCGATGAGCTGTGGCCCGTCGGCCACCAGCGTGTGCCAGGTCGACCCGTTCCAACCGAACGTCGCGCTGCGGTCGCCGTTCGCGGTTGCCGGGGTCACCAGCAAAACGGTCTTTGTCGCAGGGTCATATGCGACGGTGCCGTCAACCACGGCGGCGTTGACGTTGCCGTGCGTGTCGCGCACCCAGTGGGTCCCGCCCCACGTCCACGTTTCACCATCGGTCACGGTCCCGGCCGACGTCACGAGGATCATCTGGTCTCGGGCGGCGTCCCACACCATCTGACCGCCCTCGCCGACGAACGGCCCAACCGGTCCTCCGCTGTCGAGCCGCCGCCACGTGGTGCCGTTCCACGCCCATGTGTCATTGAACTGCGGACCTTCGCCGAGGCCCTGGCCGCCAAAGAGCATGACCAGGCGTGTCGCCGGGTCGTA
>Ga0307372_10009320_pt1 | contig 13570 bp, 19 predicted proteins | sample OX1MG_FD_202533 | JGI IMG/M metagenome (GOLD analysis project Ga0307372, IMG submission 202533) | Soil microbial communities from Risofladan, Vaasa, Finland - OX-1 | ecosystem: Environmental > Terrestrial > Soil > Coastal area > Acid sulfate soil | place: Finland: Risofladan, Vaasa | collected...
GTTTCGAAGACGCCATGGCGGTCATGGCATTGCCCGAGAAGTATCGTCAACGATTGCGCACCACCAACATGCCAGAACGACTCAACGAGGAGATCCGGCGCCAGGAACGCGTGATCCGCATCTTCCCAACGACGCATCCGCATTGCGTCTGATCGGAGCGCTGCTGGCTGAGCAAAACGAAGTCTGGCAGGAACGACGCTACTTCGACATGGACGCCTTCAACGAGTGGGCCGCACAGCACCCCATCTCTACAACCGACGACCACGTCGTCATCTTGAAACACTGACAACACTACAGAACGTCATCCAACTGATCCGAAGAAATTACAGCACTTTGCGGACTTGACTCGAGATTCCGAGGCGATTCACATTGTCGAACAGCTGTGCGATGCGCCGCCGATCGGGGATTGACTATCCCCGGTCGGCGGATACAAGAGCGCTTCAGCGACTGGTCATCGAGTCTGCGCCATCAGGTATTGGACTTCGAGCCGAAGAACAGGAAGAAGTTGGATGGCACCTGGACGGCAGTTCCCGCCTTCTCGGCCGCCTGCATGGCTGTCACGGAAGTAATTCCGCTAGTGCCACCCTCGTTCGGCCAATCGGCCGCATTGGTCACCAACACCGGCTCGACTTCCCACCATATCGCCGGGGTGTTGGCGAGATTTTGCCCGATCACATGACTGTGATTCGGTGAGGGGACGAAAATGTTCCCCGTTGCCGGCGACGTAATTTTCCCAAGCGCAGCCAAGGCCTTGCTGAGGTCAATCGTCGCAGTGTGCATGGTACACGTCCCCGCCACCTCACCAGGAGTCGGACACTGAGTGTAGACGGTCGGCTTCTCTTGGTAGGCTTCGGGGATAGATCCGAACAAGGTGATCAAGGTGTTGCCCAAGGCGGTGCCACAGAGCGTGCCCGGTCGAAACAATGTGGATGTGGGCGGAGTGGATGAGGTAGACGCGGGCGCGCAGGTGATTGCGTCGCTCGCAGTCATGTCGGGGGTTGGACTCGGAAACATGGGAACCAGAACGTACAGGATCGCCGTACTGTCGATTTTAGTTCCCGTTGGATCTACCGGTGCCGATGTGTTTATGGAGATTCCCGATGGGTCTATGGTTGGCTGGATCGCCGCTTGACAGACCGGCGTCTGCATTTCAGCCGGGTCCGATTGCGCCAGCACGCTGTTGAAATCAAGGTCATCCAACGGCTGGTCGACACAGTCGAAACTTTGCGTGTACGTAAACGTATCGAGGCCTCCACTCGAATACCCCAGAGTCTGATTGGCCCCAAGCGTCGCGCTGGTGGGAGCTACCTGGCCATTTGCGCTGCCACAACCGACCATACCGAGTGTAACGAGCGTAGCGGCCGCTGCGCCCAATAAAGTTGTTTTGGTCACACACTGCTTGATTTTCATTCGCTTCTCCTCAACGTGCATCATCGAAATTGAACGATCCGAACCGGCAGCGCGCCGATTGATCACGCGCCGTTCGGAGCACAACCGGCTCCGCAGTTGTACAAGGGGCTATACGTAAACAGTCGCGAAAAAGATGCAGTCCCATGCCAGCCCCTCAGCGGATCGGCGCGATCCATCCGGCCATGGGCCTCTTCAAGCACGATGGCCGTGGTTCGACAAACCGACATTTGGAAACCGCCTGATGCGTCGTGCACCACCGGCAGCCGGTGCACGACGCAGGCGACTCGCCCGCCGTCACCGCCGTCACCGGCCCTGTAGGGAACCTCGAATAACTATTGGCGGGTAGCTCAATCGGTAGAGCAACGGTCTCTGAAACCGCAGGGCCGGAGCATGCTCCGGCGGTTCGGGGCCAACACCGTCATCCAGATCATCACGGCACGAGGGCAGGGCGGTCATGCGCCTGGCTGCAAACCAGAGGGAATGCGGTTCGACTCCGCAGAGTGTTGCCATCAAGTCGGTGTAGCTCAACGGGCAGAGTGGCGGTCTCCAAAACCGCTGACCGGGGTTCGAGTCCTCGCACTGATGCCATATCTCAACGCCGCTGTAGCGCAGACGGTAGAGCGTTGCGCCGAAAACGCGAGCGTCGCCTGTTCGATTCAGGCCGGTAGCACCAATCATCAATCGCGGGGGTATAGCGCAGCCGGGTAGCACGTCTGCTTTGGAAGCAGAAGGTCCTCAGTTCGATCCTGAGTGCCCCGACCAACCCATCACAATGCATAGCCCAGTTTGGCAGAGCACGAAGTTCGGGACTTCGAGGCCGGACGTTCAAGTCGTCCTGTACCAATCCAAAAACCGCCTCCCGCCGGGCAAAAGGCGGGGGCGGACGAGGGATGGTCGTGTTTCAACCTGCTCAGTGCAGCGAAGCCAGCTGAACGTTCTTGTGGCCGAGTGCCTGGGCCACGTCGTACATGGCCTGATTCAGGATCTTGTGTGTAACCAGGTTGTCTTGCGCCCCAAACTTCGTGGCAACGTCGATCATCACCTGATTGTGCAGCTTGTGCGACAGGGCGTGATCGAACAGGTATCCGCTCCAGAAGACGCCGTCCGGTGCAGTGCCGGCGCCAACCAAGGTGGTGGCCAGTTTTGCACCTTTGAGATCAGCCGGCGCAGCAGGCAGCTTCACGCCCGCCTCGGTAGCGCGCTTGAGCCCGTCCTTGACGTCAAAGGTCATACCGTTGATGAACATGTCGACCTCCGCTTTGCCGTACTGCGTGGTGAGTTTGGCAACTTCTGCATTGACCGTCTTCTCGCCGAGCATGGACACCAGCGCTGTCGGGAAACTGAAGTTTTCGGCTCCGCCACCGGCTTTCACCAAAGCCGCGGTGGCTGCCAACGCAGGCGCACCCATGTACGCCGGACCGCCGTACCAATTCATCGCCATTCCGGAATGCACCCTGTGTTCAGGTGCAGCCTGGGCGGCCACCGTGCCGACCGCGAAGACTGTCGCGACACTCGCCGCAGCAGCCAACAATATCGAACGTTTCATCATCAGTTTCTCCGATTGTAAAAAATTGCCGGGTGTGAGCGCTTCTTCCGCACACGCCAGACGCAGGTTGAAGCCACCCAGTACTTGCGCGGCTTCAACCTAAGGTACGGGGCTGCAGCCCGGACGGATGCAGTCACCGTTGCGGTATGGGACTGAGCGCCCACTCGTGCAGCGCTTCGTAATTAACGAACCCTATATCAATGATGTTGTCACAGCGTCTATCGCGACGACGAAAAGTATGACGATGAAGCCACCGATGACGTGCGATGCTGCACAACGCCAAATACCGAAACGATGTGGCCAAACGTCGCTTGACTGTCATGACATGCTCCTTAACGTGCACCAGCGCGATTGAACGGTCCTCACAGGTCACGCACAAACTTATCGCACGCCGTTCGAAGCACAATCGATACGCGGCTGTACCAGGGGATATACGGAAATGGTCGTGAAAAGGATACAGCCCCGTTCCAGCGCCTCAGCGGATTGGTGAAATCCATCCGGCTGCGGATGTCTCGAACTACAACAGTTAGGGTTCGGCAACCCGCCATTGGAAACTGCCTGCCGCTCCCTGCATCGTCGGCAGCCTTCGCACCAGTAGGCGACTCGCCCGACGGTGGCGCCTCTGTCACTGGCGTGACTCGAAACCGCTACGCGCAGAGATGTGGAAGCGGGTGCAACGGGAACAGGAGCTCGGCTCGTACGGCGTCTCCAGTACGCGGCGGTGGCCACGGCGCGTCTTCGTGTGACGCGTGGATATACGCCGGCAGCACCTGATCGTGCTCGGCGCGTCGGCATCGAGAGCCGGGTGATCGCCAAACGCAGGTCCCGCCTCCGCAGCACCAGCGTCGCGCTCACGGGGCCGCCGCAGGAAGTGCATCAAGTGTTCGTGCGTGGCGTCAGGCCGGTGTCGGGCCGCAACCCAGGCCGCGTCCCAGGTTGCAGCATCGTGACCGGCGTGCCAGCACTTTACGTGGCAGCATCGATTACGCCCGTGGCAATGACCGACCCTGTCGGCTGACCCGTCGGCGAGCCGCCCGGCGGCTCCACGGAGACCGCCAACGCGGCACTCGGCCCCAGTTGGGCAACCAACGCTGGACTCAGTGCGATGATCGTCGGCCCGCTGGCCACGATCATGCCCACGGCGATCGGTTTGTGACCAGCGGGGATCAGCCACAACTCCGGTGCGCGGCCGGCGGGAAGGCCTTGCGGTTTGGTCGGCACCACCACCATCCGTGCATTCCGCAAATCCATCGTCGCTGTCCAGCTGACCCGGCCATCCGACTGCGACAGGCTGGATGCCATGTAGTGGACCGTCGGCAGCGAGCGCGTCACCGGCGTCATACTCGGCAGCACGGCCAGCGCAATGACGCAAGCCAGTGCGACGGCGCTCGCACCGAGCGCAAAACCCCGCCACAACACGAGGTTATTCCACCAGCCTGGACGCATTGGACGCGGTGCCGGAGCGGCTTGTGGCGGCGGTTGTACTGCCTGCATCCCCAGCGTCGTTTGAACGCGCGCCCATACTTGAGCGGACGGCGTGGCCTCGGGGAGGTCTTCGGCCAGCGACGACAGATGCCACTGCCAGCGCGCCACTTCCTCAGCCGCGTGCGGGTCGGAAGCTACCTCTCGTTCCACCGCCGCGCGCGCTTCGGCATCCAACACGCCGAGCACGTACTCGCCGTAGCGCAGGTCTTCGGACTCGTGGTCGACAGAAATGTTCACAATCTTGGTTCGCTTTGCTCGAGACAGTTCCGCAGCCGTACCAGGCTGCGGCGGATCCAACTTTTCATCGTTCCCAGCGGTACGCAGAGTCGATCCGCCAACTCTTTATACGTGGCACCACTGAAGAAAGCTTCGCGCACCACTTGGCGCTGTTGACCCGCCAACGTTTCGAGGCAGCGTTCCAGGTGTTGTCGTTGCTCATTGGCCTCGGTGATGGCGTCCGGCAGCGGATCGGGGTCGACAATGCGTTCCGCCGTGGCATCATCCAGCGCCTCTTCGCTGCGCTGTCGCAGGTAGTCGATGCACCGGTTGCGGGCCAGCGTGATAAGCCAAGTCATCGCCGTGGCACGCGTCGGGTCGAAGCTGCCGGCGCGGCGCCACACGTTCGTGTATACGTCCTGCAACGCGTCCTCGGCCGCCGTGCGCTCACGCAGCATGTGTAGGCACACGCCAAACAATTTGCCGGAGGTGCGCCGGTACAAGGTGGCAAATGCGCCCTGACCCCCGTCCGCACAGATACGCAACAGTTCCGCGAGTTCGGCAGATGACTCCGGGTGCGTGACGGACATGAGGAAAGCATCGCAGAGTCCGGATACGGTCGCAAGACGATCCGCAACAAGGGACGCTTTCCCAGCGACGAAGCGGGAGCCCAACTCATCTGGCCAGCAGTGCAACGCGCGGCGCAGATGAAGTTTTCACAAGGTCGAACGATGCAACGTCTCGGACACTGCTGTTTTACATTTTTCCCAATGCTGGACATTTTCGGTTCCCACAGACCTCCTTCATAGAGGGCCAGCCACTGCCTTCTATAGGGTGTCGGGTCCCGGATGGTTCAGTAGCGCCCAAGAGCTATGCTTTGTTCTTGGCGCGCAAGGCGGTTGGTGCACTCCTTCAATCTCAGGAGCCTGCACGAGGATCAACCTCCACGCTAACGCGACCACGGCGCCCAAGTCGCGTGCGTACATCCAACAATCCACGCGGAGTGATCGAGGGCTTGCTCGCGAGCCAAGCGTCGCAGTTGACACGGTTCGCCGCTGGCGCAAGCGCTCCGATGTAATGGACCGCTCACACACGCCGCACCGTCTGCAAAGCGTGCCGACGCCGATTCAAGAGGCGGTGGTGGTGCCGTTGCGGAAGACCTTGGCTGTTGTCGCTGGACGACTTGCTGGTGACGGTACGCGAGTTCATTAACCCGGCCGTCTCGCGTTCCGGCCTGGACCGCTGTCTGCGTCGTCACAAGGGGTCGAACCTGCGCGATGTGATCCCTGAGACCGAAGGTGAGGCTGCTCCCAAGAAGCGCTTCAAAGACTACGCGCCGGGCTTCTTCCACATGGACATCCAGTAGTTGCCGCAAATGGCCGATGAGACGGCACGCAGGTATCTGGTTGTCGCCATCGATCGGGCCACGCGCGGGGTCTACCTGCATATCTATAACGATCAGAGCGAGGTCAGCAGCACGGACTTCCTCGGCGCCTGCGCGCGGCTTCGCCGATCAAGATCGTAAAGTTGCCAACCGACAACGGCAGCCCATTCACTGATCGCTTCACCCGCAAGAAGAACGAGCCGTCGGGCAAGCATGTCTTCGATCGGGAGTGCGTATTGCTTGGCATTGAGCATCGCCTGATCCCGCCGCGACATCCACAAACCAACGGCATGGTTGAACGCTTCAACGGCCGCATCAGCGACATCCTGGCCACCACACACTTCGACTGTCGTGAACAGGTGGCCACGACCATTGACCGCTATGCCATCCTCTACAATCAGCACATTCCGCAGAAAGCGCTCGCCTATCGGACCCCACTTGAAGCGGCGCGCCAACGGCAGAAAGATAAACCCGAATTATTCGTCAAAACCGTTCGTAAACTTACGAGACCTAACACTTACTCAATCCCAGCAAACCCAGTAGCGTCGTCAGCCCGAAGGCTCCGTCGGCGCCTGCAACGCCGGTTGCGATCACTACGATAAGCAACGGGTTGAGCAGGTCTTTCTTAGCACTCGACGACATTCACGGCCAGTCCGCCACGTGAGGTTTCCTTGTATTTCGAGTGCATGTCAATGCCCGTTTGCCGCATGGTCTCGATCACCATATCCAGCGAAACATGGTGTTTGCCGCTGCCATGCAGGGCCAGGCGCGAGGCATTGATGGCCTTGTTGCCGCCCATGGCGTTGCGTTCAATGCAGGGAATCTGGACCAGGCCGCCCACCGGGTCACAGGTCAGCCCTAGATTGTGCTCCATGCCGATCTCGGCGGCGTTCTCGACCTGCTCGACGCTGCCTCCCAGCACGGCGGTCAGGCCTGCCGCCGCCATCGAGCAGGCCACCCCGACCTCCCCTTGGCAGCCCATCTCGGCGCCCGAGATCGAGGCGTTCTGTTTGTACAAAAAGCCAATCGCCGCCGCCGTGAGGAGGAAGTCCACGACACCGTTCTCGGAGTACTCCGGGATGAAGGTCTGGTAGTAACGCAGCACGGCCGGCAGCAGGCCGGCTGCGCCGTTGGTTGGCGCAGTGACGATGCGGCCGCTGGCCGCATTCTCCTCGTTGACGGCCATCGCGTAGGCATTGACCCAATCCATGGCGAACATGACGTCTTGCTTGTCCGGTGCATTCAGCAGTTCTTTATATAGCGTCGCGGCACGCCGCCGGACTTTCAGCCCACCCGGTAATATCGATTCTCCGACGGTTTGGTGAATGCCACAGCCACGGTCGATCGACTCGTTCATGACTTGGGCGATGCGCAGCACGCCGGTGCGCACCTGTGCGGCAGGCCGCAAGGCCGCCTCGTTGGCCAGCATGAGTTGGGCGATCGTCAGGTCGTTGTCGCGGCAGCAAGCAATCAATTGCGCACTGGTGGAAAAGAGATAAGGTAACGGCGCATGTTCGGGCACGCTCTCATCGGTCTCGATGCTGTCCAGCGCACGGATGAAGCCACCGCCGATCGAGAGGTAGCGCTCATCGAGAAGGCTCTTACCGGTTTCATCACGCGCGACGAAGCGCATGCCGTTCGGGTGTTCGACCATGGATTGGATGTGCCATAAAAACGCGTCCTCAGGCTTGAAGCGAATCGAGTGGGTTCCGCTCAGCAGGAGTTGCCTGCTGGTTACAATTTGTTCGATTTTTTCGCTGAGGCAGGCTGGATCGACGGTGTCGGGTACTTCACCCATCAGACCCAGCATGATGCCCATATCCGTTCGGTGACCGCGGCCAGTCAGGGCCAGGGAGCCGTACAGGTGGACGGATAAATCAGCGACCTGCTCCATCAGTCCGCGGGTATTCAGGTTGCGCACGAAGTTGCCGGCTGCACGCATGGGGCCGACGGTGTGCGAGCTCGACGGGCCGATGCCGATCTTGAAAATGTCGAATACGGATAGAGCCATGGCGTTTAGCTTCCTCACCCTGAACAATTGCTCCTTGGTCATACGGCCTTTTTCCCAGTGAGCGTCTTCGAAGTTATCTAGTGTCCATCCAGTAACGCCAACCAACTGACTCGACAGGAGAATACGTGGGAGTCGGAGGTATAAAACTCCGAGGAATTGTACTCTAATACAAGTCAAGCAGTTGATTTGCAACGAGAACCCAGAAGCCCGAGCATGCGCGCAAAACGCAGGTCGCAGATGAGTATATTCGATCAGTTCGCCGCACACGAGATCGGCCTCGAACTGAAGGGGATGTCTGAGCAACTGGATGCGCATCCTGAGTGGCTCGATTACGTGGCCGATGACTTCGGCTCATCCGCGGCCACCGGCCGTTGTGGACTGACCGCCGAGTCGGCACTGCGCTGCGCGCTGCTCAAGCAATACCGTCAATTGACCTACGAGGAGCTGGCGTTCCATTGGCTGGACTCGGCCTCGTTTCAGGCATTCGCACGCCTCCCCTTGAACTGGATGCCCAAGAAAGCCGCGTTGCAAGCCAATATCGCCGCGATGACCGACACGACCTGGGAAGCCATCAATACGCAGTTGCTGGGTGCTGCGCGTCAGGCGCGAGATCGACGCGCGCACGCGCGGCTCGACCCAGTGCGCGGTGCTGGTCTTGCGCGACGAGGACAAGCTGGCCGCGCGTGCGAGCTTCCGCACGCCGCTGGTGTTTTCGGTGCACGAGGCCAAGGGCCTGGAATATCCGACCATCGTCCTTTACGGTTTCGTGTCCGGACAGCGCCAAGCTTATGCCGAGGTCTGCGCGGGCGTCGATGCGGCCGACCTCGCGGTCGAGTCGCTCGACTACCGGCGCGCGAAGGACAAGCAGGACAGGTCGCTGGAAATTTGGAAGTTCTACGTCAACGCGCTGTACGTCGCGCTCACCCGCGCAGTCGAGCGGGTCTGGATGATCGAGAGCGACACCGCGCACCCGCATACTGGCCCTGCTCGGCATCCGCGACAGCCCGGCCACGCTCGGCGTGCCGGAGAAGGCGTCGAGCCGCGAGGACTGGGAGCGCGAGGCGCACCGACTCGAACTGCAGGGCAAGCAGGAGCAGGCCGAGGCGATTCGGCAGACCGCCCTGCGCACGCGCCCGGTGCCGTGGCCGGTGTGGAACGAGGCGACGATCGCGCCGGCGATCGTGCGCGCGCTCGACCCGAAGGAGGTGTCGAACAAGCTGCGCCAGCAGGTGCTCGACTTCGCGCTGTGGCACCACCAGGAGCGTTATCTGGTGCGCATGGCCCAGGAAGCGCGGTGGAACACCGCAGTCGAGTTGGTCAAGCACGCGCACGAGGGCCGCGTGGAGCGTACGGTCGCTGGCATCGCCGAACGCCAGCTCGCGCCGTGGACGAAGAAAACGTTCAAGGATGTTCTCGCACAGTGCGACCAGTACGGTGTCGACCATCGCAGCGCGTTCGACGCGACGCCGCTGATGATGGCGGCGCGCGCTGGCAACCTTCCCCTGGTTGAGACCTTGCTCGAGCGCGGCGCCGATATCGAGGCGCGCGATCTGTTCGGGCAGACGCCGGTGATGCACGCCCTCGAGCGCGCCGCGCTGCACGCCGACTATGCGCGCAGTTCGTTCGCAGCGGGCCTGCCCGCTGGACCGGCGCTCGGGCTTCAACACGGCCTGGCTGATGCGCCACGTCGAGCATTTTCCGGTCGGCGTGCTGCGCGAAGAGCGGCGCAAGCGCACCTGGTTCAACGCGGTCCTCGCACGCGCCGAAGTCGGAAGCCGCTATGAACCCGCACGCCGGCTATGGATGCGCTGGCGCAACGGCTACTACGTGCCCAATCCGACGATGCGCTTGCGCGTACCCGGCGCCGATGGGCAGGAAGAATGGCAGCCCGTGCACGCGGCGATGGCCCTGCGCCGGGTTCTTGCGGGAAACGGCTATGGCGCTGCCCGGACCGCACTCGAGAGTCTGTTGCCAAAGTCGGAACGCGAGGCTGCGGCCGCGACGGCCGAAAAGACCGCCAGCTGGTTGGCGGCGCGGTGATGATCAAGGTCGCGGCGCGAGCACCGGGATCGAGATGAAGGGAAAGAAGGTGCGCGTCGAAGAGGCTCTGCACGCAACCCGTACGGCCGTCGAGGAAGGCGTGGGCCCGGGCGGCAGCGGGCCCTGATCTGTGCGTTGAATGCGCTGCGCGGAAGGCCGCGCAAGGGTGATCTGAGTTGGCGCGCACATCAGGACTGACGCAACCCGACCCCTATGCGCAGATTGAAACTATGCGCGTAGGGGGCGCTATGGGGAGCTTTGCATGGCGACCCGTTGCAGTCGTTCGGTGTCTGACCATCGCAACGGCCACTTCCGACCCATTGCGGTCGGTGGCGACAGTCCGCTTTCCGGAAGGCCGGTCACCAGCAGATTTGGGCGTCGGCAGTGGAAGGGAGCCCGTCGAATCGGGCTGGAAAGCGTGCATCCAATGTAAGTTGTTGACGATGACCGTGCGATACCTACCCCACCCGCACCGCTTTCCCTGTCCGGGTGTTACATGTCGAAGTTGAGTCCGCACTGGTGAAGCGAATGCGATAGCGCAAACCGCAACGCTCAATCAGAATCGCGTTGCATTACACAATCCGCAGAGATTGGGTGACCAACGGTTTCATTTAGATCACGTGATAGTCACGCATTGCCGGCAACGATGTTGACGCTGAGTGCAATCACGATCACGTTGAAGAAGAACGCAATCACGCTGTGAGCCAGTACAACACGTCGGATTGTGTGTGCGTCGATCTGCACATCGGAGACCTGGAAGGTCATCCCGATCACGAATGCGAAATACACGAAATCCCAGTAATCCGGATCGGTGTTTCCAGGAAATTCCAAGCCGACATGTTTGCCGCCGCGGTCGCCATAGAACTCGTGAGCGTAATGCAACGCAAAAATTGTGTTCATGAACAGCCATGCCAAAACAAGGCTGCACACCGCCAAGGTTATTTGAAGGCCGCCGGCGTGCTTACTCGTATGTAGTTCTGCAGCCAGCGCCACCAGCGCCACGGTTGCTACAGCAGCACCGCTGAGAAGGAACCCCCAGTAACCCTCGTCCTCCTCGCGTGCTCGCCGTCGGATGGATTGTGTGTCCGATCGCGAGATCATGGACACCGTCGTAGTAAGGAAGATAACCGCTGCGATGTCAAAGGCCAGTAGTATGCTGCGGTCGGGTCCCGATCCGACCAGGAACAACACCACAGCGAGCGCGACAAAAATCAGTGCACAGGCAAAAAAGTGGGAATGTCTATGTATGCGGTGCCAACGCCGCCCCAGCCACCCAGTGGGTGCCACACCCTTGCTTACTGTCATGGGTGGATATTCCGGTTCATGGGAGGCCAGTGCAGCGATCTGGTTGAGTTGGGTCATCCTCGCGGTTTTTTCGCGAGGTTCCTATGGCTCAATCGAGATTTCTCATGCGACAAATTCGCGAGTTACTGCATCTGTATTTTGAACAAGGGCTCAGCCAGCGCTTGATCGCCCGGAGTCTGGGCGTCGTGCGCTCCACGGTGGAGCGCGTCCTTCAGCGCTTCGCCGTTTCCGGCCTGACATGGCCACCGGACCCGGCGTTGACGGACGCTGAGCTGGAGCGGCGGCTGTATCACCGGCCGGCGCATATCGGATCCGCCAAGGGCTGCATCAGACCCAATTACGCCGAGGCCATCAAGCAGCTGGCGCGCAAGGGCGTCACGCGGCGATTGTTGTGGAGCGAGTATCGCGACCTCCACACCGAGGGCATCGGCTACAGCGTGTTTTGTGACGAGCTGGCCGCCTACCGGGCCGATCGTGACCTGTCCTATCGCAACGACCATGTGCCCGGCGAGAAGGGCTACTTCGACTTCGCCGGGCTGACCTTGAGCTACCAAGACGCAGTGGCCGTGCGGTCGGCGCAGATCTTCGTCGCGGCGTTGGGCTATTCCAACGCAATCTTTGCCCACGCCTATGCGGATCAGACAGCGTTGAGTTGGCTCGACGGCCAGCACCGTGCGTTTGTCGCCTTCGGCGGTGTGCCGCGAGTGGGGGTGCCCGATAACCCCAAGGCACTGATCGCCAAGCCGGATCGCTATGAGCCGAAGGTCACCACGGCGTACGCGGACTTTGCCCGCCACTATGGCATCACGATCATCCCCGCGCGGGTGCGTAAGCCCAAGGACAAGGCGGCCGTCGGGGGGCGGTCAAGGGGTGGTGGAGATGCGCATCCTCGCCAGCGCGCGGGATCGGGTGTTCCCTTCGCTGCATGCGCTCAACGCTTGGCTGTGCGAAGGACTGGACACGCTTAACGCCGCACCGTTCCAGAAGCGCGCCGGCTCACGCGCGAGCCAGTTGGCCGAGGAACAAACGCAGTTGTCGCCGCTGCCATCGACCCGCTTCGAGATGGCAACCTATCTGATACGCAAGGTCGCCCGTGACTATCATGTCGATGTGCAGCGGCAGTATTACAGCGTGCCCTATTCGCATGTCGGGCAGACCGTCGACGTGCGCCTGACCGGTACGCACGTCGAGGTGCTGCAGCGCGATCAGCGCATCGCCCTGCATCGCCGCGCACCAGCCACGCAGCGCTTTGTCACCGACCCGGCGCACATGCCCGCTCATCATTAGGCCTTCCGTGACCCGAAGATCATGCAACGGGCCGCCGGGATCGGCGCGGCCACGGCGGCGCTGATCGATGCGCTGTTCGCCCAGCGGCGCCATCCCGAGCAGGCGATCCGCAGTGCCCAGGGCGTGCTCGCCCTGGCCCGCGACCACGGTGCCCGCGCGTTGGAGGCCGCCTGTGCGCGAGCGCTGGTACTCGATGCCATCGGCTACGGCTCGGTCCGACGCTTGTTGAGCACGGCGCCCGTGCAGCCGCCGTTACCCGCGCCGACCGTCACCCACGAACACATCCGTGGTGGCGACTACTACGGCACCCCCACGGCGGAGGTCAGCCATGTTGCATGAACCGATCCATCAGCAACTGACGCGACTGGGGTTGCGCGGTGCGGCCGACGTCCTTGCACGCTTGCCATTGGGCGACGACGCCCTCGATGCACTGGCGCTGTTGCTCGAAGCGGAGTGTCTGCACCGAGACAGCCTGGGTCAGGCGCGGCGTCTCAAGCTGGCCAAGCTCAGCCAACGCGCCCACCCAGCCGATGTGGACTTGCGCAACCCGCGCGGCCTGGGCAAGACCCGATGGCGGCAGCTACTGAGCATCAACTGGTTCAAGCAGCACCAGCATCTGCTGCTGGTCGGCCCCACTGGTATCGGCAAGAGCTATCTGGCCTGCGCACTGGCCAAGGCGGTGATCGATCAGAAACAGTCCGTGCGCTATCTGCGCTTGCCTGCGTATTCCGACGTTAATCGGCCCCTGATTCCGAGGTAAATCGGCCACCCGTTCCGACGCAAATCGGCCGCCCATTCCGACGTTAATCGGCCACCCCTGCAGGAGCTGTGACGCGGGACCACCCCATGAGGCAGGCTCGCCGCTTTTCAAGGCGGAGAGCTGATG
>Ga0307372_10009323_pt1 | contig 13567 bp, 10 predicted proteins | sample OX1MG_FD_202533 | JGI IMG/M metagenome (GOLD analysis project Ga0307372, IMG submission 202533) | Soil microbial communities from Risofladan, Vaasa, Finland - OX-1 | ecosystem: Environmental > Terrestrial > Soil > Coastal area > Acid sulfate soil | place: Finland: Risofladan, Vaasa | collected...
GAGCGGCAGATCGCGGCGCGGCGCATCATCAAACGGCTGCTGGTGTTGGGCGCGACGGGCATCGTCTCCACGCACGACATCGCCCTGGCCGACGCGCCGGAGTTCAAGCAGGTCAGCAAGAACGCCCACTTCACCGAAGACTTCACCCGTGGCCCCGACGGCCCCACAATGAGCTTCGATTATATGCTGCGTCCAGGGATCGCCACTTCGACGAACGCGCTCAAGCTGATGGAGATCGTGGGTTTGCCTGTCGAGTAGGCAGGCTCATAACCCACAAGGGTGGCATGTGATAGAATGCCTGTGTTGTTTAGCGCTCTATCGATAGATCGCTGGCTGGCAGTATTTAGGAGGGAACAGGATGACAGCACAGGCAGATTCAGAGCGGCAAGGCGTTACACCTGTCCCTACAATCACTCCTACGACACAACGGCTTGCAGAGCAGTATGCCTGGCTACAGCAAAATCCACCGACGCCAGAGGAGCAGGCCGCGATAGATGCTGTTGACGTCGAGATCGCCCAGGACATCGCAGAACTGCATGCACAGTACGAGCGTATGCTAGCTGATGATCCGGCGCTGGCGGAGCGCATTCGCACTGGCCCCTCGATGGTTGATGTGTTGACCGAGGAGCGCGACGAGGAGTAGACAGAATGGCGATCTACTTCTTCGACACGAATGCGCTCGTGCGACGATATTTACCAGGGCCAGGGTCAGAATGGATTGGGCAAGCCCTCAAGCCGCAACGCCCTGCCCATGTGCTGTTCATCAGCGAGTTGACGCGAGTTGAGATGCGGTCATCTTTGTACAAACTGGAGCGCATCTTCCAATATCACTCAGCATTCACCGACGCTGCCATTCAGCGGTTTGAGCGACACCTGTCGCTTGTCGCTTCCACACCGAAAGATACAGCCTACCGGATCGTCGCGCTTGGTCCCGATGTACTCCTGCGCGCAAGTGTGCTTCTCAGGGCTTATCGTAGTGGTAAGCCACATGCAATCAGGACACTGGACGCTATTCAACTTGCCTGCGCACTCATCGCCCGTGACAGTCTGCCACCACAAGAGCGCGAACACCTGCTCTTTGTCACGTCTGACAAGCAGTTGATTGGCGTCGCAACTCATGAAGGGCTTACAGTGCTTCGGCCAGAAGACCAGCCAGTATGGTAGGAACGCTCATATTTCCTCAGCCCGTGGAGTAGCTTGCGGCGGCTCTTTTGGTAGCGGGCATTGACGCGGGGCGCTTCGTCGCCGTATACTGGCGTACAATATGCAGGGAATGCGCTACGGGCAGTTCCTGCTCCTCGACAGGCAGGCGGCGCGTGGTGGCCCATTTGGTGGAGGCTTGCACATGATCGTGATGGACGGCGAGGAGTTCCTCACCGCGCAGGAAGCCTGTGCGCTGCTGGAGGTCAAGGCGGCGACGCTCTACGCCTATGTCAGTCGCGGCATGTTGACGAGCTATCGCCAGGGTATCAAGCGCACCCGGCTGTATCGCCGCGCCGAGGTCGAGCGGCTCACGCGCCTGCATGGCCCCGACGACCTCAGTGGGGCCTCGCTACATGGCGTCGGGCCGGGCGCGCGTGACGATGACGACCGTGACGACGGCGCATGGATTCCCTACGTGTGACCGAAAGTGTGACCAAGTTCACCGTAATACAGCAATGGGCGTCACTGCCAGGCGCCCATTTTGCGTGGCGTCGTGGTATACTGGATGGGCGTGACTTCGGTCACGCCGCGCTGGTCGTCGTGTACGCCAGCTCAGCATATCGGGCGCGGCTGCCATCGGGCGATAGGTAGTCATAGTCATGGGTGGAGCAGGGTGGCTTCTCGATGTCCTGGAAAATTGTGATCGAACGCGGCAATCTCGGATTCGCCGCCGCGCACTTCATTACGTTTGGTGGCCTGTGTGAGCCATTGCATGGCCATAACTATGGTGTGAGCGTCGAGCTGGTGGGCGCGTTGACCCAGGACAGCTATGTGTTCGATTTCGTCGCCTTGAAAGACATCACCCGCGCGCTCTGCAAAGCGTGGGACCATCGCTTTCTGCTGCCCTTGCAGAACCCCAGCTTGCGGCTGAACGAGACGGAGCGCGAGTGGGAGATCATCTACACCGGCGCCGGACGCGCGCCCGCCCACTCGGCGGCGCCGCGTCTGCCCGGCCTGGAGGACGCCCACACCGCAACGATCCGCTACGTGATGCCGAAGGAGACGGTGGTGGCGTTGCCCATTGACAATGTCACCGCCGAACGACTGGCGCAACTGCTGGCGGCGGACATCGTGACCCGCCTCACCGAAGACCTCGCCACGATGCCGGACGCCCTCCGCGCGCTCGAACGGCTGACCGTTGGCGTCGCCGAGACCGAGATGCAGACGGCGTACTACACGCGCGATCTCCGCAACCCTGATCACGACTCCACGTAGAGATGTATACCTGACGATGGAGACAGTGGTCACAGGCGCTTTGGTACCAGTGAAGCAAAAGCGCGTTATTCCCCTCCGCTCCATCCGTCAATGTACACATATTTCGCAAAACAGGCGGGGGCGTTGGCTATTTGAGGCTGTGTGACGGTTTGCTCCTTTCGGACTTGCCGGGTAGATGTTATGGGTTGACATCCTTCGGCGCGCAGGCTGCAAAACGCTCACTTCCCCACCCGGACGGAGACCAACGTCTGGTCTCACAATCTCGCTAGCGGCGGTCTGGCCGCCGTTCGCACGGAGCAACGTCGCTCCAAAATTGGCCGTTGATGGCCAAACCAATGGGAGGATATGCAGTCGTGGCGATTAAGCAACCCAAAGCGCTTAACCCATTTGTCGAGGCGGTCACACAGTTCGACGCCGCCGCCGATCTCCTGGAGTTGGACCCCGAATTACGCGCCATTTTGCGCATCCCCAAGCGGGAGCTGACCGTCAACTTCCCCGTGCGGATGGACGACGGGACGGTGCAGGTCTACACAGGGTATCGCGTACAGCATAATATCAATCGCGGGCCGGCCAAAGGTGGCATCCGCTATGACGCCAACGTCTCGCTGGACGAAGTGCGGGCGCTTGCTATGTGGATGACCTGGAAGTGCTCGGTCGTCAACATCCCCTTCGGCGGCGCCAAGGGCGGCGTCATCGTGGACCCCCGCAAACTCTCGCGCGCCGAACTCGAGCGGCTGACCCGCCGCTACGCGACCGAGATCGCCAGCATCATCGGGCCGGAGAGCGATATCCCGGCGCCCGATGTCAACACGAACCCGCAGATCATGGCGTGGATTATGGACACCTATTCCATGCACAAGGGCTACTCCGTCCCCGCCGTGGTGACGGGCAAGCCACTCAGCATCGGCGGCAGCGAGGGTCGTATGGAGGCCACCGGACGCGGCGTCTTCGTCGTCACCCGCGAGGCGTGCCGCGCGCAAGGCATCCAGTTCGAGGGCGCGCGAGTTGTCGTGCAGGGCTTCGGCAACGTCGGCTCGGTGACGGCCAAGCTGATGCACCAGGCAGGCGCGAAGGTCATCGCGTTGGCCGATGTGTATGGCGGGGTGTACAACGAGCAGGGCATCGATGTCAACCTGGCGCTCCGCTTTGTGCAAGAGCATGGCCAACTCAAAGGGCTACCCAACACCAAAGAAATCTCTGGCACAGCGATCCTTGAGGTTCCCTGCGACATCCTGATCCCGGCGGCGCTTGAGGGGCAGATCACCTACGCCAACGCCAACCGCATCCAGACGAAGCTGGTGGTCGAGGCGGCCAACGGACCAACCACCACTGACGCCGACGCCATCCTGCGTTCGCGTGGCATCCCCGTCATCCCCGACATCCTGGCCAACGCCGGTGGGGTGACGGTCAGCTACTTCGAGTGGGTCCAGGACCTGCAACACTTCTTCTGGACTGAAGACGAGATCAACGCCCGCCTGGATAGCATCATGGTGCGCAGCTTCAACGCCGTGCAGGCGAAGAAGGACGAACGCAACACTGACTATCGGATGGGCGCCTATCTGCTGGCCGTGGCCCGCGTCGCCGAGGCGACCCAGGTGCGTGGCATCTACCCGTAAGGTGTAGGACCTTTCTCCCAACCCCCTCTCCCACAGGAGAGGGGGCTTTTTGTGGCTTCTGATGTCGGTGAGGCGGTGTTGCTGCGCCGAAATGGCCGGGAATGTGCGTTGGATGGTTGATCGGGTACAATGCGGTGACAGCAGTGGCGTGTGTGGCGGAGGGGCAAGACCAAGGGAAGCGCGTATGAATGGTAAGTCAGCTTTGGATACGGAAGTGACAAACACGACGCCCGTCACACCGGACGACCGACGGGCGTTGCGCTGGGCGCGGCAGCGCGACATCGTGCTGACGATCATCGGCTGGCTGTTTGTTGTTGCCGTGATCCTGTGGGCGGCGTCGCATATCGCTCGTTCGCTTTTGGTGCTGTTGATTGCCGTGCTGCTGGCGTACGCGCTGGCGCCGGTCGTCACCTTTCTGCGCCGCTTCATGCCGCGCTGGCTGGCGATCCTGGTGGTCTACCTCGTTGTCGTCGCGCTGCTCGCGGGCCTGATCTATCTGATCGTCACCTCGCTGATCTCGCAACTCGTCTCCTTGACGCACACCATTGCCCAACTCTCGAAGCCAGGGGGAAATAGCGCGCTAAACGCCATGCTGGCGACGTTACATCAATATGGCGTCTCGGACAGCCAGTTGCTCTCTGCCCGGCAGCAACTGCTCAGCCAGTTGGAAGGACTGGCGCAGAACGCCATTCCCTTGTTGACGGGCATCTTTAGTGGCGCGCTCGATGCTATTTTGGTGGTGGTGTTGAGCGTCTATTTGCTCATAGACGGCGAACGACTGATCGCCTGGCTGAAGGCAAACGCGCCGCTGTCGTATCGCTCACGGGTGCGCTTCACGTTCAACACCCTTCAACGGGTGGTAGGGGGCTACATTCGCGGTCAGCTCCTGCTTTGTACGCTGGTCGGTGTGCTGGTGGGAGCAGGCATGGCCGTCTTCCAGGTGCCGTATGCTCTGCTGTTGGGCGTGTTGGCGTTTGTGTTCGAGTTCATCCCCATCATCGGCGTTTTCTTCTCTGGGGCGTTCTGTGTTGTGCTGGCGCTGGTCAGTCATGGGCCGCTGATTGCCGGTCTCGTGCTGGTCTACTTCATCATCGTCCACATCATCGAGGGCGATGTCGTGGGACCGCGCATCGTGGGGCAGGCGGTGGGCGTGCATCCCGCCGTCTCCATCTTCGCCTTACTGGCGGGCGCGGAACTGTTTGGCGTGTGGGGCGCGTTACTCGCTTCGCCGGTCGCGGGGGTGTTGCAGGTGTTCCTGACGGCGGTATTTCGGCAGTGGCGGATGGCCAACGCGCAGCAGTTCCCCGAAGAGTTTGGCCCCACCATCGTGCCGGTGACGACGGCGCAGGCGCAAGTCGCCAGCGGCGCGTCGCCCGGCGTAGCGCCCACCGCGACCGCCGTTACCGTTTCACCGGCGCTTGGCGATGCGACCGCTGAAGCGTCCGCAGCCAACACTGGCGAGCCCGACGCGCCGAAAGAAGCTGCGCCAGCTCCCGATCCACCGGAGTAGCGAGCTATGCGACACCGTACTGCGCTAGGGCATGGCAAGAGCGCGCCTCCCACCTATGTGAATCCGCCAGGGCGCGGCCATCGTACCGCCAGCCTGCAAGCTGCCGTCTGCCGTACCGCTGGGCTCCAGCCCGGCGCGTGTCCCTTTGCCTATCTCGCCGCCCCAGATGTCGCATGGAATGTCGCGCTCGTCCTTGGGCGCCACTTGCTAGTGTTAGGATGGCAGACTCGCCGGGCTGGAGCCCAGCGGTACGGCGGATGGCAGCCGAGCGGTTGCCCTACTGATACCCTACGATCAGCTTGAATGTCGTGATGACGAACTGCTGGCTGTTGGGTGGCAGGACCTTCACCGTGATCTGCCAGTGGCCTGCCATTGTCAGGTCGGCCTGGGTGGCGTAGGCGCCGGGGGCCGACGCGCCGATCTCCTTGAGCTGCGCGCTTTGCGTCCCCATGTCCATATCCAGGTCGCTCGTTTGGATGAGGACCGCCGCGCCGCTCACTGCCTGGCCCTGACTGTTCGTCACTGTCACGGTGAAGGTGTTCGTCCCGAAGGTGTCGGGCGTCACTCGCAGTGTGACATGGTACCCGCCCGCAGGCTGCGTCTGCACGAACGCGCCGGACGACCTGGTGGTTGGCGGCAGTGGCTGCGAGTACAGCGACCCGGCGAAGGCGCCGAGCAGCGCCACGCACAGCAGCACGCCCACCCCCAGCAACGCCTCGCGTTGTAGCCACTCCGCGAGCGAGCGCGCCAGACGGGCTACCGTCGGCGTTGGCGTGTCCGCGTCGTCGGGCGCCGCGCTGGGGTCCGTGGTCGGCGTGGCGTCGTCCGCCTGCGCATGCTGCGGCGCGCGTCGCTCATCGCTGATGGCGCCGACTGGCTGCGTCGCGCCCAGGGCGAGGCGGGCGGTCGCGCCGCCCGGCGCCCCAGCATGCGCAGCCAGCGCCAGCGCGCCACCTTCGCTGGCTGGCCGCGCGCGTCGCGCCGTCTCGTTCGTGCGCCGCGCTGGGCTGCGGCCGCGCGTATCGCCGCGCGTATCGCCGCGCCCGTCGCCGATCAGCGACGCCTTGGATGGTTGCGCATCCGGCGAGGTTGCGGCCAACTCGCGGGCCAGCCGTGGCCGCAGGAAGAACGCATGGTAGGCGCTGATCGCCGCCATCAGCAGGAACAGTTCGATCTTGACGGTTAGTGTGCGTCCGTAGGTCGTCGTCAGGAACTGGCTGAGCGAGGTGAGGTGGAAGGTTGTGTTGAGGGAACCGGTCGCCGCCAAGAGCAGCGCCGCCAGCAGCGCCAACGCGCCAAACTCCGGCAGGCCCAGCGCCAACACGCGCGCCCGCTGCCGCGCCGTGAGCCGACGCAACGCCGGAATCAACACGACAGCGATGTAGAGCAAGCCACCAAGCCATGCGGCCGTCGCGGTGATATGGAACAGGTCCACACTGATCGCGTACCAGAACACCGAGGCGGAGACGGCGGCGGCGTGGCCGGAAAACGCAAAGGCGACGATTAGCGCAGCGCCCAGCAGCAGTTGCAGGCGTCCTTCGCCGGAGCGCGCCCGCACGCCCTGCGCCAGCCGACGCGGCAGCCGGGGGATGCCCCGCAACGCCAGCGCCACCTCGCGCCGCCAGTCGGGGATGTCGCCGCTGGCGTCGCCACCGACGCCGGGCGCCTGCGCATGGGCGCCGCCTGCCACATCGGGCGCCTCGTCGCTGGGCGCCTCGTCGCTGGGCGCCTCGCCCTCAGAGAGCAGCCAGGCAGATGAGGCGACGGGGACACGCAGCGCTCGGCGTCCCGCCAGCAGCGTCAGCGCCAGCGCGGCCAGCGCGACAACCTGGCGCAGCCACCAGAACTCGCCGTAACGGCTGCCAAACACAATCGCCCGCAGCAACACCGGCGAGAAGGCGCCCGCCCACGCTCCGGCGATCTCCGCGCTCTGCGCCATGATGATCCCCACATCGGCCAGCAGCAAGACGCCCAGCGCGTAGGGCGCCAGCCGCCGGAAGCGCGCCGCAGCCAGCGCGGACGCCGCCGCAAGATCGCGGTCGCGCTGGCGACCCGGCGCCAGAATCCAGGTTTCCCAGATCAGGCCACCCACCCAGAACGTCATCAGCGTCAGCGCCAGCCATGTCATGATCGTCTGCAGGATGGTGGGGCCGTCGAGCGTGCCGGTGGCCAGCGCCTGGCCACCGCCGATGATATGCGACGTGGGCAGCACGGCGGGGACGGGCGGCACGCTGCCGTCGGGCCGCGCGATGCGGAAGATATACGAGCCGCTGACGACGTGGCCGTCATCCGCCGACTGCGTGCGCCAGACGACGACATACGTGCCTGCGTGAATCAGTGGCAACGAGACGGTCATTTCGCGCGTATTGGTCGCGCTGACCTGGCTATCGCCCAGGTCTACCTCATGGTTGGTGGTGTCGATCACGACAAGCCGCGAGGTGAGCGGGTTGAGGTCCTCGCTAAACCACATCTGCACCCGCGTCGGCGGCGCTTGCAAGATGGCGTCGGCGGCGGGTATCTCGCGGACGGGCAGCGCGTGCTGGGGCGTGAGCGCCGCCCGCGTCTGCACGCCCGCCAGCCCCTGCGCTGACGCGACGGACGCGCCGCCCAGCCCACCGGCGAAGGCGCCGACGGCGAACATGACAAGCGCCAACAGGCAGCCGACCAGCGCGGTCGCCAACGGCCTACACAGTGACGCAGGCGCGATGATCCACCACGCCTGCCGACATCGCCGATCAACGCTTCCCTGCCGCTGCACGCCATCGCTCGTCATCGCTTCGCCCTTTCGCCGCGCATCCGTCGTCGTTTCTTAAACCCCATACGCTATAGGATACTCTAGCGCAACCGTCCCAGATGAGGCAGCCAGCAAGTACGCTCACGATCTGGCTGCGCCTGCGGCCCTCTCGTCGGCTACAGTGATGTGTACCGCTGGCCTCCCGACCGGCGTCTGACGTCTGACGTACCGTCAGCCGGGAGACCAGCAGTGCGCCTGCGGTCGCCACGCCCGCGCGGTGGGCGCGGCGGTTGTCACGCTTAGAGTGGCGGATTCCTGCGGGTTGGCGCGTTGGCGGGCGCGACCGCAGGCGCCCAGCCCTGGCGTTGCGCGAAGAACAGGCCACCGCCGCCGATCACCAGCCCCAGCAGGCCAATCACCACCACCAGCCAGACTGGCGCGCCCGAAGACGACGAGCCGACGGTGGTTGTCGGGCTGGCGCCGCCATTGGCCGCCTGCACGGCCTGTACGGAACTGGCGCTTGGGTTGACGAGGAAGTTAAACCCCCCAATATCCGGGTCGCCGTCATCCGCCGAGACGGTGTGCCACTCGACGAGGTAAATCTCGGAGCCGTCGGCCTTCATGGGGACGGTCATCGTCTTCAGGTCGGCGCGGTCCACCTGGGCGGCGGCTGCGCTGACCGGCTTGCCGTTCGCGTCGTAGACAACCAGATCGCTGCCGACGGGGTTGACGTTCTCGGCGAAGTGGACGGTGACGACCGTCGGCGCCGTCTTGAGGATGGCGTTGGCCGCCGGAACCGAGCTTTGATAGCGGGCATGCGCCAGTGTGGCCGGAGCCGCCGCGACGAGTTCCGTTGGCGCCAGGGCCAGCAACAACGCCAGCAGCCCGGCGCCAAGGGCCAGCAGCCCGGCGCCACATCGCGCGCCGCCATTCTGGGGCGCCCAATGATAAACGCGATCGGCGCCCATTCGGTCAGTCATGGTACATCATTCCCTTCGGTACAAATCAAGCGCCTGCAGAGAGTAGACACACGTTGTTCGCAGCGACAAATGACTGCCATCGGAGTATACGGGACTGATGCTGCAATTGACATCAGGCGATCTCCCGATATTACTATCTAAAGGGGCGCTGATTGACGATGTGAGTGGCGTCTAGGACAGGGGAATCATCATGGGAACCGAGCCACAAAAGGGCGACCTGGGTATGCGACGGTATTGGGAGATGGCGCGACCGCTAGCCAGAAAGCCGGTGGTCTGGGCGATAGCTGCTGTTGTCGTGGTGGCCCTGGTGGTGACTGCCAGCATGGGGGTCTACAATAGCCACGCGACAGCGGCGCAGAGTGGCCCCACCAGCTTGCAAGGGACCGACCTCGGCGCGACGCCCGAGCCAGCCGTCGCGCTCAAGGATCAGAACGGCGTGCCCGTCTCGCTGGCGCAGTTGCGTGGCAAGCCGGTGGCGTTGACGTTCTACGATTCCGTCTGCCCCCATTCGGACTGCTCGATCATGGCGCAGTATATGAACGCCACCGCGACGGACATGGGCGCAGAGGCGTCGCAGGTCAACTGGGTCGCCATCAGCCTCAACCCGTGGCACGATACGCAGTCAACCGTGCAGTTGTTCCTGACCTCACATCAGGTGACGGCGCACATGAAGATACATTACCTGATGGGGACGCTGCCGGAGCTCGCGCCGATTTGGGACGCCTTTCACATGCAATCGGTGTTGCAGACGAATGGGATCGTCGTTCATACGACCGGCGTCTTCGTCATCGATCAAACCGGGCGCGAACGCATCTTCCTGGACGAGGGCTTCGATCCCGCCATGCTCGCCAGCGACCTGCAACTGCTGCTGACCAACCCGCATGTCGCCACTGCGCATGGCGGCGCCGGGCAAGCCAACGGCGCCGTCAGCATGACGAAGACGACCGCAGATGGCACGATCACCCTGGACGCCACGCCGGGGTCATATGGCTCCTACGATTTCACCGTCCACGCCTGGGACGCCCATAACATTCCCGTGCAAGGCGTCGTCTCGATGACGCTGCACATGACCAGTATGGTGATGGCGCCGTTGCATACAACCCTGGACCCGCTCGATAGCTCCCTCCCCGGCGCATATGAGACGCAGGGTGTGCTCTCGATGGCGGGTCAATGGAACGTGACGGTGCAGGTCGCGCCGAACCCGCCGTCCTCAACTGCGGCTGCGCTGCAACCGTGGCAGATTCCCTTCACCTTCACTGCCCGCTATTAGCGTCTACAGTGTCAGGTACGGAGGGGGCGCCGAGTCGGCGCCCCCTCCGTCTATGCGCACAATGATCATCCGAAGAAGCCGTGTTGGCCAACGACATAGGCGCCGCCCACATCGAGGCCCGACAACACCTCGTAGTTCTTGCCGTCGGTCAGCCCCAATACCACTGGGAGCGCCACATAGGCGCCCTTCAAGTAGCCAACCAGATAGGTATTCGTCGGGTGGTCCTGCGAGAGGTCTACGCCGGAGGCGACGAGGTTGAGCTGCAGTTGTTGCGCCTGGGCCAGCGCCGCGACGATTTGTTTGCGCGTGAGCAGTCCCTTGCCACTTTGGGGCGCCGACTGCTCGGCGAAGCGCAGGGCGCTGAGCGGGATGAGCGGAACATTCGTGCGTTGCTGTGTGACAATCGTCACCTTGCACTGCATCCCCGGTAGCAATTGAATACCATTGCTGGCGAATCCCTGGGAGTCCACGTCAATTAACACGGGGTAGGTGACGGTCCCGCCGGTGGTGACACCCGTCGGATCGACGCCCGTCACCGTGCCGTTGAACTTCCGCGCGCCATAGGTATCCACTGTGAACTGCGCAATATTCTGCGTGGCGACCCCACCAACATCCTTTTCGTTGACAGACGCCGCGACCTGTAACTGACTGAGATCGACCAGTTGAATGAAGACGCCGGTGTTCGTCCCGGCAGACGTATCGCCGGGCCTGCCGCCGACACTGCCATTGATCGTCGTGACGACGCCATCATGGGGGGCGGTAAGTGTGGTGTTGTTGAGGTTGCCCTGGGCAATAGCCAGTGTTGCTTGCGCCGTGTTCAAGGCGCCCTGCGCGCTATCCACGGCGGCCTGCGCGGCGGCGTTCTGCGCATTGGCCTGCGCCTGCACCGAGGCGTACTGATCCTGTGCGTTCTGGATGCAGCCGCTATTTGATTTGCATGCTGTGATCGCAGACTGCTCGGTGTCAAAGGCGGCGGATTCTTGCGCGCTGGTCTGCGCCTGCACAGCGGAGAGGGTGGATTGCGCGTCGTTGAGGTTGGTCTGGTCGCCATCCACCTGCGCCTGCGCCTGGTTGACGGCGTTTTGCAACGAGGTGGGGTCGAGCTTGGCCAGCGTGTCGCCCTGCTGCACCTGCTGTCCGATCTTCACGTCGATCTCGGAGAGCAGCCCCTGGCCCAGAAAGTCTACGTTGTAGATCGCGCTCTGCAATACGCCGTGCGCCGAGACGCTCAGCGTGATCGTTCCTGTGTGAACCTTCTGGACAATGGGATTGTTGCGTTGCGCGACTCGCGTCACGGCAACGACGCCACCAATCAGCGCCAGCAGCACAATCGCCACCAGCGCAATCACCAGAATGCGTCGGTTTCTGAAATTCCCGAAGCGTCTGAAGATTGGCTTGTTGGTCGCCAGGGACTCCAGCGTCATGTCATCGTCGTCAGCGCTCATGTTGTAGGGCCTATCCAGCGTGTCTCGCATCGTCGATTGTTCTCGCTCGTCCTCGTCCACCCAGCGCCTCCCCCTCAATGGCAACGTCATGATCGTACGCAGTTGAATACATAATTATGCTGAGATGTATGACGAACCAGCGCGCCGTTTGGGGACGCTAGTCCCCGCAGGCGCCCTCAGAATACCACCATTTGACATACCCGCGCCCAAAAGAAAAAGACGACTTCTGGGCGGAAAATGTCTCTCCATCGCCAGAAGTCGTCACCCGCCCTTATGAGAAGAACGGCGCCAGCCACTCTACGGCGTCGCGGAGCTGCTGCTCGGTGACGAGGTGGCTGTGGTGATAGGTTTGCAGCGCCAGCCGTTCGGGGTGTGTGGTGTAGAAGGGGCGCGCGTCCTCGTACATGCGTTGCGTGCCACGTTGGGGTACCATGTCGTCTATATCGCCGTGTTGCAGCAGCAGCGGCTTGGGGGCGAGGCGCCCCACGTTGGTCGCCGCGTCGTGCTGGCTGGCCCAGGCGATGTTTTCCGCCGAGGGCGCCGCCGAGCCGAAGAGCGAGACGCCTACCATATCGGGCAGTGGCGAGCCGGCGGCGGAGACCAGACCGGCCACGCGCGGGTCCTCCGTGCCGACGACCATTGCGGCCATCGCGCCCATCGAGAAGCCAGCGATGATGGTAGCCTCGGCGCGCACGTTTGGCTGGGCCAGCAGCGTCGTCAGCGCCTCGCCCAGGTCGCCCACCGTGTGCCGCAGCACCGTCAGGAAGTAGTCGGCGGAGAGCTGGTTCATCCAGTTGGGTCCGCTGGCGGGGAAGCGCTCGCCGTGGCCCCAGGCGTCGGGCAGCAGCGAGACGAAGCCGTGAGCGGCCAGCATACTCGCCAATGGCAGCAGATCGGCCTTCTCGGCGCCATAGCCATGCTGGATCAGCGCAGCGGGGCGCGGGCCGGTCGCGTGGGGACGCACGAGCAACGCCGGAATGGCCGCTGCGCCGAAGGTGATGCGTTCGACGGTCTCGGCGGCGGTGTGGGGAATGAAATCGGTTGCCATTGGGGGCGTAGGGTCCTTTCAGAAGTAAGGTAGCGCGGTGTCTGTACGCGACGAAAATGTATACGTCAGAAGGGGCGCCTGGGGTGCACAGGTGGGGTCATGATGGCGCCGCCCCGAAAGTCACGGTTGACGTGCGGCGCCCACCTTGCTACACTAGGTCAGTCTGCCGTGCTACGATAGAGGGTCAGGTACCCCACGGCTAAAGCCGGGGGCTTGTGAGGATTCGTCCGCGCACGCCGGACCCTGACCAGACTCAGCCAGGGTCTTCGGACCAGCGGGCTACGTTAGGAGCGAATGCATAGGTACCCTGGGGTGACGTTCCAGCCCCAGGCGCTACGGGCAGTGGTTAAACAGAGAAACCGGGTCTACTCAGTGCTGCTGCTATTGGAAACCGCTCCCTAACCTTGTCGAGGAAGCCATTACCCGCGCAAGCGGAGGCTCGCAAGAGCAACGCGAGCAAACGAAAGGGAGTCATTGGGATGTCGTTGGTGTTTGTACTCGATACGGAGAAGCGCCCGCTCGACCCCGTTCACCCGGGGCGGGCGC
>Ga0307372_10009325_pt1 | contig 13566 bp, 15 predicted proteins | sample OX1MG_FD_202533 | JGI IMG/M metagenome (GOLD analysis project Ga0307372, IMG submission 202533) | Soil microbial communities from Risofladan, Vaasa, Finland - OX-1 | ecosystem: Environmental > Terrestrial > Soil > Coastal area > Acid sulfate soil | place: Finland: Risofladan, Vaasa | collected...
TGGTCGGGCGTGGATCAACGGCAGGGAGGTCGGTTCTCCCAACCCGCGGTTCACCCACCTCGGCGACGACCACGATTAGCCGCCCACCAGTTCGGCTACAGAACCTTGCAGTCGCGGGTAAGCGTGGTGGAAATCCGCTGGCCGTTGGCGAAGTAGAAATTACCCTTGGCGAAGTTGAAGAGCACGCCTGGGAAGCCGGCCGGGGCGTCGCAGCTCGCGCTGAACAGGCTTCGCTGCCGGCCTTCGAACTGGTACCGGCGGCCGATCGTGAGGGAAACGTTAGTCACGTAACCAAGGCTCCCGGCGATCGTCGGGATCTTCGCCGAGAGCACCGTTCCGAAGTCGCCGGCGCTTTGGCTGGTGACCTTGAAGGGAAGGACAAGCGTGACCTGCGCCGGCTCGGAAACGTACAGATGGAGGAGGATCTCCGGGCGACCGTCGCTGCGTCCGATGAAGGCCAGCAGCTTGCCGCTGACAGGTACAAGCGGCAGGTTCGGGAAGTTGACGTCTGCGGCGAAGTTGCCACGGCCGACCAGGGCCTGACGGCAGCGGGCCAGGGCCGACTGATTCGTGGTCGATTGAAGCAGCCCGGTCGAACAGATCGGCAGGCCGCGAGCAAAGAGCCTGCCGTGCCGGTTGATCGCGAAGGAGACCTGTTGCAGCGGTGGTGGCCGAGTGCCGTTGGCGGTGGCGATTGAGCCCTGCATCCGCACTGTCACCGGTGCCAGCCGGTCGCGCGGCAGGGTGCTCGGCGAAAATCCGCCACCGAAGGCAACCTGTAGGCCTTCGCTCTGGACGAGTTCGCCCCGGGCGGCCCCGGCGCCGAGCATTGCCGCCAATGCGAGGAAGATCGGGATGGCTAGACGGCGGCGCATGATCTACCGTCGAGTCTACGGCGACCTGGTTGCGCGCCCGGAAATCGAGACCCACCGCAGCCTGCCGTCGGGGCTCTGCTGATTCGATCCGATGCCTGACTATTTCGTCCAGCCTGGAGTCGCGTCGATCGGATATTTGCCAGCTGCCGGGTCTTTGGTCAAGGCCTCGCCCGGCGACCCGGTGGCCGGATGTTCGTTCGAGCCCGATGGCCTCGCTCGGGCTCACCTTCCACCCGGAGGGCCGGCGGCTCGACCGAACGCCGGTGGCGACTCTGGCTGGCGCCGGCGAGGTTCACGTCGGCCTTTTCCTGCTCGGGCTTGCGCGGCTATGGTCCATCCCTACGTGTCAGCCTCGGCCCGGTCTCTGCCGGGCTTTCCAGGACCGTCCCTTCCGGTCCTGGTGAGGCCGGCCGTGGGGGGATGGAGCAGGCATCGGGCGGTCAGCTTCGCCGCGGGCGACGGTCGGCGGCGTGGGCCACCCGTTCGGCGCGCTGGCGCACTTCGGCGGTGGCCTCGCGGGTCGCGGCGAGGGTCTCTTCTCTGGCTGCGGTGACCCCCTGGTTCGGCTTACCGCCGACAATGTCGCGGAATGCGTTCTTGAAGCGCTCTGTGCGGCGATCGGGGGCGAAGCGCTGCTCGGCCTTGGCTTGCTTCGCCGGCCGCCGTTTCGCGTACCACCGCCTCGCCCACGGCGAGCCCGGCTTGCCGATTCGAGCCGCCCCGTAGATCGCGAGCGGGAAGCCGAAGAAGCCAATCGCCCCGTGCAGGATCCTCTGCTTGGCAAAGCAGATGGCGACGATCCCGAAGAGGATGACGGCGGCGGCGATGCTCCCGGCCACCGCGCCGGCCGAGCCGGTGTCGAAGCTGAGCGGGCTGAAGCCGAGGAGCAGCATCAGCATCCCAGCCGCCGCGATCACGGTCGCGTCGATGGAGCTTCGACCCTGCTCTGCCCAGTAGACGTCGTCGAGGTAGACCCAGAGGGCGAACTCGTCGATGGTCAGCCCGCCGCCGACGCCGAAGGTGAAGGCGCAGATCTCGACGTAAGGACTGTGCCCGAGCGCGACGAAGCCAAGCGTGCCGGCGATCATCATCGCGACTATGCCGAAGACCAAGTGGTGCAGATGAACACCGCTGTCGCTGACCACGCTACCCGGCCACCAGGGAACCCTGTCGCTGCGCATCAGCCGCGTGCTCATGCGGATGAAGGCGAAGGAGAGGAGAAACCCAGCCAAAACCAGGAAAAGGCCCTGCTCGTCGTGTTCGACCAGATGGTTCCAGAAATCCGAGAAGATCGAGGCGAAGCTCATGCGCGGGCCGCGGCCGAGTGTAGTCGGGGCGTGACGCCGTCCTTCTCGGCGATCAGGTCGAGGGTGAGGAGCACCGCTGCCACCGCGTAGACGGGGGTCAGCAAGACGTTGGAGAGCGACTCCGCCGCCCAGACCCCCAGCAGTGAATGGCCGAGGTGATGGTGAACCTGGGCGGTGAGCAGGTCGGTGAGCGCGCCGCCGAGAAGCTCGATCGGCCCCAGCACGAGCAGCACGGTCCAAAAGCTGCCGCGCACCAGTTCCCAGCTACGCCGAAACGCCTGGCGCACATTGCCTCCCTCGATCTCGACGACCGGCCCGGCCAGTCCGAGCCAGACGAATGCAGCAACACCGGGGACGAGCAGGAAAATCAGGCCGACCACGACGATCGCTCCATAGAGGAGGTCCACGACGATCAGACTTCGGTAGTTGAGCCGGCGGGCGATTTCGCGCAGGGATGGGGCGCTGCCGTGCGCGGCGTGGGTGAGGAAGGCCGCGACAGTGCCGCTGTAGAAGACCTCCCCGATCAGTCCGGTGAGCGTCAGCGCCAGGACTCCGCAGGCGGCGGCGGCCAATAGCAGGCCGTGGGAGAGGCTGAGGGAGCTGGCTTCGGCATTGAGCGCGATCGCGTCGATCAGGCCCACAGGCACGAAGACGACCGCGGCCAGCAGCAGGAGGGAGGGCGCGTGGCTGACGTAGGTGCGGGCTATCTTGGCGAAGATCGATACCGGCTTGCTCAGCCCAGCCACGCTAGCGGCGGCGCCGACCGGACTTGACCCGGCCCCGCGCCTCCAGCTTGGAGCGCGCGGACTCAGAGGCGGCGACGCGCCGCACGTCGACCAGCTCCGGGACCAGCAGCTCTTCCGCGCAGCGCCGGTGCCAGTGGTGATGGTCGGTTCCGCCGAGCCGGCGCACGAACTGAACCACCGTGTGCTCGGCGCCGATCTCGATCTCGCCGTGGCACCCCGGACAGCGATAGAGCTTCTGGGAGATGCCGCGGATCAGCCAGGCCTCATCGCCCTCATCGTTTCGCCCGCACAAACTCCATCTGATGCTGGGGAGCCCGTCGTGCCGGCCGCTCGGCGCCATCGATGCGTCCATCCAACCAGATCGGAAGGGAAAGCAGGAGGCCCGGCGAAATGGACCGCCGTGACCAAGACCGCGACGAAGCCCCCCCAGCTCAAAAGTCTTTCCGAGTACATCCAGGAGCGCTTCGACGAGTTCTCGCGCTCGCAGAAGGATGTTGCCCGCTACATCGTCGATCACCTTGACGAGGCGGCCTTCCTCACCGCCGAGGAGCTGGCCCGGAGAGCGAGCACCTCGTCATCGACGGTGGTGCGCTTCTCCCAGGCCCTCGGTTTTGAGGGATACCCCGAGTTACAGCAGGCGGCGATCGAGGAGTACCGCGGCTCGATCGCCGGCGGCAATGGCGGTGGGGCGGGAGCCGCGCTCTTCTCCTTTGACCACTCCGAGCTGGAGGGTTCGCTTGGCGCCGACTACGCCAACCTCGAGGAAACCGCCCGCAACCTCACTCGCGAGCAGGTCGATGCCTCGGTTTCGGCGTTGGCCAATGCCAGTCGCGTGGTCATCGTCGGCGTCGACCAGATGGCTTTCTTCGCCAGCTATCTGCGGCACACGCTGAGCCTGCTCGACATTCGCGCCGAGATCGTCGCCAGCACCGGCGGCGAGTCGTTGCAGCGGCTCGGGCGGATCGACGAGGAAACCCTGGTCATCGTCCTCTCTGCCGGCCGCGCTCATCCGCTCCTGCTGCGGGCGATGAAGTTGGCGCTGCACCGCCGGGCCCGCACCCTCGCGATCTCCGATGCCTCGATGTCCGAGGTCGGAGAGCACGCCGAGATGACCCTCTACTTCTCCTCAAACAGCCCCTCCTTCGCCCGATCCAACACCGCGCTGATGGCGCTCGTCCAGGCGCTGGCGCATGGCCTCTACGCCCGCGATGAGGCAGCGCACAAAGACCGGATTCGGGCCTACAAACTGAAGTAGGAGATCCACGGCCCCCATCACTTCGCTTCACCGCGCGGTGGCGGTGTGCGGCATCGGCGCCGCTCGGGAGGAATCGGATCGTGGCCTTGTTTGATCGGTAGTTCGTAAGATGGGCGGGATGACCGAGCGAGCCACCTTTCGTCTGAAGACCGGTCTGGCCGAGATGCTCAAGGGCGGGGTGATCATGGATGTGGTCACCCCGGAGCAGGCGAAGATCGCCGAGGAGGCGGGCGCCTGTGCGGTTATGGCCCTGGAGCGTGTGCCCGCCGACATCCGGCGCGATGGGGGAGTGGCGCGGATGTCGGACCCGGCAATGATCAAGGGGATCCAGGAGGCGGTGACGATCCCGGTGATGGCCAAGGCGCGGATCGGGCACATTGCCGAGGCCCAGGTCCTGCAGTCGCTGGAGGTCGACTACGTGGACGAGTCTGAGGTGCTGACACCTGCCGATGAGCGAAACCACATCGACAAGCTTGCCTTTGACGTGCCCTTCGTCTGCGGGGCAACCGACCTCGGCGAGGCGCTGCGGCGGATCGGCGAGGGGGCGGCGATGATCCGCTCCAAGGGCGAGGCCGGCACCGGCAACATCGTCGAGGCGGTCCGCCACATGCGGGAGATCACCGCTGGCGTCAGGCGTCTGGCACTGCTGGGCCCGGAGGAGCTCTCGGCAGCGGCCAAGGACCACCGGGCTCCGCTGGAGGTCGTCCACGAGGTGGCGGCGGCCGGCCGCCTGCCGGTGCCGCTGTTCTGCGCCGGCGGCATCGCCACCCCCGCCGACGCGGCGCTGATGATGCAGCTCGGCGCCGAGGGGAACTTCGTCGGCTCGGGGATCTTCAAGAGCTCCGATCCGGCGCGCCGCGCCCGGGCGATCGTCGAGGCGACCACGCACTACAACGACCCGGAGCGGGTCGCCGCGGTCTCCATCGGGCTGGGGGACGCGATGCCCGGGCTGGAGATCGCAGAGCTTGCCGCCGCCAATGCGCTGCTTCAGGATCGCGGTGCCTGAGCTGCGCATAGGCGTCCTCGCCATCCAGGGAGGATTCGAAGCGCACGTGCGGATGCTGCGCGAACTCGGGGGGGATGCGCGCGAGGTGCGTGTGGCGGAGGAGCTTGCCGACCTGGATGGGCTGGTGATCCCCGGCGGGGAGAGCACGACGATCGAGATGGGGATCGAGTCGGGGCAGCTGGAGCCGGCGATCCGCGCCCACCATGCGGCCGGGCGGCCAGTCCTCGGGACCTGCGCCGGGCTGATCGTCTGCGACGACGCGCACCTCGGCCTGATCGACGCCTCCGCCCAGCGCAATGCTTTCGGCCGCCAGTTGCAGAGCTTTGAGGCCGAGCTCGAGCTTGATGGAATCGGTGACGAGCCGCTGCGGGCCGTCTTCATCCGGGCGCCATTGGTGCGGCGCCACGGGCCCGACGTTGAGGTGCTCGCCTCGCTTGCGGGGCACCCGGTCGCGATCCGCGAAGGGACGGTGCTCGCCTGCGCCTTCCACCCCGAGCTGACCGACGATCCGCGCTTGCACGCGCTGTTCATGGCGATGGCGACGAGTGCCCGCCAGCGCGCGGTCAGCGAGCGAGAGTATCGGTGAGGTCGAGCGCGTTTCAGAGCAACGCTCTGCACCGCTCTGAGAGCGCGAGGGAGGAGGAGGCGAGTTGAGGGACCCGAGGGCAGAGGGCCTGGCGAGGATTCTGGTCGGCTACTCGACCGAGGTCTCGGAGGGGGAGATCGTCTCGATCGACGGTGAGAACGCAGCGGCGCCGCTGCTGATCGCGGTCTATGAGGAGGTGCTGAAGGCGGGAGCCCACCCGATCCTCAACGTCTCGCTGGACGGGCAGCTCGCGGCGTATTTCAAGCACGCCAGCGACGCGCAGCTCGGCTGGATCTCACCGGTGGCCGAGTGGATGGTCGACCATGCCGACGTGCGCATCGCGATCGGCGCCAGCACCAACACCCGCGAGCTGTCGGCGGTCCCACCGGAGCGCCAGACGCTGCGCCAGAGCGCCACCGGCGATCTGATGGCGAGGGCGATGGAGAGAAGTGCCAGCGGCGATTTCCGCTGGTGCTACACGCTCTATCCGACCAGCGCCTACGCCTCCGAGGCGGAGATGAGCCTGGCCGACTACGAGGACTTCTACTACGGAGCATGCCTGGTCGCCGATGGTGGCGACCCCTTAACCGCCTGGCAGCGGGCCTCGGCGGAGACCGTAAGGCTGGCCGCGTGGATCGAGGGGCACGAGGAGGTCAGGGTGAGGGCGCCGGGAACCGACATCAGGCTGGGGATCGCGGAGCGAAAGTTCATCCCCTGCGATGGGCGCCACAATATGCCCGACGGCGAGTTCTTCACCGGGCCGGTCGAGGACTCGGTCCAGGGCGAAGTGACATTCCATCTGCCGGCGGTGATCGGCGGGCGCGAGGTCTCGGGGGTGCGGCTGCGCTTCGAGGCCGGCAAGGTCGTCGACGCCAACGCTGAGCGGGGCGAGGAGTTCTTGATCAAGCTGCTGGACACGGACCCCGGCGCCCGCCGCCTGGGCGAGCTTGGAATCGGCACCAACTACGGGATCGACCGCGGCACTCGCGAGGTTCTGCTCGACGAGAAGATCGGCGGCACCGTCCACATGGCGATCGGCCGCAGCTACCCGGAGTCCGGCGGGGTAAACGAGTCCGCCGTCCACACCGACCTGGTCTGCGACCTGCGGCTGGGAGGCAAGCTCGAGGTGGACGGAACGGTGATGCAGGAAGACGGCAGGTTCCTCGTCTGAACACGCCCGTCGCACCGACCACTTGACGGGGCTTCGCGCCGATACTTTGCCGGCGGGCTGATCGCAGTGATCGCCGCCGCCGCAATGTGCAACCGGCGGCCGGGCTATTGACTGGGGAGTGGGGAGCCCGCCAGGACAAAGAACCAGACGGTCAGCGCCAGCGCGGCGAGGAGGACCGAGCCCATCATCACCGCTTCCACGACCGTGGTCGTGTCGATCCGGGGGGAGCTGTCACGCATGCTCTTTAACCAGGAGGGCCGCATCGGGGCCAGGCGGTTGGTGCCGGTGATCCTCACGTAGAGGCCGTTCAGGCGCCCGATCAACCAGGCGACGATCAGCACGGAGACGATGAACCCGACGGCGACGACCGCGTAGGGGCCGCCGCTGGGGAACTGGGTGTGGGAGACCTTGGAGCCGATGTAGATCCAGCTGAGCGGAATCGCTGTCCACAGTGACAGCGCGGCCAGCAGCATGGCGACGAAGACGACGCCCGCCGCCAGGCCTCTAGCCGGGCAAGGTGTGCGTGCCTTCGGCTGGGCCCGCCCCCTACCAGGCAATCCCAGCGTCGATTGGAGAGGCGACGGACCTGGCGGGTCATGCGCCTGCCGATCTCGCTTACTCACGCCTTTAGAAGGTTAACAGACAGTCTGTCTGTTTCTAGATAGGCGTTCGGAGCAATGCATGGCGGATACGCTTGCTCGCGATGCCCGCGAAAACGAACGCCGCACGCGCCGCGGCGACGAAAGCGCGCCTGATCAAAGCGGGCCGCAGGTTGTTTGCGCGCCGCGGCTACGCCGCGGTCGGGACCGATGAGATCGTCCGCGCGGCCAAAACGACACGGGGCGGGCTCTACTACCACTTTGAGGATAAGAGGGATCTTTTCCGAGCCGTCTATGAACAGATCGAGGCTGACCTTGCGGAGAGCATCGGGAAGAAGCTGGTTGCGGCCGGCGATGACCCCCTGCGGATGTTGCAGGTGGGCGTCGCTGCATTCCTTGACTCCTGCACGGATCCGCATTTTTCCCAGATCTGCCTGGTCGACGCACCCGCGGTACTTGGCTGGCAGGAATGGCGATCGGTCGACCAGAAATACGGCCTCGGCCTGGTAACGGCGGGTCTCGAACTGGGAGTCAGCCAGGGGCTGCTGACTCCTCAGCCCGTCCAACCGCTCGCTCACCTATTGCTTGGCGCGGTTGGCGAGGCCGGCATGATGATCGCCAACGCCCCCGATCCAAACAAGGCTCGCCGGGAGGTTGAGCCAGCCCTGATTGCCCTGGTGGAGAGCTTGGCCAGAGAGAAGTGACCCGCTGCCACCGGGTCGGTGCGCTGCATTGACCCCCACCAGGGGGGCCGTTGCGCGAATCAGCGGGCTGGCCCAGGAGCCGAGCGCACCGGCGCCTTCCATCCCACCGGAACACCGGAACCGCGGACCCCTCCGGTTGCTGCCCTCTCCCGCTGGAGAATTGCTCCTTTTCGGCAATGCACCTACGATCAGGCGCGAGCACTAGGAACAAAGATCTACTCAGATGACAAGGTCCCGTCCCTGACGTAGCACCATCGCGACCAGCGGGGTGGGACAGCGGGGGCGCCGAAAGGTGGCCATGCGCACGCGGGGCACAGATGGAGCACGACTCAGATGTAGCGCCCGCTGGGAGCCAAGAAAACGGCTGCCTACTGAAGGTGCTGGGGACCCCCGGCGAGGCTGAACGGGCGCTGTATGGACGATTATCTTGCGAGCCCGATGGTGCAAACGCCGTGGGGTAATTCCTCCGAGCTGAGGGACAGAAAGCTGCGCCCGGGCGCGGGAACGCTGCGGGCGGAGGTGGTGCGCAACCAGTCCGAGCGACTGTTCGCGGCGATGGTCGCGGTGGTCTCCGAAAAGGGCTACAAGGCGACCACGGTTGCCGATCTGGTCGCCCTCTCGGGCGTTTCGCGCAGCGACTTCTACCGGCACTTCGCGAGCAAGCAGGGCTGTTTCGTTGCCATGGTCGAGGCGCTCGTCGAGCCGATGATGGAGACGATCACCCAGGCCAGGGGCAGGGCCGATGAGAGGCGGGTCCGCGAGGTGTTCGAGGCCTTCATCGGGATGGCCGTCGAGCAGTCGGCGACGGCACGGGTCTGCATCGTCGAGCTGCACGCCGCGGGAGAGGAGGCCGAACGGGTGATCGACCGGGTCTTCGATGCCTTCGCCGAGCTGGTGGAAGAGGCCAGCCGGAGGATCGGCGGTCGCGAGGATATGCCGCCGGAGATCGTGCGGGCCGTGATCGGCGGGCTGCGCAAGGTCCTTCACACCCGCCTCTACCGCGGCGAGGAGCGCGAGCTGGCGAAGCTGGCACCGGAGCTCTGGCAATGGGGACTGAGCTACTACCCGCCGCCCCAGCCGCTGCAATCGCGGCGGCGGGCGGGCGAGGCGTCGAGCCAGTTCGAGGGATATACCCAGGCGGAACGAATCGCCCGCGCCGTCACCGCGGTGACGGCGGAGAAGGGCTACCGGGCGATGAGCACCGACGATATAGCCGAGCGCGCATCAATCTCGCTCAGCACCTTCTACGCCCACTTCGCCGACAAACGCGACGCGGTGCTGGCGGCCCTGGAGATGGGCGGCGCGCAGATGCTGGCTTCGGTCGTGCCGGCGGCGCAGCGAGCGGCGGATTGGCGCGAGGGGGTGCGGATCGCCTTTGAGGCGATGTGCTCCTACCTGGTCGCCGAGCCGGCCTACGCACGACTTGCGGCGATCGACGCATACGCGGTGGGCCCGGAGGGACTGGCGCGGCGCGACCGGGTGATCGACTCGATGAGCTCGATGCTGGCCCCGGCCTACGCGGAGAACCCGACCGTGCCGAAGATCGCCAGCGAGGCGATCGGGGGAGCGGTCTTCGCCCTGCTTCGCGACCGCATCCTCACCAGCGGACCCCAGCGCCTTCCCGAAGACATCCCGCTCGCCATCTACATCACCCTCGCGCCCTTCGTCGGCCCCGAGGAGGCCTGCGCGGTGGCCAATCGCCGGCCCTGAGGGCGTGAGGGGCGGCGTCTAGCTCTTCGGGGCGCTGGGGTCGGGCGGCGGCGGAATGTGCAGCTCCTCATCGGCGGCCGCGGCGCCGAGGTAGGGAAAGACCGCCGCATACATCAGCTGCGGCAGCTCCTCCTCGCCAAGCTCCAGTTCGCCGCCGGCGACCGCCCCCTGAACGCGAGCGAAGATGACGCCGCCAACACCGACCGCGGTGGCGCGGGTGAGTGAGTCGGTGTCGGCGGTCTCGCCGCGCCCTTCGTCGATCAGGTCGACAAGGCGATCGAAGGTCTCGACGAACAGCACCTGCGCTCGCTCGCCTCCCCGGCCGGCGTCGACGGCACCAAGATGGGCGACCCGCTCGTCGCGCAGCAGGAAGCGGAGCATCGCGTAGGCCGTGGCGCGGATGCGGTCGCGCCAGCCCTCGAGACCGGCGACCGATTGCTGGGCGTAGGCGAAGAACTCCTCGTAGGTCTCGGCGAGGATCGCGCAGAAGCAGTCATCGAGGTCGGTGAAGAGATGATGAAAGCCATCGAGGTCGACACCGGCACGCTCCAGCAGAGCGTCGAGGTCGAAATCGGGGTAGCCGCGGCGCAGGCTGAGGTCGAGCAGCGCCTCGCGCAGGCGGGCGCGCTCATCCGCTGGATCGGGCTTGGTGGCGGTCGGCAAAACTCGACTTATGTATATAGCGATATTCGACGGCGGACAGTGGCAAGACCTGATGCCAAGCCATAAGATTCAGGCTATGCGCACCGGCACGATGAGGCGGACGGTGACGTTCGCTGGGGCCGCCCGTTGCTACTGGACTGAGGTCTTCCCGTTTGCGCGGCGCGAGCTGCGCGAGTGGCGGAGGCGGGCGGAGGCGATCCCCGAGCCGGGACTGCGCCGGGACGCGCTGCTCGCGCTAGGAGCCAAGAGCGGCAATGCCGAGGGACTGGCGGCGTTTGCGGTGCTCGCGCCAAGGGCACAGCGCCGGTCGGTGATCCGAGCCGTGGTCGCCTATCAAACTGCTCTCGATTACCTCGACAACGTCACCGAGCGCCCAGTTCACTCCCAGGCTGAGAGATTGAAGCTAAACGGCGCCCTTGAGGTCGCCGTGGACCGCAAGCTCTCGCTCCAGACCTACCGCGAGGAAACAGGGCAGCGCGCCGATCATGACTACCTCGTTGCCCTGGTGGGGGCCTGCCGCACCAGCCTCGGCGGGCTGCCCTCCTACGCGAGCGCTGTGAGTCCGTTGCGGCGACGCGCCAGGCTTGGCGTCGAATCGCAGGCGATGAACCACTCGCTGCGGGCCGGCGCCGACGAACGGCAGATGGCGAGCTGGGCGCATGAGGCCACACGGGCATCGAGCCTGGAGGGGGAGCTGCAGTGGTGGGAGGTGTTCGCCGCGGGTGCCTCGACCCCCGCGCTTGGCGCGCTCGCCGCACTCGCCGCCCAACCGGGCGCCGATGAGGGCGACTTCCTTGCCGTGGAGAGGGCCTATTTCCCGTGGGTCAACGCACTCAACACAATGCTCGACAGCCTGGTCGACCTCGACGAGGACCCCTCACAGCAGCGTCATATCGAGCGCTACGGCTCGCCCCAGGCAGCCGCGGAGCGGCTGGCGGCAATCGCCGCTCGCTCCCGCGCTGGGGTTTGCAAGCTCCCAAGCGCCCAGCAGCACGAGCTTATTCTGGCGGCGATGGGAGGTTTTTACCTCGCACAACCCGCCGCCTGGCAGGGAGATCGCAGAGTGATCGCCGCCGCGGTGCTGGATGCCCTCGGGCCGTTCGCGCGCTCGACACTCACCGTGCACAGGCTGCGCCAGGGCAGGCCGCGAACCGCCCTGCGTGCTCGCCGTGGTCGGCCGAGCGCCGAAGCACTCGCCGGCTGATCTTCCCGCGCGTTCGGGTCGGACTGCTCAGCGAACGTGGCAGGCGCGCGCGACGGTGGTCGTGACGGTGAGTCCAGCGGTGAAAAAGTATCTGGCGCGGGCAAACGGCAGAAGGCCGCCGGTGAAGCGCGGAGGCACCGGGCAGGAGGCGCTGAGGTAGCTGTGGGTGGCGCCGCGGTATACGAAGCGGCGGGCGAAGGTGATGTGGAAGGCGCTGATATGCGGCCAGGGGCCGAGGGAGGAAGGGAGCACGCCGGTCAGGCTGGTGCCCAGGGGACCGGGGCGGTGGCGGACGTAGACGGGCACAACGAAAGAGGCGGGCGGGTTTGAGGAGAAGGCCAGCAACCAGACTTGGGCGCGAGCGCCGCGGGTTCCGCCGTTGAACGGGAGCACAGAGGCCAGCACGGAAAACGGAGCCTGGCCGGGAATGTCAACCTCAGCGCCCAGGCTGCCGCGGCCTACGAGGGCGCCGGGGCAACGCTCCAGCGCCTGGCGCTTGGTGGCACCGAGCAGTCGGCGGCGGGGGCAGAGCGGCAAGCCGACGGTGTCCAGCCGACTGCTACCCGTTGCCAGGGCCAGTTCGATTCCGTGCAGGCGCGGTAACTGTGAGCGGTCGTCGGTCTGCAGCACGCCGGAGAAGCTGATTGAAACCGGGGCCGGGCGATGACGGGGAAGCCGGCGCGGGGAGAATCTGGCGTCCAGAGAGACGATCACGTGGCCGTTCTGAGCACGATTGGCGCCGGCGGGGGCGGCGAGAAAGGCGGTGGCGGCGAGCGCCGCAGCGAAGCGGGCCACCAGCTTGCGGGTGCTGCGGCGGCGGGAAACTAGCTGCCTCACCGAATTGGCCTATTCGAAGCGTGACAGCTTGAAGTAGCAGTAGTTGAAGCCAAAGGCGAGGACGACGCTGTCGGCGCGTTCGCCGCTCCTGACGAATCGGGCTGAGGCGTGCTGGAAGGCGACGGGACGGTCGGAGCGAAGCACCGCGACGATCCTTTGTAGGTTCGACTCCTCCTGGGCGAGGTAGCCAAACCAGCGGGCCAGGGTGCCGCGATCGGCCACAGGTCGCGGGAGGGGTGAGATTTCCCGCACTGTGGCCGCGAAGAAGCGAGAGGCACGGGAGAACTTGGCTGCGGCGATGGCCAGGCGTTCGGCGCGCAGATCGGCGCGCATCCCCTGCACCGCGCGCTTGGTGGCAAGGGCCCGAGGCTTGCAGATCCCCTCCAACCTGGCTACATATTCGGCGCGGCCAAGGCCGGGCGCCTCTTCGGCGGCGGCAGCGACGACGAGGAGCAGTGCAACCGCAAGGGTCGCGACCCCGATTTGGGTCGCAACGCGAATCATCGCTGCGCGTCGTTGGTTTCGGGTGTTTCCCTCAAGCTCTAGTCTCAGTCGGCTCACCATCCATCCCCTGCACGTTAAAACGCGGCAACACCCGGTCAAGTAGCGGCGGCACGCGCCAGACCCGCTCCCCGAGCAGCAGCATCAGTGCTGGCAGCAATACGATACGCACCACGGTTGCGTCGAGCAGAACCGCGACGGTCAGCCCCACGCCCATCTGGCTCACGGTGGCGACCGGTGCGGTGGCGAAGGAGACGAAGACGGCAGCCATGATCGCCGCGGCGCCGGTGATCACCCCCGCTGTCTTCTCGAGCCCGTAGGTGATCGCCGCGGCATTGTCCCCCTCAACCTCGTAGCGCTCCCGCACTCGAATCAGGAGGAACACGGCATAGTCAATTGAGA
>Ga0307372_10009326_pt1 | contig 13566 bp, 16 predicted proteins | sample OX1MG_FD_202533 | JGI IMG/M metagenome (GOLD analysis project Ga0307372, IMG submission 202533) | Soil microbial communities from Risofladan, Vaasa, Finland - OX-1 | ecosystem: Environmental > Terrestrial > Soil > Coastal area > Acid sulfate soil | place: Finland: Risofladan, Vaasa | collected...
GCCGCGTACGCGGGGCCAGCGTCACCGGTGTTCGCGTAGAAGGCGGGGCTGTCATTGAGTGCACCTATGGCCCACAAGAGTTCGTTGTCGAGACACTTGTTGGCGGTGAAGGGGGAACCTCCGGTTGCGCCAATAATGCCGAAGCCGGGCGACTGAGGCAACGTATGACCGCACTGCGGCCAACTGATGTCAAAGCCGATCGAGGTGGCAGGGGGCGTGGGTGACGTAGGTGACGCTGAAGTGACGCCAATCGGGCTCACAAGTATCACAACAGCGAAGACGACTGCGGCTGACGACTTCGTTAAGAATGCACGCACGTGTTACAAGTGTACGGAGTAAATAAGTCGTGAAACTACGGAAAGTGTTTACAAACTCGTCACATCGCCGCACTTGAAGAGGTTTGGCACGCGTAAAAAATGTTGAATTGGGGCGGTGGCGCAGTTTGTCGATGAGGATGCCGGCGATATCCGAGCCATGATCAGACCCCGATGTGTGTTTCACTCTCTGCGAGAGCGGGTCGTGTTACGAGGCCGTAGAACGTGAACAAACCCCAAGCACCCATCGCTGAATGGTTGATGGCAAAGGATCTCTCCTCGGTGGAGGTCGCTTGTCAGGTCCGGAGTGATGTCGTGTTGGAGAGCCGGCGGTCCGGTGACCAGTGCGCCGAAGAGTCCGGCGTCTCGAAGGGCGTGTCGCAGGGTACCGGTGACGTTGGCCGCGTGGCTCAGGTTCAAGGAGGTATTGACGTTGGCGTAAAGGATCCCGCCAACGGCTCGTTCCTCGCTGATCGTCCCCGTCGGGATCTTGGAAGCGGCGATCTTGATCTTGGCTTCGAGCGCCGTGATTTCTTTGGTGGTCGCTTCTTTGAAAGGCACGACCACCGTGAAGGTGCCTTCGGTGTTTTCGTGGAAGTCACGGATCAATATCTCGTTGGCTTGCGCCGAGTTCGTGCCGGGCACTGTAAGGGACGTCGTGAGCAGTCCCGGCAGTCGTGCTCCGGAGAACGTGCCAACTAAAGCGATGACCACCCAGATCGCAAGTACAACGAAGCGCCGCTTGATTACCAAGCGCGTCCATCGTTCTAACACCTTCGTAGCGTACAGTTCTGGCACTCAGTGACCTTGGAAGTGCTGCGAAGCATTTGGCGGTGAAAGCTGGTCACACATGGTTGTCGACCGAGGCACTCGCGGGCGTATTGACGCCAACCCTCTTCCACTCAATCAAGTAACGCGTCGAACGATCGACGTTTCGCGCCGCCGTCGTGTCGATGGCAACGAACAGATTGGCGAGTCCACTTGCGCGCTACTGTGAAGAATATGGACTTCGTCCAACCGCCTTCGGATCCTGATGAGTGGACCGATGAGAAGTGGCTCGCGTGGCTAAAGGCAACTGACGACCTTGCATCTGACGAACTTGATGAGTCCATTTCCGAGGTCGTGATGCGCATAGTTCAGTCAACGCCGGGTCTGGTCATCGGGCAGGCAATGCTCGGCATGGCGCAGGCAATCTACGGCCGCCAGAAAGACGAAATCGTCATCGTGGTCGAGGGCAATGGGGAGTCCGCAGACGACGAGCCGTTCGCCGTTCGACTCGACTTCGACCATCCTGAACGTTCATTGGTGGAGTTCAAGCGAGGTTGAGTCTGCCTGATCTGAGATCCGAGAATCCAGGAGCCGCTGTGAATTGTTGGTTTTAACATTTCGTTGTGTTCTAGCCCGAGCGAGAACGCAACGGGGATTCATTACAGGTGACACAATCCACATATGAATTCTCGATTGAACGGCATGTGGTGGGGAACCGCCATTGAAGCTCCGAATCCCAGCGCTCTGGCAAGTTTCTAACTCCCAGTTGCTCGGTTGGCCGCTCGTTCACGAGGAACCGGGCACCGCAATCATCGCGCCGCCTGACGGACCGATATACGTCGTATTCCAAGAAGCCTCCGACTTCGTCACTCCCGTTTGGCCACCGCAATCTGAAAAACAGCGTCCGATGATGCATTTCGACTTTCAGGTGGGCGACCTCGATTCGGTTGTGGCGGAGGCGGTTGCGCTCGGTGCGTCTGTTTCTGCCCACCAGCCGCAGCAGAACGTTCGAGTACTCATTGATCCCGCGGGACACCCGTTCTGCCTGTGTCAAGAACAGGACCAATAAGCATGGGACACGGGAACTTACGGTCCGCTGTTGAGCTCCATCAGCAGCGGCTGGCGTAAATGGAGCATCGTGTCATTGGACCTATGGAGTCGATGGTGCCTCTTGATCAATGGGTCATGCCTCCATCAATATCGCGTCAAGAGATAGAGGTTTCCCGACATAGAGGCATCAGGACCTTGCATATCGTGTACAAGTTCCGTAATGTTCAAGTATGGAGATACGGGTTGGAGAACTCGCCAAGAGAACCGGGGTAGGGGTAGGAACTCTGCGTGCTTGGGAGAGGCGATTCCACCTTCTCGAGCCACTGCGCTCTCCCGCCGGTCATCGCCTTTACGACGAAGATGACGTCCAGCGAGTTGATGCGGTTGTGCGCCTCGTATCGGATGGACTCACCCTTCCCGCGGCCGTTGCCCGCGTCGCCAACATGGGCACGGGAGTCCAGATTGGGGGCGGTGGTGAGGAATTCTTCTTCGGTCAGATTCTCCAGGTCGCGAGCCAGGGCATCTGGGTCTCGCGCGACGGAAGGACCCGCTACGTCAATGCCAAGATGGCCGAACTGATGGGATGTTCGGTCGGCGAACTGTTGACTCGTCCGGTCTTCGCATTCCACATGGGTGAGGACCTCTTCGCCGACGGGGCCCGCGGAGACCCTGTTAATGGCAGCGGCCGATTGAGTTTTACGCGCGAGCTGCATCGGGCTGACGGTTCGACCTTTTTGGCTCAAGGGACGACGACGCCACTGTTCAATCATTCCGGCCAGTTCGAAGGCTCGGTCGCGATGGTGGAGGACATAACTGCCCGGACAGAGGAAGAAGCCCAATCACGATATCGAAACGCTCTCCTCGACGCCATCGGCGAAGCGGTCCTGGCCGCTGAACCCGACGGCACCATCGTGTACGCCAATACGGCGGCCGAACGGCTCTTCGGGTGGAAGGTTTCTGAGTTAATCGGCGAGAACGGCCTCGAACTCCTGGCCCCCCAGGAACCGGACCCGCTAGGGCGGGATTTCCATTCGAGTCTGCTCGCCAAGAACCGTGAGTCCGGAGAACTTCGTCTCTCTCGAAAAGATGGAACACAGATGATGGTTCGTGTAACGGGAACTCCGGTCCTCGATCGCAACCGCGAGGTCGTCGGTCTGATCGCCGTATTGGTTGACAATAGTGATCAACATCGAATTGAGCATGAGCTTCGAGCTCAAGAACAACAGGCGGAAGTGGTCGCCTTGCTCGGAGCCGACGCTCTTCGCGTCCAGCCAGGAGACGAGAAACCTGTATTGATGGAGGTCATTGAGGCGGTTCGGCGGGTGCTTCAGAGTGAGCATGGCCTGCTCGTTGACACGGGACCCCACGACAATGTTCTTCGAGTGTCATCGCCTCCCTATGACGACTCAGACGAATCAGATCAGATTCCAATGGGAAGTCGGTCGTTGACGGGCTACACCGCACGCGCGGGCAAGGTCGTCGTCGTCGAAGACGCTTTACGCGATCGCCGTTTCGACATCGCGCCTAGATCGAGAGAGATAGGTATCCGCTCGGCTATTGCGGCTCCCGTTCTTGCCTCTGACGGAGTACGGGCGGTCCTCATGGCCGCGAGTAAAGAACCCTCGATGTTCAGCGAGTCCTCCGTGCATTTCATGCAGAACATGGCCAATGTCGTGGGAATCGCACTCCGACACGAGTGTGCGACGTAGTGACATCAACTCCGAGCGTGTCAAACGAACACCTAAGGAAAACCGGAACCTGACACGACGGCTACTCATCGCCGTGGACCACGGCTCCCGCGGCGACGGTCATGTCAACGGTCGTGTAGCCAATCTCGGTCGTCGGTAGGGCGAAGATATCTTGGCTGAGCACAGCGACGTCGGCTTGGCGACCAACGTCAAGCACACCCAACAAATTCTCGTCGCCGTTTACGTAAGCGACCCCAGTCGTGAACGCCGCCAGAGCCTCGGCGACTGAAATTCGCTCGTCGGGTCGAAACGGCTTCGTCGTCTCGTCCGTTTCCGGACGCCCCAGGTTCGTCGAGAGACAACGGTTCACTGCGACGTGGATCTCCTCGAGTGGGTTCGGGCTCGACACCGGCCAATCCGAACCGAAGGCGATCCTCGTTCGAAGTCGCTGCAGCGACGCGATCGAATATTGCCAGTCGATCCGGTCCTCGCCGACGTAAGGAATGGTGAAGTCCTCCATCTGGGGATCACTGCACGCCCACAACGGCTGAAAGTTCGCGGTGACTCCGAGACGCGCGAAGCGGACAAGCTCGTGCGGGTCGATGAACTGAAGATGAGCGATGTGATGGCGGTTTGCACCCCATCGCTCTTCGCCCACTGACTGGATCGCGTCAAGCGACGTCGAAATGGCTCGGTCGCCGATCGCATGGAAGTGGACCTGGAAGTCTTCGGCGTCCAGTGCTCGCACCGCGTCGACTAAGAGGTCACGCTCGATGAAGAGTTCGCCCCGATGAGATCCGTCACGTCCGGGCGTGCCGAGGTAAGCCCGCGACATCGCCGCGGTGAACATTTCGCACACGCCGTCAACCATCATCTTGACCGAGGTCGCTCGAAACGGTCCGTCCGGCGAAGCCTCGCGTCGACCGAGGAGGTAGTCAATCTGTTCGATTCCCTTCGACCGGTCCCACCAGAGCGCGCCGCGTACTCGCGCGGTGAGCCAACCCTCGAGTGTCGCCGTGCGATAGGCATCGTAGGTGTCGACCACCCCGATATCACCGGCGTCGCCGACGCACGCGTCTTGCCAATGCGTGATGCCGTATCCGTGCAAGGTCTTGAGTGCAGTGCGTAACGCGGTAGCCATCTCCTCGCGCGAAGTCGGAGGGAGATGACGTGCCACCAACGCCATGGCGCTCTCGTGTAGAGCTCCCGACGGTGCGCCATCGGGAAGACGTTCGATTCGGCCGTTGAGTGGATCGGGCGTGCGCGCGTCAATGCCGGCGCGTTCGAGAGCTGCGGTGTTCACCCAGGCGGAGTGATGGTCGCGATTGGGTAGAAACGCGGGACGGCCCCCGCACACGAGATCGAGATCTGCGGCCGTGGGCACTCCGCCGGGAAAGGCCTCCAACGACCAACCTCCACCAAGTACCCAGCCGTCCACGGGTTGAAGCGCGGCGTACGCGGCGATCCGGTCGAGGTACACCAATCGACTGGTCAATCCCAGCAAGTTGCAGCGCTGGATCTCGAGTCCGCCGGAGATGGCGTGGACGTGAGCGTCGCCGAAGGCGGGTATGGCCAATCGCCCTTTCAGATCAATGACTCTCGTCGATGGCGCGCGCAACGCGTCGATCTCCTCATTCGATCCCAGCGCGCTGATGACGTCACCGCTGATGGCGACGGCGTCGACGAAACCTTGTGGGGTGAGTGGAGTTGCGACGCGGCCGCCGCGCAGGACGAGCGAAGGATGTGGCATTGAGAACTCCGCTTCGTCATACGACCGGACGCTGCTCAACCTAGCCAAGTCGACGCGTTCTCGCAACGATCGTTGGCCTTTTCTCCTGTTCCCAACTTCATCATTGAGATTCGTACGACAAATGATCTACAACGAACAGCCAATCTAGAAGTCACCTAAATAGCGAGGCCCTGAACCGCTTCGTCCGGCAAAGTCGTCGCGATTCGCAAGGGCGCAGGTGCGAAGGGAGAGGCATCCACAACCGATGCAGCTCGTTAACCCACCTCGCAGAGCTTCCAATATCTCAATTCGTTCGTCGATACGTTCTCGCCAACCTCTCGACAATTTCTGCCACTCCTTCGCGTTAGGTGCTTTGTCAGCGGGTAGTTCGTTGAGCGCCTCTACGATCTCTTCGAGAGTAAGCCCGACTTTCTGCGCTATGCGAATGAAGGCGAGGCGTCGTAGGACGTCGCGGCGAAAGAGTCGTTGGTTTCCTGGCGTACGTTCGGCGCCAACCAGTCCAGCCTTCTCGTAGAAACGAACGGCGGACGCGGCGAGTCCGCTTCGTTCAGCGACCTCACCGATGGGAAGCAGTGTGTTGTCCATGACTTCACCAAGTTTCTCGAGACAATGCTTGACTTAAACATTACTTTAACTTGTAGCTTAAACCTTGACGCAGTATCGCGGAGAGAAGGTTGACAGAGTATGCCGATTGCCATCATCACGGGAGCTTCGCGAGGATTCGGTCGAGCACTCGCGATGTCTCTCGCTGGTGACGGATGGAGCCTGGTCATTGACGCCCGGCGTGCAGAGGAGCTCGAGACGGTGCACGCGGAAATCGGGTCTCTCGGTGCGGAGGTCAAGTCGATCCCCGGCGATGTAAGCAATGCCGACCATCGCGCTGCCTTGATCGCAGCAGCGAAAGCATTCGGTTCTTTGGACATGCTCGTGAACAATGCGAGCACGCTCGGTCCCAGTCCTTTGCTAGTGCTGGAGAACTACAGCATCGACGAGTTGAAAGGCGTCTTCGAGGTGAACGCGCTGGCGCCATTGGCTCTGATCCAACTGGTTCTCCCAATGCTGAAGCAGTCACATGGCACCGTGGTGTCACTTAGCTCCGACGCCGCCGTCGAAGCCTACGAAGGGTGGGGTGGATACGGATCTTCCAAGGCTGCGCTCGATCACCTTCATCGGGTACTCGCCGAGGAAATCGGTGACGTTCGTTTTTATTCTTTCGATCCGGGCGACATGCGTACCGAGATGCATCAGGCGGCATTCCCCGGTGAAGACATCTCGGATCGTCCTGAGCCCGAGGCGGTCGTGCCGGCACTTCGGACCTTGCTCGATTCTCACGCGACCAGCGGGCGTTATCGCGCCTTGGAGCTGGGCTCATGAGCGTGATCGCGGACAACTTCGAGCGCTTTGACTTCAAATTGCCGAGGTCACAAGAGGCGTCGGAGCCACCGGAAGCTCGTGGCTTAACTCGCGACGGAGTGCGAATGCTCGTCTCCCACAGGTCGACCGGCTCGCTCGTGTCGAGCACCTTCAGCGAACTGCCCGACTTCCTCGAACCGGGAGACCTCGTGGTGATCAATTCCTCGGGAACCATCGCGGCCGCGGTCGAAGCCGTCGCACCCGATGGCACGTCACTCGTGGTTCACTTCTCAAATGAGCTCGATTCCACTCGATGGGTCGTCGAACTGCGAAGGAAAGTCGGCGATACGACTGAGCGGTGGTCCGGTCCCGTCCCGTCACTGCGATTGCAATTACGAGGCGGCGCAACTATGGATCTCGACGAGCGCTTTGGTTCGGGGAACCGTTTATGGATCGCGACCTTCAACGTTGACGAACCGGTGCTTCGTTGGCTGGAGACGCATGGTCGGCCCATTCGTTATGGCTACGTGCCGCGGCCGTGGCCAATACAGACCTATCAGAACGTTTACGCCACGGAATACGGAAGCGCAGAAATGCCGAGCGCAGGCCGACCGTTTACTACCGAGATCATCACTCGACTAGTAGCCAAAGGAATCGGTGTTGCTCCAGTGTTGCTTCACACGGGCGTCGCCTCTCTGGAAGACGACGAGTTGCCCTACCCCGAGCGAGTCCGAGTATTGTCAATGACCGCGCAACTTGTGAACGCCACTCATAGGGCTGGGCATCGGGTGGTCGCGGTCGGCACCACGGTCGTGCGGGCCATCGAAAGCGGCGCGACGCTAGATGGGAAGGCGGTCGCCTTCGACGGTTGGACCGATCTCGTCATCTCGCCGGATCGCGGCGTTCGCGTCGTCGACGGCCTGGTGACGGGATGGCATGAACCCGTGTCGTCGCATCTCATGATGCTCGAGTCGATGATCGGGCGAGAACTGCTCGAGGATTCTTACAACGCGGCACTAGCGCTGGGTTATCAGTGGCATGAATTTGGCGATTCGCATTTGATTCTGCCCTAGGTCAAATTCTGACGAAGGACGCCACATCGCTCGTTCAAAGTGAAAGCGAGAAGCGCTGGATGAGTTCGGATTGTTCGTCGGTCTCCACCGCTCTCGCGTCATAGTGCTCCCGTACCCAATCAACGGCACTGCTCGGCCGAACACCTGCAGAGATGGCCAGACAACCTAGAACGGTGCCGGTTCTTCCGATTCCGCCGTAACAGGCGATCTCCACGAGTTCACTCTTTTTGGCTCGTTCGTGGATGTCCACGACGACTTCGAAGAACTCGGTCTCGTTGATAGGAAGTCCCATGCCGGGCCAATCGATTATTCGGTGAGGCCACGTGACTTCGGAGTCGCCGATCCAGCGCTCATCGAGGTACACCGCCCAATCTGGCGTACGCGAGCGATCCGAGGTGATCAAACCGAGTCGACCCTGCGCGAGTACCGCCGACTGGTCCGGGAAGGTAACGAGCACCGCGACAATCCTATGTGTGACTCTTTTCGACGTGTGTCGTAGGAGTTGCTGCTGTCAGCGGGGAGGCAATTCGACGGAAGCGACGAGCGATCAGGGCCGGAGTGATGACCGCGAACTTCATCTGAAATGCCATGCCTCTCATCGACCAGTCCACCGTAGAAGAGCGCGAGTCCCGGCATCATGAAAAAGACCATCGCGGTTGCGGCGAGCATCCAGGCGGTATCACCGGCGTTCGCGTGCATACGACTTTCCGATATCCGTGGCGGCCGTATCGGTGCGAGCGCCAAAAGTCAGATTAGGTCGTCACATGGGAAAGATTCGTGAGGAGTGGCGAAACTCCAATTTTGTGGCGATGTCGTTTAGAAACCGACTCCGCCTCCTCCACCAGGTGCGGTCGTCGTCGTGATTGGTGTCGTTGTCGTTGTCGTCGTATTGGGGGGTTTGCTCGTGGTGGTAGTCGGATTGCTCGCCGGCTTCACGAGAACAATCTCGACCCACTTACCCCACATGTCCGTCACGTTGCCGTTCACCTGTCCAGCAGTCTTGTCGTCGAAGAACCAGAAGAGGGCTTTGCCGCCGTAGGTCACTTGTCGGCCGCTCGCGATTGTTTTGGTTCCTAGCTTGGCGGCGCTTACTCCGGCACCGGCCGTCGCCTTGGTCACGCCCTTAGGTAGCAACACGGGAATCCAGATCTTGTGGCACGCGGACGTGCAGACCAAAGAACTCGGGCGCAACGTATAGAGCGTCCGGCCGTCGGACAAGATCGTGCCATCCTTGGCGCTCTTGAAAGTCGAGATGACGACGCGTTTTATGCTGTGAGCCTGAGCGGACGCGCCCGCGACTGACAAGCTCACCGTGGTGGCGAGACCTCCGGTCACCAGGAGGGCCGCGGCAATCCGCGCCACCCGAAACGTCCGAGCTTCGTGGCGAAGTGAATGAGTTGGTCTCATGAGATCCTTTCGTTAATCCGACAGAGGTCTTACGGAGTGGGGATGCAAAACGATCACGCACTTTGGCGGAACTCATTCGGATCGCGAAATAGTGCCGGTAGCGCGAGACACAAATACGTATTTGATCCTTTTCGGACCTTCAGCCGTACTATTTGTTGATGAGAATGCGCGGCGGTTACGACGACGAGACCCCGGATGAGGCTCTGCTCTCGGGAATCGCGGTCGGTGACGACCGCGCGGTCCTCGCCTTCGTCCGACGCTATCAACGTCGGCTCTTCGGCTTGGCGCTAGGAATAGTCGGTGATCCCGGTATGGCCGAAGATGTAGCCCAAGAGGCGTTCATCCGTATTCTTCGTCACGCCGCGGTCTACGACATCCGTCGTGGTTCCGTCGCCACCTGGACGCTCACCATCACGCGAAATCTCGCCATCGACGCGGTGCGCGTGCGCCGAGCTGTTCCTACCGCGCCGGAAGACCGAGTGTTCCTCTCCCTTGTAAGCAACGAACGTGCACCTGATGACACGGCGGTGATGTCAGAATCCGTGCGACAAGCGCACAGCGCCCTCGCGTCGCTGCCCATCGATCAGCGTCGAGCGGTCGTGCTCGCAGTGATGTACGGCCGAACGGTCTCAGAGGTCGCTTCGATGGAAGCCATTCCTCTCGGCACGGCGAAGAGTCGAGTTCGATTGGGACTCGCCAAACTTCGCGAAGCCGCAGCTCGGATGGAAGCGTCATGAACCGCGTTCCCGAACGATCTCTGGAATGTGAGGCCTTGAACGACGACCTCATCGAATTCGCCCTCGGAACCCTCTCGGGTCGTAGCCGATCGAATGTTCTCCTTCACCTCGAAACATGCTCGCACTGCAACGTCGAACTGGATTCCCTGGCCGCGGCGGCGGATACGTTGTTGTGGCTCGCTCCCGAGGCCGAACCGTCCCTAGGCTTTGAAACCCGACTCATCGAGCGATACCAAAGTACTGATCCTCGACGTCGAGTCACTCGACTTCGTCGCGCGAGCTTGTTGGCTGTGGCGGCGATGATGGCGGTGGTGCTGGGCGTGGGCCTAGGTGCCGTCTTCACTAATCACGGAGGAAGTAATAACCCAGTGGCCGCGACGCGACCAGTCACCGGTCGACTCATGTCGGACGGGCAGACGTTGGGCGAGGTCACTATTTCGTCGGGGAATCCTTCGTGGATGATCATGAACATCGATACGGGCGACGTGACGGGCCTCGTGTGGTGTCAAGTGACGCTCGAGAACGGTCGTAACGTGACCGTGGGCAAATTCACGCTCTCGCATGGTTATGGTTCCTGGGTTGCTCCCCTTACATCGTCTGCCAATGACGTGCGCTCCGCGCGCATAGTGAACGCCCACGGCACCGTGCTCGCGCAAGCGACCTTCGCCACCTGAGCGAAACCTTGGGGATCATCGTCGCATTGTGGTGCGATGCCTTCGCCTCCGAAGTCCAGCTATCGATTGACATCACGAATTCGCCAACTAGTCATAATCTCAAGTCGGGAGTGATCCGCTCAGGTTGTTCGCCCGTACTACTGGGCGTCTAGGAAATGGACGTTTACGACACCCGTTGAAACCATTAAGTAACTATGAGGAGATACTCGAAATGACACAGGCAACCAATGGACGTCGATCTCATCGGTACCTCAAGACCCGAGTTGCGGCGGCCGTACTTGTCGCCGGAGGAGTGGCGACAACCGTGAGCCTCACGGGCGCCTCGGCATCCGTGCACAGCCACACCGTCAAGAAGGTCGTCATCTCGACTTTCAAGAGTGCCAAAGTCGGCACGATCCTCTCGGACGGTCGAACGCTCTACACGTTGAAGCCGAGCGCCAAGGCCTGCACTGCGGCGTGCCACAAGATCTGGATCCCCGTGTACTTGCCGACGGGCCAGGCAAGGGCGACGGCCGGCACTGGCGTCAACGCGGCGAAGCTCGGGGTCAAGACAGTCGCCGGCGGCCGACAGGTCACCTACGGCGGTAAGACGCTCTTCTGGTTCTTTGCAGACAAGACCGCCGGACAGGTGAAGGGCAACGTCACTGACACGTGGGGCAAGTGGGCTGACATCGTACTCGCAAAGCCCGCCGGAACGACAACCACCACGACCAGCGCCGGCGGTGGCGGTGGCGGAGTTGGTTTCTAACTTCTAACTTGTGCAAGAGGGGGCCACCATGACGTCCGTTGTCATCTCACCAAGTGACTCGACAAGTACGACTGAGTCGATACCGCGCGAGACGACGATCGTCAAGCGCCGTGGGCTGTCGTCGCGCGTCTATTTGCCGGCGCTCTCAATCGTCGCGGTGGCCGTCGTCCTCATCGCCATCGGCGTGGCGAGTCATTGGGGCGGCACCAGCTTCGCCGCGTCGATCACGGATCAGCGAGTGATCGTCGTCGGGCCGGTGACGATCGCGATTCTCTGTTTGTTCCTCGTGGTGGAACGCTTGCGACCGGCGCAGCGTCGCCAATTTTTCGCTCGCGGCTATCGGCAAGATGTCTTGTACACCGTGTTGAATGCGACGCTCGTCGTTCCCCTCGTCGTCGCCCTAGGGTTGTCCTTCGCCGAGGTGGCCCGTAAGTCCCTGCCGTGGGTCGTCCTACCGCACTACGAATTCTTTCCGCGTTGGCTCGCGATTGCGGTGATCTTCGTCATGATGGACGCCTGCAACTGGGCGGCCCACCTCGCCAACCACAAGGTCCGAATGCTGTGGCGATTCCACGAGTTGCACCACTCCCAAGAGGACATGAGCGTGCTGACCGTCTTTCGCACCCATCCCTTGATTCACGTGTCGTACCTCATCGCGTTGGTCCCGGGGATTGTGCTCGTCGCCAATGGCTCGGTGACCACCTCGTTGCTCGTGGTCTACGCCGCCGTCGTCGCCTTCGAGCACTCGAACACAAACTTGAGTTTTGGCCCCCTCAACCGTGTTTTTTGCAGCCCGAACTACCACCGCATTCACCACCGCGTCGAAGGGCGCCAAGACGTGAACCTCGGCTTCGCCCTGACCATTTGGGATCAACTCTCGCGACGAGCGGTGTTCCCCACGAAGGACACGATTCGAATCGACACGGGTCTGCCCGGACGCCCCCTCGCCGTCGAGCAGAGTGCGCCGCGCGCACGTCACCTCTCAGTCCTGATGGCTCAATTGATCGGCCCCTTCCGACCGCTTGACGAGTCTCGTGGGTCAGTCGATGCCGCGTCTTCGATGTCGATCGAGAGTGCCAATGGTCGACTCGAGGGGTCCCACAGCGGACGCCCGGCGCAATGAGCGAAGATCATCCGAACCGAGGTCTGAACCGACGTGGCGTTGCGTTGTTGTCAATGGTGTTCACGACTCGATCGGACTCGCGCTCAAGTGATGCGGCGCTTGGAGCACTTCGGATCGCGCTGGCGTGGATCTTCATCTACTACGGGGCGGGCAAGCTCTTCGGCACCTTCAACGGACCAGGGATTCACAACACTTCGCTATTTATGTCGAATACCGCCCATCTCCATCCCGGCGGTTTCTTTTCCGTGCTCGGGGGCGTCATCGAATTCGGGGGAGCCATCGCGATGGCCCTCGGCTTCGGTGCTCGCGTCGCCGGTCTGGCGTTGTTCGGGGACCAAGTGATGGCCATGATCACCGTCACGTGGGTCAACGGCATCAACTCCGAGACGTTGACGCCGGGCTACGAATTCAACCTGGCTCTCGCGGTCATGGCACTCGTAATTGTCTTGCTTGGTGCGGGCCGGGTGAGTGTCGACGCGCTCATTGAACGCAGGCTCAATCGTTCGGGAACGCTGAGCGGCTGATGGTGATGAGCGAAGTTCTCGTCGCGCCAGCGCGCCCTTCGAGGTCCGCGGTGGCGATTCGTATCACTTTGAATCTGGTCGCCGCATTCGGCGCGGCGCTGTTTGCTCGCGCGGGACTCGAGTATTACCTGCGCACGCACTCGTTGATTGGTGCCGCGTTCCTCGGCGAAGAGATGTGGATCGTGGTGGCTTACTTAGTCCGGCGCCCAGCTCGCGTCGTGAGCCGGCGACCCGTCGACTGGCTCCTCGCGTTCGGCGGAACGTTTGGCGGGGTGTTGTTGCGTCCCGAGGGCGCGCACCCGCACTGGGGAGTCGTGGCCGGTTTCGACTCGCAAATGATTGGTCTAGTTATTTGCG
>Ga0307372_10009327_pt1 | contig 13565 bp, 7 predicted proteins | sample OX1MG_FD_202533 | JGI IMG/M metagenome (GOLD analysis project Ga0307372, IMG submission 202533) | Soil microbial communities from Risofladan, Vaasa, Finland - OX-1 | ecosystem: Environmental > Terrestrial > Soil > Coastal area > Acid sulfate soil | place: Finland: Risofladan, Vaasa | collected...
ACTTTTTTGTAAATTCTATTAAACTCATTCCTGTAAACATAACTAATAGTTTTAGCTCAAATATACTAATATTATTAGCTTAAAACAAATATTATTTAATTCATCACGACCTATCCGCTTTATTCTATGTTTTTATTAGCGGCAACCATTACATTATGTTCAGCCTTATCATCTATAAGCGTAATTCTATTTCCCTCCTTCTTCACTCCATCAATTGTCACTGTCATTTTTTCACCGGTTGGGATTTGCTTTATCCCAATATGATAGATTGTATTTTTATATCGATAGTGCACTTTAAATGATTCCCATTCTTCCGGGATGCAAGGAGTAAATTTTAATTGATTTCCTTCCTGCTCAAAACCAAGAAAAGATTCTGTAATTAAACGATACAACCAAGCTGCGGATCCTGTGTACCAGGTCCATCCGCCACGTCCGGCATGCGGGACGCGTGAATATACATCTGCAGCTAACACATAAGGTTCTACCTTGTATGTCGCGATTTCTTTTTCAGTTTTACCATGGTTAACCGGGTTGATCATGTTTAATAATTCCCAGACACGCTCATTATTGCCCAATCTTGCAAACGCCATGATCATCCATACAGCAGCATGTGTGTATTGGCCGCCATTCTCTCTTACACCAGGTACATATCCTTTTATGTAACCAGGATTGAGGGCAGACTTGTCAAAGGCAGGTTCTAATAATTGAATGATGCCAACATCTTTTTGAACCAGGTTTTTATAGGCTGATTCCATGGCAGTATGCACACGGCTGGCGTTTCCTCCGCCTGATAAAACAGACCAGCTTTGAGCGATGGAATCAATCTTACATTCCTCATCACTTTTTGACCCAAGTGGTGTCCCATCATCAAACCAGGCACGCTTATACCATTCACCATCCCAGGCGCTTTTGTCAATATTGGCTTTTAATTTTATCGCTTGTTTTTTGCAGGTATCCGCAAAGGTTATGTCATTATATAAACTTGCTGTTTCTCCAAAGCTGTTTAGTATCTGATAAAGAAAAAACGCGAGCCAGACACTTTCACCTTTGCCATTCTGGCCTACCTTATCAAACCCATCGTTCCAGTCCCCCGTGCCAATTAACGGTAACCCGTGTACGCCAAAATTGAATCCGTGTTTTATGGCCAAAACGCAATGCTCATAGAGGGTGGCTGAGGTATGCGAATCAAGAGGAAGATCATAATAGGATTCCTCCCCCTGGTTTAGCTGGCGTCCATCAAGGAAATTTGATGACTCATTTAATATAGCCGTATCACCAGTAAATTTAATATAATAAACAGTTACAAAAGGAAGCCAGAGATAATCATCGGATATCCGGGTGCGGACTCCACGACCCAACGGCGGATGCCACCAATGCTGCACATCTCCTTCTTTAAACTGTCGGGATGCACAAAGTAAAATTTGTTCACGTGCAAGTTCAGGCCGCGTATGAAGCAGTGACATTACATCCTGTAACTGGTCCCTGAAACCAAATGCGCCACCTGATTGATAAAATCCACTACGTCCCCAAAGTCTTGACGAAAGTGTTTGATAAGTTAACCAACCATTTGCCATAAGATTAATCGCTTTATCAGGCGTTTCTACCTGTAGAGCGCCTATGGTATCCGCCCAGTATTTGTTTACTTTTTTCAATGCTTCAGTGGCTGCTCCAGTTCCCCGGAATTGCCTGGCAATAGTGCTTGCTTCAATGGCATCTTTGCCTGCTCCCAGCCGGAAAATAATTTCCTGTTCTTCTCCGTCTGCCACGAAGAATGGCACCTGGATAGCCGCGCATGGATCCAGGGCAAGTCCCACTTTTCCGGAAAGTTTGATACGTGACATGGCATCCGGATTTTGCAAAGTTCCATTGCGGCCTATAAATTCAGTACGGTCACCTGTAAACGTTTTTTTCAAATAATCCACATCAAAAAATGCGACCCTGTTGTTAAATTCGGTATTATATTGATTTTTGGCAAACAGCGCCCCACTGTCAGGATCCACTTCCGTATGAATATGCATGGCCGTTTTCATCCTGTTATCGCCCAGCACCCACTCTATATAACCGGTAGCGGATAGCTTACGTGATCTTCCCGACCGGTTAGTTATTTTTAATACAATAAATTTAATTGTTGATTCTATATCCACGTATACATTCATCTCTGAATAGATCCCATCTTCTATATGTTCAAAAACACTGTACCCAAAACCATGACGTGTAATGTAAGGCGACTTACTACCGGCAGGCAACAATGCAGTTGACCAAAACCGGCCGCTCTCTTCATCTCTTATATAAAAGACTTCCCCGGTTGTGTCTGACACAGGATCATTACTCCATGAGGTAAGCCTTAATTCATGCGCATTTTCAGTCCAGGTGTACGCTGATCCACTTTCTGAAATAACCGTTCCAAAATTTGGATTCGCAATTACATTTACCCACGGAGCCGGCGTTTTGCTTTTATCATCGGTAACAATAACATATTCTTTTCCATCAGGAGAGAAGCCTCCTGATCCATTAAAAAAAATAAGATCTTTCGGCAATGAAATTGGTGTTGAAGAAGATGTATATTTTTCGTCTTTACGGATAGTCGGTATGACTATCTTTGCAATTGATTTAAGGTTCACATGATCCGCTAACGTTCCCCCGCTATCCGAAATATTGACGCGGGCAACCGTTTGAAATAATATGCGATCCTCGTTAGATATCTGATCCGCAGCTCTTACAAAAATACCTCCCGGGCGGTCTTTTAATTCTGATGGGATGAGCGCCTGGATATCATTTTGAAAATCCTGCCTGTAAACATTATGTGCTTCATTCCAGATCACGAGATCTACTATAAGTCCTTTTAAACGCCAGTAAGCATGGGCTTGTATCAATTGTTTTACCATCTGCATGTTAGCCTGGTTTTCAATTTTTAAAAGAACAATGGGCAAGTCTCCTGAAATAGAATAACCCCACAGACCAGATTGCTGACGGTAATTATTGATTAGTATGGCAGGGTCTGCACGAAAAGAAGCATTTGTAAACAGAATGGAACTGGCCAGACGTGCGTACAACTGTGCATCCCCTTCGGAAGCATTTATTTGGCGGAGGACTACCTGGCTATGTGTCCAGGCCATCTCAAATACACGATCTTTATGAGGGGTATTATCCTGGTATTTATTAATCAGCCCGAGGCAAATCTCCTTCGTTTCGGCAATTCCAATAACCATATCTATAGTAGCAACTTCTTCCGGCTCAAGGATTATTTTATAACGAATAGCAACAATAGGGTCCAGCACGGAACCCTGGCTGCCGGAAAGTTTACCGGGATTATTCATTGCCTGCGGATTCACTATAGAATTACCATGGCCAATAAATGCCATCCTATCAGTTTCATAAGAGATTTCTTCCGCATGTTTTCCTTCTGTTGCCATTAAATGAAACATCCATGGCGATTGTTCTTCTGCCGATCGTGGCCTTCGGGTACACATGATCGTATGTTGATCAGGAATGATTTCGGTTTGTACAAAAAGATTGCTGAAAGCGGGCGCCATCAAATCTGATGCGGCAGTTGCCAGCACCACTTCTGCATAACTGGTAACGTCAATCGTCTTTCTTATGCCGGAACGATTGGTAACACGTAATCTCCGCATTTCTATATCATCCTCCGGAGAAACAACAATTTCAGTGTGTGTCTCTATGTCATTTTGTTTTGTATTAAAATCTACGCGGCCCTGGGAATAAGCTGCCTCGTATTTATCAGCCTTTGTAAGTGTGGGCTGATGCGTATTGGACCAGTATTTTTTACTACCTAAATCGCGGATATAACAATAAGTTCCCCAATTATCGCAGGTAATATCTTCATGCCAGCGGGTAACAGAAAGGCCTTTCCAATGACTGTAACCGCCGCCGGAATTGGTGATCATTACATGATAGCGTCCATTAGATAATAATTGTACCTTAGGTATAGAAGTGCTCGGGGAATTGATGATCCTTGTTTCCTGGTCACTTGCTACATAATTAATATCTGCGATATCTGATGTGTGGGCAAAAAAAGTGGTTGCTCTTGGAATTCTTTCCTGCAGTAATAAAAGCGTTGCCTTAAACTGTGGTTCTGCTTCAAATAATTTTTGCATCGGTTTATCGCGAAGTAAATAGGCCAGTGACAATAAACTCATTCCATGATGATGCGCCATAAATGAATAAACAATTGCACTTGATTGCCCACGCGGTAGCCGTGAAGGTGTATAATCTATGGCTTCATACATTCCAAATCTTCCTTCTAATCCTTTTTTATTAAGCAGTTCCAGGTTTTCGCACGCTTTTTCCGGGGCTACCATTAATGCCAGTGCAGATGCATAAGGTGCTATGACAGCATCCTCCTCGAGACCACGTTTCAAGCCCAGCCCCGGAGCGCCAAAGGCACGGTATTGATAATTCGAATTAGCATTGATCATATTGTAACACGATTCAGAAATGCCCCAGGGCATGTTTGCTTTTTTACCATATTTAATCTGCCATTCCACTGCCGCTTTATAGGTTTGGTCAAGTAAAGTATTTTCATAAGTGGGCATTACTAATAATGGCATCAGGTATTCAAACATAGAACCACTCCAGGATAAAAGAATAGGCTTACCGTCAACGTTAGTAAGTAACCTTCCCAGCGCAAACCAACTTTCTTCCGGCAGCTTGCCTTGAGCTATACAAATAAAAATGCACAACCTCACTTCTGATGCCAGCAAATCATAATAACTCGCATCTGTCCTATGTTCCTGTACGTTATATCCAATGCTAAACTGGTGATTTGATTTATCGTAAAGAAAATCCCATTCCATATCTGCCAACTCATTACATTGCCGGCCGAGACTTTCGGCCGCAGTAATTAATTGATCCGACTTATTAATTGAGTCAGTTAAAGCAGTTTGAAATAATTCAAGCCATTTATTTTCATCCGTTGTGTTTGTCTCTTTTTGTTTGTGATTCACTTCAACTTTTAATTCATTTGCTGTTTTTAATAATTGATCTAAAGTTGAATTTGAATTCATCAAAGTCAGTTCCGTGAATTTTGCCGGAGCGCTTGCTAATAAAAACCAGGGTTCAAAAATCCGAAGATGTGCATTTATTTGTTGAAGCTCTTTAATAACCAATTGCTTCCATCTGTACGTTTCACTTCCAGGTTCATTGCCGAGTTTTTCAGAAATCGACGAGAAATGTCCGGCTAACAATTCAATCTGATTTTTCATTTCAATCCGCGTACATTCCTGTACGTTACACGCTGTTTGCAATTCAATTACGAAAGGTTCCAGGAGCTTGCTGTCATGTGGATTGCAGCTATCAGCGAGTATATTCAAGGTGTCAATCAGGCCTTTGTATAGTTGTGTACTTTTAATTTCCTGGTAGGGAATGGCAAGTAAACCTTGTCGCAATACCAATAAATGGCCGGCAAGATTTCCACTATCAACTGTTGAAATATAACTCGGCGGCAGTGGATTCAATGTTTTCGTATCGTACCAATTATAAAAATGGCCTTTATGCCGTTCCATTTCCCCCATCGTCGTGAAGGTATTTGTAGTTCTTTCAATGAATTCACCGGTCGTTATGTAGCCAAAGTCGCAGGCTGTTAAGCTGGCAAGTAGTGAAAGCCCAATGTTGGTGGGAGACGTACGGTGTGCTGTTTGTTCAAGAGGCTGTTCCTGAAAATTGTCAGGAGGTAGCCAGTTGTCTCCAATTACAACAAAATGGTCAAAGTAACTCCAGGTTTTCCTTGCGAGTTTATGAAGAAAGATATTTTGTTCATCACTAAGTATGGTTACCTGTTTCTCTAAAGGTTTACTTGTGAACCAGGTAATAAAGGGAGCAATAAACCATAATATGAGAACAGGACCTGCTATTAATAATTTTGCGGGAAAGAAAATAGCTAAAATAGCTAAAATGGCGATCGTTAAAAACGGTTCAATCCACATGGCAACATAGGATGATCGTAAGCTTCTTGTATTTGTTTTTACGTTATGAGAAGAAGGATTCCATTCCAGCAATTTTTTCCTGCTGATTAACATGCGCCAAAGAGTACGACTTATTGCTTTGACATTCGAATACGCTTCGTATGGAAGGCATATTAATATGAATAAGGTTTTTATGGTGATATCGCGAAGGTTGATGAGGGAATTTTTGATGTGGTATCTTAATACAACATCTTTCGGTTTCTTGATTGTGTCCCAAAGTGAGGTAATAATAATCGGGAAAACAATAATTCCTGAAACGATAATGGTCCAGAATAGTGGATACGGCAATACAATCCATCCCAATAAAAGTAAAGCTGTAAGTGCCGGTGGAACAAGGCTTCGCCGTATGTTGTCAAATATTTTCCATTTTGATAATGCTGAAATGGGATTTTTACGTAAATGTTTACCGGGACCATTTACCAATGGTAAAATCCATGCAAAAATCTGCCAGTCGCCACGAATCCAGCGTATCCGCATTTTCATATCTGCGCTATAAGTCGTTGGATATTTTTCAAATAATTGTACATCGCTGAGTAAACCAGACCTTATATAACAGCCTTCCAGCAAATCATGACTCAGGATGCGGTTTTCAAGAAATATTCCATCAAGAACTTTCTGAAACATATCTACTTCGTAAATGCCTTTGCCGATGTAAGAACCCTCTCCAAATAAATCCTGGTAAACATCGGAGGATGCATGGGTGTAAGGATCAATGCCCGGCTCATTTCCGTGCATCCTGGCATATAAAGAACCGGTTATGTCCGGTAAACTAACAGTCACCCTTGGTTGTAGAATGCCATAACCTTTTGTTACGCGTTTCTTTCTTTCATCGTACCAGGCCCGGTTCAACGGATGGGCCATCGTTCCGATTAATTTCCAGGCGGAGCTAAGCGGTAATTGCGTATCTGCATCTAACGTAATTACATATTTTATTTTAGGAAAAATAGTTTGGTCTCCTATAATAAGTGAGAAATGCTCTTTTGCATTACCTCTTAACAAGGCATTTAAATCAGAAAGTTTACCACGCTTTCTTTCATAACCCATCCACATTTTCTCACCTGCATTCCATTTTCGCGGACGATGAAAAAGAAAAAACAAACCATCATTTTCTCTTTCATACTTTTTATTAAGCCTTTCAATTCCATTTTTTGCTGTTTCTAAAAGTGATTGGTCTTCGGATAACTTTTCTTCCTTTGCATCTGTAAAATCAGTTAATAAACCAAAATATAAATTATCATTCCTGTTTGCCAGGAAACGAACTTCCAACGCTTCCACTAAATCGTCTATTTCCCCCGCAGTCGTAAGCATTGCAGGAATGACAACCATTGAAGCGGCATTATCAGGAATCTGGTGCGAGTAATCCATCCTGGGCAGCAAATTGGGTTTCACCAAAAGCGTGGCAAAAAAGTTGACAACCGATATGGCCAACTGGCTTGAGCAAAGCAATGTGAGCAAAGTAATTGCTAAAAGAAGCCACGTGTTCTTTGTATGTGAATCTGCTATCAATAAAATAACTCCGCCAATGAAAAATGTTATCAACAGGATGCAAATCCAATACCACAGGAACGCATGTAGCCTGATATTGTGCTTCATCTTTTCAGCGTCCGATTCCCGCATGTTTGCCCTCTTCTTTGTTTGGCTTACTCCATAGCCTATCAAATAGTAGCCAACATGTTCAGGACGATGATCATCATTTTTTCCCGTGGCATTTTCATGCATTAACTGTATCGCAATCCGGGCAACTTCCTGCTCACTACAAGTACTCTTTTTTGCAATCAATTCTACCACATGCCGGTAACGGTCACGCGTAGTAAAATCCATTAAACCATACGTTCCTTCATTGTCTTCCAATAATATTTGTTCAACAATACTATGGGTTTCAACAAATTCACGCCAATCCATTGCACCGAGCAAACGGAGGCTTCCAATGCTGTTACTCATGGAAACCTGATCTGCAGCCTGCTTCTGGTTTTCAGCATTTACCAGTTCAGTACTGGTTAATCCACTTCCTGATAATTGCTGTTCTATCCAATTAAGCACCAGCCCAAGGTCAGGGCCTTTACCACGCAACTGGCGAATTAATTCAGATACAAATGCGCTTACAATCGGAGGTTTGGATCTTGCCATATCTGCTATCACCAGGATGAGATTTTTTGGTGCTTTCTCCGTAGTAGCAATCATTTTTTCCGCCCAGTAATCAGCAAGGTTTCTATCAACTTTATCAATAGCGATGAGGGCAGAAACCCGCCGGATATTTTCAATCAACGCCAGCCGCAGCATAAGAGGTATAGACCATAATTCTCCTAATTTTAATGGAGTAACTGTTTGGTATGCCTTCACAAAATTGCCCAGGCTTTCCATATCTATCCGCCCATCACTATGAGAAATGAACTGGAGAACGATATCATAACTACGGGTTTCCCCAGTTGAATTTCCATCTGATAACTGAGGAAGGTCTTCACTGTAATCTTTCGGGAAATGCGTTTTAGCAATCCGGATATGTTCTTCTATAAGGTAAAAATTATCTATCAGCCATTCGCCTGCAGGTGTAACCTGGTATTTTCTTTTGATAGAATCCGTGAGGAGTTTGCGCACCTCCTGCAAAGTGGTTTCATTGTCTGCCAGTCGTTTGAGTAAATGATCTTTAGCTGGCTTCGAACTTAACTTATGTCTTACCGCCAGCGTTTTTCCGAAACGTTCCATCTGTTCGGAACTGAATAATTCTTCCCTGAGGGGTTCTTCATTTGAGTTATTGTTCTTATCACTTATCTGAAAAAAGGCTCTCATATTAGATATGAGCTCATGCGCTGCAGGTATTAATTGTAATTTCATTAAGTCAATTTAATTAATCTATAATGCTGCATTCACAATAGTTTGCGCTTCATCGATTATTTTATTCAAATGGTCTTTACTCAAAAAACTTTCTGCATAAATTTTATAAATGTCTTCTGTTCCTGAAGGACGTGCTGCAAACCATCCATTTTTTGTCACAACTTTTACGCCACCTATTGCAGAATTATTTCCAGGTGCTTTTATAAGTATGCTGTCAATTTTTTCGCCGGCAAGTTCCTTATGTTTTATTTCAGCGGAAGATAGGCTTTTTAATTTTTCTTTTTGTTCCGGCGTTGCCTTTGCTTCAATGCGATCATAAAAAGGTTCACCATATTCTTTCGTTAAGTCATTATATATTTTGCCCGGATCTTTTCCCATTTTAGAAGTAATCTCTGCTGAAAGTAAAGCCGGGATAAATCCATCTTTATCGGTTGTCCATACACTTCCATCTAATCTCGAAAAAGAAGCACCTGCACTTTCTTCGCCGCCAAAACAAAGTGAGCCATCAAGCAGGCCATCAACAAACCATTTGAATCCAACAGGAACATCATACAGTTTTCTATTCAGTTTCGCTGTTATGCGTTCAATAAGTTGTGTGGTAACAACCGTTTTACCGACTGCCGATGTTTTTGCCCATTTCGGACGATTTTGTAACAAATAGAAAACTGCAACCGATAAATAATGATTTGGATTTAACAGGCCTGCACTTTTTGTTACAATACCATGCCGGTCATGATCCGTGTCGCAGGCAAACGAAATATCAAAATTATCTTTCATCGCTATCAGCCGCTGCATGGCATAAGTAGAAGAAGGATCCATACGGATTTGACCATCCCAGTCAACCGTCATAAAGCTAAAAGTGGGATCCACAATTTTATTGGTAACCGTTAAATCTAATTTATAATGTTCAGCAATGGGTTCCCAGTAATGAACGCCTGCACCGCCCAGCGGGTCAACACCCATTTTTATTTTCGCATTGCGAATCACATCCATGTCTATGATATTTCCAAGATCATTTACATAGATATTCAGGAAATCATAACGGTGTGTGGTAGACGCTTTAATCGCTTTATCAAAAGAAATTCTTTTTATACCCTGAAGATTGTTCTGCAGCAATTCATTGGCTTTCTTTTCAATCCAGTTGGTTACATCATTCTCCGCAGGGCCTCCGTTAGGCGGATTGTATTTAAAGCCACCATCATCAGGAGGATTATGCGATGGTGTAATGACGATGCCATCGGCTAACCCGGTTTTACGTCCCTTATTATATTTTAATATAGCATGCGAAATTACAGGAGTAGGCGTATAATCATCTCCGTTAGCAATCATCACGTCAACATGATTCGCCGCCAATACTTCCATGGTGGTAGCGTAAGAAGGCGCCGACAAAGCATGTGTATCAAAACCAAGGTACAGAGGACTGTCTGTTTTTTGTTGGTTGCGATAGAGGCAAATGGCTTGTGTGATGGCGAGAATATGATTTTCATTAAAAGAGTTTTTAAGTGAAGACCCGCGGTGACCGGAGGTCCCAAAGGAAACTTTCTCAGCCGGAACAGATGGATCAGGTTTACCTGTGTAATAGGCGGTGACAAGCCTCGGAATATTGACCAATATATTTTGTTCTGCCGGTTTACCGGCTAAAGGTGAAATTTTCATTTTTATTTATATTTCTTTTATTAATTCTAAACTTTCCTGCGGTCGAGGCTGACTAGGCATTAGATCAGCGTATTTTTCTCACTTAATGCCTTAAAATAAAGAGCGGCATTTCATACTATTACAAAGGTCAGTTTCTTCATTCAATAGCATATTATAAAATTCTGAAAAAATGTTACATCATTCACACATTTAAAAAATGTAGAAGATTCTTAATTGTCCTTTAATTTTTTTGTTCAAAGCTCAACGCTGGTCAATCAAGGTGCTTATTAACTTCATTTTTGCAACGCAGGTGCAAAATTGAATTATTCAAAAGTTGTTGCAACTTTTAGCATATTACAACCTACGGTATATAACATACTGATAAAAACTACTGCCCATACTATTATTGCTATTATTACAAAAACGGAAGGTATTTCCATTAAAAATTTTAATCCAACAGCTTGTGACAACTTCACTGTGCAAACGGTGTAATGCCCAATAGAAACACCATTCCCCAATACTGTGAACTATTATCCTGTATCATTCATCCGAAAGCCTAACTTTTGTTTTCTTTAGAAATTTTTTGAAAGTCTTCTTCAAGAACCTTTTTGGCTTCCTGGTATTCTTCTTTGGTTATTGCGTCTGCTGCAAATCGCTTTCTGAGAATATCGTAAGAAGTATCTCTCGTGCGTCGATAGCCCCAGGGAGTAGCGAAAACCCAGATGATAAAAAGGATCCAAATAATCCACCAAATGGGATTCATTCCGTAATAACCATTATAGTACCACATGATATTTTGTTTTTAAAATGAATCAATTAATTTTTTTTAGTCACAGATTACATGGATTTTTACCGATAAATAAAAAGTAGTTTAATATTCCTCCACAGTAAACTTATAAATAATCGCAATTTCTATTTTCTTCTTTCGCGGTGAACTATCACTAATTGGTGCAGAATACTCTCTCTTTATTCCTTTTTTACAGAGAGCGCTTTTCCAGTATGATGCAAAATTTCAGGTTCTCCCGGATGGTGGTCTGTTTCTCTAATAGAATACATTGTATTGTCTGCGTTAGAACCCATTTTATGGATACCTATTACTGTTCCATGCCCTATGGCGCTTCTGTAATGCCAGGTTACTGATGTACCATTAGGTATTGTTTTGAATGTGTTTTTTTCTTTTGTCATTTTGTATTTTTTAAAAAAGTTAATTTAATCAGAATGCCATCCTTACGAATAAAGTAAATGGAAATTAATCCTCTACTCTTTGCTTTTATGAAACTGATCTTCAAGAACCCTTTTGGCTTCCTGGTATTCTTCTTAGGTTATTTCTCCTGCAGCAAATCGCTTTCTGAGAATGTCATAAGAGGTATCTCTGTTTCTTACACTACCATAAAAAAAAGGCGTGGCAAAAACCCAGATGATAAAAAGTATCCAGATGATCCACCAAATAATGTGCATCCCCCAGAAGTAATAACCATTATAAAATATAAACATCTCGCGTGTTTTTTAAATGAATAAATACCCTTTCAGTAAACAAACCTGTCTGTCCGACAGGCAGGCATTTATGTAGCTTTTGTATTTTTCTTTCTTATCATTCTACTACATAATTATATTTTTTAACTCTTTTGCTTTTCTTTTTATTAGCCAATAAATAACTAACTGGAACCAATCCAATTATAGAGGCCACTACCACTGATCGTTTTACCGTAAGCGCGGATGGATTCAATTTCATTCCACCCCATATTATTTCTCAGGAAAATCAATTGCGCTTTTATATGATTCTCCATTTTCGTAAATCGTCCATTTGCAACACCTGCGCAACATGTAATCCTTTGCGACAGGTAAGTTGCTCTATCTGTTCACAGCAACTAACTCCATCTGTAATATTCGATCACAATAATCTTTCAATTATAAAATCGCTTACTTATTTTGCCATAAAAATCTTTTAAAGATTGAAACGAAAAATAAAGAATCCGGAAAACGCAGATTAATCGAAAGGAGGATTTAGGGGTTTCTTTAAGTAAAAGAGCTCAATCAAAAAGCGTGCCTGTAAGAAATAAGACTGAGCAGAAGCAAGTGCATATTTGAGAAGTGTCGCTGTCCGGCTAATGTATTAACTTTATCTATAGTTATATTGTTTGTGTAGAGAGCTACAACCTAACTAAAAATTGTGAGAAAATCTCACACTTTATTTAAAAATTTAATTGAACAATAATGAAATTAATTACCTAACAAACGGTTCCAAACAGAACCGGTTAAAATCAAAAGACATGAAGATAGTAGTAATCGGTAGCAGCGGCCTGATAGGGTCCAAAGTAGTAAGTAAATTAAAAACCTTAGGACATGAAGTTCTTGCAGCTTCACGCAGAACAGGAGTAAACGCCTTAATCGGTGAAGGACTTTCTGAAGCATTAAAAGGTGCAGATAAAGTAGTAGATGTGGCCGACTCGCCCTCGTTTGAAGGCAACGCAGTCATGGAGTTTTTTAAAACTTCAGGGCAAATCTTCTTGCAGCAGAAAAAGAAGCTGGCGTAAAACATCACATTGCACTTTCCATTGTAGGGACTGACCGTTTGCCAAACAGTGGCTATCTCAGCGCAAAAGTAGAACAGGAAAGACTTATCAGGGAATCTAAAGTTCCATATTCCATTTTGCGTTCAACCCAATTCTTCGAATTTGCCGGTGGCATTGTAAAAGGGGCAACTGACGGCGATACCATTCGTTTGTCATCCGCTCTTTTTCAGCCCGTCGCTTCTGATGATGTGGTGGATGCAATGGTTGATATTATCTTAAGAGATCCAATCAATAGCATTGTTGAAATTGGTGGCCCTGAAAAATTGGGCATGGACCAATTTGCAAAAATATACCTGGACATGAAGCAGGATAAACGTGAGATAATCGGTGATCCCAAGATGCTTTATTTTGGCACTATGATCAATGATCAATCATTGGTACCTGGCGATAATGCAAGAAAAGGTTCTATTACAGAAATCCATACCTAAGCCTTTAAACAGCCACATTTTCGTAAAATAAAAAATGTTTAATTTGGCTGATGCAATTAATGTTACCCTTATTTCCCAAAGATACCAGGATGATATCAAAATGCCTGGGAGTATAT
>Ga0307372_10009330_pt1 | contig 13564 bp, 13 predicted proteins | sample OX1MG_FD_202533 | JGI IMG/M metagenome (GOLD analysis project Ga0307372, IMG submission 202533) | Soil microbial communities from Risofladan, Vaasa, Finland - OX-1 | ecosystem: Environmental > Terrestrial > Soil > Coastal area > Acid sulfate soil | place: Finland: Risofladan, Vaasa | collected...
TCGTGCGAAGCGCTCCGAAACCACACCAACTCCCCGGCGAAGTCTGGATCAATAAGCCGGACCAGCACACATGAAAAGCTCACTAAATTCCGTGAGCACCTGTCTCAAAGTCGTTGACACGCGCCGAGCCTCAGCACCACAGCGGATATCTACGCGCACGCAATCCCTAGTTCGCAAAGAATCGCTGTAGAGAGGCTTGAAAAGGTTGTGGGCTTCTTAGTGGACCCAAATGGACCCAAATCCGAGAGGGGCCTTCAGAAGGGGAGTTCGCTAATTCAGTGAATCCAAAGCTAGATAAGGTGGTGCGCCCGGAGAGATTCGAACTCCCGACCTTCTGGTTCGTAGCCAGACGCTCTATCCAGCTGAGCTACGGGCGCATAAGGACTTAGCTAATTTCTTTTGCATACTCTTTGCATAATAGAAATGCAAAAGCGTCGACTCCAGCTTTCCGATTCGAGTTTTTCGATCTCGACATTAGTTCGGCCGACCGGAATCATTCGCATTATCGAACAGGACGGATATTTTGTCCACCGCGCTCATAACCAACGCATTCACGGGTTTGATGGAGTGCGCGCGTGTGGTCGAAATGTTTTTATGCCTGAACAGAGACATGGCTGCAGGATCCCGATTCGACCTCCGTTGCCGTCGTGCAGATTCCGCGGCGGAGCGCGTAGAGGCCGCTACTGCCCTTCGCCAAAATTCCATCCGGGCTTCCAACTGACCAATTTCGTGCCAGTTTGCAGCGGAAGCTCTCGTCAACAGGAGGGAGACAACAAAGCGTTTGTTCAGGATCGATCCAATGCGATGGCTTGTCGAGGATAGAGAGACGCACCACAGCGCGACTCAGTGCGTGTGCCAACTTCCGATTGAACATGGGTCAGAATTATAACGGAATTCAGGCGGTGGGACGGCCGCCATGTTATTCATTTCAAAGTCGGCGAGAATTTTGACGAGGCACAGGTATTCGATCTGGCCGAAAGCGTAATACCCCGTCCGGCAAAGCGCCTTCGCCAGTATCTTCGCGCTCACGTTCAGGGCGCTGCCCTACGGCCCGCCAATCATCCAAGAAAAATACTGCGCCCTTCGTTACCCGCCCGTAAAATGACCAACCAGATTCCGCTCGTAAACCAAGTTCAGAAGAATTTCGTTCAGCAAGAAAATCCCCGCGCTCAATAATCCACAAGCGTAGCACAGCGCGGAAATTCCTCGCAAAACACCGTAACAACCTTGCGTCTTACATCGTGTGTCCAGATGCATTCATGCGATTCGAATGGTGCACCATGCACGGCAACAATTGCGTCGAGTCAGAGTTCCTTCAAGCCTTGAATCATCTTCGAAATCACGTCCTGCGCGTCGCCGAAGACCATTTGCGTGTTAGCTCCGAAGAACAACTCATTCTCGATGCCAGAGAACCCCGCCCCGCGTCCCCGCTTGATCACCAACACTTGCCGAGCTTGGTCCGCATTCAGGATCGGCATGCCGTAAATCGGGCTCGACTTGTCCGTGCGCGCCGCCGGATTCACCACATCGTTTGCACCAATCACCAGCGCTACGTCCGCCCTCGAGAAGTCGCTATTGATCTCCTCCAAGTCGCAAATCAAATCGTAGGGCACGCCCGCTTCGGCCAGCAGCACGCTCATGTGCCCCGGCATGCGCCCCGCAACGGGATGGATGGCAAAACGGACCCGCACCCCTCTTTTCTGCAGCATCTGCACAAATTCCCAGAGCTTGTGCTGGGCCTGCGCCACTGCCAGTCCGTATCCGGGCACTAAGATGACGTCCTCAACATACGCCATCGTCGCCGCCGCGTCGCGCGCATCCATCGACTTCATGGCTTGCTGCGGCCCGCCTGACGCCGCCGCAGCCGTGACGTCGCCAAAGCCACTTAGCCAGATATTGAAGAACGACCGGTTCATAGCTTTCGCCATTAACACCGTCAACAGCGTACCCGCCGCGCCCACGATCATCCCGGCAATGATCATGGCGGGATTTTGAAGCACAAAGCCCTCGAAACCGACCGCCAGACCGATGCAGGCATTGTACGTGGAGATCACGACCGGCATGTCCGCACCGCCGATCGGCAGCGTGATCAAAATTCCGAATACCAATGAAGCAATCAGGAAGATTCCCACCAGCGAGTCGACGGAAAGATTTAAGTAAGAAGCCGACGAGGGGAAAATGCTGGCCACAGTGAGCGCAAGCAAAAGAATCGCCAGGATGGCGTTGATGAAATTCCTTCCCACAATGCGCGGGCTGCCCATCCAACCCTGCAATTTGAGGAAAGCGATGATGCTTCCGCCGAGTCCGATCGCACCGACTAGCGCTCCGATCACGGCGATGATGGGGAACGCCAACGAGCCCAGATACGCGCGGCCGCTGTACATTTCCACCGCCGCAATCGCCGCCGCCGCTCCGCCGCCCAGGCCGTTGTAAATGGCCACCATCTGGGGCATGTCCGTTAGCGGAACGCGCCGTCCCGACCACCAGGCCGGCACGCCGCCAACCGCTATCGCAATCAAAATCAGGACCAGACGGTGCCACCACACCCCCTCATGCCCCGGTGACGACGCCAGTCTGTGAACAGCCGGCAGGTATAAGAACGTCACGACGGTCGCCAGCAGCATCCCAACGCCAGCGAAGAGCATGCCGTTGCGCGCTGTGCGCGGCGAACTCATCTGCTTGAGTCCCAATACGAGCAGGAGGGTGGCAATCAGATAGCTGGCCTGAACTGCAAAACTCATCGACGTGTGGCCCACTACGCGTTCTCCTTCTTGCTCTTGAACATTTCCAGCATGCGTTCGGTCGAAACGTATCCGCCGACCACGTTCGACGTAGCCATCACCACTCCGATGAATCCAACCGTCACTTCCAGCCGGCCTTGCGCCTCGGCCATTGCCACCATCGCTCCCACCAGCACGATTCCGTGCACGAAATTCGAACCCGACATCAGCGGTGTGTGCAAAATTACTGGCACGCGGGAGATGATTTCGTATCCCGCGATTGCCGCGATCAGGAAGATGTAGAGAGCCACAAATCCCGTCATGATTTCATTGCTCCTTCCAAAAATTGCCGGGTCGCTTCGTGCTTAATCTCGCCCGCGAATGTGAGCGCCGTCTTCGCGATCACCTCGTCATCCCAGTCGAGGGAAATTTGCCCGTCTTTCAGCATCAGGCTCAAGAGATTGTAGAGATTATTCGCATACATCTGGCTGGCGTCCTCAGCGAGCATGCTTGCCACGTTCAGCGGTCCAAGAATCGTGACGTTGCCGTGGTGAACTTCTCTGCCGGGCTGAGTCAGTTCGCAGTTGCCGCCCGTGTCCGCCGCCATATCCACGATTAGCGCCCCGGATTTCATCTCTTCAACCATTGGCTTGAGCAGGATCTTCGGAGCTCCGCGTCCCGGCACACTCGCTGCGCAAATGATTGCATCGGAGACGCGCACGCTCTGCATCAGCACGTCCTGCTGCACCTTACGCTCTTCCTCGGTCAATTCCCTCGCGTAACCGCCTTCGCCTTCCGCTCTAATGTCGCCGGAAATGAATTTCGCGCCCAGCGATTCCACTTCTTCGCGGCTGGCCGCGCGCACATCATATCCGGATACTTGCGCGCCCAGCCGCCGCGCCGTCGCAATCACCTGTAAACCAGCTACGCCCGCGCCGATCACCAGCACTTTTGCCGGTCGGATCGTGCCGGCTGCAGTGGTCAGCATCGGGAAAAATCGTTCCAGCCGAAAAGCCGCCAGCAGGGCTGCTTTGTAACCGGCCACCACCGCTTGCGACGACAGTGCGTCCATGCTCTGCGCCCGTGAAATTCGCGGAATCAGTTCCATTGCGAAAGCTGTCACTTTTCTGTCGCAGAGCGCCTTTGTTTCTTCCAAATGCTGCCGCGCATAAACGAAAGAGAGGAGCAGCGCTCCTTCGCGCATCCATTTGATTTGTGCGGCGCTGGGCGGAATCACTTTCAGCACAATGTCGGCTTCGCGATAGAGCTGCCCCGGATCGCTCACGAGAGTCGCAAACTTCGCATAGTCCGCGTCGGGAATCCCGCTATTCTCGCCCGCTCCGGCTTCGACGAGTAATTTCACCCCGAGCTTCACGAGGCGTTCCGCGACTTTCGGCACCATGGCCACGCGTTTTTCTCCCGGCTGTGTCTCTCGGGGAACTGCAATTGGGATCGCCATTAATCAAGCTCCTCTGACTTTGGACGCATACGCTCAATCGTTTGGTACGGATTTCTGCCTTGCTCGGACAATGCACGCGGCAGAGATTCCCGCCTCAGCCCCCGAGAAGGACGGAAGAATTCCCGCTCTCGATTCAATAGGTGCTGTTCCGATGTGCTCTGAATTGAATGACTTTGAAAATACCGCATGGAGGGGAAAATTCCCCTGCTTTCGGTCACTAAGCTATCAGGCGGGCTCGCATTCATCGCAGTCTGGAAGTCGGACCATCCTCCTCACCTATGGTGTCTCCGGGACGCCCGCTCATGGCGCACGGAAAACTTGCATAGTAGTCGAGCCTACTTCGACCAAGACATTCGCCTTGTATCATCCAAGCGAAATAGGATAACAGAGCCGCGTCATTCTGGCTCGCACGATGTAGCGAATCTGCCGTTAGCACATGATATGTCCGGTCGTATGAACTTCTCGCACAAACTCCTGCCTCCTGCCAATCCGGACTCTGATTGCTTACTGGCTAAGATTGACTGGTATGGGGACACGTATTTCAATTACCTTCAAATGAAGCAATTTATTGTGGAGTGGAGCCAATGGGCACGCCGAGCGCAAACACCAGAAGAACAAGCTCTGGTATCCGGCATCAGGGGCTTAGCTATGCGCTGCCAGACGGACCACGATCTTCTGAAGTTCATCGGGGATTAGTAATTTTTCCTTGAACCGGGAAATTCCCGCGCACAAGCGGCTCGTTTCCACGCGACGTGCGCTCCCATCGCGCGGCAATCGAGCGGGACTATGCTATATTTCCTCGCCGGAACCCCATGGCGAAGAAAATCAAGCGCAGCAAAGCGGCGAAAAGCAAGCCGGCGCGCAGCGTCCAGCCGCGCGGGACGGACCCCAAGCGTGTGCGCGCGATTCTCGCAAAACTTGATGCCGCCTATCCCGCCGCGACCTGCGCGCTGCGGCACGACAATCCGTTTCAGTTGCTCATCTCGACGATTCTCTCCGCGCAGTGCACCGACGAACGCGTCAATGTCGTGACGCAATCGTTGTTTCCGAAATATCCCACGCCGAAGGATTTCGCGTACGCGAACCCGCAAGAACTCGAGCAGGACATCCGGCCAACCGGATTTTTTCGGAATAAAACGAAGTCCATCATCGGCGCGAGCCAGCGCGTCATCGAGAAATTCGGCGGCAAAGTGCCGAACACGATGGAAGACATCCTGACCCTGCCGGGAGTCGCGCGAAAAACGGCGAACGTGGTGCTGGGGACGGCGTATGGAATCGCGTCAGGCGTGGTGGTGGACACGCACGTGCAACGCATCGCGGGCCGGCTCGACCTCACCAAGAATACCGATCCCAAGAAAATCGAGCAGGACTTGATCAAAGTGATTCCGCGGGATCGCTGGATTCTCTTCTCCCACCAAATCATCTGGCATGGCCGGCGAGTTTGCCAGGCGCGCAAGCCGCGCTGCATCGAGTGCAATTTGGAACGGATTTGCTACTCAAAAGATAAAACCGTCTAAGTCTAGCGGCGCGAATAATCCATAAGCTCCGGCCACATGCAATGAACTGCCACGGTGCGCGATTGCTGCCGTTTATTCTAGCGATTACGACAGAGGCGAATACACTCCGCGGTACTTGATCGGGTGAAGCGCAGGCGCTCATCGGCGGCCCACGCAGGGATGAGCGTGTCCCAAAAAGTGCACGATCGGCGCTGCCGCGCCGAATCGCAAGGGCGCAGGCAGCTACGAAGAGCGGAAGCGGCCGGTGGAGCGGTATTGCTCGTAGACCGCTTCCAGAAATTTTTCGGTTCGCGGCCATCCGATGACGCGAGCATCCACTTTTTCGCCGATGCGGCCCGCGATCTGTGCAGCCATGGAGGTGCGAAGCGCAGGCTCAAAGCTATCGCGCCGATGGAGAAAAGTTTCGATAAGCTGCAGTTCGTCCAATGTGATCCGCGAAGTGTCGTACGTCTGGCCTGGCGCGTCGGATTGCATTTCGAGGAAAGGGCGCGCTTCCTGAATCGTGTTTTCGTGAACCACTACGGTGCCGGCCACGTAGTCGCCCAAGCGCTTGTTTTGTTTGCTGCAGAGAATGCTGATTACGCCAATTGCATAGACGCCCGGCAATTCGTCGACAATCCGCAGCAAGTTTCGCGCGATGGAATCGTAAACGCTGATGGGCCGGCCGTCATCTTTCATGGCGCGGATCTGGGCGTAACGTTTGCCGGGTGTTTGGCCATTCCAGGTGGCTTCGAAAAACGCAAAATATCCGAAATTCAGCAGGAATACGATGAAAACTACTCCGGCGATCATCCACTGCGATCCCAGCACGGTGATTTTGCGAACGCCAGGTACCAGAAATACGACGATCATAAAAATAATAAAACCTATCCCGAACTGAATTCCCGTATCCGCGGCCACGGCCAGAAACCTGCTGCCTACTCCCGCAAGCGCGAAATCGAGAGAGGTTTGTTCCGGCGTCTCGATGGTAAGCTTATCGGCAGAGGACATCAGTGATCTCCAGTCGGTGGCTTGAAAAGCGGCGTGCGCATTGGGCTCGGCTCGAGCAGCTGGTGAGCGCCAGCGCGCGCCGGGGCGTCTCCGCGCTGACGCCCAGCGAGCTTCAAGAGTTGGCTCTATTATACCGGCAGACCGCCTCCGACCTTTCCGCCGTTCGCGAAGATCGTACCAGCACGCAACTCGCGATTTATCTGAACCAATTAATGGGCCGCGCCCACAACCGGATCTATATGGGTCGGCGCGCAAAACCCAGGGGAATCTGGACGTTTTACAAGGACACATACCCCGCGATCTTTCGCGAAACTCTGCCCGACACGCTGACTGCGTGCACAATTTTCCTCGCCGCGGGAGTGGCGGCGTTTCTGGTTGCCCTGGCCGACCCGGCATTTCCGAGATATCTGCTGGGCGCGCGCATGATCGATGCGATCGAACATCACAAAATGTGGACGCAGTCGATTGTCACGGTGAAGCCGCTGGCGTCCAGCACGATCCTGACCAACAACCTCACCGTGGCATTTACGACGTTCGCGCTGGGAATTACGGCGGGCGTCGGAACGGTGTGGATGATGGTGTTGAACGGTTTGCTGCTCGGCGTGGTGGGCGAAGCGTGCTGGAGCGCAGGCATGAGCTTGCAGCTCTGGAGCTTTGTGGCGGCGCACGGCGTGCTCGAGCTTCCCGCGATTTTCATTGCGGGCGGCGCGGGGCTGGGCGTCGCGCGGGGTCTGTTGTTCCCCGGAAGGCTTCCGCGGCGCGCATCTCTCGCGAAGGCCGGAGCGCGCAGCGTGAGGCTCGTGCTGGGTGCGATTCCCATGCTGCTGATTGCGGGCCTGGTCGAAGGATTCGTTTCCCCTTCGAACTTGCCAGTCCCTGTCAAATTCCTGCTGGCCGCTGCTTTGGGAACCCTGCTGGTCCTGTATCTTTCGACGACAACAGCGAAGACGCAACGCGCACAGAGCGGAGCGGCAGGCGAGCTTTGACGGTGCGCTCATATCATGCCTCGCTCTTTAGTGAGCAGGTATTGGTTCACGACGGCAGCGGACAATTTTGCCGGTTCGATTTCCAAAGTCAGCGCGCCTTGCCGGCGCAGCATGCGCAAAAGAACGTCCCGGCGATGCACAATCTCCTGAGCGGCGACGTAATGATACATTTCGGACTCAGTTTCCGGACGCGACTGCAGCAGAAGCCGGAGCTCCGGTTGGCCGATGACGGCCAGGAGCACAAGATGCCGGCGCGCGAGCCGCGAAACGCTCTCGATAACGTCGGGCGTCGTTGCCGCCTCCGCGATATCGGTGAACCAAACGACCAGGCTGCGGCGCTTCTGCACCGAAAGCAGGGCTTCCGCGGCGCGCGAGTGATCAGCCTCGAATTCTTCGGAGTGAACCTGAGCGAGGCCCTCGATCAGCGAGCGCACATGAGCGGAACCGCGGCCGGCGGGCAGCCGCTGCTGCACGCGGCGGCCGTAAGCTAGCAGCGCGACGCGATCGCCCGAGTACAATGCCACCTGCGCCAGCGAGAGCGCCGCGCCCACCGCGTAGTCGAGCTTCGTCAGCCCGCGAACGCGCGCGCGCAACAATCGGCCGGTGTCCAAAACAAGCCAGACAGTCTGGCTCCGCTCGATTTCGTGCGTTTTCGTGATCAATTTTCCGCGGCGCGCGGCGGCCGTCCAGCAAACGTTCCTCCATTCGTCGCCCTCCCGATATTCGCGCAGGCTTTCGAATTCGCGCCCCTGGCCGCGCAGATGTTTGTGGCGAGCTTGCAAGGCCACTTGGCGGCTGCGAATCAAATAAATAGTGTCGCGCTTCGACTCATCGAGGTTCGGATAGATTCGCACCGTCTGGCTGAGCGCCGCGGAGGCCCACCGTTCAGCGAGATGCCACGCGCTCTGGTACCTAAGAAACACGTCTCCGATTCGCGCGTCGCCGCGTTCTCGCGGCTGAACCACGTACGCGGCGCTTCCGGTTTCGCCCGCCGGAACGGAAATTTGCATTTCTGGCGCATCGCTGCGAAATGATTGCGGCGCGTCATCCAGCACTTCAGCGAAAACCGTAACCGCACCGCTATTCTGAATTTCGAGCCTTACGCCCGTTTCGGCAGAAAGCTGTATCGACGCGGTCCAACTCCGGCGCACTTCGAGCTGTTGCGGCTTCGGAATGTTCACTAAATCCCAGAACCAAAGCAGCACAACCGCAACGTCCCAAAGGAACATCGCGTAGACGTATCGCGCATCCCGCCACGCGGGTCCGAGCCACACGAGGCCGATCAACAGAAGAAGAAAGAAACGCCTTCCGAAAGCGAAAGGAACGCGCGAGGAAGGCGTGGCGCACGCGCGAACGTCCGGAGGAATAAGATGGGCAGGCTCGCTCATTTCGGAACTTCGACGGCATTGACGACTTCGCGAACCACTTGGTCAGCCGTGACTCCCTCGAGGTCCGCTTCCGGCTTCAAGATGATGCGATGGCGCAGAACCGGGTGAGCGGCCGCTTTGACATCGTCCGGGATCAGATAGTCGCGGTCTTCCGTGGCGGCAATCGCTTTGGCGACAAGCATCAGGTTCACCGCCGCGCGGGGGCTGGCGCCCAGGCTCACCGCGGGCCAAGTGCGAGTCCGCGCCACCAGCGTGACGATATAGCGCAGCAGCGCAGGCTCGACGCGAACCCGTGAAACTTCATCGCGTGCCGCCCGCAGCGCTTCGGGCTGCACCGCGCGCAATCCAGCATTCTCAAGCTGCCGAGGATCGAAACCGTTTTGAAAATTTTCGAGGATTTGCGCTTCCTGCGCGGCATCGGGATAGCGAATGCTGAGCTTTACCAGAAACCGATCGAGTTGCGCTTCCGGCAGCGGGTATGTGCCCTCGAACTCGATGGGATTCTGAGTCGCGAAGACGGTGAAAAATTGAGAAAGGACGTGGCGCGACCCGTCAAGGGTCACCTGCCGCTCCTCCATCGCTTCGAGCAAGGCGGACTGCGTCCGCGGCGGAGTGCGGTTGATTTCATCGACGAGGAGCAAATCCGTGAAAATCGGGCCTTTGTGAAGCGTGAACGTGCTCGAGGCCAGGTTGAAAACATTCGCTCCCAGAATGTCCGCCGGCATCAAGTCTGGCGTGCACTGTACACGCTGGAATTTCAAATCGAAAATGTACGCGAGCGTCTTCACGGCAAGCGTCTTCGCAAGGCCGGGAACCCCTTCGAGCAGGGCATGGCCGCCCACCATGAGCACCAGCAGCAATTGATCCAAGGCGTCTTTCTGTCCCACGATCACCTTCGCGAATTCGCCATGAACCTGTGCCGCCAACTCGCTTGCTTTATTCATCGTGTTTGCCTTTCCTTTATATTGGGTCGCGTGATTTCGAGACGCTCGGAGTAATCGTAGAGTTGCTGAACCAGCTCGACGGGCTTTTGCACATGCGGATCACCGCTCTGGCTCGCGAGCTCGCACTGGGTGAGCGTATGCAACAGAGGCGCTTCTTCCCATCCCAGGTTTTGGCTGGCGCTTTTTGCCAAATCGGATACCGCGGAGTTTCCGGGAAGCCGTAGTTTGCGCGTCAGGATAAACCGAAAGCGCTGATACACGATTCCAATCGCCGCGGATTCCACATGCGCCGAGTCGTACAAATCGCCTAGCGTGTCGACGAATTCCAGCGGAGAAAGCCGCGACTGCGTCGCGGGTGCCCGAATCGGACCCAGCCGCCGCGAAAAGGTCGCCAGAATCGCCAAGAACACAAGTCCGAATTGCGCTACGCCCCAAAATACAGGCGTGCCCGCAAAAAACGACAGAAGAGAGCTCCGCACGCCGTGAAAGTATTCGTCCCACAGAACATGCATTCGGCCAGGGGATCCCATGCAGTTCAAAAAGAAGGCGAGATTGCTCGCGTGCAGAATGGCGCCATTTGTCAGCGGCGTCGGCGCGGCCCACCAGATCACTTGGCCCTTTCCGAATCGATAGGTGACGACGGCGGCCGTGTCCTGGTTTCCGTATACGACAAGCTGCCGCGGCGAAACGGGATTCCAGTTTTCCGGCGCGACCATCGAGATTTGCGGCGCGCCGCGCACGATCGGCGAAGGCATTACCGCGTCGAAGCGCCGCGTGCCTTCGAACGAATCGCCTTCTTGAAATTTAGAAGCGTCGGGCAGAAATTGGTTCGCAAAAGCGCCCGTGGCGACCACTCGCCCGCCGTTCTGAAGGAATTCGCTGATTGCGAAGCGTTCTTCTTCCGAAGGGGCCTGCGCCGGCTCGGCAAGAATCAGCACGTCATTCGCGGCGTCACGCGGCAAATCCGTGGGCGGATGCTTCCAGCGAGATACGTCATAGCCCATATCACGAAGCAACAGAAACGCCCCCTCGGCGCCGTTCCACGAAGGAGAATAGCTGGATGGAATTTCAGACACGCCGGAGATTTGAGGAGGCAAAATTATCGCGGAGATGGCGATCACGGCGCACAGCAGGGCGCCAGCGCCGATCAGGAGTTTGCGGTCGCCGCTGTCGAGGCCTTGAGGCATCCAAATATCTCCAATTGAGCTTTTGCCACGGACCAATCCGATGGCGAAGCGGGCCGGTAGCCGTACCAGATCAACTCGAAATGGCGCGTCAAATCTCGAAGCGGCGTCTGCTCGTTCGGATGCAAATCGAGGAGCCGCAGCGATTCTCTCGGTGTGCGCGAGCGATCGCGAGTAAGCAGCCTGAGATCTTCGAGTCTCGCGATGGCCGCCCAATACGCACAGTGAACCGCTTCGCGGTAATCGCCTCGTTCGGCTGCCGCCAGCGCGTCACCCGCCCACGAACGCGAATCGCTCGGCGCCGCCGGCGCGGACGACGGCAATTCGTTCATCGGCACGCGCCGCGAAATCACGCGAAATACCCAATACGCAATCCCCAGGAACGCGAGCGCGATCACAATCCAGGCCAAAAGATTGCCGGTCTTGGCGTTCATGTGGAGGAGTTTCAATAAGCGCATGATTTGCAGCGCAATCCATCGTTCGATGCGCGCTTCCAGCAATTGCAGCCTGGTCGGGCCTTTCAGGCCCTCAAATTCCCGGCGTTGGAAAACCTTCTGCAACTGTACGCGAGCCGCAGACGCCGATACTTCACCCGAGGATGCCCCCAATTCGATTGCCGATTGGCGCATTTCCACGAGGCGAAATTCAATATCCCGCGCCAGCGGGACCGCGTTTTTCGGATGAGCCTCCAGGTTCGTCAAAGCGGAAACAAGCGCTTGCGTCGGGACGCGGAATTCCGCGCCGTTGACGCGGACGATCCAATCGGAAGGGAGCGAATTCCGGAACCGCCAAATCTCGACGGGCTGATTCTTAATTCGATCGATCAGGGTGGAATCGCGCGCCAGCTCGGCCTCATAGGCATCCAGATTAAACTCGCGAGTATTACCGCCAGGCCGGGTGCCGCGAGCGCGGAGCCGCGGCGATTGCGCCAGAAAGAACGCCAGACACACGCACCATGGAATTATAAGTTTTCTCCGAACCGTTATATTTGCGAGTCGTCGCACTTCGAAGTCAGGCAGGTGACACAGTGCCCGGCGCCGGTGCACTGGGAGCCGCGCCTATTCCCATCAAGGTCATGAGGTGCTGCAAGTCAAACGCCTCTTTACGCACCCGGAGGTTGTAATACATCAGCGAGAAGGCGATGGCCCCGACCGGAGCGATGAGCACTTGGGAAATAAAAGTGGTCACGTACTGCAGCACCATCAAGCCGAACGGCAAAACATGGGGATGCGGTGTTGCCGCCATCAAGGTAAAGGGCAATTGGAGTATGACCGCCGCTGCGATCGCCAGAACCCACGTCAGAAGGAAAATCAAGAACATGTCCATGGCAAAACCCTTCGTCAACTTCATGCTGCGGCCGATCGCGGTCGCCGGCCCTTCGTCTTCGAGCATTGCAGCGGGAACCGCCACGCCGGTACGGCATGCCAGTATGATTCCCGGAATGATCAGCAGGATAAGTCCCGCGCCGACAAGCAACCCAACCAGAAAGATCACTCCAAGAACCTGGAGAACGTGCCCGCGCACTTGCCGAAAAGATCCGCGAATGCCGACGGGTCTGCCCAAATAAAGATCGGACACCGCAAAAATCGTTGCGGCCTGCCCCACGCCTGTAAGGATAAACGACAGGACAACCACTAAGAGCGCGACGCCAATTCCGGCGAAGATGGTTGCTGGATGGATTGCCGGCGGAGCTTGAGGCGCGCCACCCGCGCCTACCGCCGCGATCTGCGACCGCGTCAGCCACGCGATGGAAACATTAAAAATAAAAAGAACGAGGAACGGCAAAGACATAATCCCGACAAATAGCCAGAACTCGCTCTTGTACAACCGGAACGTGCGGTCCAGAACTTCACCAAGGGTCATCGGGCGTAAATCGGCGTTTGCCATGAAAGCCTCCCAAGCGAAGGTGGAAGTTCAGCGGATATAAACACAGCTTAACCGAGAACGCAAGTAACGCGCGCCATTATGCCGCGGCGTGATGCGAAACAAGCAAGCTCAGGGGGTGCTTTGCCGGAGGGAAACCGTTCATCACTTCAAGTATGGTCTGAGCAGGATTCTCGATGCAGCCTAGGAACCGGCCACGTCTCCGGGTAAGGGGTCGGGGCGTGGAGATTCGAACTCCAGACCTCCTGCGCCCAAGGCAGTTGAAAAAAATCTATCTTGTTGGTCCGTCTGGCTTTGTTCTGCGTTATAGTACCCGGTTTTGGATCTAATCCGGCAGCATTTGGACCCGAGTTGGACCCAAGTTCTGGGATGAACCCCTATAGTGAGACAAAAAATTGGGCCCACCTTGCAGTTTTTTATTTAGCCTTCGTCGCATCTTCTAGCAGGAGAAGGGGTCTGGGGAAGAGGACGGCGTTTGAGTCCTCGTCCCCA
>Ga0307372_10009334_pt1 | contig 13560 bp, 10 predicted proteins | sample OX1MG_FD_202533 | JGI IMG/M metagenome (GOLD analysis project Ga0307372, IMG submission 202533) | Soil microbial communities from Risofladan, Vaasa, Finland - OX-1 | ecosystem: Environmental > Terrestrial > Soil > Coastal area > Acid sulfate soil | place: Finland: Risofladan, Vaasa | collected...
CGCGTCGAGCACCCCACGCGCTGGATGATTCCAATCGACCTTGAGAGCGGCCGGATCGAGGTGCTGCCCGGGGTCTGGGCCGATTCGGCACCCTTCTTCGGCAACATCGGAGTTGCCCCTCCGCCCGGTTTCGGGCGCATCGGCAGCGCGGAGCCCCGGGTGCACGGGGGCAACATCGACCTCAAGGAACTGGGTCGCGGGACCAGCCTCTTCCTCCCCGTCCACGTGGCCGGCGCCCTTCTCAGTATCGGTGACGGGCACGGGCTCCAGGGCGACGGTGAGGTCTCCCTAAGCGCCGTCGAAACGCCACTGGAGGGAGAGTTCCGGGTCACCGTAAGGCGTGACCTGAGCACCGTCTATCCCCTCGTCGTCACTCCCACACACTTCATCACCCTGGCCTTCCACGAAGATCTGGACGAGGCCGCGCGGCTGGCGCTGGGATCGATGTTGGAGGTGTTGGAGCGAGAGTGCGACCTGCCCTTCAACGATGGCTTGCGCATGGCCAGCTTTTGCGTCGACCTGCATATAACGCAGCTCGTAAACATCCAGAAGGGGGTGCACGCCATGATCTCGCGGTCGATCCTCCAGCAGCTGCCTTCGCTGCCGATTTGCCTGCGCCAGCCGCCCCGATGAGCTCCACCTCGGCAACCCCGGCGGCCGCCCGAGTCCGCTCCCTGGGCGCCGCCCGCAGCCGCCGCCGAGGCGATGTCCAAATGGCCGAAGATGGCCGAATCAGGGTCGCAACGCCGCATCGCACCACCGCCACTCGACGCGACAATTGGGAGGTCCGAACATGACCATAATCTCAGTCAACCCCGCCACCGAGCGCGAGTTGGCTCGTTTCGAGGAGGATTCTGAGTCGATCCTGGAGGGCAAGTTGGAGCTTGCCCGGAAGGCGTTCGTTGGTTGGCGCCGGACCTCCTTTGGAACTCGGTCGGCCCACCTAGCGGCGGTCGCGGCGCAGCTGCGGCGGGATCGGGACCGTCTCGCCCAGCTGGCCACCGATGAGATGGGCAAGCCGATCCGGGAGGCCCGGGGCGAGGTTGAGAAGTGTGCCCTGGCGGCGGATTATTTCGCCGAGCAGGGGGAGCGGATGCTCACCCCAAGTGCCCTGCCGAGCAACGCCACCCGCAGCCTGGTCCAGTTCCTGCCGCTGGGTGTCGTGTTGGCGGTCATGCCCTGGAATTTTCCCTTCTGGCAGGCCATGCGGGCTGCGCTTCCGGCCCTAATGGCGGGCAACGTCGGCCTCTTGAAACACGCCTCCAACGTGCCCCAGTGCGCGCTCGCGATCGAGCGGGTATTCGTCGAAGCGGGCCTTCCGGAAGGGGTTTTTCAAACCCTCATGATCGGCTCGGCGGCCGTGGAGAGGGTGATCTTGGATGAGCGCGTTACCGCCATCACGCTCACCGGCTCGGAGGCGGCCGGCGCCAAGGTGGCGGCCACGGCGGGGAGCGTTTTGAAGAAGTGCGTGCTCGAATTGGGCGGGTCGGATCCCTTCATCGTGCTCGAGGACGCTGACGTGGAGCTCGCGGCCACGGTGGCCTGCCGGGCCCGCAATCAGAACAACGGTCAGTCCTGCATCGCCGCCAAACGATTCATCGTCGTGGACGCCGTGGCTGATGAGTTCCAGCGCCTCCTCTGCGCCAAGGTCGCCGCGCTCAAGGTCGGCGACCCGATGGATGAGAGCACCGAGGTGGGACCGTTGGCGCGCCGGGATCTGATTCAGACCCTGCAGGATCAGCTCCGGCGCTCGCTCGCCACCGGCGCCTCCGGCCTGGTGGGGGGAGAGGCCCTGCCCGGGCCCGGCTTCTACTTCCAGCCCACGGTAGCAGCCGTGCCGACTCGTGAATTCCCCATCATGCGGGAGGAGACCTTCGGACCGCTGGCGGCGCTGCTGCGTGTACGCGACGAGGAGGAGGCGATCGCGGTGGCCAACGATTCCCAATACGGTTTGGGTGCCGCCATCTTCACCAGCGCCGACCGCGGCGAACGAATCTCGAGTCGCATCGAGGCTGGATTGGTGTTCGTGAACGGCCTCGTTGCCTCTGATCCGCGGCTACCCTTCGGCGGCGTCAAGAGGTCGGGCTACGGGCGCGAACTGTCCGAGTTTGGAATCAGGGAATTCACCAATGTGCAGACGGTGTGGGTGGGCCCCGCGGTCTGAAGTGACGCTCGCGCGTCAGGCGCCGGTCGCGCCCCGATCCTGGTCCGAGAGGTGGGCCACGGTTTTCCCGGTCGCGCACATTGTGCGGGTCACGTCGCGTCCGCCGTAGACCCAGTAGATTCGCATGCGGCCAGCACCGCGGTTGATGAAACGATGTGGTAGGTCCGCTGGCACCCAGGTGGCGTCCCCAAGGTTCAGCTCGAACTCTTCCTCGCCGATGACGGCGGTCGCCTCCCCTTCGATCACCAGCACCGACTCCTCCACGTTGTGGGTGTGGAGCGGAATTGCGGTGCCGGGAGCAAACGCGGTGACGCCGGTGGTGACGGAATTAACCTGCGAATTCCACTTCCCCACATAGGGGGTGGTGACGACTCCGTTGCCGCGATCGAATACTTCGACCGCCTCCGGACGGATGAGGAGCGAGGGGGCGCTGGGGTGCTGACTCAAGGTGACTCCCTGGGGGCCCTCAGAGCGGGTTCACCCCGAATTCGGCCGCCATCAGTTCGAGTTGGCGCACCACCGCCGGAGCCAGGGGTACGCCGAGTTCGCGACTCTCGGCCACCAGCGCGGCGGAATGCTCGCCGGGAATCCTGATCTCGGCCCCCGGCAGGGTGGGTGAGCCGTGAATCTGCTCGCAGACCGCGTCTACCGCCGCCTTGAAGGCGTCCAGGTCCATGAACCGAGCGACGTCGATGGCCACGACGCAGTGCCCGGTGTTGGTTATGGAATGGGAGTCCGCGTTGAAGTCGACGACTTCGCGCCCGAAAGCCGCTCCGTTGAGGGTGCCCGCGAGCAATCCGATCATCAGCGCCAGGCCATAGCCCTTGGGGCCGCCGATGGGCAGCAGTGAGCCGTCGTGAGCGTGGGCGGGGTCGGTCAGGGGCTGACCCATGCCGTCGATCATCCAGCCCAGCGGAAGCGGCTCCCCATCCTGGAGTTTGCGCTTGACCTTGCCAAAGGCCGCGACGCTGGTGGCCATGTCCAGAATCACCGGCGGGTGGGTGCCAGCCGGAACCGCGATCGCGATCGGGTTGGTGCTGAGGAGCAACTCAGTGCCGCCCCAGGGGGCCATGTGATTGGCGTTGCCGATGGCCAGATAGAGACCGATCATGTTCTTTTCGAGCGGCATGGCGGCGTACATGGCGGCCGGCCCGGCGTGGTTGCTGTAGCGCACCCCGACCCACCCGATCCCGGTTGAGGCCGACTTTTCCATGGCGACTGCGGCCGCCCGGCTCATCACCAGATGGCCCATCCCGTTGTCGCCGTCGAGGAGTGCGGTGGCGGGATGGTCCTGAACCAGGCGCATCTGAGGATGCCGGTTGATTCCACCCGCCTGGATGCGCTGGACGTATTGGGGGAGTCTGAAGACGCCGTGGCCGTCGGCTCCTCGGGCGTCAGCCGACACCATCAGGCGGGCGACCGTCTGCGCGTCCGCGGGCGGTAGCTCGGCGGCGGTCAGGATGGTGGCGACGAACGCCTCCAGGTGGGGAATCGGGAAGCGCTCCGCGTCTTCTCGCGGTCCTGATCTGGCGGCGACCACGGGTGTCATCGGCCGCTCAACCGAGCCGGGTGGGATCGCCTAGACCTCATCGTCGACCGACGATTTGATCAGCATTTCCGTCAGGCGCTCGCCAGCGTTCTGCACGTGGGTCGTGCACGCCTGGGCGGCGGCATCGCCGTCGTGGGTGCGCAATGCGACGAGGATCGCCCGATGCTCGTCGACTATGTCTTCGAGCCGGCCCGGGATCTGCCGGACCATCATCCGAGCCATCATCAGGCGGTCCATGACACGCATGATCTGGGTCTCCAGGACCCGGTTGCGAGTCATGGAGGCCATCTTGCGGTGGAGTTCGTCATCGGCCCGAATGGCAGCCCGATAGTCCCCATCGCTGTGGCTTCGTTCGACCGAGTCGGCGAGGCTGTCGAGGTGGTCGATCTCCTGCGTCACGGAACGCTCGGCGACCAGCCTGGCGCTCAGACCCTCCAGTGACATGCGCACCTCGTACAGGTCACGAACGCTGGCGGCGGTGATCCCGACCACGGTCGCGCTGCGCCGGGGGCTGGACCGGACCAGATTCTCCTGCTCGAGTTGGCGAATGGCCTCACGAATCGGGGCCCGGCTGATTTCCCAGCGCCGCGCGATCTCGATTTCGCTCACGATCTCGCCCGGCTTCAGTTCTCCGCTCAGCACCGCGTCCTTGAGGCTGGTGTAAACCCGCTGTCGCAACGACTCCGCGGGACGTCCTGCCGCAGGGCTTGTCGACACCAGATCAACATACATCGCGGCCGAGCCGCGATGCGATTCGGCCCGGTCCGGTGAATCGGCTCCGTTATGATGCCGGTCAGGCGTGATGGAGTTAGAGCCCAGCTTGTGTGAGTGGATTCGGACGAAGCCCGCGGCGTCCCGCCGGCGGCGGGGCGGCAGGGGCGTGACCAGCTGATGTCCGTACCCGCGCCGGCTCCTGAGGCGGCCGCCTCGGACGCCGGGTTAGCGATCGGGGCGGGGCTGCGGCGCTACGAGGACGCCCGCCTCGTAACCGGATCCGGGCACTTCATCGACGACCTGACCTTTCCCGACATGCTTTTCATGTCCGTGGTCCGAAGCCCCGTGGCCAGGGGCGTACTGAGGAGCGTTGACGGGGCTTCGGCGCTGGCGATGGACGGTGTCGTAGCCGTGCTCACCGCCTCCGACCTTCCGCTTCCGGAGCGAACGCTGCGCTTCATTCACCCGGCCTCGGCCGAAATCGCCGAGGCGGGCCACCCGGTGCTGGCTCTGAACGCGGTCCGATACGTGGGGGAGCCGGTGGCGGCGGTCCTGGCAGAGACGCGTGCCGCGGCGGCCGACGGTGCGGCGGCGGTGGTGCTGGAAATAGACGCCCAGCGCCCGGTCATGGACTTCGAGCACGCCGCTGACCCCGGCTTGACGGTCCACGATTTAGTTCCCGACAACGTCTTGATGCGATGGCGGGTCTCGGGAGGGGACCCCGAGCAGGCCTTCCGCAGCGCGACCCACGTGGTGCGGCAGCGGGTCGTGATGCCGCGCTTGGTGGCGGCGCCAATGGAGGTGCGAGGGTCGATCGCGTCCTACGACCAGGCAAGTGGTGCGCTGACGGTCTGGATTTCAAGTCAGGACCAGCACCGACCTCGTGCCCAGCTCTCGGAATACCTGGATCTGCCCCTGGACCGGGTCCGGGTGATTGTGCCGGACGTCGGCGGAGCGTTCGGCAGCAAGGGCCCGGTGCCCTCTGAGACGGTGGCGGCGGCCGTGCTCTCGATGCGGACCGGAAGGCCGGTGAAGTGGGTGGAGGACAGGCAGTCCAACTTCCTGGGTGCCTACCAGGGTCGGGGCATGATCTCGGAGGCGGAACTGGCGCTGGATGGGCAAGGCCGCATGCTCGGGATCAGGGCCCGCCTGCGGGCCGATTTCGGCGCCTACATGGTCCTTAACACGGCCACCATCTCCCTCACCACTTCGGGGTTGCTGGCTGGTCCCTACTCGGTTCCCGCCGCCTCCGTGGAGGTGCTCGGCATGGCTACCAACAAGGTCCCCACCGGACCCTATAGGGGCGCGGGGCGACCCGAGGCCGGAGTGATCATGGAAGGACTGGTTGATCTGGCGGCGCGCGAATTGAGGCTGGACCCGGCGGAATTGCGCCGTCGCAACCTGATTCCCCCCGGCGCCTTTCCGTACTTGACCCCGGTCGGCATGACCTACGACTCCGGCGATTACGAGCAGGTCCTGGACCGAGCCCTGGAACTGTCCGAATACGGTCGCTGGCGGGAGCGGCAGCGTGACTGGAATCCCGACCAGAGCCTCGGTATCGGAATCTCGGCCACTGTGGAGAGGTCGGGCACAGGGCTCTGGGAGGCGGCCACGGTACGAATCACCGCCGATGGCCGGGTCGTGGTCCAGTCCGGCTCAACCTCCAGCGGCCAGGGTCACGAGACGACCTTCGCGCAGATCGCCTCGGACGCCCTCTCCCTGCCCCTGGAAGCGATTCGAATCGAGGAGGGAGACTCCGGATTTGGGGCGATGGGGGTGGGCACGTTCGGGAGCCGGGCCACCACCGTGGGCGGGTCCGCGGTGTGGGAGGCGGCCCGGGCCGTGAAGGTGAAACTGGACCGGATTGCCGCCCATGCCCTGTCGGCCGATCGGGTGGTGTGGGCAGATGGACGGGTCAGCGCGGTCGGGGGCGATGCGCGCTCGCTGACCTTGGAGGAACTGGCCGAGATCGCCCACAGTCCGGAGTCACTGCCGGAGGATCAGGAGCCGGGGCTGGAGGCGACCTGCCGCTTCACCCTGCCCGGATTCGTTGTCTCCCTGGGGGTGTACGTGGCGGTGGTGGCCATCGACCGTAGCACCGGCCACATCGACGTTCTCAGCGTGACCGCCGTCGATGACGCGGGGCGCATCATCAACCCCCTGTTGGCTGAGGGTCAGGTGGTGGGCGGCGCCGTTCAGGGCCTGGGGCAGGCGCTGCTGGAGGAGGTCATCCACGACGCCGATGGCCAACCCACAACGACCAGCTTTCTGGACTACCTGATACCGTCCGCTTTGGAGGTGCCCGAGTTCAGCACCGCTCTCCTCGAGACCCCCTCACCATTCAGCCCACTGGGGACCAAGGGTATTGGCGAGGCCGGGGCCATCGGCGCCCCCGCCGCCTTGGCCGGCGCCATCTATGACGCCCTGGGCGGACGTGGTTCCGACACAGTCGTCTTTCCCTTCACCCTAGAGCGGCTCTGGAATTTGAGCCGCTCCTAGGGCCAGGGAGTCGCCGGGCCCGGTGGGCGCGGCGACTCCGGGTTCCCTCGGAGGTGTGGGATACTAGCCGACCATGAAGGCTTGGGGGCCAGGCGCTTGAAGATAGACACCCACAACCACGCCCTGCCCGACGCCGCCATAGACCTCATCCGTGCCAACCCGGGGTCTGGACTGGAGATCAACGGTGACGTTCTCACCAGCTCCTACTTCAAGATTCGGTTCGACGCTAAGTTCAGCGATCCCGCGGTCAAGCTGGCCGAACTGGAGCGCGTCGGCCTGGAGGCGGCGGTTCTCTCCGCAGTGCCGATGATCTTTGGCTACGAGCTCGATGAGACTCTCGCCGACCAACTCAGCACAGCGGTGAACGCCGGGCTCGCCCAGATGTGTGCCACCGCCCCGGATCGGCTGAGATGGATGGCGAGCGTGCCCATGCAGAGCCCGGATCGGGCGGCGGCGATTCTCCAACAGTCGCTCGCGGAGGGCTGCGTTGGAGTCGAGATAGCCACCTCACTAATGGGTCGATATTTCGACGATCCTTTCTTCGAGCCCTTCTGGTCGCGGGCCGAGGAGTTGAAGCTGCCGGTCATGATTCATCCCGCCTACGGTCAGCCGCACCCGGGCTTCGACCGCTTCTACCTTCGCAACGTGATCGGAAACCTTCTCGAGACCACGGTTGCCATCGAGCGCCTGATCGGGGCCGGAGTATTGCGCGACCATCCCGGGCTCAAGATCCTGTTGGTCCACGCCGGCGGTTATTTTCCATTCCAGGCGGGACGATTTCGGCACGCCGCGACGGTGCGCTCCGAGCTGGCCGAATCGCCTGCGGATCCGTGGGCCTATCGCGGTCAGGTGGTGGTCGACACCATCACCCATGATGGGCCTGCGCTGCGTTACGTGGTGGAGCGGATGGGGCTGGCCAACGTCGTCATGGGTACCGACATCCCATTCGACATGGCCCCCGCCGAGCCCATGCGAGAGGTATTGGACGCACTCGGAGAGGAGGACGCCAGGCAGGTCGCGGAGCTTAACCCGGCGGGGTTGTTTGGCTTCGACGGCTGACGCGGCCCGATTAGCAGGCAGGGCTCCCGTGACCCGGGCGGCGCTGCCGCACCGACGGCCAGGCGGGCCTGGTCCCAGTTCAGGTTGGGGGGGGTCATGAGCGAGATCAGGAGCGAGCGGGTCACCGGCGACCGTTTCCTGGCTCGGGTGATCCATGCCGCGGGCGTGACTCATTCCTTCCACGTCCCGACTGTGCTCCTGCCCGCCCTGAGCGAGATGGATCACCTGGGGATTCGACTCATCTCGGCACATGGTGAGAAGGCTGCCGCCTACATGGCGGACGGCTATGCCCGGGCTGCGCTCCGCCCCGGGCTGTGCATGGCGCAGGCGGTCGGTGGTGCCAACCTGGCGTCGGGATTGAAGGACGCTTACATGGCTGGCTCCCCAGTGATCGCGCTCACCGGCGGCCCCTACACCCAGAGCCGGTTCAAGCACGTCTATCAGGAGATCAAGGACTACTCCTTCTTCGACCACGTGACCAAATGGCACGCTTCCATCGAGTCGGTGGAGCGGCTTCCCGACCTCGTCCGGCAGGCCTTCCGGGTGGCCACGACCGGGGCGCCGGGCCCGGTTCACCTGGAGGTTCGAGGGCATTGGGGACAGGCGATCAGTTCCGAGGCGGACCTGGAGTTCATTTTGGAACCGCGCTTCACCGCCGTCCCCGCCTTTCGACCGCAGCCCGAACCGGCCGCCATTGACGAGGCGCTGAGGGAGCTGGCCGCGGCCAGCCGGCCGGTGATCGTGGCCGGGGGCGGCGTGATCAATTCGGGCGCCGAGGCGGAATTGGTTCAGATCGCCGAAAAGCTGTCGATTCCGGTCGTCACCTCGCTCAACGCCAAATCCGCGATTCCTGATGCCCATCCTCTCTCCATCGGCTCCAGCGGGCTCTATTCCCGCCGCTGTGCCAACGAGGTGCTGAATGCGGCCGATTTGGTCTTCTTCGTCGGCAGCCGGGCGGGTAGCCTGGTGACCACCAACTGGCAGATTCCCCGACCCGGCACGACCGTCATCCACCTCGACATCGAGCCATCCGAGTTGGGCCGCCACTATCCCGCCAAGGTTGCGCTCAACGGGGATGTGAAGGTCACCCTGACCAGCCTCATCGCCCGCTCCGCAGCGCGCTCGAACCCCTCCTGGATCGAACATGCGCGGGAATTGGTCAGGCGCTGGAGGGACGAGGTGCGGCCGAGGATGGAATCGGAGCAGAGTCCGATTCGACCAGAGCGGATCTGCGCTGAGATCGCACGTGTTCTACCCGACGACGGGGCGGTCGTGGTCGACACGCTCCAGGCCTCGATCTGGGCGGGAAGCATGATGGGGCTCAACGGCGGCAAGCAGCGGTTCATTCGCTGCGCCGGCTCCTTGGGTTGGGGATTGCCGGCGGCGATCGGCGCCAAGTGCGCGCTGGGCCGGCGCTCCGTGGTCGGCTTCACCGGCGATGGAGGGGCCTACTACCATCTGGCCGAGCTGGAGACGGCGGCGCGTTACGGAATCAACGCCGTCATCGTGATCAACAACAACGGTGCCTACGCCGGCGAGAGGGTGATCTGGGATGAGCCCTACCACGGTGAGCAGACCGAAGAGGGCCTGCGGAGCTGGAATTTCGGAGACATAAACTTTGCCAAGATCGCCGAGGAGATGGGCTGCATCGGAATCAGGGTCGACCGCGCCAACACTCTGGCTGATGCTCTCCGGCGCGGGCTGGCGGCGGACAAGCCGGTTCTGATCGACGTGGTCAGCGATCCGAGTGCCATCCATCCCAAGGGATGGTCGGCGGCGTGAGGATCGATCGTTGGTAGGCACCGATCGGGCCACCAGCGGACTGGCCCGTATCGTGACGTCCGATTCCAATCTCGAGATGGTGGCCCACGGCCTGACCTTTGGCGAGGGACCGGTCTGGAACGCCCGGGAGCGCGCCTTCTACTGGGTGGACATCATCGGCGACACGATCTGGAGGTGGATCCCGGGAGTCGGCCAGCAGGTGGTCATGAGACCGTCCGGCAAGGCCAACGGCATGACCCTGGACGGGCAAGGGCGACTGGTCGTGGCCGGTTGGGGATCGCGGAGTGTGTGGCGAATCGAGCCAGACGGCCTCGTCCGGACCCTGGCCTCGGAGTATCGGGGAGTGCGCATCAACACCCCCAACGACATCGTCGTCAGGTCCGATGGTGTGACCTATTGGACCGATCCCAGCGGCGCCCTCTTCATTCCCGGGATGGAAGGCCCGGACGTACAGCGCTACCTGGACAACCACCCCGTATTCCGGTTGGATCCAGACGGTACGGTGACCGAGGCGATCGCCGACGTCTCCTATCCCAACGGGCTCTGCTTTTCTCCCGATCAGTCCCTGCTCTATGTCAACGACACCTGGCGCGCCCACATTCGGGCCTTCAAGGTCGCTCCGGCGGGGGAGCTGAGCGGGGGAGAGGTCTTCTACAGCCTGGTCGGCGACGAGCCCGGCGTGGCCGATGGCATGAAGGTTGACCGCGACGGCAACGTGTACGTCACCGGGCCCGGTGGCATTCAGGTCGTCGATCCCGCCGGCGCCCTCCTGGGTCGCATCCTGGTGCCCGGTCACACCACCAATATGGCGTTCGGCGATGATGACTGGCGGACCCTGTACATCACCACCTATGAATGCGTCTACCGCCTCCGCCTGGGCATTCCGGGCATCCCGGTCGGTCCCCCGGTGGTGCCGTGAGCTTGGCCTTCGAGCCCGTCGCCACCTGCCAGGGGGAGGCGGCCGGCCTGATCTGGCGGGAGGATCTGGTGCTCTTCTGCGCGGTCGACGAGAGCCGGATTCTCTCCTTCAATCCCTCCTCTGGCGCGGTCGGCGAGTTCCGCCGCTACACCAGCCGCACCAGCGCGCTCTCCGATGGGCCTGACGGCCACCTGTACGGTGCCCAGAGTGGGTCGCGGAGAATCGTCCGCTTCAACGCAGACGGATCGACCACTCCGCTTCTGTCCAGGCTGCGCGGTCGAATTCACAATCACCCCCGCGATCTCACCATCGATTCGAGCGCCCGGATTTGGTTCAGCGATCCCCACAGCCCGATCCCGGCCCCCGGTCCTCAGGTGCACGGCCGGCTGGAGCATGCGTCCGTTCTGCGACTGAGGCCACTGGCCAATCGGAGTCTGGTGCTGGAGCGCATGACGTCGGATACCACCAATCCCGCGGCGGTCCAGATTGCCCCTGATTCGAGCCGGCTGTACGTGACCGACAACGATCCGTCACCCTCCGGCCGACGGGAGCTGCGCTCATATCCGATAGCGGAGGACGGGAGCCTGGGTAGTCCCATCGTCCTGCACACATTCGGTGCCGACGCTCGCGGCCCCCACCGGGGCGGATCGGGAATGTGTCTTGGAGCGGCGGGAGAGCTGTATTTGTGCGCAGGTTCGATTGAGGCCGGCCCCGGCCCGATGATCTACGTCTTCTCGGCGGAAGGACAGCTGGTGACCACGAACTCCTTGCCGGAGACACCGGTGTCCTGCTGCATCGCACCGGGAAGCATCTACGTTACGACCCTCGGGGGACGCTTGCTTCGGGCTTCCCTGGTTTGAGCGGCAAGAGCGAATTCGACCGGCTGGATCAGGTCCGCGAGTGAAGGTGGAGGTGGCGAGATGATGGTGACCTTGGCCGAGGTGGAGGAGATGGCCCGCGCCTGTCGTAACTGGGGGCGGTGGGGCCCGGATGACGAGATCGGAACCTTGAACTACGTGAATCCGGAGACGACGCGGGCGGCCGCCGCCGAGGTCAAGATCGGTCAGATTCTGTCCCTCGCGATCAAGTTCGGGCCATCCGGACCGCAAATAACGGGTCAGGGTGGGCGCTTCAATCCCCTGCACTGGATGCTGGCCACGGGGGCCGATTCCGCCGTAGCCGGTCGCGCCAACGGCTACGCCGACGACGTGCTGGAAATGCCCGTGCATGGGGCTACGCACTGGGATTGTCTGGGACACGTGTTCCATAACGGCGTCATGTGGAATGGATACGACATGCGTTTGGTGGGGGTGGGGGGAGCCTCGAAGTGCAGTATCGTGCCCACCAACGACAAGCTGGTGGGCCGGGCGGTGCTGCTCGACATGCCCCGCTTCAAGAAGGTCGATTGGCTGTCCGACGGCGAATCGATCACTCCGCAAGATCTTGACGCCTGCCTCGAATCCGTGGGCGTGACCCTCAGATCCGCCGACTTCTTGCTGGTGCGAACCGGCCAGATGGCGCGCTGTTTCCAGCAGGGTTGGGGGACCTTTGCGGGCGGCGACGCACCCGGTCTGTCACTGGAGACGGCGTTGTGGTTGAAGCAGCATGAGCTGGCTGCGGTGGCCACCGACACCTGGGGAGCTGAGGTGCGGCCCAACGCCGTGGCTGAGATGGTGCAACCCTGGCATCGCCTGGCGATTGCCAATGTCGGTTTGATGGTGGGGGAGATGTTCAACCTGGAGCAGCTGGCCGCCAGCTGCGCCCAGGATGGGCGCTACAGCAGCATGATCGCGGCCCCGACGCTTCCCATTGAGGGTGGTGTGGGATCTCCCGTCAACCCCCTCGTCATCCGTTGAAATTCGGAGGCTCACATGATCGACCGAATCGCTTCCACATCCAAGAGGCCCTGACCGGAATGGCTCCAGGAGACCGCCTGACCGGATCGCGCCAGCTTGCCGAGATGTTGCACGCCTACGGCGTCACCCACCAGTTCTTCGTCCCCACCATGATGCTGCCGCTCCTGGCCGAGGCTGACCGCCTCGGTATCCGGGCGGTTTCGGCGCACGGTGAGAAAGCGGCGGCATACATGGCGGATGGATACGCCCGGGTCTCCGGGCGGCCCGGGATCTGCCTGGCCCAGACCGTGGGCGCCGCCAACCTTGCCTCGGGTTTGAAGGATGCCCAGATGGCGTGTTCCCCGGTCATCGCGATCACCGGAGGGCCGTTCGAGGAGACACGGTTTCGACACGTATATCAGGAGATTGCGGACTACGGTTGTTTTGCCCCGCTTGTGAAATGGCAGGCCTCCGTGGAGCACTCGAGCCGTCTGCCCGAACTTGCTCGGCAAGCCTTCCGAGTCGCCACCAGCGGATCACCGGGACCGGTCCACCTCGAGGTGCGCGGCCACTCCGGCCAGATCGTTGAAGAGGAGTCCGCGGCTGGACGTGCTTACGAGCCCCGCTTCGGTCGAATCCCCGCTTTTCGCCCAGAGGCCCAGGCCGACCTGATCACCGCCGCCGCCAGGATGCTGGAGGCCGCCGAGCGCCCCGTCATCATCGCCGGCGGCGGGGTGATCTCTTCCGGGGCGGAGGCCGAGGTGGTTGCCCTGGCCGAGAAGATCTCGGCGCCGGTGGCCACCTCGATGAGCGGCAAGGCGGCAATCGCCGAGTACCATCCCCTGGCCGTTGGCGTGACGGGATTCTATTCGCGCCGGGCGGCCAACCAGGTGGTGGCGGCCGCCGATCTGATCTTCTACGTCGGAAGCCGCACCGGCAGCATGGTCACCACCAATTGGAAGCTGCCCCGGCCGGGCACCGCAATCATTCACCTCGACATCAACCCGGAGGAGCTCGGCCGGCACCTCGAAACCGCGGT
>Ga0307372_10009338_pt1 | contig 13557 bp, 10 predicted proteins | sample OX1MG_FD_202533 | JGI IMG/M metagenome (GOLD analysis project Ga0307372, IMG submission 202533) | Soil microbial communities from Risofladan, Vaasa, Finland - OX-1 | ecosystem: Environmental > Terrestrial > Soil > Coastal area > Acid sulfate soil | place: Finland: Risofladan, Vaasa | collected...
CTCCTTGGGCGAGAGCGCGCCCGGCAGATTGGCCTGGTTGATGATGATCTCGAACCGCTCCAAAGGGAAATGAAGGTTCTTGAACTCCCCGAACAGGGAATACGTCGCTTCGAAATGGGAGCGCTGCGGCAGGCAGGTCCAGAAAACAAGGTCGGCCACGTCGAAGGCGAAGACCTGCATGGGGAGGTACGGATCCACGTCCATGAACAAATCGTACTCCTCGGACAAAGCGCCTAGGATGTGCGCCGCGGACTGCGGGGACAGCGACATAATTTCCTGGCGCTTTTTCGCTAGAGGGAGCAGGCCCACTCCCCATTTGGTCATTGGGATGCGGCCGCGCAATAGCCGGCCCACGCCGCCCGTGGAATTTTCACCGATGATCGGCACGAGGCTCGCCAAAGACGGCGGCTCGAGAGCCATCTGGAAGCTCAAATCGTCCCGGCAAAGAGGATCCATATGCACGATGAGGACTTTCCGGTTCTGGCTGCCGGCCCAGGCCAAGGCGAGATTGAGGGCCAAGGTGCTCTTGCCCACGCCTTCGCGGGGTCCCGAGAATACTACCACGCGGCCCGCCCCCGCCTTGGGAGCCGCCGCGGTGCCGCCTAGTTCTGCCATAAAATCTTTACTTCACGATTTTCATGGTGATGAAAAGATAAAGGGAATCCTCCGAATCGATGACGCTTTTGTGGGTGAAAAGCCAACCAAGAATCGGGATGCTGCCCAGAAAGGGAACCCGGGTGGTCGAAATGCTCTTGGAGCTCGACTTCAAGCCGCCGATGACGATGGTGTCCCCGCTCTTGACCTCGACAGTGGACTTGATTTCCCGATCGGTCACCGAGGGCACGGCGGTATTTCCCACCTGGACTGTATGAGAGTAGTCTGGAGCCTCGTTGGTGACGTAAATGGCCGCTACAATGTTGCCCTTTTTGTTCGGATCCAAAATCGGCTTGACGTCCAGCATGGTTACAATTTCCTTTAAATCCGTACCAACGCTTCCCGTTGCTCCGACCACGGGATAAGGGATTTTGCTGCCCACCTTAAAATCGGCCTGGCTTCCGGCTTGAACCACGACGCTCGGATTAGAAAGCGTCTGCGCCTTGCCTTCAGTCGTCAACATGGTCAAAGACGCCTGGAGCGCGGTCTGCCGGGCGAAGTCGCCGATGGCGAAAATGCCGGTCGGAATCACTTTCTCCGCGAAATTAATCCCGCTTCCAAACGCAGGCCATGTCACGCCCAATTCGTTGTCCACCGATCCGGAAATCTCCACGAGATCCGCCGAAATCTCAATAAGCGGCGTGGCGTCCGGCTGGGCCTGCGCCCAAAGCCGGACGGGACGCCACAAAGCCAGCGCCAGCGCCGTCGCCGCGATCAGTTGTCGTCTCATGATGTCGCCCTGTTGCCGAAAAGTTCGAACGCCTTACGCTAAATCAATGCGAAAAAAGCTGCCGAAAGCTCGCCATTTGCATGGGGTGAAGCTCCACGTCTCCTTGGCCGCGCAGAATCACGGTCGTATCGCCCTCCTTGCGCGAGAGCGCCAAATACTGGGCCTCGTCGGGGTTGAGCGCCAGGCCGATGACGGCCTTCTGCGCCAGGACGCTGCCCTGCTCATCGCTTCCGGACATTTTCTTGAATTGCGCCGCGTTCATGCCCTGACCCATGTTGTCGCCCACGGAAAGAACCAGGATGTCCTGCAAAATCGTCGCGGTTACCTGTTGCTCGCTGCCGTCCGCCATCTTCGCGTTGAAGGTCACCAGCACGTCCACGCGGTCTCCGGGCTTGATGAGCGGCTCCATTTCCGGCTCGATGGGTAAAATGGCGCCGCGGTATCCCGGCGGAATCTTCACGGAAAGCCCCGCGTCAGGAGACATGACGCTCAACTCCGATTGGGTGATTTGATCGCCCATGGGGATGCGCACGCGCGTGACCAAGTTATCGATCATCTTCAAGTCTGCCGGGCTCTTGACCTCGAACGCGTCTTGGGCCATGTATTTGCGGGGAATCTCCATGGTATCGACCATGCTTTCCTGCAGGACCGTCCGCTGCGGAATATCGTAGCGCGCGACGATGACCTCGGCCATGGAGTACGCGTTGCTTAGCGCCCGCTCCTTGCTGGTCAGCACGATGAAGTAGATGAGCCCCGCGGCCATGGCGATGATGAACGGCAACAAGACGTTTTTCTTATCCATTAGTTTATTGCGGCAAAGGCTGCTCGATGGGCATGCGCACGGTCGTGCTGATGGTCCGGTGGCCGCTCCCGATGGGCGTGGCCAGCAGAATGCTGCTGATTGGGAAAACCAGCGGAACCTTATAGGTTCCCGTCACTTGAAGATCGTAGTTCTGGATCTGCGCCTGGTTGTCCTCGAGAGTTGGGATGTCATTGGAGGCCACCGTCGCGCCCTTAATCATCCGGGACATGAAGGTCTGCAGCGTCGGCGTGACGTCCTGCGGCTGCCCCCCGTCGGGCCCCTCCGCAATCATGGCGCCAATGCGCGCGCATTCGTACGTCGCGTGGTTAAGCATGATGACCCAGAACGCCAGATAGCCCATTTCCATGATGGTGAAGACGATAGTCAGGAAGACGGGGAGAATGAGGAGCACCTCCACCATCGCTTGCCCCCCATTGCCCCGACCCGACCCGCGCCTGTGTCTGTGCGTCACGGCCTTGTCTCAATCGTCCAGGCCCGGGCCCAACGCTCCGGACCAGGCGCCGGCGCATCATCCGCCGTTGGGATTGGCCAGATTGCCCGCCGCGCCGCTGATGGACTGGGATATCTGATTGAAGAGATTGGGCAGATACTTCTTGATTGCCACGCCGACGATCAAGGCTCCCGCAACGATGACGGACAGCAAAAGCAGATATTCGACCGTATTCTGCCCTTTTTCCCCGCGCGCCCGAGACAGCGCCCGAGACAGCGCTCTCGTCAGCCTCAGCTTCATTTCGATCATACTTCCTCCTGATTTGATGTTTTTCGACGTCGTTCAATAATAAGACGTCAAAATCTTGATTCCAGCGGCCTTGAAGAGCGTCCCCAACTGGCCCTGCAGGAAGCGGAACATGCCCGCAAAAAACAGAACCAAGGCCATGCTGATTAGCAGATATTCCACCGTTGACTGTCCTCGCTCTTTCTCGCAGCGAATTTCCATGTCGCCATCCCTTTGGCAGTGTAACAGCGCCGTTTCTCATTGTCAAGATGTTCATGATTAAAAAACCATTAAAACTTAACGGTCATTGAAATCTGCTCGACCACTCCCAAAGCGCCGAACGGGACAAACGCGTAGTCGATTCCCAGCCCGTAGCCGAATGCCTCGGACGTGTACATGCCCAGCCCGAACGTAAAGCCCGAGGTCTCGCTCAAGTGCAGGGTCTGCAGAGCCCCGTTGAAGCTCTGCCCCATGTTGTTTAGATTGGACCACCCGGCGCGCAACGTCAACTGGGCCACTTCCAAGTATTGCTCCGGAATCTGGAACTCCGCCCCGATGCCGACATGGGTGTTGTCGTCGGCCGGCTTATTGACCTCGCAACTCAGGGTCAGGAAATCGTTGAGCCGCCAGCCCACGCCGCCGCGGACAATCGAGGACACGTCTGACATTCGCGCGCCCAGGTTCTGCGCGGCGAAGCCCAGAGACAGACGCTGGTTGGGCTGAAAAATGGCGCCCAAATCGCCCACCACGTTGTCATGGACGGCCCCGGCGTTGTCCTCATGAACCTCCCTCAGCGTCGCCCCTAAAAAAAGACGCTCGTACCAGAACGATCTTGCGATCGCCACGCTGCCAAAGCCGTCGTGGACCTGGACCGACGAGCCGGGCTGGGGGACGCCGTTTTGATCGCGGACGTCGAAATTGCTATCGCTGATGTAGGAGAAATTTCCGCCGACCACGGTGCGGCCCAACGGCTGGACATAGGCCATGTACACCGGCGTATTGAGGCCTTGGACGTAACTGAGATAGGAGTACTGCAGTTCCCGCTCCTCGGCGCGCGCGATGCCGGCTGGGTTCCAAATCATGGCGTCGGCGCCCTCGGCGACGGCCACAAAGGCGTTGCCTAAGGCCATGGCCCGGGCCGATCCCTGGTTTAAATAAAGGAAGGCCGCGCCGCCCGTGCCCGCGGCGGGATTAATGGTGTTCGCCCAGAGAGCTTTGCGCCCCGAAACAAGGAGCAGACCCGCCGCAAGAAGCAAGGTTCGCCGTTTCATTGCAAGAGTATTTTCTTAACGGTCTGATAGACATTCGCTCCGCCCAACGTCTCCTCTTCGCGGATGACCGCATAGTAGATGCCGCGCGCCACGGTCCGTCCCGACTGGTTGTCCTTGTTCCAAACGAACGTAACCGGCCCCGCGTTATAGCTGGGCGCGGTATTAGGAAAGTCATGAGTGTAGACGAGTTCTCCAGCGATGTTGTAAATCCGCAGATGAGCCACGGCCTGGACAGGAAAGTAGATCTGAAACGTCGCGGTTGGATAGCTGCTGGGCACGGGGTTGGGATAGACGAAGGTGTTCCCGTTGAAGTCCCCCTGGGGATCAGCCGACGCGCCGCGCGTGACGGGAATTTCGCCGAAAGACTGGTAATCGTTGGCCAAGGCGCTGGGCACCAGGACGTTCCCCGTGATGTCATCGATGGCGTTCATATCGGTGGAAGCCGAAATGGTGAACTCGTAATTGCCGTCCTGAACCTTGGAATAATCCAGATCCGTCCCATCCCAGACGGTCTGCACCTGCGTTCGCGCCGGCTCGACGCCAACGATGAGCTTGACCAAGGAAATCGACGCCGGCGGCGTCGGATTGCCGTATGGATCGAAAGTCGTCCCGGGCTTGTAAATCTTAATGGCCACCTTCATGGGCTGGGAGACCTGATAATAAATGGTGCCGCTGGGGTGGGACGCGTCCATGATGGTGGCGGCCTCATCGTAGACCTGCAGAGGCTGATAGGCGATGGTGGCCTCGGCCGTGGACAAAGACAGCTGGGAATTCTCGGAGGCGATGTCCTGCGCCAGAACCTGAACCGTGTAGAACCCGGGAGCGAGGTAATGTCCGTTGTTGTCCAGTCCGTCCCAAACATCGCTGATGGGAATTCCTCCGTCCCGCTCCTGGCCGGAGATCACGGTCCGAACGACGTTAAAAGGCGCGCTGGTATTTAAAATTTGAATAGTCACCGAAGAGACCCGCGTCAGCGAATAGTCGATGGTATAAGGAGGCAACTGGACCGTGGCCGCGGCGCTGGAGTTGAAGAGCTGCGGGATGGTGGGATTGACGGCGAAGGTCGGGAAGCCCACGTATCCTCTTTGCACAGCCACCGTCCCCTCGATTTTATCGGTCGCGTACATGGCCGGAGTCGAGGTGGACTGGGCCACGAAATCATAAACATAATCTCCGTCAGGCACGGTCAGGCCGTTGATGTCACGGCCGTTCCAATTCTCCGTCACATGGAAACGTCCGGCCCGGAAGCCGTAGATGCTTATAATCGGGGATATCTCGGCGCCCCCCGGACCCACGACGTCCGCGCAGCTGCCGCCGACCAACTGCCCGCATGGCGGCCAGTCGGTGCTTTGATTTTTAAATATGGTGCCCGGAGGATAAATATTCCAGGCGACGTTCATATTATTGGAAAGCTGGTAGCCGATGGAGGCGACGTCTCCCGTCGTGCCGACCAGGAGCGGCTGCACCTGGACGTCGGTGATGCGGAACAAGTCCACGGGAAACATGACCGTCGTAGTCGTAACCTGCGCGGGAACAAAAGGGTCGGAGACCGCCAACTGCGCGACGTAAACGCCTGAACTCACCACTTGGCCGTTGTCGCCCACGCCGTCCGACCAGGTTTCGGAAATTCCCGTATTTCCCGGCCGGACTTCGTTGTTGACCAAGGTTTTGACCACTTGGCCGGAGGAGTTTAGTATCTCGAAATTGACGTTGGCCTCGCGCGAAAGGGAGTAGTCGAACGTGAAAGGATCAATCCCGGCCACGGGCGGGCTCGATCCCACGACCGTGGTAATCGGCGTGATTTGGCTGACCCCCACATAACCGCGCGAGATGGGAATAAAGCCGGTCTTAGCCACGGAGGTCCAGATGCGATCATCGCCCGGGTTCCCCGAAGTGCACGCCCCGCTTTGGCAGAATGGAAAGCCTTCCTGGGACGGCAAATCAGCGTACATGACGAAGACATAATCGCCGTCCGGCATGACCTGCTCGGAGTTGTTCAGGCCGTCCCAAAAGGTGACCACGGGCGTCCTGGAAATCTGCTGCGTCACGAAATGCTTGATTGGCGCGACCAGATTCACCGCATTGCCTCCGTTGCAGCCATCGCTGGAGGGTTCGAAATCCTTAGGCGTTCCAATCCCGCCGACAGCGGGCTGGGAATCCAGGGACACGCTGTTGACGTCGTTCAAAGTCGAACAGAACGTCGTCCCAGGCGGATAAACGTCCACGTAGACCGTGGCCGGCTCGGTCAGCGTGTAGGTCAGCACGGCCAGAGAAGTCGAGCCCCCCAAAAGCGGCTGGACCTGGATGTCGGTGATTTGGAGAGGATCGAGGCTGATTTGAGCGGTGGTCGCGTAAGAAAGATCTTGCCCGTATTGATCCACCGAATTGGACTGCAATGTCGCCAAGTAGTTTCCGGGCGGCATCATCTGGCCGGAATTATTCCGCCCATCCCAGGCATCTCCGTCCGTCAAAGATCCATTGGGAATGCCCTCGCCGGGGCGCGCCAAGCCGGGCACTATGTCGCGAATGACCGTGGCGCTGGGCGGCTCCGTAATGCTCAAGTAGAATGAGGCATCCTGAGAAAGGCGATACGTAATGTTATAAGGCTCCGCGGCTACCCCCGTGATTTTCCCGACGATCGTCGGAGTGGATTGGACTGCATGCACGTCATTGGCGTCGACCACGATCGGCTGCTGAGAAACGACATTGTCTTTATCTCCGGGCACCGCGCTGTTGGCATCGTATGTGGAACCCTGCGGATAGGCGCTCTGCGCGCTGACTTGAATGTTGCCTTGAGTTCCCACTTGATTCGTCGTCACGGTCGCACGGACGCCGTACTGGCCGTCCGAGCGGCCGAGTCCGCCTTGAATATTAATGCTGCCGTCCCAAATCACGCAGTAGGGCCCCAAGGGGCCGGTGCATGCCGCGTTGGGGCTATACGTCGTCGTCTCCCCTGAGCCGTTTCCCGTGCCCGTGCTGAAGCTCACTGATCCGATCTCGTTGCTGTTGCAGCCTCCGCCCGGTATCGTGCCCGGCGCGTTGATAAAATAGGTCCTGACCGGCGGGGTCGACGTGGGATCCAGCGGATTGGAGCCGTTCTGATACTTGAATATCTCGAACTCCAGTTGATCGATGCCGACAGGCGTGCTTTGCGGACCGCTGTCGCTGTTGTTGTAGCCGATGGACGCACAGACAAAAACCTCGTTGTTGCATATGTTGGTCGAGCTCACCCCGACGCTGAAAGGGCCGCTCCCCGGCTCGGTGCTCCCATAAGTGGTCGCGCATTGGTCGGCGTATGAGGGCTGCGCGAACTGGATTTCCGGATCGTTGGAAATGTTGCCGAAACCAAGCTCGTTCCCGCTAAATGTATAGCTGCTGGTAACGGTGCCGCTGCTGTTGATGGTGACATTTAAGATCGCATTGGAGTTCCCGTTCGGATCCTGGCTCGCGGGCCCGATGAAGTCGGCCGGAGTGTAGAGCACTCCGTTAACGGTGGGATCATTGCAAATTAATTGTCCGCCAACGCTGCCCATGCACGATTGGCAGGACGGCGGAACCGTCGACGGGTTTCCAGGAACCGCCCCCGGAATATCGCAGCAGGTTTGGCAGTTAATCGGCGGGCAATAAAAATAAAGGTTTCCGCTGGAATCCACCTGCTGAATGCAGTTCTTGTTCACTTGGTGGACGTACATCTGATCAATGTAGAGCTGGAAGGCCGAGGCGGAGCGCGCGCAAATAATGAAGACGGCGCAGACCAGAGTCACGCCGTAGAGATTAAAAAACCTCGTGAAACGCTGTTGTCGAGAGCTCATGTAAGCCTAAACCGTTGTCTTACGGGCGATACTATAGCCGAAATTCCGTTGCGTTTTTATTAACTGGCTATTAAAGGATTGTAAATTCCGCGGCAGGCAAATGTTTAATAGCGGAATTTCACGAAGCCGGGGGAGGTCTCGCTTCCGGCCGGCGCGGCCAAAATCCAGAGCTGCCGCTGCCCGCCCATCTTCACCGCGGTCATGCCGATGACGGTTTCTCCCAAATCATAGGAAGCCCGCAGAGAAAAGGATCCGTCTTTGAAATCGTAAACGTTGAGCTTGTGGGTTTTGGAATCAAAGGCCCAGAGGCTGCCGGAAACCCACAGCAGTGAGGTCGGAACCGCGCTGCCAAGCCCGAAGGATTGAACGCGGCCGTCCGCGCCGTAGCGATCCAGTGACCGGTTCGCCGCGTCGTAGCACCAGATGGCCTTGCCGTCGTAAGCCATGGCCGTGGGCGCGGGACCCTCCGCGGGAAGAGTCGCGGCCACCACGCCCGGATCCGCGGCCGCGACGCGAACGAGCCGTGCTTGGGCCGCGTCCGCGGTCCACAGCGAACCACCGGCGGCGACAATCGAGACCGGGTGATAGGGCGGCTTGACGTTGGGCGCGACCATCGTCGGCGCCGCCTTCAAGTCAAGCGGATTAAAGGCGTCCAGCTCCCCGTTCCACTGCGAGACCCATATTTTCGAGCCGTCGTAGGCCATCCCGGTCGGATTGGACAAAGACGTCGCGATTTCCGCGACGGGCTGGAAATGAAACGCCGCGTAATATCTCCAAACTGGAACGGATGCGGCGGCCAAAACGGCCGCGGCCGCCAAGCCCGCCCAAATCCGCCGGGAAATTCGCCGTTTCTCCTGCGGCAGGCCCAGCAGCGCGACGGCCCGCAGGACGTTCTGGATTTTGGACGTGGTCTCGGTCGATTGGCGCAGAGTTTCCGCCATCTGGGACGCGAAGCGCAGATGATCTTCTTCCTTGGCCTTTAAATCCGCGTGCCAGCTCTGGCGCTCGCGCCGCAGCTTGTCCTCCCACGCGGAAAACTCGGTGCGCTGCGTCTCCCAGGTTGAGCGCTCCCTGTCCCAAAGCTCGCGCCACTGCGCCCGCTCCTCTTCCCAAATCTTGGAAAGCTCCTCGAAATGGCGCTGCACCTCGTCCACCTTCTTGAGCGCCTCGGAGCGCTCTTTCTCGGCTCCCTCGCGGACTTGGCGCTCGCGCAAAAGCTCGGCCAGGGTTTTTTCCAGAGCGTTTTTCGCTTCCTTGAGGCTTTGCGAGAGTTTCTCCACGTCGTTTTCTGTTCGCGCGGTATCCTCCTGGCGCGTTTGCGCCAGGGATTCCATTGCCTGCATCTGGGCCAGGTACTTCTCCTCTTTTCTTTCCCAGCTCTTGCGCTCTTTTTTCCAGATATCGGCCTCGCCGGCCAGACGGTGCCGGGTCTGCTCCAAAAGAACGCGCAGGCGTTTTTCGTCTTCCTCGTGGCGCAGCCGCTCTTCCTTGAGGCTGGAGAGCGCGGCCTCAAGCCTGGCCTGAACGTCCAGGTAGCCTTCCAGGGAGCTTTCCTCGGCGCTCCGAACTTGCCGGCGCAAGCCGGCGATTTCGTTTTCCAGGAGGCGCTGGCGTTCGCGCAGCGCCGAGATCACTTTCTCCTTGGCCTCGAGCATCTCGGACCACGCCAGCGCCTCGCTGCGGTGCTTGTTGCGCAGAAGGGACATGGTCTCCCACGCCGCGCTGGGCTCTTCGGGAAGAGCGGTCATGGAGGGGACGCCGGGAACGTCGGCGCCTGGGGATTGCGGCGCGCTCCGGGATACCTTGGCCCAGAGCCGCTCGATTTCCCCGCGCCACTCGGGCCGGGATGATTCCTGCGGCGTTTCACTCGCCATGGACCTTGGCAGTGTAACAGGAATTGCGCCCGGCGCAATGGCGAAAATGTTACAGGCTGGAGCTACCGATTTTGCAGAAGCCGCACCAATTCCTGGTTGGCTTGGCTTAAATCCACGCCGGTTCCCTGGTATTGGCGCAAAATGCTTTTGAGGTCCTCGATGAGCGCGGAATCGGCCGCGCCCTGGCTTTTCATCTGTTGATAAGCGCTCCAGTCCTTCTCGAAAAGAATCTGCGGGGTATTTTTCTCGGCCTCGGATTTCTCCCGCAGGCGCCGCTCCTTATCCTGGATGCTTTGAAATTTTTGCAGGGAATCCTGATACTGCTGCTGCAAATCGCCGAGCCGCTTGCGCGCCTCGGCCTCGGAAATGGTCCGGTTCAAAAGCTGGCCGTCCAAGATCTTGATCTCGTCGCGCAGGGAATTGAGCTGCTGGGAGAGCTGCCACTGCTTGTTCTCCGCGGCTTCGAGCTCCCGCAGGAGAATGCCGCGGTAGTCCGTTTCGGTCTTGAGCATGCGCTCGAACTCGGCCTCCGGGTCGGAGGCGCCGAATCGCCAGGTGACGGACAGCGCGTTGCCCAGGCGCGTCGCGCCCTTTAAGGGGATGGTGAGCGCGTAATCCGCCTCGCCGCCCATGATTTTCCAGCCCACGCCCATGTTCCACGTCTGATCCCTATCGCCGGCGCGAAGCCCGAGGCGCGCGGCCACGGCGCCGTGCCGCACGGTTTCCCACCACCGTTCCAAGCCCGCGCCGGCGCTGGTCTCCTCGCGATAGAGTCCCGAGGGCCCCTCGTGGCCGACATCGAAAACGAAGGTCATGTCCCGTACCGACTCGGACACGCCGGCGCGCAAGTCGACCGGCGGCTTGACGCCGCCGACCCTGCCGCCGCTAAGGTTCAAGATGGAAACTCCGGCGGAATATTTGTCGCGAAAGCGCTCGACGGCCCCGAAGTCCAAGGCCGCAGTCATGTCCGAAGTTCCGCCGGTCGCGGGAGCCGCGTCCAAAAATTTGAGATTTCCCCCCACCTCGAGATCGGCTCCCGGCGCCTGCCACAACCCCTGCGTCGCGTAGCTAAACTGAGTGGTCCGCTCCGGAGAATAGCTGAGCGGAGCGTCGTAAAGCTCCGAAAGCCCAAATACGCCGACGCTCACCGGCGCGACGGCGACCAAATTGGTCTGGTTTTGATCCGTCAATCCGGCCGGAAGGTTAAATTGCCGCAGCGCGTTGAGCGAAAGCGACACGTGCCTGGAAAAAGCGATGCCGGCCGGATTATAGAACACGGAGGAGGGGTCGCCGGTCATCGCGGTAAACGCTCCGCCCATGGCCACGGCCCGGGCGCTGAACCCCTCGTCCTCGAACGAGGCGTAAAGCGGAGACGCCAAGCCTAAAAAAAGAGCGGCCACGACGGCGGGGCGAATCATAGGAAGCCTCACGGATTATAAACTTTTGCCGGAGGAAAGCACAATGCGGTATTCGCCGGGGTCGGCGGCGAAGGCGGCCTCGTACTGCGCCGACGCCCCGGGAGAACCGGCAGATTCCAAAAGCCGGGCGGACAAATAGTGGGCGAAGCCGTAGCTGAGCCGGACGTCGCGGACGTAAGGATCGCGCAAACCACCCGGCGCGAAGCGTTGGACAGAAAAACGCCAAAAATAATTTCTTTGAGCCGAATATCCCGCGCGCTGAGGCGAAAGCTCGATTTTCTGGCAGAGCCCATCCGGACGAAGGGAAAAAGGATTTCCCATCAAGCCCAGCTCGGCTAGACGCCTCTCGGAAAGACCCGTGACGTAAACGGAACGGTTTTTCATCCAATCCGCGATTTTCGGCGCCAAATCCGGCCCCGTCGCATCGACGAAAATCCGGCCGCTGGATTCAGGAGAAGCCATCTCCAGATAGTGCAGCCCGAAAAGAGCCGTGTCTCCCCCCACCACGGCCGCGGCTCCGGGCGGCACGTTGCGGCGCAAGTCCATGGCGTAATCGTAGGCCGAAAAATCGCTTCGATGCACGGCCGCGGCGGCATTGGCGGCCAACGGCCAGACCGCGAGCAACGCCGCGACGGGCCACGCCGCCAAAGGCGCCCGCCGGCTCAAGCGCTCAAGCCCGAAAGCGCAGAAGGCGCACAAGAAAAGGCTCGGCGCGATGAAATCGGGAGCGAGCACGCTGCGGACCGTCCACTGCGAAAGACTAAAGCGCGTGGCCAGAAAATAAAGCGGCCCGAAAAATAAAAATCCCAGAACCAGGCCCCAGAACCATTTCTCGTCGGATCGCCACAGCGTCCAGGCGCCAATCAAAGCCAGCAGTGCCGCGGGCAGGCCGTTTTTGCACAAGCCTTGAGCCAAGTACGCCGTCAAATTTCCGGCCACGACCGGGGTCAGCGGAACGCTGTAAGGGCCGAAAAGAGTCAGCGTTCCATAAGAAGCCCGGCGCAGGATATCCCACGCCAAGCCGGCGTCATGCAGGCGAACCCAAAGAAAAAGCTCGAGGCTTAGGCCCAGGCCGCAAAAGGCGCAAAACCGCCCAAAATCAGGGAGTACCGCTCGCCCTAGGTCTCGGCACTGCCCGCGCCAGAGCCAGAAAAGCGCCGGGGCAAAAAGCGCGAGGCTTTGGTGATTGACCAGACCCAAGCCAAAAATAAGTCCGCTCAAGGAGAGCCGCCTTAAGTGGGATTTTTCATCGCCGCCGCAAAGCAGAAGCAGGAGCGCCAAAAACAGCGCCTGGGCCGCGTACATCTCCTCAAGCAGGCAGAATTTCCAAAAGAAAGCGCCGCAGCCAAAAGCCAGGGAAGCGCCCAGCGCCGCCGCTTGGCCCGTGCGCCGGCGCAAAAAAATAAAAAAGCACGCCACCGCGCCGGCGCCGCACAAGGCCGAAAGAACATTCAATCGGTAAGCCGGATTGCCCAAGGGAAAAGCTTCCAGCCATGCCCGGCCTAAAACGGCGTAAAGCGGGTAGCCCGGCGGATGCGCCACGCCCAGGCTCAAGGCCGCCGCGGCCAAGTCGGCGCTGTCCCGGGGCGCGATGGAAGGATACGCGCAAAACAAGTAGGCGGAGAAAACGGCGAGAAACAAAAGGATGGGTGCTTCGGCCCGGCGCATGCTTCTAGCGCCGGTTCCAGGAGCGCACGGGCAAGCCCGGATCGCTGCGGTAGCGCCGCTCTACGGCGCCCGCCTTGAGCCGGTGCCACCCGACGCGCGCGATCATCGCGCCGTTATCCGTGCACAACCGCGGGCTCGGCATGGCCACCTTCAAGCCGCATTCCTTGCCGCGGAGCGCGGAAAGCTCGCGCAGACGGCTGTTGGCCGCGACGCCGCCGCCGATGACGACGGAGCGGGCGCGGAACTTTCGGGCCGCGGCCATGGCTTTTGCCACCAGCGTGTCCGCGACGGCTTCCTGAAACGACGCGCACACGTCCGCGATCTCGCCGGCGCCGAGTTTTTTGGAGCCGAGATCCCTGAGGTAATAAAGCACGGCGGTCTTCAAGCCCGCGAACGAAAAATCCCACGTGTCAGGCATGTAGGGCCTGGGCAGGCTGACCGCATTGGGGTTTCCCTGCCGCGCCGCGCGATCCACCACGGGCCCGCCGGGGTAGCCCAAACCCAGCAGGCGGGCCACCTTGTCGTAGGCCTCGCCGGCCGCGTCGTCCCGCGTGCGCCCCAGAACCCGGTAGCGCCCGGGAGCGCGGCAAAA
>Ga0307372_10009345_pt1 | contig 13549 bp, 14 predicted proteins | sample OX1MG_FD_202533 | JGI IMG/M metagenome (GOLD analysis project Ga0307372, IMG submission 202533) | Soil microbial communities from Risofladan, Vaasa, Finland - OX-1 | ecosystem: Environmental > Terrestrial > Soil > Coastal area > Acid sulfate soil | place: Finland: Risofladan, Vaasa | collected...
ATCAGGACACCAACCGCATCCAGGCCGAGTTGGTGCAGCTTCTCGCTTCGGAGCATCGCAACGTGATGGCGGTGGGCGACGACGCGCAGTCGATCTATTCGTTTCGCGGCGCGAACTTCCACAACATTATGGACTTTCCCGAGTTGTTCACCGGCGCTCGCGTGATCAAGCTCGAAGAGAATTACCGTTCGGTGCAGGGAATCCTCGACGTTGCCAATGAGGTGATTTCGCGCGCGGCCGAGAAGTACACCAAGGTCCTGTTCACCTCGCGCCGCGGCGATTTCCGGCCGATCCTGGTCCGCGCGCAGGACGAGCACATGCAGTCGCGTTTCGTCGCGCAACGCATCCTGGAGCTGCGCGAAGAGGGCGTCGAGCTGGGCGAGATGGCGGTGCTGTTCCGCTCGAGCTTTCACTCCTTTGATCTCGAACTCGAACTCCAGCGCCGCGATATCCCGTTTATCAAGCGCGGCGGATTCAAGTTCATCGAGACCGCGCATATCAAAGACGTGCTCGCGCATCTGCGGGTGGTCGCAAATCCCGCCGATGCGGTCTCATGGCTGCGCGCGCTGATGCTCGTGCGCGGAGTCGGGCATCGCACCGCCGAGCGCACAGTCGAGGCGCTCGTTACCTCAGATGCGCCCGAGCGCGAACTCGCGCGGCTGGGGCAATCGGGAGGACGCGGCGGAGCGGCGTCGGGTTACGCGCAACTTGCGGCGCTGCTCACAGAGATCCGCGGCGAATCGAAACGTCCTGCCGAGCAGATCGCCGCGACGCTGGCATACTACCTGCCGCTGATGCGCGAGGCGTACCCCGACGATTTCCCCAAGCGCGAGCGCGACCTCGAACATTTTCAGAACATCACCGAGCGCTACCGCAGCCTCGAGACGATGCTCTCCGACATGGCGCTCGAGCCTCCGAGCGATTCCCTTGGCGGCGTTCTGGCCGAGGGTCCCGAGGACGAGTTCCTGACGCTCAGCACGATCCATTCAGCTAAGGGTCTCGAATGGCGCATCGTGTTTGTGATTTGGGCGGCGGACGGCCGCTTCCCCGGTCCGATGAGCGTGGACGAAGAATCAATCGAAGAAGAACGCCGCTTGATGTACGTCGCCAGCACGCGCGCCCGCGACGAGCTTTACCTGACCTATCCGATCTACATGTTCGATCGCATGAACGGCTACATGATGGGCCGCGCCTCCCGCTTCCTCGACGATCTTCCCGCCGAAATTCTTCCCACCGCGACGCTGCAGGACGCCGAAGAGGCGAACACATGAGCTTGTTGCGGGAACTGAAATGGCTAAAAGGGTCAACGACGAGGATAGAGAGCCGCTAGAACCTCCATCAACTTGTCGACGCATAATTTTGCGTCCGTCGGAGTCGCGAGATTAGCGCGTCTACAAGGGTCATATTCGATCTTGTTCCGCAGCGTCGATAACTCCCCCATAAGAGTTTTCACGTGCGGAGATACCCCTAAAGCCTGAATCCGTTCGCCTAATTTATTGTTCCTATCCGTCTCGCGGGTAGTTGGGGCCTCGCGAATGACAACCAGGCGACGAGTGCCGTCCGAGACACAGACACGGAAGCTGATGGGCAATGAGGCACGAGTTTCCGGGCCTGTGCGTAAAGCGTCTTTATGCCCGGATCCGATTCGGGCCACGAGATTCCTTGCTCCAACTTGGAGGGTCCGAGGTCGCGGGCAGAAGAGCCCCTGATCTTCCCTTTTGTCCGGTGGGGAACGCCTCGTGTGAAAGGAATTGACGGTCGTGACGAATAGCTTCAACTTTTCCTTTAGACCGATCGCTTACGCTCAAGGGATACGTGCAGAAGATCTGCATAGGTTCCTCCTTTGCCGGCGTGTATACGATCTTTCGGGATTGACCGCTATCGAGCGAGAAGTCGGCTGAAACGCTGCTCAGAGTTTGTGATTTTATCGGAACCGGCTCGATCTTGCGTCATCCTGAGCGGAGGCCGCTGCGGCCGGAGTCGAAGGATCCCGGGCGTCCATGCACGCCGTCACGATTCCTCTTCCGACCCTCCGGGCGCTTGTCCTCGCCCGCGATGCCAGCGACGATCGCGCTTATGCGCGAGCGCACGTTTTCGGTTTACATCGTCGCGAGCCCCTCGCGCGTCATCTACGTCGGTGTGACAAATGACCTCGATCGGTGGATCGCGGAGCATGGGGAGAAAGCGATCGCCGGTTTTACCGCGCGTTACCACGTCACGCGCCTGGTCTATTTCGAGCAATTTGATCGGGCTGCGGATGGAATCGCGAGAGAAAAGCAACTCAAGGGGTGGACGCGCGCGAAGAAGACTGCGCTGATCGAGCGGAACAATCCACCTGGAGTGACCTGAGCGGCGAATGAGAACGGCGACTCTAGTCGTTTCCAGGCCAGAGCGGGCAATCGTGAGAGTCTGCATGAGCGTCCGGGATCCTTCGACTCCGGCCGCTGCGGCCTCCGCTCAGGATGACGGAAGGGGATCGCCGCTGCGGTCTGCGTTCAGGCGGGGTTTTTCGTCACCTCGAACTTTACGTAGCCCGGTTCGGGTGCATCGACGTGCATTGGTAGCGAGACTTCGCGCAGGACCGGGACCTTCTCAGTAATCGTTCCGGTTGCGGGCGCGTCTTTTGGCACCGTGATCACTCGCGTACCGACGAAGCGCACCACTATCGGGAGCATCCTGCCCGTGTCGAGGTAGCGGGTGTGCGTGGCTTCGAGCAGCGTGTCGAACTTGAACAGTTTCGAGCCCGCGCGAATCAGGTACTCGTTGTGGCCGAGAGGCCGCACCATCGTCGATTCGCTCATCACATAAATATGTCCGACCGTGGGCCGCAGAAACCCCGGATAGAGCGGATTGACGCCCAGCCAGAACGGCATCACGACCCCGCGATTTTCCGCCCATCCGCTCAGATGAACGTGGGCTTGGCGATCGTTGTCGCCGAGGGTGAAATCCTTGCCGTCGAAATCGCGCAGGATGTCGCGGCTTAGCTGATCCTGCGGCGGAGTATTAATCTCGCCGGTCGGACCGAAATCCAGCGCCTTGTCCGGACTACATCCCGCGCCGCCCGCGATCATCAGCACGGTGATCGCGGCGACGGTCCACGCTTTGATTCGCGCGCGGTTCATCCGATTCGAAAACGCGCGTAGCTTGCCGGCACTTGGCCTTCGAGCGTCCACTTCATTGGCAACGAGACCTCGCGCACGACCGGGATCTCGACCTTTTTGCCGTCACCGCGGGTAAATTCGCGCTTGCCCATGTATTGCACGATGGTTGGAAGAATTTTTCCGCCGCTGTCGTAGTGCGTGCGGGTCGTGATGAATACGGTCTCCTGTTTCACGAGCGTGCTGCCCGCGTCGATCATCCATTCGCCTGGTGCGCTGAGCGGCTTGCCCAACGTCGCCTCGCTGATCACGTAGTAGTCGCCTTCCTTCGGCTGCGTGACGCCGGGGACCAGAATGTTGACGCCGAACCAGAACGGCAGTTTCATCCAGGCGTTGTTGCCCGAGCCGAGGGTGCGAACCATCGCGACCGTGTTGCTCTCGCCGAGAATGAATTCTCTTCCGCGAAAGTTTTCCTCGACCGATTCCGCGCTGGCATAGATCGAATGCGCGGCAGGCGGCGGCGCGGGGCGGCTGCATCCCGCCGCGGCGCACAGCGCCGTCGCGACGATCAGCGCGCCGAGCAGGCGCGCTATGCTCTTATGCTCATGCGGCGCGCGCATAATGGGCGGCAATCTCGCGACCGACCAGCTCGATTTGCTGCTCCCATGAATCGGGGGCTGCGATCGGCCACAGGACGAACTTGTCGAGTCCCTTTGCGATGTACCGTTCCATCTGCGCGGCGATATCTTCGGCGGAGCCGTACACGCTGCGCTCGAGAAATGCTTCGGACCCGCGGCCCATCGCGGAGAGCATCGGCTGCATTTCCTTGAGCGCTTTTTCGCGCGAGCTCGCGATTCGGCAGAGCAGGATCAGCCCCGACTCGATTCGCGCATTCGCGCGGCCGTACTCGAGGGCGTAAGCGCGAATTTTCGCCATGCTCGATTCGTATTCCTCGGGGGTCTGGAACGACGCGAAGAATCCGTCGCCGAGCCGCGCCGTGCGCCGCAGCGCCGACTCCGCGCGTCCGCCGATCCAGATGTCCATCGTGCCGAAATCGTTGTTCGCGCGCGGCGCGGGCCGTGGCTCGATCGTCACGTTGTCGAAATTGAAGAACCGGCCATGATAACTCGCCTGCCGATCTTTCCAGACCGTGCGCAGAACTTCGATTCCTTCGTCCAGCCGTTTGCCGCGCGCGTCCGGCGAAATTCCGCAGGCCGCGTAGTCGGCCAGATTCGATCCGGTGCCGACCGCCATCACCATCCTGCCGCCGGACAGATAATCCAGCGACGCGAACGACTTCGCTGCCATCAGCGGATGCCGCAGGTTCAAGAGCAGCACGCTCGGCCCGAGTTTCATCCGCGAGGTGCGCGAGGCGATGAGCGAAAGCGTGGCGACGACGTCGAGTTCCGGCGACGGCGCGAGCAGGTGGTCCGAGAGCCAGAAGGAATCCAGGCCCCAGTCTTCGGCGCGCTCCGCCACTCGAGCGATCGTCTCGGCCGACGGCATTCCTAAACGCCACAATCCAAAACCAGCACCTATCTTTACTTGCGGTGTCATGAATGCACACTATTTCGGCGCACCGTATTTTGCATAGCCATATGGTAGATACTAGCATGAGGTCCGCTTTGAAGAATTCCAATCACGCGCCAGTACGCAAGAACAGCGCGAGTGTGACCATGCTTGGCACGGGAGACGCTTTCGCCAGCGGAGGCCGCGCGCAGGCCGGTTTCATCATTGACGCCGATGGCACCCGCATCCTGATGGAAGCGGGTCCGGAAATACTGGGCGCGATGAAGCGCCACGGGGTTCAGCCCAATCATATCGATCTGATTGTCATTAGCCATCTGCACGGCGACCACTTTGGCGGCCTGCCGTTTTTGATCCTCGAATACATGTGGGAAAGCCGGCTCGAGGGTCCGCTCACGATCGTGGGGCCGCGCAATCTGGAATCGCGATGCTGGCGACTCTTGAAAACTCTGTTTCCCGGCTTCGACCTGAAACGGATAAAGCACAAGCTGAACTTCGTTGTGATCGAGCCGGGCGCAACGCTGCAAATCGGCAAGGTCCGTCTCTCGGCGATTCGCAGCCCGCACACCAAGCCCGACATTTCGTTGTCGTTCAAGGTCGAAGTGGGCGGGAAGACAATTGTTTTTTCGGGAGATACCGGATGGAACGACGCGCTGGTGAAGTTCGCGGCGGGCGCCGATCTTTTCGTCTGCGAATGCACTTACTTCGAGAGCAAGCATCTGAAATTTCACATCAATTATCCCGAGCTCGCCGAGCAGCGCGGGAAATTCAAAGTCGGCCGGATGCTGTTGACGCACATCGGCCGCGAAGTACTGAACCATCGGCGCCAAATAAAGATCGAGATGGCATCCGACGGAATGAAACTCGCTGTCTAGCGGCCTGCGGCGCAAACCTGCGGAAGGAAACTCGCTCATGGGAATTGCAGACGGAAAACGCGCGCTGGTCGTCGGCGTCGCGAACGACAAGAGCCTCGCGTGGTCGATCGCGCAGGAGCTGCACGCGCAGGGCGCCGAGATCGCGCTGACCTATCAAGGGGAAGTGCTCGAGAAGCGCGTGCGTCCGCTCGCCGCGCAGATAGAAGCCGACATTGTGGGCGAGCTCGACGTCAACAACGACGCGCAGATCGCCGAAGTTATCGGCAAGCTCGAACGCAAGTGGGGCGGACTCGATATGCTCGTTCACGCGGTTGCGTTTGCCGAGCGCGAAGATTTGCGCGATCGGTTCTTGAACGTGACGCGGCAGAACTTTTCGCGCTCGCTGGAAATCAGCGCCTACTCGCTGGTCGCGCTCGCGCGCGCGGCCGAACCGCTGATGGCGGCGCGCGGAGGCGGCTCGATCGTCACGCTCAGCTATATCGGCGCGGTGCGCGCGGTCCCCAACTACAACGTGATGGGAGTCGCCAAGGCGGCTCTGGAAGCCTGCGTGCGCTACCTGGCGATAGATTTGGGCCCGAAGAATATACGAGTCAACGCGCTCAGCGCCGGTCCGGCGCGCACGCTTTCGTCCTCAGCGATCAGCGGCTTTCATACGATGGCGCACGAGGTTGAAAATCGCGCGCCGCTGCGCCGCGGCATGAAAATCGAAGAGGCCGGCAAGATGGCTGCCGTGCTGCTCAGTGATCTTTCGACTGGCGTCACCGGGCAGACGGTATACGTGGACGTCGGCTACAACATCGTAGGGTTCTGATAGTCCCAAATCAGTTATCCAGGGAGAAGTGCGATGGCGATACATATCGTTCCCCAGCTCTCCGACAATTTCGCGTACCTGGTGGTTGATGAAACCAGCAAGGAATGTGCGGTGGTGGATTGCGCGGAGGCCGACAAGGTTGTCGCGGCCGCGCGCGGGCTCGGCGTGCAGATCGCCGCGATCCTGACGACGCATTGGCACGCCGACCACAGTGGCGGCAACCAGGATCTCGCGGCGAAGGTCCCGGGCATCAAGGTTTATGGCGCGAGCGCCGAGAACGGCAGGATTCCTGGATTGACCAATCCTGTGTCCGACGGCGACACGATCCGGATCGGCGCGCTCGAAGCACGCGTAATGGGAATTCCGGCGCATACCAACGGCCACGTCGCATATTATTTTCCGAAGCTCGAATCGGTTTTTACCGGCGACACGATGTTTATTGGCGGGTGCGGCCGCGTGTTCGAGGGCGTTGCAGCGACGATGGTCGCCTCGCTGAAGCGCCTGGCGGCGCTGCCCGATTCGACGCGGGTTTACTGCGGGCACGAATACACCGAAAAGAATCTCCGCTTCGCGCTGACACTCGAACCGAATAACGCTGCCCTCAAAGCCAAGCACGATTGGTCGCGCAAGGCGCGCGGCGAAGGCAAGTGGACCGTCCCTTCGACGATCGGCGACGAAAAGCAGATCAACCCGTTTCTGCGCACCGACAGCGCCGAACTGCGCGCGAGCCTCAGGAAGATCGATCCGGCGCTCGCGAACGATCCGGTCGCGATTTTCGCCAAAGCCCGGGAGTTGAAGGATCGGTTCTAGAACGGCCTCAGGATCGTCAGCATCAGGATCGCCAGCACCAGCAGGCTCACGACTCCGTGCACGACCGCGAATTCACGCCGCGTCGAGGCGCTGGGATTGTCTTCGAGGAAGCGAATCCGGCGGTAGAAGCGCACGTGATAAAAGAGAATCACGGCGACCAGCAGCAGCTTCGCATGAAGCCATCCCTGCCGCAGAACCTCGGGGCGCATCAATATCAGAATAATCCCAAGCGTGACCGTGATCGCAGCGCCCAGGTTTACGGTAACCTCGAACAGCCGCCGTATGGTTCCGAGCAACCGCTCCTTGGGAAGGCCGACTTCCTCGGGCACGCGTCCGAGCAGGCTCGCGAGCATCAACAACCCGCCAATCCAGAAAATCACGCCGAACAGGTGAAGTGCCAAAACGATTTGGAACGCGGCGTCGCTCAATTCGGTATCTCCTGCGGTGAACCTTTAAGATGGACCAAGGGTCCGCGGACTGCACGACGGTACCGTATCGACGCGAGCGGTAGAAGCGCACGCTACCTGCCGGACGCTTGCCAGCCGCTTCGGCGGATAGCATTTATGAAACAGCGAGCGACGGAGGTTAGAGATGGCGTATTCATATCAGTCCGAGCTTAGGCGAAAAACCGTCAGCGCCGAAGAGGCCGCGGCGTCAGTCAAGTCGGACCACTGGGTCGAGTACGGATTCGGACTGGGACAGCCCGACCTGTTCGATCAGGCTCTGGCCGCTCGCGTCGCCAGGCTCGAGCGCGTGCGCCTGCGCGGATGCCTTGCGATGAAACCGCGCGCGGCGATCGAGGCCGATCCCGAGGGTCGTCACGTGGATTATTTTTCCTGGTATTTCTCGGGACTCGAACGAAAGCTGCACGATCGCGGACTGTGCCATCACATTCCGATGAACTTCGGCGAGGCGCCCGACGACTACCGCCGCTTCGTCGACGTGGACGTGGCGGCGCTGAAGTGCGCACCGATGGACGAGCACGGCTATTTCAACTTTGGTCCGTCGGTGACCTATCACAAGGCGATCACCGAAAAAGCCGCGCACCTGGTAATCGAAACCGATGCGAGCGTGCCGTATGTTTTCGGGCTCGAGTGCGGCGTTCATATCAGCGAAGTCGACCAGGTGATCGACGCGGGCGTCGGCGTGCTGCCCGAGCTAAAGAACCCGGCTCCAGGACCAGCCGATCAGAAAGTGGCGGAGCTGATCGCGCCGGAAATCAGAAATGGCGCGTGCTTGCAAATCGGAATCGGCGCGATGCCGAATGCGGTCGCCGAGCTGCTGGCAACTTCGGCAGTCAAAGACCTTGGCGTGCATACCGAGATGTTCGTCGACTCGCTCATCTCGCTGTATGAGGCGGGCAAGATCACTGGCGCGCACAAGGCGGACAATCTCTACCAGATGACTTATTGCTTCGCCGCGGGGTCGTCGCGTCTGTACAAGTTTCTCGATCGCAATCCGGCCTGTTTCGCGGGGCCGGTCGACTACACGAATTTGCCGCATCACATCATGCGCAACGATAACGCGGTCGCGATCTGCAACGCCGCGCAAATCGATCTAACCGGCCAAGCCTGCTCGGAATCCGCCGGCATCAGACAGATCAGCGGCACCGGCGGCCAGCTCCAGTTCATTCGCGGCGCCTACGCTTCGGCCGGAGGCAAGGCGATCCTGTGCCTCGCCTCGACCTACGAGCGCGCGGGCAGGCGCGCCAGCCGGATCGTCGCACGAATCGACGACTCGAATGTCGTGACCACGCCGCGCACCGACGTGATGTACGTGGTGAGCGAATACGGAATCGTCAACCTCAAGGGCAAGTCGGTGCCGGAGCGGGCGCGCGCGCTGATCGGGCTGGCGCATCCGGATTTTCGCGAGGAGCTGGAACGCGCGGCCCGCGAGTATCGGCTGCTGCCGCGATCGATCTTTTAGGGTTCTGTTTTCTAGCGCGTTTAGTGTTGGGCGGAAGTGGAATCGCCGGTGAATTTATACACCAGCTCGCCTTCGCGGGTGAATCCGAGTTCGCGGCGAATCAGGTGTTCCAGGTAGCGATCATTGGAACTTAGGTTCTGAACGCCCGTTCTGAGCGTCTCGTTGCGAGCCAGTAACTCCGCGCGCCGCGCCTCGAGCGCGCGGCGCCTGGTGCGCAGCGCCAACAGATCGCGCGGTCCCAACGGCCCCATCGCCAGGCTCGCGCCCAGGACCACGAGGATCCCGGTCAGGATTAGCGGGAGCCACCGGCGCCGGAGGTAGTTGCTTAAGCGGAGCATCTGACCAATGGTAAAGCACCGCGCGGGCGAAGTTCAAGACCGCCGATGCCTTAACGTCATTCCAAAGTTCGGAAAGTGTATAGAATCAGCGGCTCGTGCCGACTTTAGAATTTCTTTATAAATATGTTGCTTAGCCTGTTGCATTCCTAATAACGGGTTTCTATAATGCGCACCGAGGGGTGGAGAAGGTTAGACCACTCATTAGGTAGTGTGCTTATCCAGCAGCGGCCAACGGAAGAGGAGGTGTCTATGCCAGTGAAGAAGAAGGCTCCCAAGCGGGCCACCAAGTCCAAGTCAAAGTTGAAGAGCAATATGAAAAAGAAAGCCGGCAAAAAGAAGAAGAAGTAACTAGCCAAAAGTTTTCCTCCGAGCTTTAACCCCTCGGAGGCTGGCTAACGATGCCGGGCTAGCTGCTGGAATGAGCCGAGGCGCTCACGCCTCGTAAACCGAGAGAGCCCCCGTAACAGGGGGCTCTTTCTTTTTCCGCGATACTTGCGTTCGCGCCGCCGCGTACCTAATGATTGCGATTGCAAGCGGCGCGACCTGCGCGGGCGCTATGATAACCTCTCCTGATTCCACCTTCGACGCGATTATCGCCGGTGCGCGCGTGGCCGGAAGCGCCGTCGCGATTGCGCTTGCGCGCCGCGGCCTCAAGGTCCTGTTGATCGACAAGGCCGCGTTCCCGTCCGACACGCTCTCCACCCATATCGTTCTGGCCGGTGGCGCGAAGGTGCTGGCCCGGATGAACGCGCTGGAGCATCTCGAACGCGCCGGCGCGCGCCGCTACGAAAGCATGCGGATGCTCGGGCCCGGTTACGATTACTCGGTCGATCTCGCGCGCGAAGACGAAGACCTGCGCGGATTTTGCTTCGGACGAATGCCGATGGATGCCGCGATGCTTGCGCTCGCGCGCGACTCAGGCGCGGTCGTTCGCGAGCGCTTCAGGCTCACCGGCCTGGTGATTGAAGACGGCGCGGTCGCGGGAGTCCGCGGCGAGGACCAAAGCGGCGCGCACGAATTTCGCGCCGCGCTCGTCGTCGGAGCGGACGGGATGCGCAGCACGGTCGCGAAGCTCGCCGAGGCGAAACTCGGCGCCTTCGTGCGCACCGAAGTTCCATGCGCTCGCGCCTATTACTACTCGTACTATGAAGATGTAAGCCGCAAGCGCTTCGGCGACGACCTGGTGACCGAACTCGACGCGGGTCCCGGTCAGGGCGCGATCCTGTGCCGATGCGAGAATGGGCGCGTGGTGGCCGCGGTCGCATTCGATGCGGCGCGGATGCATTCCTTTCGCACCGATCTGGAAGGCAATCTTAAACGCGAGCTCGAGCGTTCGTTCGTCGTCGGATCGCTAATCGAAGGCGGGCGCGCATCCGGGAAAATCTATTCGTCGGGAATACTGCTCAACACCTATCGCAAGCCGATTACCGACGGCGCGCTGCTCGTCGGTGACGCGGGACTTCACGTCGATCCGCTGTTCGGGCAGGGGCATTCGCTCGCGCTGATGACCGCGGAGATAGTAGGCGAACTTGCACCCGGATGGTTCTCCGCGCGTGACGGCCGCGTGATCGGCGCCGCCGCGATGAGCGAATTCGCAAGCCGCCGCGATCGTCTGCTGATGCCCTATTATTCCTCCAGCGTCAGGACCTCCGGCGGACTCCGCCACGATCCGACCACGCATGCCGCGCATCTGGTCGCACAGCGCGAGACCTGGGCCGCGCGCGAGATGGCGCGTTTCGGCCAGATGGCGTCGAGTGGCGGCTTCCCCTCGTTCCGGTTTGCGCGGATGCTGGCGCGGCAGGCGCGCGCCGCCTGAGCGCCGCGTGGACGAATTACTCGGACGCTTCCCATGCGTGGCCGAGCGGCCGGAGCCGCTGAAGTTCGCATGGCCAGTAATCCTCATACCGGACTCGTTCACCACCGCTCGTCATTTGGGCGTGTTAATGGGTTACTTCGCCACCATCGGATGGGAAGTGTACGCACCCGATTTGCGCTCCGCGATCGGAGTGGGCGCAACTCCGCCGCTCGCGAAGTTTTCTTTTGCGGATCTGATCGCGCTTTGCGCTGAAGCGCTCGATGCCCTCGGGCGCGGCGCGATCGTCGTCGGTCACGGCGCTGGAGGGCTGGCCGCGCTCAAGCTGGCTGAGCGTCCCGAGGTAAAAGCCGCGGTTGCGCTGGCGCCGCTTGTGCCGGGCTACCAGTCGCTGCTGGTTTCCGGATTCGCCGCACGGCTCTCCGCCTGGCGGCGCGGGACGATCGATCCTCCGCGAAAACGCACCTTGTTCGAGTTCGTCGCCGACGCCGATCGGTTCCAGCGCGACGCGATCATCCGCGCGATGGTGCCGGAGAGCGCGAAGCTCGCTCTGGAGATCGCGCGCGGCGAAATTGCCTTCTCCACTTCCGCCGCGCCCAGGCTGATCGTCGCGGGCGACTCGGATATCTTCGCCCCGGTTGCCAGGACCGCGGCGTTCGCGGAATCGATCGGCGCAACACTCGCGCAAATTCCGGGACGCGGCCATTGGCTGATCGGTGGCCGCGCGCTCGAGCGCGCAATCGCGCCGACCCAGCGCTTCCTGGTGCGCACGCTCGGCCAGGACTTGCTGCTGCTCTATCCCGAAGAATGGAAAAACGAACCTGACGGCGGCTAGCCCGCGCTTGTGCCGCCCGCGGCTCGTTGCGAACCCGCCGGTTGCGCGATCGAGCGGATGCGGCGGATAATCCGCGCCGAAATGCGGGAGTGGGAAACAACACGATGGGCGCAATAAGAGATCAGTCCGAAAAAATGTTCAACGGCGAGATCACGACCCGCCAATTTCATCCGCTGATGCCGACCGGAGAGTACGAGGAAGTCGCCGACGGCGTGATGTTCTACCGATGGTTCGCGAACGTCACGGCGGCGAAGACCGGCGAGGGGCTGGTGCTGATCGACACCGGCGCGTACTTCAATCAGCAGGCGACGCTCGAGCTTCTGCGCAAATTTTCGCCCGACCGCGTCAACACCGCGATTTACACCCACGGCCACGTCGATCATGCGTGCGGCACGCCCGTGATTATGGAAGAAGCGCGCAGCCGCAACCTGGCGCGTCCGCGAATCGTCGGACAAAAAGGCGTTTCGGCGCGGTTCGACCGCTATAAGCGTACCCAGGGCTACAACAACGTCATCAATACGCGGCAGTTCAGCCGCCCTTCCTCATTCCCAACTGAGTATGTCTATCCGGATACCTACTTCGATAATCAGTTGAATGTGGTCGCAGGCGAGCACAAGTTCGATTGCCACCATGCGCGCGGCGAGACCGACGATCACTGCTGGGTGTTTATTTCGCAGCGCAAGGTGCTGTGCACCGGCGATCTGATTATCTGGGCCGCGCCCAACGCCGGCAATCCACAGAAGGCTCAGCGCTATGCGCGCGAATGGGCTGAGGCGCTGCGCACGATGGCGAAGCTTGGAGCGGAAGTTCTGCTGCCGGGCCACGGTTACCCGGTTTTCGGCGCGCTTCGCGTTCGCCGCGTGCTGAACGACACCGCGGAATTTCTGCAGAGTCTTTACGATCAGGCAATCGCGATGATGAATGCGGGCGCGTCGCTCGACGAGGTGATTCATTCGGTCAAGCCTCCGGCGAATCTGGCCGACAAGCCTTATCTACAGCCGGTCTATGACGATCCGGAATTTATCGTGCGCAATATCTGGCGGCTCGAAGGCGGATGGTACGACGGCACGCCGTCGCATCTTAAGCCCGCGACCGAGGCTGCGCGCGCGCAGGAGATCGCATCGCTTGCGGGCGGCGCGGACAAGGTTGTCGCGCGCGCGCTCGAGAAGCTGGGCGCGGGCGATCTGGCGCTTGCGGCGCATCTGGCGGATTGGGCCGTCGGCGCCGCGCCCGAAGACAAATCGGCGCACGCCGCGCGCTCGAAGATCTACCAGGCGCGCGCGGATGCGGAGACCTCGACGATGGCGCACGGAATTTTTCATTCGACCGCGCTCGAGTCCGCGAAAGAGGCCGGCATCGCTCCGCCAGAAGACAAGCGAAGTTTCTGAGGGCCGCGCGCATTGCCGCGAAGTTGGCGAAGCCGGCGCCTAACCGTCCGCGTCTCGATGAATGATGTGCTGCACACTAATCGGCAGGTCGCTGAGCGCGCTGCGCAGGAACGAAGGATAGACTCGCG
>Ga0307372_10009347_pt1 | contig 13545 bp, 10 predicted proteins | sample OX1MG_FD_202533 | JGI IMG/M metagenome (GOLD analysis project Ga0307372, IMG submission 202533) | Soil microbial communities from Risofladan, Vaasa, Finland - OX-1 | ecosystem: Environmental > Terrestrial > Soil > Coastal area > Acid sulfate soil | place: Finland: Risofladan, Vaasa | collected...
CACCACGGGGCCGGCCGACTCGCCGCAGGTCCCGACGGTCCGGCTGGATGGCGGCGCGGGGGACGCGCCCGGCACTTACCGGCTGACCGGCTCGGTGGCTGGGGTGGCCGACGCCCTGACCGCCGACGTGCTGCTCATCCCGGCCGACGGCGTGCCCTACGGGCTGTATGCCGTGCGTGCCGACGAGGCCGGGGTCACCAGGGCCCCGGTGATCTCGCTGGACATGACCCGGCAGCTAGCTGACCTGACCCTGGACAACGTCCCGGCCCGGCTGCTGGCCACCGGCAACGCCGCCCATCAGGCGGTCGCGGCGGCCCTCACCGCCGGCGCCGGGATCCTCGCCTCCGAGCAGCTCGGCATCGCCGAGCGGTGCCTGGAGCTGACCGTCGCCTACGTCAAGGAGCGGCGCCAGTTCGCCCGGCCGGTCGGGTCGTTCCAGGCGATCAAGCACCGCCTCGCCGACCTGTGGGTGGCTGTCATCCAGGCGCGCGCGGCGGCCCGGTACGCGGCCAACTGCCTGGCCACCAGCGACCCGGACACCCGGGTGGCCGTCGCGCTGGCCAAGGCGACCTGCTCCGACGTGGCGATCAAGGCCGCCCAGGAGACCGTGCAGCTGCACGGCGGGATCGGCTTCACCTGGGAGCACCCGGCGCACCTGTACCTCAAGCGCGCCAAGGCCGACTCGATCGGCTTCGGCACGGCCGACGCCCATCGCGCGTCGCTGGCCGGGCTGGCCGGCCTGCCGGCGGCCGGGGCGGGCGGAGCGTAGCCCGCCAGCCGGCAACTCACCCCAATATCTCACCCGGAGGCGGGCATGCAGAAGGTAGCCGGAGCGGGCGTGGTGGTCACCGGCGGCGGCAGCGGCATCGGCGCAGCCCTGAGCCGCCGGTTCGCCGCCGAGGGCGCGCGCGTCGTCATTAACGACATCAACGCGCAGGCGGCGGCCGTCGTGGCCGCCACCTGCGGCGGGGTGTCCGTCCCCGGCGACGCGGCCAGCGAGGCGGGCGTTGCCCAGCTGATCGCCGCCGCCCGCGCCGAGCTCGGCGAGATCGATCTGTACTGCGCCAATGCCGGCATCGCCCGCACCGGGGGGCCGGCCGCTCCCGAGGCCGACTGGGACGCATCCTGGCAGGTCAACGTGATGGCGCACGTGCGCGCGGCGCGGTTGCTGACCGGCCCCTGGCTAGCGCGGGGGAGCGGTCACCTGATCTGTACGGTGTCCGCGGCCGGGCTGCTGTCCATGGTGGGCTCGGCACCGTACTCGGTGACCAAGCACGGGGCGCTGGCCTTCGCCGAGTGGATGGCCCTCACCTACGGCCACCGCGGCATCACCGTCCAGGCCATCTGCCCGCAGGGCGTGCGAACCGGGATGCTGGACGGCAGCGACCCGGTGGCCGAGAAGGTGCTGGGCGACTCGGCGATTCAGCCCGAGGCGGTGGCCGACGCGGTGATCGAGGCGATGGCCGACGGCCGGTTCCTGATCCTGCCCCATCCCGAGGTGGCGGGCATGTACGCCGGCCGCGCCGCCGAGCCCGACCGCTGGCTGCGCGGCATGAACAAGCTCCAGCGCCGCGCGGAGGGCGCCGGCTAGCGGACCGCGACCCCCGCGTGCGACTTGCGGCGTAGTGCGTACGCCTGAGGTCGCCGTCAGGACCTGCCGAAGATCGCTCCCGCGGCGGTCGTGCCCGCGCGGGTTTGTCCCTAGCGTGGGGGCATGATCGAAGCACATGGACTAACGAAACGCTACGGCGACAAGCTCGCCGTCGATGACCTCACCTTCACCATCAAGCCCGGCATCGTCACCGGATTCCTCGGGCCCAACGGCGCGGGCAAGTCCACCACGATCCGCATGATCATGGGCCTGGACGAGCCGACCGCGGGCAGCGTGACCGTTAACGGCCGCCCGTACGCCGAGCACGCGGCGCCGCTGCGAGAGGTCGGCGCGCTGCTGGAGGCGCGGGCCGTCCACACGGGGCGCAGCGCCTACAACCACCTGCTGGCGCTGGCCGCCACCACGGGCGTTCCTCGCCGCCGGGTCGACGAGGTGGTCGACCTGGTCGGGCTGCGCGAGGTCGCGCGCAAGCGGGTCGGCGGATTCTCGCTCGGCATGGGCCAGCGCCTGGGCATCGCCTCCGCGCTGCTCGGCGATCCGTCGACGCTCATCCTGGACGAGCCGGTCAACGGCCTGGACCCCGAGGGCATCTTGTGGATCCGCAACCTGCTCAAGGCGTTCGCCGCTGAGGGCCGCACCGTCTTCGTGTCGTCGCACCTGATGAGCGAGATGGCGCTGACCGCTGAGCAGCTCATCATCGTCGGCCGCGGCAAGCTCATCGCCGACGTCTCGGTGGCCGAGTTCACCCGTTCCTCCCGGCACAGCGTGCGGGTGCGATCGCCGCAGGCGGGCGTGCTGCGGGACGCGCTGGCCGGGCCCGAGGTGACGGTGAGCACGCCCGAGGCGGACGTGCTCGAGATCGACGGCCTCGACAGCGAGACCGTCGGGCGGATCGCGGCCGAGCACGGCGTCATGCTGTTTGAGCTGGTACCGCACACGGCCTCGCTGGAAGAGGCGTTCATGGAGCTGACCCGCGACGATGTCGAGTTCCGGGGCAACGAGAGCGCCGGGCTGGTCGGCGCCGGAAGGGGCGCGTGATGACGACAGCGACCGTGGCCGCGCCGGAGCTGTCCGCGCGGAATGTCAAGGTCACCCAGGCCCGGGTGGTCACCTCCGAGTGGATCAAGATGCGCTCGCTGCGATCGACGGTGTACACGCTGATCGCGTCCATCGCCATCACGGTGGGCCTGGGCCTGCTGTTCGCCTCGTTCGCGGTGGCGCGGCTGAACAGGCCCGGCCACCTGCACATCGACCCGGTCACGCTCACCCTGCGCGGCGCTTTCCTCTCGCAGCTCGCGATCGGCGTGCTCGGCGTGCTGCTCATCACCGGGGAGTACTCGACCGGCATGATCCGGGCCACGATGTCGGCGGTGCCCCGGCGGCTGCCGGTGCTGTGGGCCAAGCTGGGGCTGTTCGGCGTGGTGGCGGCGGTGGCGTCGATCGCCTCGGCCTTCGCTGCCTTCCTCGGCGGCCAGGCGATCCTGTCCTCGAAGCACATCGGCGCGTCGCTGTCGGACCCCGGCGTGCTGCGCGCGGTGATCGGCGCCGGCCTCTACCTCGCGGTCGTCGGCCTGCTCGGGATGGCCCTGGGCTTCATCATCCGCAACACCGCCGGGGCGATCACGACGCTGTTCGGCATCCTGCTCATCCTGCCCGTGCTGGGGCAGGTGCTACCCGCGGACTGGGCCACCCACGTGGTGCCCTACCTGCCGAGTAATGCCGGGCAGGCGATCATGGCGCTGCACCCGGATCCGACTACCCTGGCCCCGTGGACCGGGTTCGCCTTGTTCGTCGGCTACGCCGCGGTGGCGGTCGCGGTGGCCGCCGTTTTGCTCAAGCGCCGTGACGCGTAGACACGACAGGGATGGATATGCCCCAGCAGCCACTGACCGGCCGGCGCCCGCAGCGCCGGTCGGCCGGCGGCGTGCTGGCGAGCGGGTTGCTGGCTAGCGGGTTGCTGGCCTGGCGCGGCCGGTACTCGGCGTGGGTGCGACGGCATCCGCTCCTGGTCGACGCGGCTCTGGTGGCCCTGCTGACGGTGTTTTCCGGGCCCAGGCTGGCCACGGGCAAGATCCCCCACCAGGCATGGTCGTCGGCGCTGGCCGCGGCGCTGCTGCTCCCGCTGGTGTGGCGGCGCCGGGCGCCGTTTCTCGTCTTCATGATCATCGCCGCCGCGGCGTTCGTCCAGTGGTTCACCGGCAGGATCATCCTGCCCGCCGACCTGGCCCTGCTCGTCGCGTTCTACACGGTCGCCGCCTACGAGCCGCCGCGGCGCATCGTGCTCGCCGCCGGCCTGCTGGAGATCGGCGCTGTGCTGGCCGCCGTGCGCTTCGCCCCGGCCGGCACCGCGTTCTGGGGCTGGGTATTCGTCTCCGGGCTGATCACGGCGGCGGGCGTCATCGGCTACAACATCCGGACCCGCCGGGCCTATCTCGCGGCGCTGGAGGACCGCGCCGCGCGGCTGGAGCGCGAACGGGACCGGGAGTCGCAGATCGCCGCGGCCGCCGAGCGGGCCCGGATCGCGCGGGAGATGCACGACATCGTCGCGCACAATCTCGCCGTGATGATCGCGCTGGCGGACGGCGCCGCCTACACCGTGCAGGATTTCCCGGAGCAGGCGTCCTCCATCATGGGCCAGGTCTCGGCCACCGGCCGGTCCGCTCTCACCGAGATGCGCCGGCTGCTCGGGGTCATGCGTCAGTCGGGCGCCCCGGCCGACCACGCCCCGCAGCCCACGCTCGCCGACCTCGACGACCTGCTGGGCACCGTGCGGGGGGCCGGCCTGCCCACCAAGCTGACCGTGTCCGGCCGTCGGCTTGAGCTGCCGCCGAGTGCGCAGCTCGCGATCTACCGCATGATCCAGGAGTCGCTGACGAACACCCTCAAGCACGCCGAGGCCACGGCGGCCAACGTCCGCGTCACCTACCTGCCCCAGGCCGTCGAGCTGGAGGTCACCAACAACGGCCCGGTGGCGCCCGGCTCCTGCGCGGGCCACGGCATCGTCGGCATGCGAGAGCGGGCGGCCGTGTTCGGCGGGACCGTATCGGCAGGTCCGCGGCCGGACGGCGGCTGGCGCGTGCACACGGTCCTGCATCTCACTCCGGCCCCGGCCGGGGAGACCGCGGCCGGGCCCCCCGACAACGCGATCGGGACGGAGCGCGCGTGACCATTTCGATCCTGCTCGCCGACGACCAGCCCATGCTGCGCATGGGCTTTCGCCTCGTGCTCGACGCGCAGCCCGACATGCAGGTCGTGGGGGAGGCCGGCGATGGCGCCACGGCGGTCCGCCTCGCCGCCGCCAAGCAGCCCGACGTGGTGCTGATGGACGTCCGGATGCCCGGTGTCGACGGCGTCGAGGCCACCCGGCGCATCGCGGCCACGGCGAGCGCCACGCGCGTGCTGATCCTCACCACCTTCGACCTGGACGAGTATGCCTACGCGGGCCTGCGGGCCGGCGCGAGCGGGTTCCTGCTCAAGGACGTGCCGCCCCCCGACCTGCTGTCGGCGATCCGTGCGGTCGCCAGCGGGGACGCCGTCGTCGCGCCCAGCGTGACCCGCCGGCTGCTCGACCTGTTCCTGCCGCACCTGCCCGATCCGGCCAGCGCGGGGCTGGCCGGCGCGCCGCCCGAGCTGGCGACGCTGACCGCCCGGGAGCGGGAGATCCTCACCGAGGTCGCCGGCGGCCTGTCCAATGCCGAGATCGCTGCCCGGCTGGTGCTGTCCGAGGCGACCGTTAAAACTCATGTCGGCCGCATGCTCAACAAGCTGCACCTGCGCGACCGCGTCCAGGCCGTCGTGTACGCCTACGAGCACGGCCTCGTCCGCCCCGGCCCGCACTCCTAGCACGGCGGTGTCAATTCGTGGAAGCAATCTGGTCGGTTAGCTCGGCCTCGGTCCGGGGCGGGTCGGCGGCGCCCTGAACTCTCAAATGGCCTACCGGCGCACCTTCCGTGATCGCTCCGCTGCGAGCGGGGGTGGCGTGCGGTCGGCGAAAGTACCGTAAACTGGACGCGCTACTTGGCCGTTTTCACCCGTATCGTGGCCGGTCAGCAGGCATGCTAGGGCTGTGGATCAGATAAGCCATGGGACGCTGCATCACCTTGAGCTGTGGGTGCCGAGCCTTGACCGGGCCGTGGCAAGCTGGGGATGGCTGCTCGGGGAACTCGGTTACGAGCTGTTCCAGGACTGGCAGGACGGCAAGAGCTGGCGCTCCGGGCCCACCTACATCGTCGTCGAGCAGTCCCCGGCCCGCATCGCCACCCGCCACGACCGGTGCCGCCCCGGCCTGAATCACCTGGCCTTTCACGTCGAGAGCCGCGCGCGGACGGAGGAGCTCGCGCTCAAAGCCGCGCAGCACGGCTGGCGCCTGATGTTCCCCGACCAGCACCCCTACGCCGGCGGTCAGCAGCACTACGCCGCTTACCTGGAGAACATCGACGGCTTTGAGGCAGAACTCGTCGCGCCGCTAGAGCCGGCCGCCGCCAAGGCCGCGCCGGCAGGCGAGGTCCCGCTGCCCGGCGTAACCCCTCCTGGCAGCCAGACCCCGCCGACCGGGTCAGCCTGAGCTGACCTCCGTGGTCAGCCGCAGGTCGCGTGCTGACCGGCCCACGTGCACCTTGAACCGGCCTTCCGGCCAGATCCAGCTGCCCGCCTGCTCGTCCCAGCGCGCGAAGGCCCGGGCGGGAACCCGCAGCCTGACCTCGGCCGCATCGCCGGGCTCGGCGGTCACGGCGGCGAAGGCGGCCAGCGCCCGCATCGGGCGGCCGGGCTCGCCGGGCGGCCCGGCGACATAGGCCTGCACGACCTCCTTGCCGGGCCGGGCCCCGGTGTTGCGGATGGTGACGGTCAGCTCAAGATCTTCCCCGGCGGCCAGGGCCCCGCCCCCCTCCAGGGACTCGTACTCCCAGGTCGTGTAGCCGAGCCCATGGCCGAACGGATACCGCGGGTCGGTGCCGCTCGCGTCGTAGCCGCGGTACCCGATCAGCAGTCCCTCGGAGTAGGGCAGCGCGCCTTCGTCGTCGGGGAACGCCTCCAGCACCGGGCAGTCGGCCTCGGCGACGGGCAGGGTGACCGGAAGCCGGCCGCCCGCCTCGGCGAGGCCGAGCAGGACGTCGGCCAGCGCCTCGCCCATCGCCTGGCCGGGCAGCCACGCCTGCACGATGGCCTGCACGTCGTCCGCCCAGGGCATGAGTACCGGCATGCCGGAGTTCACCACGACGATGGTGCGCGGGTTCACCGCCGCTACCTGGCGGACCAGTTCGTCCTGCAAGCCGGGCAGCGCCAGCGTCGCGCGGTCGAAGCCCTCGCTCTCGGTCAGCTCAGCCGAGCCGACGATCACGATGGCGGCGTCGGAGCCGGCCGCCGCGGCGCTCGCCTCGGCCAGTAGCGTCTGCGGGTTGGCGGCCGGCGCGATGCCCAGGCGGATGCCCAGCGGCCCTGCACCGTCGGCGGCGGGCCTGAGCTCCAGCCGCAGCCGCACCTGCACCCCGGCGTCGAGCCACACCTGCGCTCGCATCTCGCCCGGCCGCGTCATCGCCTCGACCGGGTCTTCCGGGACGCTGGTGGTCTCCCGGGCCAGGGCCTCCTCGTCCAGGCTGAGCATGAGGTCGCCGATGCCGGAGGCGCCCATCAGGTGCGGCCCGGACTGGTCGGCCCGGAACGTAGCCAGCAGGACAATCCGCCCGCTCTTGCCCCAGCCGATCTGCGGCGGAACCGCGTCCCACCAGGTCAGGCTCGAGGAGGCGCGGTGCTCGCCGGCGAGCACCGCGCCGTCGGCGCCGTGGAATTCCAGCCGGACGCCTGGTTCGCCGCTGACCGGATCACGCAGGGCGCCGTGCGGGGGGAGCGGCACCGACTCCCAGGTGTGGCACCCGACCACCGCGCGCACCTCGGCCCGGCCCGCCAGGGCCGCGCGGATCGCCGCGGCCGGCGTCGACAGGCCGGCCGGGATGACGCCGGCGCTGCCGCCGCCCTGGATCGTCGGCCAGAACGCGTTGGGGCCGGCCACGGTGACGCTGCCGGTGGTGGCCGGGTCGATAGGCAGCGCGTCCTGCTCGTTGCGCAGCAGCACGAACGTGGCGGCCGTGGCGCGGCGCAGCAACGATGCCCCGACTGTCCCGTGACCGTCCTGCCCGAGCGTCCCGTTATCCTCCTGGCCGTCCAGCGCGCCCACCCGGTGGGCCAGCCGCAGCAGCCGGATCACCTTGTCGTCCAGCAGTTCCTCGCTGACCAGGGCGTCCTGCACGGCCGTGGTGAGCAGGTCACCCCAGGGCCCGTCCGGGCCGGGCATGGACAGGTCGAGCGTGGCCAGCGCGGTGGCCAGCGTGCTGCGCGCCGCGTGCCAATCTGAGGTCACGACGCCGTCAAAGCCCCACTCGCCCTTGAGCAGGTCCGCCAGCATCGGCACGTTCTCGGTCATGCTGGCGCCGTTCACCGAGTTATAGGCGGCCATCACCAGCAGCGCCCCGCCCTCGATCACGCAGGCCTCGAACGGCACCAGGTACAACTCGCGCAGGACGTGCTCGGGGATCAGCGCGTCATATTTCCAGCGGCGCGTCTCGCTGTCATTGCCGACGAAATGCTTGAGTGTCGCCGCGACGCCCGCATCCTGCACGCCGCGGACGTAAGCCACGGCGAGCACCGCGGTGAGCACGGGATCCTCGGCGAAGCACTCGAACCCGCGCCCGCCGAGCGGGGTCCGCATGAGGTTGATGGTCGGTGCCAGCAGGACGTCCACGGACTTACCGCGGGCTTCCCGGCCGAGGGCGGCCGCGAGCTCGTAGACGAGTTCGCGATCCCAGGTGGCGCCGAGCGCGGACGGGCAGGGCAGGCTGCTGGAGGGCAGGCGCTCATCCTTGGTCTGGCCGCGCACGCCCGCCGGGCCGTCGGAGGTCACGATCGGCCGCAGGCCAATGGCCGGGCAGCCGGGTATCCGCCAGCTGTCGGCTCCGGTGAGCAGCGCTACCTTCTCGGCCACCGACAGCCTGGCCACCAGGGCGCGGTACTGCGCGCTATCGGCGGCTCGGGCCGGGTCGGGTTGGAGGGCGGGGGGTGGGGGTGGGGACGAGGTCATAAATGGGGCGGACCCCGCCCGGCCGGAGATCCGGCCGGGCGGGGTCCGCTGCTCTGGTGAGCTAGTCACGACTGCCGGTGTCCTTCCGCCGTGGCCCTGATCAGGAGACTGGCTTGAGGTGAAGGACGGTGTATTCCAGGTACGGCTGGTTCGGTATTGGAGTCATGTAGGGGTTACTCGGGGTCGGCCAGCCGGTGTAGTTCCTCGTGGAGAACTCCGCCCATGCCGCGCCGTACAGCAGCGGGGCGACCGGAACCTGGGTGGACACGATCTGCTGCAGCTTGGTGATCGCCTGCGCCTGCGTCGCGGCGTCGGTGGTCCCGGCGAACTGCTTCAGGGCCGCCTGTGCCGCGGCGCTGGAGAAGCGGCCGTTGTCGCCCGCGGCGGGCTTGCCGATGGGCGCGGTCAGCGAGCTGTCCAGCCAGCCGTCGTAGAAGAAGTACGGGTTCGGGCCCTGGTTGCTCCAGTGGATCGCGGAGTCGAACGTGCCATTGGCGTAGTCGGCCGCCCAGGTGGTCGGGTTACCGATCCCGTTGGCGGTGACGTTGAAGCCCTGCGCGTTCAGCTGGTGCGCGATGAGCTGCGAGTCGGTGTAGTAGTCGGTGTAGGGGACCGGGTCCGAGATCGAGAAGGTGATCTGCTTGCCGTTTTTCGTCCACTTGCCGCCAGTCTTGGTCCAGCCGTCGGCCTTCAGGACGCTGGTGACCTTGGCCGCGTCGCCGGCCGGCGGAAGGTCGTTGGCCAGCGACGGTGTGAGGTAGGTGTTGTCGGTCGGCAGCATGAGGCCGCCGGAGGATGTCGCCGGGGGCTCGTAGGAGGTCTCCCCCTGGACCGACAGCTGCTGGCGGTCGATGCCCAGGCTGATGGCCTGGCGGACGGCCGGGTCATTCAGCGGGGGCTTGGTGACGTTGAGCACCAGCGCGACCACGTTGTTGTTGGCGAAATACGGCGGGCTGCTCAGGTAGGTGTGGTTCTGCGGGCTCTTGGACAGATAGTCCTGCTGGAGGTTGGGCAGGTCGTTGCCCGCCCAGTCGATCGTGCCGTCGGCGATCGGCTGCACGAGGTTGACGTTGGTGTTGTAGGACGGGAAGTCGACCGAGCTGACCTTCAGCTGGCTCTTGTCCCAGAAGTTCGGGTTCTGCTTGAGGGTGAAGCCCTGCGGCGAGAACCTGTCCAGCATGAACGGCCCGGTGCCGACCGGGCTGGCGTCCGCGTAGGTAGCCGGGTCACCGGCCGACTGCCAGACATGCGCGGGCACGATCGGGACCTGGCCGATGGAGAAGAGGTTCGCCTGCTGCGACGCGGCGAAGTTGAGCGTGACCGAGGTCGGGCTGGAGGCCGTGGCGCTGGTCACGACCGGGGCGCCCGCGGTGTACAGCTTCGGGTTGGCCTTGATCAGGTTGAAGGTGAAGGCGACGTCGCTGGCGCTGAACGCCTTGCCGTCGTTCCACTTGACGCCCGCGCGCACGGGCACGGTCAGGGTCTTGCCGCCGTTGGACCAGGTGGGCTGGCCCGACGCCAGCATCGGGACGGGCGCCTGGGTCGGGTTGAGCGTATTGAAAATGTACAGCGGCTCATTGATCAGGCCCGTGGCGTTCACGGCGTAGCCGGTGGCGGACTGCGAATAGGGGTTAAAGCTGTCGGTAAACGGCGAGAGCGGTGTGCTCTCGATGACGAGCGGCTTGCCCGTCGTCTTCCCGGAGGTACCTGTCGACGTCTTGCTGCCCGAGCTTCCGCAGGCAGCCAGGCCCATGCTCGCTACTGCGGCAAGGGCCAGGACCTTCATCATTTTTCGGCTCATTGACTAAGCTCCGTTGTGCCCGGCCGGTTCGTCACCGGCCTTCTCTGAATGACCGTGGGGGTCTGTAGGTGCGGGTCTGGCTCAGGGCCGGCCGGGCGCGGCCGTCCTGGTTATCTGGGCGGTGCCGTTATTTCTCGACGGCGCCGTGGTCTAGTCGGTGTCCGTTAGCTTCGACGGCGGCTCATCGGTTCCCCCTTCCGCGGTTGTCTGCGCACTGGCCGGGGCATATTCGGGCGAGTGCAGCCAGCAGGAGCTGACGTGGCCGGGCGCCACCTGCGCGGGCGGCGGCTCGGTGGCCGAGCAGATCGCCATCGCGTGCGGGCAGCGCGGGTGGAAGCGGCAGCCGGTGGGCGGCGCCAGCAGGCTGGGCGCTCCGCCGTGGCCCGGCAGCGGGGCGCTCAGCGGCTGGGCCGGGTCGGGGGCGGCGCTCAGCAGGAGCTGGGTGTAGGGATGCGCGGGCGAGTCGGTGACCGAGCGAGCCGGGCCCGACTCCACGAGTTGCCCCGCGTACATGACCGCGATGTCGTCGGACAGGTAACGTGCCGAGGCGATGTCATGGGTGATGTACAGGATCGTCAGGCCCTCGTTCTCGCGCAGGTCGGCGAGCAGGTTCAGGACCCCGAGCCGGATGGAGACGTCGAGCATCGACACCGGCTCGTCGGCGAGCAGCACCCGCGGCTGCACCGCCAGGGCGCGGGCGATCGCCACCCGCTGGCGCTGGCCGCCGGATAGCTCGTGCGGGTACTTCCGGATGAACTGGGCCGCCGGCGTCAGCGCTACCCGTTCGAGCAGGCCCATGATCACGTCATCCAGGCGAGCGCCCGGCGGGCACAGCCCCTGCACCTGGAGCGGCCGCGCGAGATGGTAGCGGACGTCATGCACGGGGTTCAGCGAGGAGAACGGGTCCTGCAGCACGAGCTGGACGTTGCGGGCGTAGGCTCGGCGGCCGCGCTTGCTGGCCCGGATCGCCGTGCCGTCGAGCAGTAGCTCGCCCGCGGTGGGCGGGACCAGCATGGCCAGCAGCCGGGCCAGCGTTGACTTGCCGGACCCGCTCTCGCCGACCAGGCCGGTGATGCTGCCCGGAGCCAGCGCGATAGAGGCGTCGTCGACCGCGTGCACCACCCCGCGGCCTCTGGCCGCCGCGAAGTGCCGGGTCAGCCCGCGAGCCTCGAGCAGCGCGGGCGGCTGGTCGCTCACCGGCCGCGTGGCCGGCTGGACGACGGTCATGTCTGCCTCCCTGCGGCCGCTGGCTCCGACCCCGTGCTGTCTAGCGCCGGGGGGCCTGCCTCCGGGTCCGGCCTGGCCAGCTCGGGCGGCACGGGCCGGTCCCCGGTCTGCAGCCAGCACGCGGCGGAGCGATCACCGGAGCCGAGCTGGATCGTGACCGGGACGTCGGTCCTGCAGACGTCCATGGCGTACTGGCAGCGCGGGTGGAAGGCGCAGCCAGGCGGCGGATTGCGCAGGTCAGGGGGCGAGCCGGTGATGCCAGTCAGTCGTTTCCGCGGTCCGTGCAACGCCGGGAACGACTCCAGCAGGCCGACCGTGTAGGGGTGGCGGGGCGCTCGGTAGAGCGAGCGGGCGGGCGCCCGCTCGATCAGCCGGCCCGCGTACATGACGGCGATCGTTTCCGCGATCTCCACCAGCAGCGACAGGTCGTGGGTGATGAACAGGACCGCGAAGGACAGCTTGTGCTGCAGCTCGGTCAGCTCCTGCAGGATCTCCCGCTGAGTGACCACGTCCAGCGCGGTGGTCGGCTCGTCCATGATCACCACGGCTGGCTCGAGCGCGAGGGCCATGGCGATCATGACCCGCTGCCGCATCCCGCCCGACAGCTGATGCGGGTAGCTGCCGAGGCGGTCGGCGTTGATCCCGACCATCTCCAGCAGGCCGCCCGCGCGCTCATGCCGTTCCCGGTGGTCCAGCTCTGGCATGTGCGCGTGCAGGACGTCGGTGAGCTGGACGCCGATCGTCATCACCGGGTTGAGGGCGTGCATCGCGCTTTGCAGCACGACGGCCACGCGGGACCAGCGCAGCTCGCGCAGCTGCTTCTCGTCGGCGGCGAGCAGGTCCAGGGTGTGGCCGCCCTCGCCGTGCAGCAGGACCTCGCCGCCGGTAATCATGCCCGGTGCCCGCAGCAGCCTCGTCATGGCGTAGGCCAGCGTGGACTTGCCGCTGCCGCTCTCGCCCGCCAGTCCGAGCACCTGCCCGCTGTACAGGGTCAGGCCGGCGTCGACGACCGCGTGCACCGCCTCGGCCCCGCTGCCGTAGTCCACCCGCAGGCCGCGGACCTCGATCAGCGGCATGCCCCAGGCCTTGCGCTCTACGGCGTCCCGGCCAGACCAGTCCCGGCCTGCCCGCGCGGTCACAGCGGCTTCCCGTCGCTGCTGGCGGCCCGCACGACTGGGGTGAGGCCAAGGACGAACCGCTTGGGAGGCCGGGCCTGGCCGGCTTGCCTGGCGCGCCGCCTGGTGAGCCCCGCCGCGCGCAGCCGCGGGTTGATGAACTCATCGATGCCGAAGTTGAGCAGCGCGAGGGAGGTCCCCAGCAGGGCCACCGCCAGTCCGGCCGGGATGTACCACCACCAGTAGCCGCTGACCTGCGCCGACGAGGCCTGCGCCCAGAACATGATGGCGCCCCAGCTCCAGTGCTCGGTGTTCACCAGGCCGAGGAAGGCCAGCGCGGTGTAGGTGCCGACCCCGTACAGGACTGTGAACAGGAAGGAGGATGCGATGATCGGCAGGAGGTTCGGCACGATCTCCCAGCCGATGATCCGCCAGGTGCGCTCGCCGATGATCTGCGCCGATACCACGTAGTCGCGCCCGCGCAGGGACAGCGTCTGGGCGCGGAGCACCCGAGCGCCCCAGGCCCACCCGGTGAACGCGATGATCAGCCCGATGAGCAGGTCGTTGGTCCCGCCCGAGGGGGGCAGGAATCCGAAGATGACGATCAGCAGCGGCAGCGCCGGCATCACCAGGAAGATGTTGGCGAGCATGGACAGCAGGTCGTCCGCGAGGCCGCCGAGGTACCCGGAGGTAACGCCGATCGCGATGGACAGCACGG
>Ga0307372_10009352_pt1 | contig 13539 bp, 12 predicted proteins | sample OX1MG_FD_202533 | JGI IMG/M metagenome (GOLD analysis project Ga0307372, IMG submission 202533) | Soil microbial communities from Risofladan, Vaasa, Finland - OX-1 | ecosystem: Environmental > Terrestrial > Soil > Coastal area > Acid sulfate soil | place: Finland: Risofladan, Vaasa | collected...
AGGCGGCCGTCGCGCTTGCGCGTGCCGGCGGCAAGCCGGTGCGCGTGATGCTCTCCGCCGAGGTGGCCGCCGGCGACGTCGTGGTCATCCCCTCGCGCCGCTGCAAGCCCGCGCGGGCCCGCGCCCTGGTGGAGCGTCTGACCCTGCCCTCGGACGGCGCGCTCTTCCTGAAGATCGACTCCACGCTGCGCGGCCCATGGGTCGAGATGGTGGAGGCTCTGGCGGTGCGCATGAGCGCCGAGCCACTGATCTGCTCCGCCTTTCCGGCGCGGGGACGCACGGTTCGGGACGGCGTCCCGTTGATCGACGGCGCGCCGCTCTTCGCCTCGCACTTTCGCCGCGAGATGATCGGCGCGGGCGAGGTCGTCACGCTCGCCGACCTGCTCCGCGCGCGGGCTCCGGAGCTGACCGCGCGCTTGCCCGACGCGGCCGACGACGCCGCGCTGGACGCCGTCGCCGCCGAGGCACTCGCCGCAGGCCGGCGTCTGATCGTGGGCAGCGCGGGCCTGGCCGAGGCCTTCGCGCGCGTTCGCCGCTCCCGCAGAGGGGGCGCGCGGGACCCTATCGCCGCCGCGCCTCCCGCGCGGGGCCCGGCGGTGGTCGCCGCCGGGAGCCGAGCCGCCGCCACCGCGCGTCAAGCGGCGCGGGCGGCCGATCGCGCCGTCATCCTGCGGGCCAAGGGCCTGAGGGCGCTCGCCGAGTTGGCCGTGGAGGCGGTCGATCACGGCACGCTGGTCTCCTGCGGTGGAGAGACGTCGTTCCAGGTGCTGCGCCGGCTCGGGGCGCACGGCATGACCGTCTATGGTGAGGCGGCGCCGGCCGTCGTCTGGTCGCGTCCCATCGGCGCCGATCTCACGCTGCTCACGAAATCCGGCTCGCTCGGCGGCGACGACGCCATCGTGGCGGCGCTGGAGGCGCTGGGTCTATGAACACGAACGAGGCTGCTCGATGACCACGCCGATTGCCATCACGCTGGGGGACCCCGCGGGGGTCGGCCCCGAGATCGTCGCCAAAGTGCTCGACGCCCACGCCGATGAGCCCCTCGTGGCGATCGGGCACCGCCGCGCCATCGACGACCTGCGGCTCGCGCTGCGCCATCCCGTGGTCTCCGCCGGCGACCCCGCGGCATGGCGGCCGGGGGCGATTACGATCGTCGAGCCGCCGCAGGCGTACCGCGCACCCGCCGTCGGCGCGCCCGGCGCGGCCGGAGGAGCGATGGCGCTAGCCTATCTCGACGCCGCGATCGATTTAGCCCGAGCCGGACGCGTCGCGGCGATGGTCACCGCGCCGATCTCGAAGGAGGCGGTGAACCTCACGGGCCTCCCGTTCACCGGACACACCGAGCACATCGCCGAGGCCCTCGGCGTGCTGGGCCGCGAGCGCATGCTGCTGGTCACCGACCGACTGCGCGTCGTGCACGTCACCACGCACCGCGCGCTGGCGAGCGTCTCGGCGGCGCTCACCACGGAGCGCGTTCTGGACACCATTCGCGCCGCCGACTCCGCCGTGCGGCTGCTGGGCGACGAGCGGCGGCGGATCGCGGTGGCCGGCTTCAACCCGCACGCGGGCGAGGGCGGCCTCTTCGGCGACGAGGAGGGACGCGCGATCGCTCCGGCCGTCGAAGCCGCCCGGCGCGAAGGGATCGACGCCAGCGGTCCGTGGCCGCCGGACACGATCTTCGCGCGCGCCTTCGCCGGCGAGTTCGAGGCGGTCGTGGCGATGTACCACGACCAGGGCCACATCCCGGCCAAGCTCTTGGGCATCGAGTTGGGCATCAACGTCACCCTCGGCGTGCCGATCATCCGCACCTCGGTCGACCACGGGACGGCCTACGACATCGCGGGGCGCGGCATTGCCCGCACGGAGAGCCTGGAGCGCGCGCTGGCGGTGGCGCGGCGGATGGCCGCGCACCGCGCCGCCTGAGGCGAACGCTCGCAAGCCCAACGAGCGAACGTACGTTTGCTGACCCGAAACGCTTTGCGCCCGGGGCCGGGTTGTGGCACAATGGTTGGAAGTATCCATGGACAGCGATCACGCGCCACACCCCGTGGATGCGCTTGCGGGGCGCATCCATTCGTATGATCCCACCCTCGACGTGGGATGGCTCCGGCGCGTCTACGATTTTGCCGACGGCGCCCACAAGGGGCAGCTGCGCGCCTCGGGGGAACCGTACATCGCTCACCCTCTGGCCGTCGCCGAGGTGCTGGCCGACCTCGAGATGGATCGGGCCACCATCGCCGCGGCTTTGCTCCACGACGTGGTCGAGGACACGCTGGTCTCCAACGAGGAGGTCAGCGCCGCCTTCGGGCCGGAGATCGCCGCCCTGGTCGACGGCGTCACCAAGCTGACGCGCATCCCCTATCAGTCGAAGGAAGACGCGCAGGTCGAGAACCTCCGCAAGATGTTCATGGCGATGGCCAAGGACATCCGCGTCATCATCATCAAGCTCTCCGACCGCCTCCACAACATGCGCACGCTCGCGTCGCTGACGCCGGGCAAGCAGCAGACGATCGCCCGCGAGACGCTGGAGATCTACGCTCCGATCGCGCACCGGCTGGGCATCTGGAAGATCAAGTGGGACCTCGAGGATCTGGCGCTGCGCTACCTGGATCCGGTGGCCTACCGCGACATCTCCGAGCGCGTCTCCAAGAAGCGCGGCGAGCGCGAGCAGACCGTCGTCTCCGTGGTCGACGAGTTCAAGGAGCGCTTCGCGGAGCTGGGCATCCGCGCCGAGGTGACCGGGCGCCCCAAGCACTTCTATTCGATCTACCAAAAGCTCAAGAAGGGCCGCGACTTCTCCTCGATCTACGACCTCACCGCCGTGCGCGTCATCGTCGACACGGTCAAGGACTGCTACGGCGTGCTGGGCGTGATCCACTCCATGTGGAAGCCCATCCCGGGGCGCTTCAAAGACTACATCGCGATGCCCAAGCCCAACATGTACCAGTCGCTGCACACGACGGTCGTGGGGCCGGCCGGGGATCCCCTGGAGGTGCAGATCCGCACCTGGGAGATGCACCGCACCAGCGAGTACGGCATCGCGGCGCATTGGCGCTACAAGGAGGGGACCAAGCCGCACGACTACGAGGAGAAGCTCTCGTGGCTGCGCTCGCTGCTCGAGTGGCAGAACGACATGCGCGATTCGCGCACGTTCATGGAGAATCTGAAGCTCGATCTCTTCGATAGCCAAGTGTTCGTCTTCTCGCCCAAGGGCGACGTGTTCGAGCTGCCGACCAGCGCCTCACCGCTGGACTTCGCCTACCAGGTGCACACCGACGTCGGCCACCATTGCGTCGGCGCCAAGGTCAACGGCAAGATCGTCCCGCTGGACTACCAGTTCAAGAACGGCGACATCTGCGAGGTGCTGGTCAACAAGGGCTCCTCGGGTCCCTCGCGCGACTGGCTCTCCATCGTGCGCACCTCGAGCGCCAAGCACAAGATCAAGGCGTGGTTCCGCAAGGAGCGCAAGGAAGAGAACGTCATCCTGGGGCAGGAGGCGCTCGAGCGCGAGATGGCGCGGCAGGGTCTGCGGGCGGACGCCGTGCGCGACGCGCTGGAGAAGATCGCCGGACGCGTGAACTACACCTCGCTGACCGATCTCTACGCGGCGATCGGCTTCGGCGACGCGAGCGCACCCTCCGTGGTCCAGCGCTTGCGCGAGGAGACCAAGCAGGAGAACGTCATCGACCTGAGCACGGTGCAGCGCACCGCGCCCAGGCGCGCCGCGCGCGCCCGCAGCGGGATCGTGGTGCCCGGCGTCGAGGACGTGCTGGTGCGGCTGGCCAAGTGCTGCAGCCCGGTCCCCGGCGATCCGATCATCGGCTTCGTCACCATCGGCAAGGGCGTCTCCGTGCACCGCGCCGATTGCCCGAACGTGGGCTATATGAACGGGACGCCCGAACGCTTCGTGGAGGTGGCCTGGGCGCAGCGCGACGAGTCGCTCCACTTCGTCGACGTGGAGATCGAGGCGTTCGATCGTCCGGGCCTGCTCCAGGAGATCATGGGCATCTGCGCGGAGCTCAAGACCAACGCCAGCTCCGTCACCGCGCGGGTGAAGAGAGACAAGAGCGCCGTCATCAGCCTCACCGTGGGCATCTCGAACCTCGATCACCTCGACGCGCTCCTGCGGCGCTTCGGCGCCGTCAAGGACGTGCGCAACGTCTATCGCGTGACCAAACGCGAAGCCCGCGCCTCCACGTGACGCAGCTATCTGCTAGCTGCGTGGCATGTCGCGCGAGCAGCGCCCGTTCTGAGCGCGGCTACGCGTCGAAGAGGCGGCAGAACACCGAGACGTACTCGGCGTCGAACTGCGTGCCCGCGCAACGCCGCAGCTCCGCCTTGGCCGCGTCGTCGGAGATCGCCTTGTGGTACGGGCGGTCCAGGACCATCGCGGAGAACGCGTCGACGATCGTCACCATCCGCGCGACGGCGGGGATCGCGGAGCCGGCCAAGCCGAACGGATAGCCGTGGCCGTCGATGCGCTCGTGGTGGTGGAGCACCGCCAGCGAAGCCTGATCCATGCCTTCGACGCCGCGGACGATCTCGAAGCCGTGGATGGGATGCCGCTGCATGACCTTGCGCTCGGCGTGCGTGAGGCCGCTGGGTTTGGAGATGATCGCGTCGGGAACGCAGATCTTGCCGACGTCGTGCAGCAGGCTGCCAAGAAAGAGCGCCCGCGCCAGCTCGGCGTCCAAGCGCAGGGCGGCGGCGAAGTCGAGCGCCATCTCGCCCACGAAGTGGATGTGGGCGCGCGTATAGAGATCCTTGCGCAGGATCGCCACGAGCAGACCCTCTTGGATGTCGGTCAGCGCCGGATGGCTGCGCCCCGAGGCGTGAGAGATGGCGGCGTGGGTGCCGGAGCGCTCGGTCTGGAGCCGCTCGTCGGCGCAGGCCACCAGCGCCTCGCGCGTCGTTCCGTCGAGCGGCGCGGCGGCGACTCCGGCGCTAAACGCGATGGGAATGGGGACCCCCGAGGGACTCTCCAGCGGCGTGGCGAGCAGCTCGGCGCGCAGCCGCTCGAGAAACGCCCCGGCCGCCTCGACTCCCCCATCGGGAAGCACCACGAGGAACTCGTCGCCGCCATAGCGCGCCGCCTGATACCGCTCGCCCAACGCGCGCAGGATGCAGCCGGAGATGAGCCGCAGCACCTCGTCGCCCACGTGGTGCCCAAAGGTCGAGTTGAAGAGGCGGAAGGCCTCCACGTCGAGCAGCACCGCGGCGACCCCCTCCTCGCGCTCGGCGAGGAATCGCTGGAGGCTTGCCATGATGGCGCGGTGGTTGAGCAAGCCGGTCAGCACGTCGCGGTTGGAACTCTCTGCGGCCTCTTCGTACAAGCGCGCGTTGTTGACCGCGATGGCCGCCTGTTCGGCCATGGCGACCAGCAGGTCCGCGCGCGAGGGCGGGTAGGCGCGCTCGCGCGGGCTGCCGCAATTCATCACGCCGACGATCGTATTGCCGGTGCGCAACGGCACGATCGCCATGGAATTGAGGTCGGGGCGCAGCTCGGGGGCCACCCCGTGCTCGGCCATCTCGCGCCGGTCGTTGCAGACGATGGGACGCCCCGTCTGGAAGACCTCCAGCATGCGCGGTGAGGGCCGATCGATCGCGGTCAACGGCAGCCGCCGGTTGCCGCTGAGATGACACGTCATCTCCAGGGTCCGGCCGTCGCGCGAGGCGAGCGCCGCGTAGAAATCCTGCGAGTCGACCAGCCGCTGCGTCTGCCGCCAGATCTCCTCGAAGACGCGCGGCAGGCGAGGGTCCTGGGCCAAGGCGCGCGCCACGTCGACCATCACGCTGCGCTCGATGCGCGCGTCCTCGCTCTGGTGCTGCAGGTTGGAGCGCGCGATGGCCAGCCCCAGGCCCTCGGCGATCGGCTCGAGCAGCGCTTGCTCCCGGTCGCCGAAGGCGCCGGCACGCTCGGCTTGGATCGAGAGGACGCCGACGGTGGCTTCGGCCGACTTCAGCGGCACGAAGATGGCGGACGCCGGGGGCTCCCCCGGAACAGCGTCCCGGTCCACTTGGCTGGCGCCGAAGCGCGCCCAGTCGGAGGTATGGCGAAAGATGAGCGTCCGCCCGCTGCGCACGGCCGTGGCTCCCGGGCTCGCGGGCGAGAGCGCCATCGCAGCCGAGATCTCGCGCGGGATGCCGTTCTCGAAGAGATAGAGGGCATTGAGCACCCCGGCCTCGGCCTCGGTGCGCGCGACGACCACGCAGTCGAAGGGCACGACACGGGCCAGGTGGCGCCGGAGGGCGTCGCAGATGGCGTGAAGGTCGTGGCCGCCGGCGATCGATTGGAGCGCCGCGACCACGATCTCACGGTCTTGGCTCGCCGTGGCGTCGCGCCGGGTCAGGCGCATCACCTCGAGCAGCGCGGCCAGTCGGTCAGCCGCGGCTTCGATCGGCCGGCGCGACGCCGGCGCCGCTGCCGGCGAGGCGAAGCGGGCCGAGAGCGCGCCGAGGATGCGCCCGTCGAAGACGATGGGGGCGGCCACGAGGTGGTCGACCACGTGCGTGAGACCCGATGCGATCGCCGCGCCCTCCAGGCGACCCGTCGGCGAGGCGTCGCAGGCGTCGCGCTCCACGCGGCCGGCGACGAGGCGGTCCAGGCTGCAGAGGATCGCTCCGCCGCGGCGCCAGACGGTCAGGTCGAGGAGACCCGCGTCCGAGAGCTCGGCCACGAGGAGGGCGAGAGTGCGCTCGTATGCGTCCCCGCCCGAATGGTCCTGGGCGACGACGGCAAGTGTGGGGTCCGCCACGTTTGGTACATCGGCGGCGCGGCGCGGCCTCGCCACCCGCTCGGCGAAGGGCGCGAGCATTTATCGACATGAGAAATGGTCCGCGAGCCAACGGCCGCGAGGAGTCCAGCCGCTCGCCCTTGCCAGCCTAATTTGGGCGGTGATATACTAGGCGGGCTCTCCGAACGGGATTATCCCCGTCACGGCCTCCGCTTGCGCGGAGGGAGCTCTTGCCCGGCCCGCGTGGCCGGGTCGTCCGGTGCCGTCTGGCGCCGGCGTCCGAAGGAGTGTCACTAGGTTTGGCAACCGCATACGAGATCTGTTACATCCTGCGCCCCACCCTCGAAGAGGGTGACGTCGAGGCGCGGGTCACCCAGTTTGCCGAGCAAGTCAGCAAGAACGGCGGCGCCGTCGGCAACGTCGAGCGCATGGGGAAGCGTCGCCTGGCGTACGAGATCGCCGATCTGCGCGAAGGCTTCTACGTCGTGATGAACTTCACGTCGGACGCGGCGAACGCCAAGGAGTTGGAGCGCCAGATGAAGCTCTCCGAAGACGTTCTGCGCTCCATGCTCCTGCGCACCACGGCGTAGACCCACGCAACACCCCCGATCCCTCGAGAGCCGAAGCCGCGGCGCGAACGTCGCGTCGCTCATGCTCATATGAGGAGAGCACGATGGCCGGAAGTTTCAACAAGTTCATCTGCGTTGGGCGCCTGACGCGCGACCCCGAGCTGCGCGCGCTCTCGAGCGGCGCGAACGTTGCGAAGTTCACGGTCGCGGTCGACCGTCGCGGACGCGGCACCAACCGCGAGAATCGCGAGACGGACTTCTTCGACGTCACGGCGTGGGATCGTCTTGCCGAGACCTGCAACACGTACCTGAAGAAGGGTATGCTGGTGCTGATCGAGGGACGCATCCAGATCCGCTCGTACGAAGATCGCGACGGGGTGAAGCGCAAGGCGGTCGACCTGATCGCGAACGACATGCAGATGCTTGACCGTCCGGGCAGCGGCGCCTCGGGGGACGAGGCTTACCGAGACGACGCTTATCGCGCTCCATCGAACGGCGGGGGCGTGCCCGCCGACGAGATGGACGACGAGATCCCGTTCTGAGGAAACGATAAAAAGAAGATGGCTGTTACCAAGAAGAAATCCGCGAAGAAAGAGCGCAAGCCCAAGCGCAAGGTCTGTTCGTTCTGCGTCGACAAGGTGACCGACGTCAACTACAAGGACGTCACGCGCCTGCGGCGCTTCATCTCCGAGCGCGGCAAGATTCTCCCGCGCCGGATCTCGGGAAACTGCGCCAAGCACCAACGGGCGCTGACCGTGGCCGTGAAGCAGGCGCGCTTCATCGCTTTCCTCCCCTTCGTCGCCGAGTAGTCGGCGGGGTCCCGGGGAGTCCCAGGCGGGGCGGGTGCGCGTCATCCGCCCCGCTTGCGCATGCGTCGCATCGACAGGAGTCCATCCGTGAAAGTCATCCTGAAGCAGGACGTGAAGAGCCTCGGCAAGGCCGGTCAGGTGGTCGAGGTGAGCGACGGCTATGCCCGCAACTTCCTCATGCCGCGCAATCTCGCCCAGGAGGCGACGAAGGGGAGTCTGGCCGACCTGGAGCAGCGCAACGTGGCCAAGGCCAAGCGCGAGGCCGAGGTGCGCGCGGATGCGGAGGACCTGGCGCGCCGGCTGGGAGAGACCACCGTCACCGTGAGGGTGAAGGCGGGCGAGACCGGGAAACTCTTCGGCGCGGTGACCAACCAGCAGATCGCCGATGCCATCAAGGCCGCCACGGGCATCGACGTCGACCGGCACAAGATCGAGCTGGACGAGCCCATCAAGGCGCTCGGGGGGCACGCGGTATCGGTGCGCTTGGGGAAGGATCTCATGGCGCGGGTGACCGTTGCCGTCGAGGCACTCTAGGATCGGCGAGACAAGCGAAGTGAGCGCAGCACCATGAGCTTCCTGGATGACCCGAACGTTCGCGCCTTCCGCCGCCATCACGGCGGGGAGGCCGACCTGCGGCGCCAGGTCGACGCGCTCTTCGACGTGCTCACGAGCGTGCTCGGCCCCGATAAGCTCGTCCTCAAGGCGGGCAAGCTCGGAGCGCTCAAGCTGCTGCGCTCCCGCCAACTGCCCGAGCGTCTGCTGGCCTTGCGCAAGCTAGTGTTCGAGGACCCGACCGTCGAGCGTGTGCCTGCGCGCGGAGAGTGGCCCGACGAGCTGCGGGCCATCGAAGACGAGCTGGCCAACCTGGTGGCCCAGCGGACGGTGGAAGACACCATCGAGCGCAAGATCAACGAGAAGATGGTCGAGCGCCACCAGGACTACCTGCGCGACCTGCGCCTGGAGGCCTTGAAAGAGGACGCCGGACCGGAGACGCCCGCGACGCAGAAGAAGCTCGAGGAGCTGCTGCGTCTGGAGTCCACGGGACTGGCCGCCTCCGCCTTGCAGTTGCTGCGCCCGACCGAGTTGAGCCAAGTGGTGGGGCAGGAGGCGGCCATCACCTCGCTATTGGCCAAGATCGCCTCGCCCTACCCGCAGCACGTCATCCTCTACGGCCCGCCGGGCGTGGGCAAGACCACGGTGGCGCGCCTGGTGCTGGAGACGGCGAAACGAGCGGCGTTCACGCCGTTCAAGGGCGATGCGCCGTTCGTGGAGGTGAGCGGCTCGACGCTGCGCTGGGACCCGCGCGAGACGACGAACCCGTTGCTCGGCAGCGTCCACGACCCGATCTACCAGGGCAGCCGGCGCGAGTTCGCCGAGGGCGGCGTCCCCGAGCCCAAGCTCGGCTTGGTCACGCGCGCGCACGGCGGCGTGCTTTTCATCGACGAGATCGGCGAGCTCGACGCCACCCTCCAAGTGCGCCTGCTCAAGGTGCTGGAGGACAAGCGGGTCACCTTCGAGTCGTCCTACTACGACCCGAGCGACCCGAACGTGCCGGCGTACGTCAAGCAGCTCTTCGAGCAAGGGGCGCCCGCGGACTTCATCTTGGTCGGCGCTACCACGCGGGATCCCGAGGAGATCGACCCGGCGATCCGCTCGCGCTGCACCGAGGTCTATTTCGAGCCGCTCAGCCAAGGCGAGGTCGAGCTCATCGTGGCGCAGGCGGCCGGGCGCCTGGGCGTCAAGCTCGCGCGCGGCGTGGCGACGCTGGTGGCGGCGTACACTATCGAAGGGCGCAAGGCCGTGCAGATGCTCGCGGACGCCTACGGCCATGCTCTGCAGCGGGTGGGACGCCGCGCGGCGCTCGCGAAGCTGCGCATCGAGCAAGACGACGTGATGAAGGTGGTCGAGGCGGGGCGCCTCTCGCGTCATACGCCGGTGCGTGCCTCCGAGTCCCGCGAGATCGGCAAGACCATCGGCTTGGGCGTGGTGCGCTACATCGGCTCGCTCATCGAGATCGAGGCGACGGCATTTCCCGCGCGCGAGGCCCGCAAGGGCGCGGTGCGCTTCAACGAGACCGCGGGCACGATGGCCAAGGACTCCGTCTTCAACGCCGCCAGCGTGGTGCGCGCGGTGGCGGGGCTCGATCCCACCGACTACGATCTCCACGTCAACGTGATCGGCGGCGGAAACATCGACGGACCCTCGGCGGGATTGGCGATCTTCCTCGCCCTCTACAGTGCCATCGCCAAGACGCCCCTGCCGCAGGACGTCGCCGTGACCGGCGAGGTCTCGATCCAGGGGCGCGTGCGCCCCGTCGGCGGCGTGAACGAGAAGATCTACGCCGCGCGCCAAGCGGGTATGCGTGCCGTGCTCGTGCCCAAGGAGAACGCGCGCGAGCTCCCCGCCAAGTTGGCCGGCATCGAGATCGTGCCGATTGCCCATGTCCGGGAGGCGCTGGCGTTCTTGGCTCCCGCCAAGCGCGTGGTCACTCGCGCCCCGCGCTCGCGTCGGGCGGCCCCCCGATGACGTTCTCCCCGCAGATGCGCTCGCCGGAGCGCGTGCCGCCGCAGAACCTGGAAGCCGAGATGGCGGTCCTGGGCAGCATCTTGATCGACCGCGAGATCATGCCGGTGGTGGCGGAGATCGTTCGCCCGGATGACTTCTACGCGGTCGCGCACGAGACGATCTACCGGGCGCTGACGGCGCTCTACGAGCGGGGCGCTCCGCTGGACACCATCTCGCTCGCCGACGAGCTGCGCTCGCAGGAGAAGCTCGACGTGGTGGGAGGGCTCTCCTACCTCACCTCCTTGCAGGACGTGGTCCCGACTTCTTCGTCGGCGGAGTACTACGCCAAGGTCGTCGCCGAGAAGGCGGTGCTCCGTCAGCTCATCCATGCCGGCGGCCGCATCGCGCAGATGGGCTTCGAGCAGGAGGACGACGTCGAGGGTGCCCTCAACGCCTCGGAGTCGATCATCTTCGAGATCAGCCAGCGCAACGCGAGCGGCGGCTTCACGCACGTGAGCGATTTGCTTCGCCAGACGTTCGAGACGCTCGACAAGCGCTACCACCAGCACGGCAGCATCACGGGACTTCCCACCGGGTTTCCCGATTTCGATCACATGACGGCGGGGCTCCAGCCCGGGAACCTGATCATCGTGGCGGCGCGCCCCGCGATGGGCAAGACCTCGATGGCGCTGACGATGGCCGCGAACGCGGCGGCGCGCGTGGAGAAGCCGATCGCCGTCTTCAGCCTGGAGATGTCGAACGACGAGCTGATCCAGCGCTTCCTCTCGTTGACGGCGCGCCTGGACGCCCACAAGATGCGCACGGGCCGGCTGGAGAGCCGCGGCGCCGACGACGATTGGGAGAAGCTCTCGCGCGCGATGAACGTCATCAGCGAGTGGCCGGTCTACCTCGACGACCAGGGCGGCCTCGGGGTTGCCGACATCCGCAGCCGTTGCCGGCGCCTGATGGCCGCGCAGGGCCTCAGCATGGTGGTGATCGACTACTTGCAGCTGCTCGTCGGCTCGTCCAAGAACGCCAACCGTAACGAAGAGCTCTCGACGATCTGCCGGCAGCTCAAGACGCTGGCCAAGGAGCTCAACGTGCCGATCGTGGCGCTGGCGCAGTTGAACCGCGGCGTCGAGTCGCGCAACGACAAGCGGCCGATGCTCTCCGACCTCCGCGACTCCGGAGCCATCGAGCAAGAGGCCGACGTCGTGACGTTTCTCTACCGCGAGGGATACTACAACCCGGATTTCGAGGACGAGACGCTGACGGAGCTGATCATCGCCAAGCACCGCAACGGTCCCGTCGGCACGGTCAAGCTTCGCTTCTTCAAGGAATACACGCTCTTCGTCTCCGATGGAGAACCCCGATGACGACGTTGCCCCGCCTCGACCGCATTACTCTGGGTGTGGCCGATCCGGAGGCCTCCATGCGCTTCTATCGCGACCTGCTCGGCCTGCGTGTCGAGCCGGTAGGCGACGAGCTCCACCTGCACCTGGGCGGCACGCTCCTGACGCTGATTCCCTCGGCGCCCTCGGAGCGCGCGAAGATGCAGATCAGCTTCCGCATCGGCTCGCGCGAGCAGGTCGACGAGTTCGCCGGCACGCTCCGCAAGGCGGGCGTCCACATCTTGAGCGGCCCCGCCGATCGCGACGGCCGCCGCGTGCTCTACGTCGCCGATCCGGACCACTACTCGATCGAGCTCTATGCGGAGTGAGGCCCGCGCGGCGAGCGAGGGCGACGTCGAGCGCGCCGCTCTCCTGTTGCACGCCGCGGCTCCGGGGCGCAGCCGCGAGGCTTACGAGACGGCGCTGCGCGCGCGGATCACCGAGAGCGATGGGGGCACCCTGATCGCGGGGGAGTCCACGCTCTCGTGGGCGTTGGATGGCGGGGCGCTCTTCCTGTACGACTTGGCCGGCGACCGCGACGGCGTGGAGAGCCTGGTGGCGCTCGCCGAGCGGATCGCGCATCGATGTCTCGCCGTGGTGCTGGCGGCGACCCTCTTCGACGACGACCCGATGCTGGAGCACCTGAGCGCCCTTGGATTCGCGCACGACTGGTCGGAGGCCGAAGCCTCCGGAGGGCGCGTGCGCAAGCTCGTGGGCCTGGTGCACCCCGTCGGCGAGGACGGCTGAGCGGCCGCTAAGGGGCCTCGGCCTCGGCGGGAGCCTCGATCAACTCGTGCATCTCGGGGTCGCCGATCCCGTGGTGCAGATAGGAGCGCGAGAGCTCCACGTACTCCACGGCCGCGTGCTCGAGCCACCAACTCGCTTTGCCTTCCACGGGCTTCTTGACGGACGCCGGCGCCCCGGCAGCCACGGTCCCCGGGGGGATCTTGACGTTGGCCCCCACCACGCTGCCCGCACCGATCAGCGAGCGCGGGCCGACCACCGCGCCGTTGAGCACCACGGAGTTGCTGCCGACCAGCGATCCGTCCTCGATGGTGCAGTCTTCCATGTGCACGCAGTGGCCTACGGTGACGTCGCTGCCGATGATGGTGGCGGTGCCCTCGCTGACGTGGATGACCGAGTTGTCCTGAATGGAGGTGCGGTCGCCCACGCGGATCGGGCCGTTGTCGGCGCGCAGCACCGTGCCGAACCAGATGCTCGAATGCTCGCCGACCTCCACGTCGCCGATGAGCACGGCGGTCGGGGCGACGAAGGCGGATCGGGCGACTCTGGGGCGCTTTCCGCGATACTCGATGAACATGCGGCGTGCGGTTCCTCGCTAGGCGGGGGAGGAAGGGCCACAACCTTCGGAGGGCCGAAGTGGACTCCCTACATGGCCGATCATCGACACGCATCGCCCCTGCGCGGAACCAAAGTGGTGCCGCGCCCCAAGCCCGGAGATCCCACTTACACCGAGGTGAACTACCGTTACGCGGGCCAGCAAGGGAACATCCACGAGGTGGTCACCGCT